>Ga0318556_10000593_pt1 | contig 10571 bp, 9 predicted proteins | sample GRESIP082b2f24_FD_203668 | JGI IMG/M metagenome (GOLD analysis project Ga0318556, IMG submission 203668) | Tropical soil microbial communities from Luquillo Experimental Forest, Puerto Rico - GRE.SIPMG.082b2f24 | ecosystem: Environmental > Terrestrial > Soil > Tropical forest > Bulk soil... | reverse complement strand
CCGCGCGTCGGCACGGTTTGCGCTCGCTGCCTCAGGGTAGCAAGCGAATCTAGGCGCGGCCGCGTGTGCAGAGCGTCGCTCCGTGCTTGCTGCCAAGCCGCCCGGCCGCTCTCGGGCGGGGTCACCAGCGCAGGCCATGTCTCGTCGCTGCCGGCGACGACGAGGTGCGTCGGAATATCCGCGAGGTCCTTGCGCCGAAAGAGGCCGGGGTCTCGTTCGAATATGGTCCACAGGCCGACGCCGGTTCGGAGCCGGTAATCATCAAGCAGCAAGGAGGCGCGCGCGGTCCGGTTTGCGCCGATGATGCGCTGGTTGTTATCCACAGCCAACAGCATCCCCGCAGCGTCCTCTTCCGGCGATGCCACCGCGACGATCCATCCTTGGCGAAATCGCTCTCGGAAAAATTGCTCTTCTATGGCGCGCGCCGAATTTGCGGTGAGCGCGCCGGTTAGTGCATGCGCACGTTCCGACCGTTCGGGATCGATCGCGGAGACGTCCAACACCGCAATCAAGCTGCCGTCGACGCCGAAGACGGGGGCGGCGGAGCAGCTCAGGCCGGTATGACGCGATCGAAAATGCTGGCCTCGGTGAACAGTGACGGGCCGCTCTTCGGCGATGCAGGTGCCGATGCCGTTCGTACCTTCGATCGCCTCGGACCACACGCCGCCGAGCCAGGTTCCCCAGTATTTGAATCGGCTCGCGTCTGTTTCGTCGCCGCGGTGTTCGACCGCGACGCCTGCCGTATCACAGAAGAGAAGGGTGTATCCCGCCTCGCGAACGAGCTTGTAGAGCCGATCGATCTCCTCCTGTGCGCTGAGGATCAGCGCGTCGAGCGGCTCTTGGAGCTGCTTGATCTCATGGGAGGTCAGGATGCGGGGCGCCTCCATGCTATCGGGGTCGACGCCGTGCTGGTTCGCGGATCTCTGCCAGGAGGTCGATACCTCCTCGACACCGCTAGCAGAGGTATCCCCTTGCGCGACCAAAAGGACGTGCTCAGCGTGGCTTACGGACATTTCGATCGATGGTGACGGCCTCGCTATCTGATCCGAGATAGCTGACGGAAATTGCTGCTATTTTGTCGGCCTTGGGCCGCCTCGCGATGCGCCGCGCCATGTTTCGCAATTCCTCGCGGATGACGGGCGCGTCACGTAAAAAATGATCCCCGGATAGAGGCCGAGGCCCTCAGGGCATGCCGCAAATGTCGGCATGTTGCCGTGGTGGTCGTGACGATGACCTCGTTCTCTATCATGCTGGCCCCTCCGAAATCGCACGACTGATCATCAACAAGGTCTCCTGATCGCCTAGCATTTGTCGCGTCCCTTCTTCTCAACGGCCGGTGAACACAGGCGCGCGCTTCTCGGTCCATGCCTTCACACCTTCGGCGTGGTCCAGCGACTCGGCGCAAAGCGCACGGACAGCGCCGAGCGCGGCGCGGTCGAGCGCGCTGACGGCGGTCTCATTGATGGCGCGTTTCAGCCCGGCGACAGCGAGCGGCGCATTGGCCGCCAAGGTTGCTGCAAGCGCTTCGGCGCGGCTAATCAAATCACCCGCCGCGACAACCTCGTCGAGATAGCCGATCCGCAGCATCTCGGCGGCATCGATCGGCTGCGCGGCCAAAAACAGCTTCTTTGTCGCCGCGACGCCGAGCCGGGTCACATAGCGCCGGATGCCGCTCGCATAGTAGACGATGCCGAGACGGGCCGCCGGCATCAGGAGCCGCATCCCCTCGACGCCGATGCGAAAATCGCAGGCGAGTGCCAGATCGGTCCCCCCGCCGTAGACGCTGCCGTTGAGCGCGGCGATGGTCGGAATGCGCAAGGTCTCGAGCCGATCGACCATGCCCTCGAAGGCGTCGCGGTCCTCGCGCGGCACGTCCTTCCCCGCAAGGCGATCGGCGAGAGCACCGATGTGGAAGCCTGAGCTGAAACTCTTTCCCGTGCCGGTCAGCACCAGGGCGCGGATCGATGGGTCCATATCGACGCGATTGAAGGTCTCACGCAGGACCGCGAGGTCGGCAGGCTCAAGCCGGTTGTGCTCGCGCGGACGGTTGAGGCGCACCATGGCGCGGCCGTCCGTCATACTGACGAGCGGCACTGTCGATTTGCTGCCAGTCTCGGCATTATCGGGCATCAGAAATCCTTCCGTCCATTCTCCGCCCCGGCTAGCCTGTCCATGAGACTAGCAGAGCAGCGCCTTCGGACAAGACGAGGGAGGAGTCAATGGCCAAGCCGCTTTACATGGCATTGTTATTTTCTGTCGTCCTGGCTGGCGCGGCTGCGGCCCAGACTTCTGGCATCGCCGGCACCACGCTGGCAAACCCGTACGGCGCGGTGACGTTGCCCGGGACTACGGTGGCACCGTCGACCGCGGCCACCGCGCCGAGCAATTCCGCGGCGAGCACTTCTTCGAGTGGGGGCTCCGGAGCCGGGGCAGGGGCCGGCACATCTGCCCCGGCCGCCTCGCCGGCCTCAGGCGGATCGGCGGCGGCAGGAACAGCGACGCGCTCAAGCTCGAATAATGTCCCGGCTTGGCTGCTTTGCCCGCCTTCAGGGGCTACGGGGATGGCCCCGTTTGTGACCGGAACCAACCTTTCGTGTGCACCTTAGCACACTCCCGCTACGGCCGGCGGAACGGACGATTGAGGATCGCCTGCTGCTCTGGCGTCAGCGCCTGGTAAAGCGCCTGGACCGCTGGCTTTGCCGCTTGCAGCCCCTCGAGCCGCGCCGAGAGGAACTGCTGCATCCGATCCATCCGGTCGAGCATTGTAGACTCCGTCCCCGGCTTGAGGCTCGCACAAAGCTGGCGCTCCTTTTGCTCCTCGGTTTGCGCGGCGCTCTGTACCTTGTCCCACAGCGGCTGCTGCTGGGCGGTTAGATTGAGCTTTGTTTCGACAAAGGCGAGCCGGGCAGCATGCCGGGCGAGCCGATCCATGCATCGCTCCTGCGGGTCCTGCCCGCGCATCATCATGCGCCGCATCATCGGCCAGCCGCGCATCCCCGGGCGATCGCCGCCAGGCATCCTATGCTCGCCGCTGTCCGCGCTCATTGGCCCAGCCTGAGCGTATTGGGGATCGCCGTCCTCCGCCGAGCGGGCGAGGAGCGGGACGCCAATGGCGACGGTCGTAGCCAGCGAGGCGGCGAGCAATATCCTTTTCACGGGAAAACCTCTGTCAAGATTGGCGTCGAGCCCGAAGTCACCTTTGATAGCGGCATCTCGGGACAAGGCTTCGAGCATAGGATATGCAGTTCTTGACGGAACGATCCCCAGGGTCGCGATCGCACGGTCAAAATTGAAACAGGCGCGTCAGATCGCTGATAGGCTCGTCATCGCCGACGTTTTTGGTGATCTGGAACGGGCAGTTCGCCCGACCTTGGCTCATAGACGCCAAACAAATTGTCGACCCTGAGGTTTTCACCGACGACGACGATCAGATGCTCGATTGGCGTCGTCGTGGCAGGCGGGGCCTGGGCTGCCGCTGGACCGGCTAGCGCGGCGAGCAATACGGCCCGCGCCGGCGAATACCGCCTCAGCCGTCGAGGCGTGCCAGATATTGCGCAACGAAATCGCAGCCAACCATCTCCGTATAGGCGTCGATCAGCCTTTCGGTGACCGGACCTGGCACCCGGCCCGCGCCAAAAGTTCTGCCGTTTAGGCTGCGCACGCCGCAGATGCACAGGCTAGTCGAGGTCAGAAAGCACTCGTCGGCAGTATACGCGTCGTAGAGGTCGAGATCCTTTTCGTCGAACGGGATCAGCAGTTGACGGGCGAGGTCGATCGTTGCCTGGCGGCTGATTCCGGGCAGCACGTAGCGTTCCCTGGGTGTGGTCAATGCGCCGTCGCGCACCAGGAAAATGTTGCTCCCTTGGCCTTCGGCAAGATTGCCGTTGACGTCGAGCAGCACCGCCCAGGCGTCGGGGTTCTGCGCCTTCACCTCGCGATCGGCGAGGACGAGGTTCAGATACTGATGCATCTTGGCACGAGGCGACAATGCGTCGGGCGGCGTGCGCCGCAATGAGGGGGTGACGACATCGATGCCGTCGCGGAAGTGCTTGGCGCGCTCGCGCAACGGCAAGGGGACACACTCGACGATGACATTCGGACCGTAATGGTTCCAATTGTCGCCCGGTACTCGACCGACACCGCGGCTGATCCGCTGAGCGAGCCAGTAATCCTCGCCCGGACCGAGCAGGTGGCGGTTGCGCGCCAGCACCTCTTCGCTGATCGAGGTGATCTCTGCGGGCGACAAGCCAGGGTCGATGTCGAGATATTTGAGCGAGCGGTAGAGCCTTGTGACATGCTCCTCGACCCGGAAGGCCCTGCCGTTGAAGCTTCGCGTCATGTCGAAAACAGCATCGCCACGCAGAAAGCCCTGGTCGCGGAACGGGATCAGGACCTCGCTTTCGCGGACGATCTTGCCGTTGAACCAAGCGACGCGTTCGTTGCCGAGAGACATCGGTCGGCCCTCGCCCTATTCGGCGGCTTGCGCGATCGGTGCCGCGTGAAAGTTTCTGGGGAGTCCGGCCTTGGCGATCGCCCCATGTTGAACGACGTTCGGCAAGGCGCGGGCGACCAGTTCGCGCACCGCAATCAGGCGCTCGATGTCGATCCCGGTGTTGAAGCCCATCGCCTCGAGCATGAAGGCAAGATCTTCGGTGACGATGTTTCCGGTGGCGCCGGGGGCGTAGGGACAACCTCCGAGTCCGCCCAATGACGCATCGAAGGCACGCGCACCAGCATTGAGCGCGGCCAGCACATTGGCGAGGCCGAGACCGCGGGTATCATGGAAATGGCCCGCCACCGGCAGCGGCGCCACGTCGGCGATCACCCGCCGGAAGACGCGCTCGACCGCCGCCGGCTGGCCATAGCCGACTGTGTCAGCGAGCATGATCGCATCGGCACCGGCCTCGGCGACCTCGATGGCAATCCGGCGCACCCGGTCTTCGTCGACGGCACCCTCGATCGTGCAGCCGAAGGCGGTGGCGAGCCCACAGGCGACCCGCAGGCGCCGCTCGGCCGGGGCGGTGTGGCAGAGCGCCACGACGCGGCGGAAATCCTCGATCGACTCGGCGGTGGTGCGGCGCACATTCGCGCGATTGTGCCCGTCGCTGACCGACAGTACGAAATTCATCTCGTGCACGCCAAGTGCCAAGCCACGTTCGGCACCTCTGAGGTTCGGGATCAGCGCCGACACGGTGAGCCCGGGCAGGGTGAGCGCGTGGCACACCACGGCCTCGGCGTCGGCGAGCTGCGGGAGCAACTTGGGCGGGACGAACGAGCTGACCTCGATCTCGCCCACCCCGGCAGCGTGCTCCGCCTCGAGCCAGGCGATCTTTTGTTCGGTCGGCAGGATCTCGGCGATGCTTTGCAGACCGTCCCGGAGCCCGACTTCACGAACGTGGGCATGCTCGGTCATTTTCTTCCCTCTCGTATGGGATAGCTTGGACAAACGCTAAACCGGCGACCCCATCAGAGCAATGGTCTCAGACGACGTGCTCGGGGGTGAGGACACAGGTCTCGTCGGTGTCGGCAAGCTCGATCTGGATCGTCGCGTGGTGGATGCCGAAGCGATTGTGAAGTTGCTGCGCGATGCCGTTGAGCATCGCATCGCCGGGGTGGCCGGCCGGCATCACCAGATGGCAAGTCAGCGCCGTCTCGGTCGTGCTCATACCCCAGATGTGAAGATCATGCAGTCCGATGACCCCCGGCGCCGTCAACAGATGCGCGCGGATTGCCGCCGCGTCGATGCCCTCAGGCACCGCGTCGAGAGCGAGGCCAATGGCGCTCTTCACCAAACCCCAGGTGCCGATGACGATCACGGCGGAGACGAAGAGGCTCGTCGCCGGATCCAGCCACAGCCAACCGGTCAGCCAGATCGCGATTCCGACGGCGACGACGGCGGCGGTGACGAGCGTGTCGGCGGCCATGTGGACAAAGGCGCTCCGCAGATTGAGGTCGCGCGGACGCCCAGAGGCGAACAGCAGGGCCGTGACCCCGTTGACCAGAATGCCGGCGGCGGCCACCCAGATGACGATCGTGCTGGCGACCGGCACCGGATGGTTGATCCGCCGCACCGCCTCCCAGGCGATGCCGCCGGTCACTACCAGCAGAATGATCGCATTGGCGAGGGCGGCGAGGATCGAGCTGCTGCGCAGCCCGTAGGTGAACCGATCGCTGGGCCGGCGACGGCTCAGAACCGCCGCACCCCAGGCCAGCGAGAGACTGAGCACGTCCCCGAGGTTGTGCCCGGCATCGGCAATCAGAGCAAGCGAACCGGAGAGGACCCCGGCAATCGCTTCGCCAGCAACATAGACAAGGTTGAGGGTGATCCCAACTGCAAAGGCGCGCCCGTAATCCAGGTTGGCAGGCGCGTGACTATGTTCGGCCGCGCGAGCGCGGTGATCGTGCTCCATGGAATCGATCATAATCGAAAATATCGGGCGGGGTGGCGATAAGCCGGATGCCGGGTCTACGATCCGACAGCCCGATTAAGGAGAAGCTTACCCATGGCGCGGATCGCAGTCGGCGGGTTCCAGCACGAGACCAACACCTTTGCCCCGCTCAAAGCGGGGTGGAAAGATTTCGAGCGCGCCGACGCCTGGCCACCCTATGTGCGCGGGCCAGAGCTGATCGAAGCGATCGAAGGATTCAACATCCCGATTGCCGGCGCCGTGCTGGCGTTACAGGCGCTGGGGCACGACCTCGTGCCATTATGCTGGTGTTCCGCGCCGCCCTCCTCTTATGTCGAGCGCGAAGCCTATGAGAAGGTAGCCGGCTGGATCACCGAGGATCTCCAGGCGCACGGGCCGGTCGATGCGGTCTATCTCGATCTGCACGGTGCGATGGTGGCCGAGCACTTTGAGGATGGCGAGGGCGAGCTGATGCGCCGGGTTCGCGCGTTAATCGGCGAGCGCGTCCCACTTGTCGCTAGCCTCGACTATCACACCAACATGACGCCGGAGATGGTGCGCCATGCCAGTGCCATGGTCGGCTATCGTACCTATCCGCACATCGACATGGCCGAGACCGGCGGCCGCGCCGCCCGTCTCCTCGACCGAATGCTGAAGGACCGCCGGCCGCTCCACAAGGCCTACCGGCAGTTCGACTTCCTGATCCCGCTGGTCTGGCAATGCACTCTGATGGAGCCTGCGAAGGGCATCTTCGAGCTGATTGGCGAGATCGAGCGCGGCAGCGATGACTCCGGCGGCCCGACCGGGACGCACAATCAGGGCATCGTCAGCATCACGCATACACCCGGCTTCCCGCCGGCCGATATTGCCCAATGCGGCCCCGCGCTAATCGTCTACGGCCACGACAAGGAGGCGGCCGAGGCTGCGGCGGATCGGCTCGCCGGCTTTGTCGATGAGAAGGAGCCGGCTTTCGCCGGTCGGCTCTACACCCCCGACGAAGCGGTCGTGGAAGCGATGCGCTTGGCGCGGACCGCGGCAAGGCCGATCCTGCTCGCCGATATTCAGGACAACCCGGGCGCCGGTGGCACCTCCGATACCGTCGGGTTGTTGCAGGCGCTGATCACCCATCGAGCGCGCGGCGCAGTGATCGGAATGATCGTCGATCCCCAAGCAGCCGAGGCGGCGACGGTCGCCGGCGAAGGCGCGGTGCTCGAGCGTGGCATCGGCGCTGCCGTCGGCTTCGCCGGCGAAAGGCCGGTCGAAAGACCCTGGCGGGTCGCGCGCCTCGCCAGCGGCATCTTTACCGGGTCGGGCCCGATGTATAGCGGCGCCAAGTTCCACATCGGGCCGATGGCGCGCCTCGCCGACGATCAGAGCGGCGTCTCGGCAGTGCTCGCCTGCCGGCGCATTCAGGCGGTCGACCAGGAGATGTTCCGCCATGTCGGCGTCGAGCCGTCCGATGTGCCGATCCTCGCGCTCAAATCGACTGTCCATTTCCGCGCACACTTTCAGCCGATCGCCGAGGCGGTCCTGTGCGTGCAATCGCCAGGCGCCCACGTCACCGACCCGGCTGAGCTGCCCTATCGCAACCTGCGCAAGGGCATCCGGCTGCGGCCGCAGGGCCCGGTCCATCGCTGATGCCGCGCCTCTCTGGCTTTGGCGCAGTCGGCGCTTTCGTATTTGCGGTCGCGACGCTTACCGCGACGGGATCGTCGGGTATGGAGCTGAGCATCGCCGGCAACCAGCTCATTCTCAGCGGTCGGGTCGTCGGAGACGAGCCGGGCAAGGTGACGGACGTCCTAGCAAAACATCCGGAAATCGACACCGTAATACTACGCAATTCACCCGGCGGGAACGCGCCGGCCGGTTATCAGGTGGGTCAGCTGTTGCGCGAGGGCGGCTTTCGCACGGCCGTGTCCGGCTATTGCTACTCATCGTGCTCGCGGATGTTTCTCGGCGGCCGCACTCGTTTTTACACCGATGATTATCCGCCGGAGGACACCCATGTCGGCTTTCATGGACACTATTACGCCAACGGGCGCCTGAACGCCGGCTTGGTCAGTCAATACGGTCTGCGCGACTGGATCATCAGATTCAGTGACGGCAAGGCCGACCCGCAATTGGTCGAGCGTTGGATCGATATTCCGTACAGCCGCGGCATGATCCATTTCTTTCACCCCGGATTGCTCAAGCGCGCCGGCGTGTCGACTTTCATGTGCCAGGGAGACGAGCCGGCCGGACTTGTCTTCGCCTGTGAGCCGATCGCCAAGACGGCGTTCGACCTCGGCGTCGTGACATCGTTGGACATTGTGCATAGCGCTGACCGAGCAGAACCAGGAGCGCCGATCGGAGCCCGATAGCGTTGGGATAGAGTTCCCTGGTCCCCGGGAAGATGCTGCGAAAAAACCCGATCCCGAGCTGTTTGGGGACCCGGTTGTTGTCCGTAAGTAGTTGATATCGCAGAATACACGAGTGCCACTTCCCTACGCCGCCGAACAGGGAAATAAATCCGACGAACAGCGAGACAAAAATTGAGGATCAGGGAGATAATTCGGCCGAACAGCGAACAGCCAATTCGTCAGACTGGAATGGCCGCAGCGGCCGGTTGGACTTCCATCGGTCGGGGCTGCGTTGGGCTCTCTCCGGCGTCGGTGCTCGTTCGCGGGGCTTGACAGCCGCCGGGCGACGCGAGGAGATGCGCCGAGGAGGAACCGACCATGCTCGACGGCTACATCTACAACGCCTTGCGCACCCCGTTTGGCCGGCACGCCGGCGCCCTCGCCCGAATGCGGCCCGACGACATGCTGGCCGCTGTCATTTCCGAGGTCGTCAAGCAAGGCCCGTTCGATCCCGAGCGGATCGAGGACGTCGTCGTCGGTTGCGCCAACCAGGCGGGCGAAGACAGCCGCTGCGTCGGGCGGCATGCCGGGCTCTTGGCTGGTTTGCCGATTGAGGTCGCCGGCTCGGTCCTGCAGCGCAATTGCGGCAGCGGGCTCAACGCGATCGTCATGGCGGCGCAGGCGGTTACCTGCGGCGAGGGCGAGACCTTCATCGCCGGCGGGGTCGAGAGCATGAGCCGCGCACCGTTTGTCATGAACAAGGCGGAGACCCCGTTCGGCCGCGATTGCCGCGTCTTCGATTCGACGATCGGCGCGCGCTTCCCGAACCCCAAGATCGAGCGCCAATTCGGCGCCGACACGATGCCCGAGACCGCCGACAATCTGGCCCGCGACTACCAAATCACTCGCGAGGCCTGCGATGTGTTTGCCGAAGAGTCGCAAAAGAAATACGCGGCCGGAAAAACCGCCGGCTTTTTCGATGGCGAGATCCTGCCGGTCGAGGTGCCGGGCGGCCGAGCGGGGCCGGTCAAGGTCGCCGAAGACGAGCATCCGCGGCCGCAGACCGATCTGGCGGCACTCGCCAAACTGCGGCCGCTGCAGGAGGGTGGGGTGACGACGGCGGGCAACGCCTCCGGCATCAACGACGGTGCGGTGGCGATGATCGTCGCCAGTCGCCGCGCCGGCGAGGCTGCCGGGGCCGAGCCGCTGGTGCGGGTGCGCGCCAGTGCGGTAGCCGGCGTGCCGCCGCGGATTATGGGCATCGGTCCGGTCGCAGCCTCGAAAAAGGCGCTCGCGCGGGCCGGCCTCAGCCTCTCTGACATCGATGTGATCGAGATCAACGAAGCCTTTGCCTCACAGGTGTTGGCCTGCCTGCGCGGGCTCGAACTGGCGTTCGACGACAGCCGGGTCAACCAGAATGGCGGGGCGATAGCAGTCGGTCATCCGCTCGGCGCCTCGGGGCCGCGCATCGCGTTGACCGCCGCGCGTCAACTGCAGCGCACCGGCGGTCACTACGCGCTCGTGACGATGTGCGTCGGCGTTGGTCAGGGTATCGCCGCGGTCCTCGAACGCGTCTGAGGTAATGCAGCGGGTCCTCGTCCTCGGCGCCGGCTTTGCTGGGCTGTGGAGCGTCATCGGCGCCGCCCGTAAACTCGACGAGCTTGGCATTGGGCCGGACCGGGTCGAGGTCACCATCGTCGACAGGAGCGCTTGGCATTCGATCCGGGTGCGCAACTACGAGGCCGACCTCGACGGGACGCGAGTCCCGTTAAACGAGGTGCTGCGGCCGATCGGCGTAAGGCGCGTTGAGGCAGAGGTCACGGAC
>Ga0318556_10000586_pt1 | contig 10596 bp, 9 predicted proteins | sample GRESIP082b2f24_FD_203668 | JGI IMG/M metagenome (GOLD analysis project Ga0318556, IMG submission 203668) | Tropical soil microbial communities from Luquillo Experimental Forest, Puerto Rico - GRE.SIPMG.082b2f24 | ecosystem: Environmental > Terrestrial > Soil > Tropical forest > Bulk soil... | reverse complement strand
CAGGCATCCATGCTCGCCGCTACTGGGCCGAGCCTGCGAAGCGGCGAGCATGGATGCCTGTGCGCTGCTTTCGGGCCGGACCGTGCTGGCGCTGTCAGGTCCCGCGCTCGACTGGCAGCAGGTGGTGACCGAAGCCAGCGAGCAGGGCGCGACTTTCATGGCACTGCCTGCCACCGAGCACGTGCCGCTGCTCGGCGCGCGCGCCCCGCTTGTGGACCAGGGCCTGACGCTGTACGTGGTACGGCGGCTCGATGCGGCGCTGGCGCATACCCTGAGCGCGCGGGTCGGGGCGGAAGTCCGTTTCATCGACTACCGCTCCTACCTCAATGCACCGGTCGGTGCGTTCACGCCGCTCTACGCCGCGGCGCTCGCCGACGGTCACTCCGCGGTCCAGCGCATCGACTCACAGGACAGCTACGCGGCCGCGGTGCCGGTGTTCGCCGCGAGCGGCGAGGCGATCGCGCTCATCGAGGCGCGTCTGCCTACGAGCGCAATCGATACCCCGGCGCGTCACTTTCTCCACCGGCTGTTGGCGGCGGCACTGTTTCTCGCCGCGCTTGCGGTGCTTGCCTCGGTAGTCCTCGGCGGCCTGGTGGCCGGCCCGGTGCGGGCGCTCACCGCGGCCGCCACGCGCCTCGGGAGCGGGGACTTCTCCGCTTCCATACCCGCCGGCGGCGCCGCCGAGGTTGGCGCGCTGGCGCGCACCATGGAGGACATGCGCCGTAACCTGATCGAGCTCACCAGCACGCTCCGGCGGCGCGAGGCCGAGGCGCGCGCGGTGCTCGGGGGCATCGTCGAGGGCGTGTACGCGGTCGACAAGAACCGCGTCATCCTCTACCTCAATCCGCAGGCCGAGCGCCTGCTCGGCGTCTCCTCCGCAGAGGCTGTCGGGCGCTTCTGCGGCGATGTGCTCAAGCCGCGCGAGGAGGATGGCCGCCGTCCGTGCGATCTGCGCTGCCCGATCGTGCAGGCGCGCAGCGCGAGCAGCGCCAAGGCGGTCGAGCAGCTCGCGGCACGGCCTGGCGATCCCCGCACCACCGTCATCACCAGCAGCGCGCCGGCTGACGGTCTGCAGGTACAGGTGATCCGCGATGAGACCGAGCTGGAGGCGGTACGCCGCGCGCGCGACTCGGTGCTCGCCAACATCTCGCACGAGTTCCGCACGCCGCTCGCCGCACAGCTCGCCTCCATCGAGCTGTTGCTCACCGGCCTCGAGCAGATGCCGCGCGAGCAGCTGCGCGAGCTGATCACCTCGCTCGAGCGCAGCACGCTGCGCCTCACGCAGCTCATCGACAACCTGCTCGAGAGCGTGCGCATCGAGTCCGGGCAGCTCGCCATCCGCCAACAGAGCGTCGCACTCGCCGAGGTGGTCGATGAAGCGCGCGCGCTGGTCGGATCGCTGCTGGCGCAGCGGCGGCAGACGCTCGATGTCAGCCTGCCGGAGCAGTTGCCGGCCGTGAGCGGCGACAAGACGCGGCTCACGCAGGTGTTCGTCAACCTGCTCGCCAACGCCAACAAGTTCGCCCCGGAGGACAGCGTGGTGCGCATCGGGGCGCAGGCGCAGGCAGGCGTAGTGCACGCCTGGGTGGAGGATGAGGGGGCGGGACCCTCGGCGGTCGATGATGCGCAGCTGTTCGCACGCTTTCGCCGCGGCGGCAGCGAGCCGGAGCCGGCGGGACTGGGACTTGGATTGTGGCTGGTGAAGTCGATCATCGACCGCCATGGTGGCCGGGTCGTCTTCGAGCGTACTGCCGCGGGCCGCACGCGCTTCAGCCTCACTCTCCCTGTCGAGCGGGAGGCGGCATGAAGGTGCTGGTAGCCGATGACGACGCGGAGCTGCGCGAGCTGATCGCCTTCACCCTCGGCCAGGCGGGCTACCTGGTGATCAAGGCGAACGATGGCTCCGCGGCGGTGCGTCTGTTTGCCGAGGAATCCCCCGACCTCGTCGTCCTCGACATCAACATGCCTGCGCTGTCGGGGTTCCAGGTCTGCGAGGCGATCCGCGCGCGCTCACGCGTACCGGTCATGATGCTGACGGTGCGCGGCGAGGAAGAGGACCTGGTGCGTGCGCTCGGCCTCGGCGCCGATGACTATCTCACCAAGCCCTTCAGCCCGCGCACCCTGCTCGCGCGCATCCGCGCGCTGCTGCGCCGCGCCGGCATGGAGAGCACCACCCCGGTGGCGGCCGGACGCATCACCCTCGATCTCAACGAGCACACCGTGCGTATCGGGGAAGCGGAGGCGGTACGCCTCACCAAGCTCGAGCTGCGCCTGCTGCAGATGCTGCTGGCGAATGCCGGTCACACGGTGAGCTCCGAGCGGCTGCTGGTGCAGGTCTGGGGCCACCGCAGCGGCGGCGACCGGCAGCTGCTGAAGCAGCTGGTGCATCGCCTGCGGCACAAGATCGAAGCAGACCCGGCAGCGCCGGCGCTGCTGCGGACCGCCGCCGCCGGGTACAAGCTGATGGTCGACTGAGGCCCAGTTCACGATTCCCGAATCACCGCCAATCGATTTGACTTTATCTTCCCGGCGCGTCTGCATTCACCGACGACTGCAGTCGACGACCTGCGCGGCCGCTGTCCGGCGGCGCAAGCTGGCCATGCTTGTTGAAGGAGGCGCGTCAAGCGAAACGCCCATGGCCATCGACTCAAATGCCGGCGATGCCGGTACCGTGGACCCGTACTGCGACACGGTGCGGATTCGAGTGCTTCCCGAGTCCATGCTGCAGGAAGGCGCCAGCAGCAGCGCGCCCTCCCCCAGCTTTGACCCCTACAGCACGGACATTGCCGCGCAGGTGCGCGAGCGGCCGCGGCGAACGCTCGATGACATGCGGCGCCTCAGCGAGCAGATCAAGCGCATCCGCGAGTTCGCGCGCTACGACGAGCCGCCCCGCCCGGCGAGCGAAGAGTCGAAAAAATCTCCGAAGTGACCACAGCATCTCTGCGGACGGCGTCGCGGGCTTGCAGCGAGCGTCGGCTTCGGGGCAAGATGCGCGCCTTGCAAAGGGACCCGGCCCGCTTCGCACGCGGCGCGGCTGTTGATCCTCAAGGAACACCCGAGCCCATGGGCACCCCAACTGGCCTCAAGATGGACCCGGAGGCGCAGTCGCTTTGGCACGAGGTAGCCACGGCGTCCGACGAAGTTGCGGCCATTGTCGATCGCATTCCGGGCCTCACGGTCACCGGTGCCGAGACCCGCAACGAGCTCGAGCGCGCCGCCGCGCTCCTGCAGGCAGTGGCCGTCATCCTGCGGCGCACCGAACGGCGCGAAGGGGCGCGTCACGCCAAAATCAACCGCAGCATCCTGGGACCGGATCCCGTTCCCTGAAGCGGGGGCGCGGCGCCGACGCCTAGCGCGCCGAGATCTGGTCGAACACTCCTCCGTCGCCAAAGTGCGTGCGCTGCACGCTCGCCCAGCCGCCGAAGTCCGCGATGGTCGCGAGCTTCAGCTGCGGGAAACGCTCCGCGTAGCGTGCCGCAATCTCCGGGTCGCGCGGACGATAGTAGTGCCGCGCCACGATCTCCTGGCCTTCCTTGCTATAGAGATAGCCGAGGTAGGCCCGCGCCACCTCACGGGTGCCGTGGCGCAGCGCGAAACCGTCGACCACCGCCACCGGAGGCTCCGCGAGCACGCTCACCGAAGGCATGACGATCTCCAGCTTGTCGCCCCCGATCTCACGCACCGCGAGCATCGCCTCGTTCTCCCAGGTGAGCAGCACATCCCCGAGGCCGTTGTGCACGAAGGTCGTGGTGGCGCCGCGCGCGCCGGCATCGAGCACGGGTACGTTCGCATACAGCCGGTGCATGAACTCGCGTGCCCGCTCGTCACTGCCGTCCGGCTGCGCCCGCGCCCAAGCCCAGGCGGCGAGATAGTTCCAACGGGCGCCGCCTGAGGTCTTGGGGTTGGGGGTGATGACCGCCACACCCGGACGCACCAGGTCGCCCCAGTCATGTATCCCCTTGGGGTTGCCCTTGCGCACCACGAACACGATGGTCGAGGTGTAGGGAGAGCTGTTGTCCGGCAGCAGGCTCTGCCAGTTCACCGGCAGGAGCCGGCCGGTCGCGGCGATCGCATCGATATCGGCCGCCAGCGCCAGCGTCACGACATCCGCGGCGTTGCCCTCGATGACCGAGCGGGCCTGGGTGCCCGAGCCGCCGTGGGACTGCTCGACACGCACCTGCTGTCCGGTCTTACCCCGCCAGTAGCGGGCAAAGGCCGCGTTGAACTCCACGTACAGCTCGCGCGTCGGGTCGTAGGAGACATTGCGCAGCGTGATGCGTGATCCGCCCCCACTGCTTCCGCTCTGACTGCAGGCGAGCAGTGCCGCGAGCGCCAGCATCCCGAGTGCGCCGAAAACTATGCGCGTGGATTGCATCAGCGGATGCTAGCTGCGCCCGGCAGTCTTGTCAGTCGGAGCGCGGTTACAGCGCGGTTATGGCGCCAGGCGCAGCGCGCGCCGCAGGTGCGGCTCGAGGGCGCGCGCGCACTCATTGACCTCGCGCGGACCACCGAGCTCGGAGAGTTGAGTCATCTGCAGTCCCGCGTAGCCGCAGGGGTTGATGCGGCTGAACGGGGCGAGATCCAGCGCTACATTCAGGGCGAGTCCGTGATAGCTGCCGCCGCGGCGCACACGTACCCCGATGCTCGCGAGCTTACGGCCCTCGACGTAGACCCCGGGTGCGTCGCGGCGTGACTCGGCGGCGATGCCGTAGTCGGCAGCCAGCCCGATCACGGCATACTCGAGCGCGCTCACGAACTCGCGCACGCCGAGCATGGCGCGCGCGAGGTCCACCAGCGGGTAGACCACGAGCTGTCCGGGCCCGTGATAGGTGACCTGCCCGCCGCGGTCGATCTGCACCACCGGAATGTCGCCGGGCGAGAGCAGGTGAGCGCGGCTCGCGCTGACACCGAGGGTGAACACCGGTGGATGCTCGAGGAACCAGATCTCATCCGCGGTGCCCGCGTCGCGCTGCGCGGTGAAGCGTTGCATCGCGCGCCAGGTCGGCTCGTATTCGACCAACCCGAGATGGCGCACGATGGGTGGCGGCAACGACTGCGGGGCAGCCGGCCTGGCTGCCGCCGGCGACACCGTGGCTGCTGTCGGCACGCCCTGCACGCCCGCGCTCATGCCCCGAGACGCGAGTTGTCGAGACCGGCGTTGTTGCGGTTCAGGGCCTGCTCGGCGCGATAGCTCGAGCGCACCAGCGGTCCGGCCACGCATTCGAGAAAGCCGCGCGCCAGCGCCCGCGCGCGGTAGCGATCGAACTCCGCCGGCGCGACAAACCGCTCCACCGGAAGGTGGTTCACCGTCGGGCGCAGGTATTGTCCGAGCGTGACCAGGTCCACCCCGGCGGCGCGCAGATCTGCCAGCGTCGCCTCGATCTCTTCCTCGGTCTCGCCCAATCCGAGCATCAGGCTGCTCTTGGTGAGCACCGAGGGACGGTACTGCTTGGCGTGCGCGAGCACTGCGAGTGTCTGCTCGTAACCGGCGCGCGGGTCGCGCACCGGGTGTGTCAGGCGGCGCACGGTCTCGATGTTCTGCGCAAACACCTCGATGCCGGAATCGACCACGGTCTCCACATCGGCGGGGACGCCGCGGAAGTCCGGGGTGAGTGCCTCGACCGCGGTGCCGGGGTTGCGGCGCTTGATCGCGCGCACGCAGGCGGCGTAGTGGGCCGCACCGCCATCGGGCAGATCGTCGCGGTCCACCGAAGTGAGAACCACATACCGGAGCTTCATCAGCTCGACGGTGCGCGCCGCGTTCTCGGGCTCGTGCGCATCGAGCCAGCCGTGCGGGTTGCCGGTATCCACGGAGCAGAAGCGGCATGCCCGCGTGCACACGGCACCCATGAGCATGAGCGTCGCCGTGCCGGCATTCCAACACTCGCCTATGTTGGGACAGTGGGCCTCTTCGCACACGGTCGCGAGACGGTGCTCCCGCACGAGTGTGCGCACGGCATGGAAGCCAGCGCCGGTGGGTGCTCTCGCCCGCAGCCACGCGGGCAGGCGCGCCGCACGCGGCTGCCCTGGCGGCTCAGCGGCCGGCGGATTCGATCCGGGCCTCGCCTTGATGCCGTCACGGACGGCGGTAAACCCTTGAGGCGTAACGTATTTCTCGCCGCTGCGCGGTCGCGCGGTCTCGGCTACGACGGGAATGCCCCCAAGCTCGGACATGCGCTCATTCTAGCGCAGACACCCGTGCCGAGAGGCTGGCGAGGCGCTCCGCCGTGCCGACATCGCACCATTGCCCGCGGTGCACTTCTCCGCGCACCCTTCCCCGGCCGATGGCGCGGTTCAGCAGCGGCAGGAGCGGAAACCGCCCATCGGTGCAGCCCTCGAAGAACTCGGGACTGTAGATGCCTACACCGCTGTAGGTGAGACGCTCACTCTCACGGTTCACCACGCGATCGCCGTCGAGTCCGAAATCGCCGCGCGGGTGGTGCGGAGGATTGGGAATCATCACGAGGTGAGCGTGGGCGTCGGGTTCGAGCTCCAGCCCGCCAAAGTCGATGTCGGTCCAGATGTCCGCATTCACCACCAGGAACGGCCCGGGACCGAGCGCCGGCAGCGCGCGGAAAATGCCGCCACCGGTCTCGAGCGGCACCGGCCCCTCGTCGCTCCAGTTGATGCTCACTCCGAAGCTGCGGCCATCGCCCAGCGCATCGCGCAGCTGTGCGCCCAGCCAGGAAAGATTGATGACCACCTCGCGGATTCCGGCACGCGCGAGCGCGAGCAGATGCCACACGATGAGCGGCCGACCGCCCACCTTCACCAGCGGCTTCGGCAGCGAGTCGGTGAGCGGGCGCATGCGCTCGCCGCGCCCGGCCGCGAGCAGCATCGCCTTCATGGTCCCGCCCCGGCGCGCGCACGCTCGGCGGCAACGCGCGCGTTGGCGCGCGCGAGCTCACCGCTCACGCGCTCCTCGAGAAAACGCGCCAGTGCGCCGAGCTCCGCGTAGCGACCACTCACCTCGCGCAGGTAATCGAGCGTGCGCGGCAGGTCGGCGAGGTAGCCGGCCTTGCCGTCGCGGTACCACAGGCGGCAGAAAATGCCGAGCACCTTGATGTGCCGCTGCGCACCGATCAGGTCGAACCAGCGCAGGAATTCCGCGTCGCTCGCACCCGCGGGGCCGCCGCCCTCGAGCAGCCGCGCGCGAAACGCCCGTACCCAGGACTCGACCCGCGCCCGCGGCCAGGCGATGTAACAATCCTTGAGCAGCGAGACCAGGTCGTAGCCGACCGGACCGCACAGAGCGTCCTGGAAATCGATGATGCCGGGATTGCGCTCGCCCACCACCATCAGGTTGCGGGCGTGGTAGTCGCGGTGCACGAAAACCCGCGGCTGCGCCAGCGCCTCGATGATCAGGAACTCGAAGGCGGCGCCGAGCAGCTCGGCCTCGGCGGCGGAAAGCGTCAGCGACAGGTGGCGACCGAGGAACCATTCGGGCATGAGCGCCATCTCGCGCGCGAGCTCGCTACGCCCGTAGGGAGGCAGCTGCGCGCATGCCGTGGCGCCGCGCAGTTGGATGTTGGCGAGCGCCGCGAGCGCATCGGCATACAGCGGCTCGCTGTCACCGCCACGCTCGAGTCGCTGCAGGTACGGGATCGTCCCCAGGTCCTCCAGCAGCAGTAACCCGCGCTCGACATCCGCTTGGTGGACATGCGGCACGTGCGCGCCGAGCGCCTCGAGCAGTTGCGACACCTTCAGGTACGGACGCACGTCCTCTTTTTCCGGGGGTGCGTCCATGACGACGTAGGTGTCGGCGGCGCCGAACACGCGGAAGTAGCGCCGGAAGCTGGCATCGCTCGAGGCTACCTCGATGCGCACCTGTGGCAGGTGAAGCTCACGCGACAGCCAATCGTGGATCAGCGCCAGTCGCGCGTCGGTGTTAGGCATCAGGGAGTGAGGATTTTTCCGGCCCGCGTGGCTGCGACGCACCATTATAATGCCGCTCTTCATGCTGCGTTCGAGGCCATTCTGGATCGTCATCGCTTCGTTCGGCAGCATCATGCCCGCGGCCCGGGCCGAAGAACCGCCCTGTCCGTCACAGAACCCGCAGGCCACGAGCGCACCACCGCAGGCTACGAGCGCACCACCGCAGGCGACGGGCAGCGCCAGCGCAGCGTCTGCGGGCACGGCGGCGGCTGCACAACCCCCCGCGGGGTCGAGCGCACCGCAAGCTGCCGCCCCGGCAGGGGCCGGCAGCGCACCGCAGGCGCAGGGTGTTGGCCCGGTCAGCATCGTGAGCGATGAGGCCACACTCGGTGTCGATGGCAACGCCACCCTCAAGGGAAACGTCGAGGCGCGTCAGGGCGAGCGTCAGATTCGTGCTGACCACATCGAGTACGACTCCAAGAGCGGAGCAATGCGCAGTGATGGACACATCGATTACTCGGACCCTCTGGTGCACGTGACGGGAGCCGCCGGCACCTATTCCACGGCGGCCGGGGCGGAATTCCGCGACGCGCAGTTCAACCTGCGCCAGCGCGCGGCGCGCGGCGCCGCGCAGGACCTGGCGCTGACGCCCGCGGGCCAGGTGAATCTGACGGGGGTGATGTTCACTACCTGCCCGCTCCACGATGAGAGCTGGCACATCAAGGCCAACAGCATCGTGCTCGACACCAAGGACAAGGTCGGCACCGGTCGCGACGCGCGCGTCGATTTCATGGGCGTGCCGCTCATGTACCTGCCCTGGCTGAGCTTCCCGCTCTCCAGCGAGCGCAAGACCGGCTTCCTGTTCCCGAGCATCGGCAACACCTCCACCAACGGTGTACAGCTGTCGGTGCCCTATTACTGGAACATCGCGCCGAATGCCGACTTTACCTTTCAGCCGATCCTCTACAGCAAGGCCGGCATCGACCTCGGCGGCGACCTGCGGCAGATGACCGAGAGTCAGCGCGGCGAGCTCGACTGGAACTACCTGCCCTACGACGGCGCCTACGGTGCGACGCGCAGCCGCGTGCATCTCACCGAGCTCGCGGATCTGCCCGCCGGCTGGCGGCTGAATGTGGACGCGGCCAACGTGAGCGACCGGCAGTACTTCGAGGATTTCTCCAACGGCCCGGAAGGCGCGAGTACCGCCTTTCTCGAGCGGCGTGCCACCTTCGCCTACCGCAGCGAGCACTGGAGCATCGATGCCGAAGCGCAGGACTACCAGACCATCGATTACACACTCGCCGAGCCCGACCGCCCCTACGCGCGCGTTCCACACCTTGCCGCCGATGCCGACTACGCGCTCGGTCCGAATGGCGTGCTGCGCTACGGTTTCTATTCCGAGCTCGTCAACTTCCAACACCCCGAGGCCCCCGAGGCGGTCACCACCGGCTGGCGCGCGGACCTCATGCCGCTGGCATCGCTCGATCTGACCGGGCCCGGGTATTTCCTGCGACCGGCTTTCGCCTGGCGGGGTACGCAGTACGAGCTCGACACCCTCGGGCCCGGGCAGACGAAGCACTCGCCTTCGCGCACACTGCCGATCACCAGCCTCGATACCGGACTGCTGTTCGAGCGCCGCGCGGGCTCCCACGATCAGCGCCGGCTGACGCTCGAGCCACGGGTGATGTACCTCGATGTGCCCTACCGCGCGCAGGATCAACTGCCGGTATTCGATACCGCGGTACCGGATCTGAATCCGGTGCAGCTGTTCCGCACCAACCGCTACGTGGGCGCCGACCGGGTGAGCGATGCCAACCAGGTGAGTTTCGGGCTCACCAGTCGCCTGCTCGATGCCCAGAGTGGACGGCAGTTCATCGCCGGCACTTTCGGTCAGACCTATTACTTCGAGATTCCGCGCGTGACACTTCCCGGGGAACCACCGATCACCGCCGGGCATTCGGACTTCGTGGCGCAGCTCTCGCTCGCCGCCTTCGAGGACTGGAGCGCCGATGCCGGGGTGCAGTGGGACCCGCAGAACCAGCGCAGCCAGCGCAGCACGGTGAACGTCCAGTACAAGCCCGCCCCCAATTCGGTCATCAACCTGGCGTACCGCTACGAGCGCTTCACGACGACCCCGGGCACGCAGGTGCAGCAGGGATACGACCAGGTGGAGTTCTCCGCGGCGTGGCCCATCAAGCGCACCTGGGAAGTATTCCTCAAGGAGGTCTATTCGCTGCGCGATCCCGAGCAGCCGCACGGCCAGGAACTGGAGCGTTTCGTCGGCTTCGAGTACCGTGCGTGCTGCTGGCGCGTCCGGGTGGGCGCGCGGCGCTACGTCAATAGCCATGATCCGAACGCCGGTCAGACCACCGGAATCTGGCTGCAGCTGGAACTCGCCGGATTGGCCGGTGTCGGATCCGCGTCGGACTCCTTCCTCACCGAGGAGATCCGCGGCTATGCGGCGACGGGGATACCGACGGTCAAGGCCCAGGGCCCACTGAAGGGCGTCTGGTGAGGGAAACTCGCAGGAACATGCGGCAGATAGCAGTCTCTTCGCTCCCGATGTGGATGGTGCTGGGGCTTGCCGCCCTGGCGGTGCAGGGCAGCGCCCGCGCGCAGACCCGTGAGCTCGCCACCCAGGGAGAGCTCCTCGACCGGGTGGTGGCGATCGTCAACGACGGGGTCGTGCTCAACAGTGATCTCGACGCGCAGCTGGATTCC
>Ga0318556_10000577_pt1 | contig 10648 bp, 5 predicted proteins | sample GRESIP082b2f24_FD_203668 | JGI IMG/M metagenome (GOLD analysis project Ga0318556, IMG submission 203668) | Tropical soil microbial communities from Luquillo Experimental Forest, Puerto Rico - GRE.SIPMG.082b2f24 | ecosystem: Environmental > Terrestrial > Soil > Tropical forest > Bulk soil... | reverse complement strand
GCTGGGGGGTGGGCCGGTGGGTCCGGGTTCCCGCCGGCCCGTGCGCTATCGTCGGCCGGAATGGATGTCACCCTGATCGTGGATGGCGCCAACGTGATGGGCTCGCGGGCCGACGGTTGGTGGCGCGACCGCGCGGGAGCCATGGCGCGACTGCACGGTGAGCTGGCGGCCCTGGCCGCCAGGGGGATCCGCGGTCCGGTGCCCGGCGATCGGCCGGCTCCGGTGGACGGCGATCGGCCGGCTCCGGTGGACGGCGATCGGCCGGCTCCGGCGGACGTGGTGGATGCCGCGGCCGAGCCGGGCTCCGCCGATGCACCCGAGGCCCGTGACGACAATGCCCGCTGGTACCCGCATGTCTTCCTGGTGGTGGAGGGCCGGGCGCGGAAGATGCTCGACCTGGTGTCGCCGGCTCCCGCCGTCCGGGTGGTCGCCGCCCGGGGGGAAGGTGACGACGAGATCGCCGACCTGGCCGGCCGGCTGACCGGGCAACGAGTCGTGGTCACCGCCGACCGGGAGCTACGGCGGCGCAGCGTGGCCGCCGGGGCCGGGGTCACCGGCCCGAGCTGGCTGATCCGCCAGTTCGGCTGATGGCGTGCTGCTCCAGCTGCGCCACCCCGTGAGTACGTGATTCTGTTCAACGCACGCACTAAGAACCCCGTGTCATGGAGCAGAGGGCGTCAGTCGTCCGGGACCAGCCAAAGCGCGCCGAGCGGGGGGATGGCGAACACCGCCGAGGCGGGCTGGCCGTGGCAGGGTTCGGCCACCGCCTCGATGAAGCCCTGGTTGCCGACCCCGCTGCCACCGTAGGGAAAGGCGTCGGTGTTGATGACCTCGCGCCACCGGCCCGGGCGTGGCAGCCCGACCTGGTAGCGCAGGTGCGGCCGCCCGGAGAAGTTCACGATGCACGCCAGCATGCCCGGCCCCGCGGCCGGATCCACTGCTGCTGGTCCGTCCGCCGTTCCGGGTCCGTCTGCGGTTCCGGGTCCGTCCGCCGCCGCGGGTCCGTCCGCCGCCGCGGGTCCGTCGCTCCCGTCGGAGGGCGCCCGATCGCCCGCGAAACGCAGGAACGACAGCACGTTGCCGCTCGCGTCGTTCGCGTCGATCCAGGCGAACCCGTCGGGGTAGTGGTCCAGGGCCCACAGCGCCGGGTTGTCACGGTAGGCCCCGTTCAGATCCCTGACCAGTTGCCGGATGCCTGCGTGGTGCTCATCCCCGAGCACCCACCAGTCCAGGCCGCGCTCGGCGGACCATTCCGCCCCCTGGCCGAACTCCGAGCCCATGAACAGCAGCTGCTTGCCCGGGTGCGCCCACATGTAGGCGAACAGCGCACGCAGGCCCGCGAACTTGTTCCATTCGTCGCCGGGCATCTTGGCCAGCAGCGACCCCTTGCCGTGCACGACCTCGTCGTGGGACAGCGGCAGCACGAAGTTCTCGGTGAACGCGTACATCAGCGAGAAGGTGATCTCGTTGTGGTGGTAGTGCCGGAACATGGGGTCGTGCGACAGGTAGTTGAGCGTGTCGTGCATCCAGCCGAGGTTCCACTTGAACCCGAAGCCCAGCCCGCCCAGGTGCACTGGGCGGGTCACGCCTGGCCATGCGGTGGACTCCTCGGCGATCATCATGACCCCCGGCACCCGGCGGTAGCAGGTGGTGTTCACCTCGCGCAGGAACGAGACGGCGTCGGTGTTCTCCCGGCCGCCGTGCTCGTTGGGCGTCCACTGGCCCGGCCCACGGGAGTAATCCAGGTACAGCATCGAGGCCACGGCGTCCACCCGCAGTCCGTCGGCGTGGAAGTCCTCCAGCCAGTACAGGGCGTTGGCAACCAGGAAGTTGCGGACCTCGGGGCGGCCGAAGTTGAAGATCAGCGTGCCCCAGTCGGGGTGCTCGCCGCGGCGCGGGTCGGCGTGCTCGTAGAGCGGGGTGCCGTCGAAGCGCGCCAGCGCCCAGGCGTCCTTCGGGAAGTGCGCGGGCACCCAGTCGAGGATGACCCCGATCCCGGCCTGGTGCAGCCGGTCGACGAGGAAGCGGAAGTCGTCCGGGCTGCCGAACCGGGCGGTCGGCGCGTAGTAGGACGTCACCTGGTAGCCCCAGGACCCGCCGAACGGATGCTCGGCCACCGGCAGGAGCTCCACGTGGGTGAAGCCCATTTCCGTGACGTAGGAGGTCAGCTCCTCGGCGAGCTGGCGGTAAGAAAGCCCCGGGCGCCAGGAGCCCAGGTGCACCTCGTAGATGCTGACCCCAGGTGTATTCGGAGGTGAACACGACCGACGCGGTGGCGGGCGGGAGCTCGGCGCGGCTGGCCATGGGGTCGGCCTTGCGCCGCCACCGCCCGTCGGGGGCGAGGATGTCGAACTTGTAGTGGGTGCCGTCGCCGGCGCCGGGGACGAACAGCTCCCACACCCCCGAGCCGCCGAGCGAGCGCATCGGGTGGCCGCGTCCGTCCCAGTTGTTGAAGTCGCCGATGACCCGCGCGCCGCGCGCGTTCGGCGCCCAAACCGCGAACGCGGTCCCGCTGACCTTGCCGAACCCGGTCCCGTCCGTGCCGTACTCGCGCACGTGCGCGCCGAGCACCTCCCAGAGCTCCTCATGCCTGCCCTCGCCGATCAGGTGCAGGTCCACCGGGCCCAGCGTGGGCTGGTGCCGGTACGGGTCGTCGCCGATGATCTCCGGTCCCACGCCGTCTGGCCCGCCCGCCCCGGCGCGGGCGGGGTAGGCCACGGCCACCCGGTAGTCGAGGATCTGGCCGGGGGGCGGGGCGGCGTCGGCGGGCAGCACGGCGGCGAACACGCCGCCGTGCATGTGCTCCAGGGCGAATCTGCGCCCGTCCGGCAGCAGGACGCTGACCGTGGCCGCGAGCGGCCGTAGCGCCCGTACCATGATCCCGTCCGGTCCCGGATGCGCGCCGAGCACCGCGTGCGGGTCGTGGTGCACGCCCGCGAGCAGCCGGTCGATCTCGGCTGTGACCTGGGCGGAATCCGCCCGGCTTGTCACGGGCCGTCCCCTGCCCCGCGGCCCGCCGCGGCGGTCGGCCAGGCGGCCGGCGAGTCCAGTGGGATGGGCAGCCAGGACGGCCGGTTCCTCGCCTCGTACATGACCTCGTACACCGCCTTGTCCAGCTCGAACGTGCGGCAGCATCTGCCCGCGGATCCGCTCCGCCAGCCTCAGTATTCCCCGCGCAGGACGCTACCCGGGCGGCGCCCGGCTACTCATCGGCATCGAATGTGCCAGTGCGCTTGCCGGGCCGTAGCCCCCCATAAGGCCAACGCCCGCCCGGTTAAACCTGCGGGCGTCGCGGTCGCGCCCGGACAGGGCTGGCAGGTCAGATCCCGGCCAGCACCTTGTTCCAGTGCTGGAGGGTCCGGATCATGCTCTTCGCCCACCGGGTAACCGGCTTGCCGGGCTGCTGGGTTGCGGTCATGTTCAATCATCCTTCTGCCTGGGTAGCCGACCGGGATGGACCGGCTGCGACCAGCGTGCCGGACCGCGCCGCAAACGTCTGTGACCTGGCCGACACTACGGGCGTCAACTGGCCGACACAGCCTCGGCGATAAATCCAGATTCCTCTTATAGGCGACGATTATCGTCTCGAGCCTAGACGCGAAACGGCCCGCCTACGCGGTCATACAGGTGTGAGGATATGCACGCCCCAGCCTACGAGTGCAATGATCAGAACGATCAGTGCGCCAGCTATGAAAAGGATCTCCCAGTTCATAAACATGCGGCGCCGGATCAGCGTGTTCTGATGGCTGAGATTTCCGTCAGCGTTACCAGCCGCCCGGTCACAGAGGTCGTTGAGCAATCCTTGGAAATCTTCGGTCGCGAGTGCTCGTTGAACTATCTTTCGTGAATCGAGCCACAGATAATCGTCTTTGAATTCAGACGGCATCGAAGGGAGGAACGTATTATGCAACCATTCCAGCCATTCGCGCCGAGCGCCTTTCTTAGATCCGGCGATCCTTATCATCGGCCACAGTGAGAGGACACCGAAGAACAAGGCTATGGCGAGAAGAATCAGCGATATCGAGAAGGGATAGAAGTACCATTCATGTGAAGGCTTCGCAGATAGCTGCAACACGCCTGCGGCGAGAAAGGCGAGCAAGATGCCGTTAACCGCGAGAACAGCGACGATTCTCCGCTGCTGGTTCTGAACCTGATCGGTCCAATGCTGCTCGACCCTGAGCGATTCCTGATAGGCCCAGAGGAGCCGCGCTTCCCCATGTTCAGTAGGTGCCTGGTCAGATGAGATTTTCATATCAGACTGAGCCTTTCCGAGTGCACACGGCCGCTACCGCCCGTCGCCAGGGTAGACCTTCCGCAAGACGACAGCCATCAACAGGCGTTCTCCCTCGGGCGTGTGGGTCACTGAGGGTGGCGGACGGTCGCGTGCTCGTTTCAGGCGCCAGCCACAGGTGGTCAGCCCGCGTCCGGTACCATCGTTCATCCACCGACGCAATCCCCGGGGCGCAGATGGAAACCGATCGTCCTCTGAAGATACTGCTGGTCGCCGCGGAGGCAGCCCCGCTGGCCAAGGTGGGTGGGGTAGGCGATGTGATCGGCAGCCTGCCCAAAGAGCTGGCGGCGATGGGTCATGACGTGCGTATCTTCATTCCGCGCTACGGGAGCGTCGATCACAATCGCTGGGCGCTCCGGCCCACGGGCGCGGAGCGGATAGTCCCCCTGGGGGGAAACGGCGAGAGAGTGGCGATTTTCGAGACCACGCTGCCGCGCTCGCCGGTGACGGTCTATCTGCTCGAGCATGAAGAGTTGTTCGGCCGCCATGACGAGATCTATCTCGGCCTGGATCAGCAGGACGAGCACCGGCGCGTTCTCCTGTTTTGCCGGGGCTTGCTCGATTCGCTTCTGGATCTTGCGTTTGTGCCCGATATCATCCATCTCAACGACTGGCAGGCGGCCCCCTGCGCCGCGTACCTGCGCACCAGTCATCGCCCGCTGTTGCGCCGGGGCCGGACGCGCATCGTCTACACCGTGCATAACTTGCAGTATCAGGGGCGCTGGGATCCTTCTATTCTGCGGGAGGCCGGCCTGGACGCCGGCCAGGTCTTCACGAGTAGCGGGCTGGAGTCTTGGGGTGATGTGAACTGGATGAAGGGCGGCATCGTCTACGCCGACGTGATCACTACCGTCTCGCCCCGTTATGCCGAAGAGATCCAAACCATGGAGTTCGGCTGGGGCCTGGACGAGGTGTTGTTTCAGCGTCGCCCTCGCCTGTTCGGCATCCTCAACGGTATCGACCAGGAGGAGTGGAACCCGGAAACCGATCCACATATTGCCGAGCTATACACGGCGGGAACCGCCGCAGCGGGTAAAGCGGCTAATCGCGCCGCGCTGCTGGAGGAGATGGAGCTGCCGGACACCCCGGGGCTGCCGGTGGTAGGAATCGTCAGCCGGCTGGTCGACCAGAAGGGCTTCGACCTGATCGCCGAAATCGCCGACTGGCTACGCGATAAGCACCTGCAATTGGTGGTGCTTGGCGCCGGAGACCCGCGCTATGAGCAGCTACTCAAGGAGTTGTTCCGCACTACCCGCAACGTGCGCGGCCACATCGGTTTCGACCTGGGCCTCTCCCATCGCATCTACGCCGGGAGCGATTTCTTCTTGATGCCGAGCTCGTTCGAGCCGGGCGGCCTGGGGCAGCTGATCGCCTTGCGCTACGGCGCGCTGCCCATCGTCCGCGCGACCGGCGGGCTGGCCGACACGGTGACCGACCTGGATGCCGACCCGGCAGGCGGCAACGGGATCAGCTTCGCCGAGTACTCCGCCCCGGCCCTGCGCGACGCCTTGCAGCGGGCGCTGGACCGGTATGCGGCTCGGAAGCCGTGGCCTAGCCTCGTGGCCCGGGCGATGGCCTACGATTCGCGCTGGTCGTCGAGTGCCCGCGCTTACAGCGATCTGTACCGGGGGGCGCTGAACCTGCCGCCCATGTGACTGCCGGATTGCCCGGGGCCGCGGGATGCCGGTCGCCGGCGGCCGTCATGTCAGCGTTCGTGCTCTTCCCTGGGCGGCGGCAGCTGGAACCAGTAGAACCCGTGCCCGGGCAGGGTGAGGAGGTAGTTGAGCTCGCCGATCGGCGGGAACAAGACACCACCCATGCATTCAACCGGCGTGACGCCGCGGAACCTGCGCAGATCGAGCTCGACCGGCTGCGGGAACCTGGACAGGTTGTTGACGCACAGCACCCGGTCCGGGCCGTCGAACACGCCCTCGTCCACCTCGCGGACGAACGCGAGCACGCTCGGGTTGGACGAGGACAGCTCCTCGTACCTGCCCACGCCGAACACGGGGTGCCGCTTGCGGATCTCGATCATGCGCCTGGTCCAGTGCAGGAACGAGCCCGAATCGTGCTGCTGCTGCTCGACATTCAGCGCCTGATACCCGTAGATCGGGTCCATAATCGACGGCAGGTAGAGCCGGGCCGGATCGGCCAGGGAGAATCCGCCGTTACGGTCCGGCGTCCATTGCATGGGGGTGCGCACGCTGTCCCGGTCGCCCAGCCAGATGTTGTCGCCCATGGCGATCTCGTCGCCGTAGTACAGCACCGGCGAGCCGGGCATCGACAGCAGCAGCGCGGTGAACAGCTCCAGCTGGTTGCGGTCGTTGTCGAGCAGCGGGGCGAGCCTGCGCCGGATGCCGATGTTGGCCTTCATCCTCGGGTCCTTGGCGTATTCGGCCCACATGTAGTCCCGCTCCTCGTCGGTGACCATGTCCAGCGTCAGCTCGTCGTGGTTGCGCAGGAAGATGCCCCACTGGCAGCCGGACGGGATGGTCGGCGTCTGGGCCATGATCTCGGAGACGGGATAGCGCTGCTCGCGCCGGACCGCCATGAACATCCGGGGCATCAGCGGGAAGTGGAACGCCATGTGGCACTCATCGCCGCCGCTCTCCGCGTCGCCGAAGTACTGGACCACATCGGTCGGCCACAGGTTGGCCTCCGCCAGCAGCACCCGGTCCGGATAGAGCCGGTCCACCTCTGCCCGCACTCGTTTCAGGTAGTCGTGCGTCTCTTTCAGGTTCTGGCAATTGGTGCCCTCCCGCTCGTACAGGTACGGCACCGCGTCCAGCCGGAACCCGTCGATGCCCAGGTCGAGCCAGAACCTCAGCACCGCCAGCATCGCGTCCTGGACCCTGGGGTTCTCATAGTTGAGATCGGGCTGGTGGTGAAAGAACCTGTGCCAGTAGTACTGGCCGCGGGCCTGGTCGAAGGTCCAGTTCGACGCCTCGGTGTCCACGAAGATGATTCCGGCGTCCTGGTAGCCGGCGTCGGTGTCGGCCCACACGTAGAAGTCGCCGTAGGGGCCGTCTGGATCGCTGCGGGAGGCCTGGAACCACGGGTGCTGATCGCTGGTGTGGTTCATGACCAGATCCGTGATCACCCGCATGCCGCGCCGGTGCGCCTCCTCCACCAGCTCCACGAAGTCGCCCAGATCCCCGACTTCCGGCAGCACCCTCATGAAGTCGGAGATGTCGTAGCCGCCGTCACGCAGCGGAGACTCGTAGATGGGCAGCAGCCATATGCAGTCGATGCCCAGCCACTGCAGGTAGTCCAGCCGCGAGGTCAGGCCGCGCAGGTCGCCGGTGCCGTTGCCGGTGGAGTCGGCGAAGCTGCGCACCGACACCTCGTAGAAGACGGCGCGCTTGTACCACTGCGGGTCGTGCGGCGTGTCGAACGACTCCACCGGCTCGGCCCGCGGCCGGGAGAACTCGGGCATGCGCGCCGGGGCCGCGGGGCCGGGGGCGCCCGGCTCAGGTGGTGTCACCATCACGACTCCCGCGTTCCGTTCTGCTTCGTGCCGTCGCGGTCGGGTGTACCCGGGGTCACGGCGAAGATATGCGCCGACGACCACGCCGGCCGAGCCGGACGTAGTTGGCCCGGGGTGCGCTCGGAGAAGCAGGGCAACTCTGGACGTTGCGAATGGGGACGCGTCCGATCACTCCCGAGAGGCTACCCGGCGGCCCCGCGGCCCACCGAGCCAGGCCCCAGGCGCTACGTCCAGCGCGGATCGCTACCCAGCATGCGGGGGGCGCATTCCTGCCGCCCCGATCGAGCCCAGGGGGTCTTAGGCAGCCGGTAGGGTCGCTCAGCGTGAGAGCCATCCGCGCGTTCACCGTCCGCGCCTCGTTGCCCGAGCCGCTCGCTCAGTTGCGCGACCTCATGCTGAATCTCCGCTGGTCCTGGGATGCCGGCACGCGGGACCTGTTCACCGCGCTCGACCCGGCGGGCCGGGAGGAGGCGGGCCGGGATCCCATCACGCTGCTCGGTGAGGTCCCGCCCGAGCGCCTGGCCCGGCTGGCCACCGACGAGGAGTACCTCGGACGGCTCCATCGCGCGGCTGCGGACCTGCGCGAATACCTGTCCGCGGCACGGTGGTACCAGCGCGGCGAGCAGGACGGCGCATCGGCCGGCCGCCCGGCGGCGATCGCGTACTTCTCACCGGAGTACGGGATCGCGGCAGCGCTGCCGCAGTACTCCGGCGGCCTGGGCATCCTGGCCGGCGACCACCTCAAAGCAGCCAGCGACCTGGGGGTCCCGCTGATCGGGGTGGGGCTGCTCTACCGGCATGGCTACTTCAGCCAGTCGCTGTCCCCTGAAGGGTGGCAGCTGGAGCGCTACCCGGCGGGTGACCCCAACGGCCTGCCGCTCACGCTGCTGCGCGGCGGCGACGGCGCCCCGGTGACCGTGGCGCTCACCCTGGGCGAGGGCAGCTCGCTGGCGGCGCAGGTGTGGTTGGCGCAGGTGGGCCGGGTGCCACTGCTGCTGCTCGACTCCTACGTGGAGCACAACGATCCCGGCCTGCGGGAGGTCACCGACCGGTTGTACGGGGGCGGCAGCGAGCACCGGCTACGCCAAGAACTGCTGCTGGGCATGGGCGGCGTACGCGCGGTGCGCGCCTACTGCGAGCTGACCGGCCATCCGCGGCCCGAGGTCTTCCACACCAACGAGGGGCACGCGGGCTTCCTCGGCCTGGAACGGATCCGTGAGTACGCGGCCCAGGGGCTGAGCTTCGAGGAGGCCATCGAGCTGTGCCGGGCCGGCACGGTGTTCACCACTCACACCCCGGTGCCCGCCGGGATCGACCGGTTCGCCCGGGATCTGGTGGAGCGCCAGTTCAGCGGGGACGCGGCGGACCCGGCGCTGCCGGGTGACCGGGTCCTCGCCCTGGGCGCGGAGACCTACCCGGGCGGGGACCCGGCGGTGTTCAACATGGCCGTGATGGGCATGCGCCTGGCCCAGCGGGTGAACGGAGTGAGCGAGCTGCACGGTGAGGTCAGCCGGGACATGTTCGCGGGCCTGTGGCCCGGGTTCGACGCCAGCGAGGTGCCGATCGGCTCGATCACCAACGGCGTCCACGCGGCCAGTTGGGTCGCGCCGCAGCTTCTGGCGCTGGCGGCCGGCGACGCGGGCCACGGCTCCGAGCCGCCGGAGGACGTGGCGTGGGACCGGGTCGCCGAGGCCGGCCCGGCCCGGCTATGGGAAATCCGCCGGCTGCTGCGCCGCCGGCTGGTCATCGAGGCGCGGCAGCGGCTGCGCGCGTCCCTGCGGCAGCGGGGCCAATCCGAGGCCGAGCTGGGCTGGACCCACCATGCCCTGGACGAGTTCGTGCTGACCATCGGATTCGCCCGCCGGGTGCCGTCCTACAAGCGCCTGACCCTGATGCTGCACGACCCGGAGCGGCTGACCGCGCTGCTGCTGGACCCGCAGCGCCCGGTGCAGATAGTGATCGCCGGCAAGTCACACCCCGCCGACGACGGCGGCAAGCAGCTGATCCAGCAGATGGTCAGGTTCGCCGACGACCCCCTGGTGCGGCACCGCATCGTGTTCCTGCCCGACTACGACATGGCACTGGCGACGGCCATGGTGCAGGGCTGCGACGTGTGGCTGAACAACCCGCTGCGACCGCTCGAGGCGTGCGGCACCTCCGGCATGAAGGCCGCGCTGAACGGCGGCCTGAACCTGTCGGTCCGGGATGGCTGGTGGGACGAGTGGTTCGACGGCGAGAACGGCTGGACGATCCCGTCGGCCGACGACGTGGCCGACGCCGCCCGCCGTGACGAACTAGAGTCCGCCACCCTCTACGACCTGCTGGAGCAGGTGGTGGCCCCGCTGTTCTACGAGATCAGTGAAGGCGGGCAGCCGCGGCGCTGGCTGGAGATGGTGGCGCACACCTTCGCCGGGCTCGGCCCCCGCGCGCAGGCGGCCCGGATGGTCCGGGAGTACGTGGAGACCATGTACGTACCCGCCGCGCGCGCGTGCCGCGCGCTCGCCGGTCCCGCCGACCAGGCCCCGTTCGCCCCGGCCCGCGATCTGGCGGCCTGGAAGCACAGGGTCAGGTCCGCCTGGACCGGCGTCAAGATCGAGCACATCGAGGCGGGTGACGGGGAACGCGGCCCGGGGGAGTGGCTCCCGGTCCGCGCGAGCGTGGCGCTGGGCGAACTGTCGCCGGAGGACGTCACGGTTGAGGTCGTCAGCGGCCGGGTGACCGACGAGGAGGACATCGTCGAACCAGAAGCCCACCCGATGGCGCCCAGCGGGGACACCGCCGGCGACGGCATCTTCCGCTACGCCGGGGAGGCGCGGCTGGGCCGGCCGGGCCCGTTCGGGTACACGGTGCGCGTGGTGCCCTGCCACCCG
>Ga0318556_10000531_pt1 | contig 10986 bp, 10 predicted proteins | sample GRESIP082b2f24_FD_203668 | JGI IMG/M metagenome (GOLD analysis project Ga0318556, IMG submission 203668) | Tropical soil microbial communities from Luquillo Experimental Forest, Puerto Rico - GRE.SIPMG.082b2f24 | ecosystem: Environmental > Terrestrial > Soil > Tropical forest > Bulk soil... | reverse complement strand
AGGTGGCGCTCGTTGGCGGAGACACCACGCGTGGACCGCTGTGCGTTACCGTGCAGCTGCTCGGGTTCGTTCCCGCCGGTGCGGCGCTCACCCGCAGCGGCGGCCGCGCGGGTGATGTCGTGTTCGTCTCCGGAACCTGCGGCGATGCGGCGGCCGGCCTCGCAGTCGAGCAGCAGCGGCTCACGGGCCCCGCCGAAGCACGCCGCTGGCTGCGTGAGCGCTTTCTCCGGCCAACACCGCGCGTGGCGCTCGGCGAGCAGCTGCGCGGTTTCGCGAGCGCCTGCATCGATGTGTCCGACGGGCTGCTCGCGGATGCCGGCAAGCTGGCGAGCGCGAGTCACGTGGGAGTGGAGCTCGCGTACAGCGAGCTGCCGCTGTCCGAGCCGCTGGCCGCACTGTTAGGAGAGCGGCATGCACGCGAGCTCGCGCTCACCGGGGGTGATGACTACGAGCTGTGCTTCGCCGTCCCGCCGCACCACATTGCACGCCTGCTTTCGCAGCTGCCGCCGCAGGAGTGGCGCTACACCCGCATCGGCGCGTTACGCGCCGCGCCAGGCGCCTCGGTGGTGCGCGATGGGACTGTGATGGAGTTCTCGCATTCGGGTTACGAGCATTTCTCCTGAGCACGCAGCGGCCGTGCAGCGGCTGCGTTCGCAACGGCGAACGGCCGCCGCGGAGTGCGTGAGGGATGCATCACAGCGTTTCACGCGGGCGAGACCTTATGCTGCGGCGCCGTCTCGAAAAACCGCGCCACCCGATGACCCTACCGGCCTCCAAGTCCGTACCAATGCCCAAGCCCGGCGGCCGCACGCCAGAGAGGATCGGCAAGTACGTGGTCATCAAGGAGGTCGGCCGCGGCAGCACCGGCATCGTCTATCTCTCGCACGATGCCTACTATGGCCGGGACGTCGCCATCAAGGTCTACAACATGGACGCCGGCGGCGATGAGGAGCGCGCGCGCATTGCCCGCAAGATGTTCCTCTCCGAGGCACATCTGGTCGGCATGCTGCAGCATCCGCACATTCTGCCGATCTACGATGCCGGCGAGGAGAACGGCCACTGCTACATCGTCACCGAGCACGTGCACGGTGCACGCACGCTTGCCGCTTACTGCCGTCCCGACAACCTGCTGCGCATCGATGATGCCGTCGAGATTATGTTCAAGTGCGCGAAGGCGCTGCACTACGCGCACTCGCGCGGCGTGATCCATCGCGACATCAAGCCCTCCAACATCATGCTGACGCAGGACAGCGACGTACGCATCATCGACTTCGGCATCGCGCTGGTGTCGGACTCGGACATCTCGCGTATCGAGGGCATCGCCGGCAGTCCTTCGTACATGTCCCCCGAGCAGGTGCAGAGCCTGGAGCTCACCAACCGCTCGGACCTCTACTCGCTCGGGGCGGTGATGTACGAGCTGCTCACCGGCGCCCGCCCATTCCGCGCCGGCAACCTGCAGAAGCTCCTGCACCAGATCGTCTATGCCACGCCCCCGCCGATCCACACGCTGCGCAAGGAAGTGCCCGAAGAGATCGAGATGGTGGTGGCGATGGCGATGCAGAAGGACCCCGAGAAGCGCTGCAAGACCGGTCTCGACTTCGCCGCCGAGCTCACCCGCGTGCACCAGCGGCTGCGGGAAGCCAATTCACTCATCGATCGCCAGGAGCAGTTCGGCGTGCTGCGTCGGCTGAAGTTTTTCCACGAGTTTTCGCACGCGGAGATCTGGGAAGTGCTGCGCGCCAGCCACTGGCAGGACTACGCAGCCGGCGAGGAGATCGTCAAGGAAGGCGAGATGGACGATCGGTTCTACATCCTGGTGACCGGCGGCTGCTACGTGGAACGCCACGGACAGCGCATCGGCGCACTCGACACCGGTGACTGCTTCGGCGAGGCGAGCTACGTGCCCGGCGCGAAGCGCACCGCCACCATCCGCGCGGCGGGCGCCGTCACGGTGCTGAAGGTGAGCTCGACGCTGCTCGAGCAGGTGTCCGCTTCCTGCCAGCTGCGCTTCAACCGCGTGTTCCTCAGCACGCTGATCGCGCGCCTGCAGAGCGCGGAGGCTCGCCCGAAACCCCCCGCCTGAGCCGCGCTGCAAGCGCGATCTCCCGGGGTGGTTTAACCTCCCGCTCCGTGCACGTACTGCTCATCGAGGACGATATCGAGGCGGCGAGCCTGCTCATGCGCGGCCTGCGCGAAAGCGGCTACACGGTCGAGCACGCCGCCGAAGGGCGCGAGGGTCTCGCACGCGCACTGCAGGGGCAGTTCGAGCTCATCATCAGCGACCGCATGCTCCCGCATCTCGATGGGCTCACGCTCATCGAGCGGCTGCGCGCCCGTGGCAGCAGCACTCCAGTGCTGGTGCTCTCGGCGCTCGGCAGCGTGGATGATCGCATCCGTGGTCTCAAGGCCGGCGGTGATGACTACCTCACCAAGCCCTTCGCGTTCGCGGAGCTGCTCGCGCGCATCGAGGCGTTGCTGCGGCGGGCGCCGGGCACCGCACACGGCACGCGCCTGAAGGTCGAGGATCTCGAGTTCGACCTGCTCGAGCGGCGGGTGACGCGCGGCGGCCGTGAGCTCGATCTCACGGCGCGGGAGATGAAGCTGCTCGAGTTCCTCATGCGCCGCGCGGGACAGGTGGTGACGCGTACCATGCTGCTCGAGGGTGTATGGGACCTGCACTTCGACCCGCAGAGCAACCTGATCGATGTGCACATCAGCCGGCTGCGCCAGGCGATCGATCGCGGCAGCGATCATCCACTGATTCACACCGTGCGCGGTTCCGGCTACGTGCTGCGCAGCGACAACTGAGCGTCATGCGGCTCGATCTTTTCAACACCACCGCGTTTCGCCTCTCGGTCGGCTATACGCTGCTCGTGACCCTGGCGGTCGGCGTGACACTCGGCAGCGCCTACCTGCTCACCGAGAGCCTGATCACCGATGAGGTCGACCTGATCATCGACACCGAGCTGAAGAGCCTCGAGGATAAGTTTGCGCGCAGCGGTGTGCCGGGAGTCACCGACGAGATCAACCTGCGCATCGACAGCTGGGGGCGGATCGGGGCGGTGTACATGCTGGCGGATGCGAACTTCGAACGCATCTCCGGCAACGTCGCCCACTGGCCCTTCGACGGCATGCCGACGGAAGCGTGGCCGGAGTTCGATATCGCCACCATCGAGCCCGGGCGGCGTGCCGTGCACCCGGTGCGCGCGGCGGTGCGCACGCTCCCGGACGGCGATCTGCTGCTGGTCGGCACCGACATCTCGCAGGGACGCCGCTTCGCCGAGAAATTCCGCTTCGCCACCCTCGCCGGCATCGGCCTGTCGACGCTCGCGGCTGCACTTGCCGGCTTCTGGTTCAGTTATCGCCTGGCGCGGCGGGTTGGTGAGGTAACCCGCACCTGTCAGCGCATCATGGCGGGGGAGTTGGGCCGGCGACTGCCGCTGGCTGGCGCCAACGACGAGTTCGATGCGCTCGCCGCTTCGGTGAACCGGGTGCTCGACCGCCTGGAGGAGCAGGCCGGCACGCTGCGCGCGACTTTCGACAGCACCGCGCACGATCTGCGCGCGCCGCTGCAGCGGCTGCGTGCGCGCATGGATGCGCTGCTGCTGCGCGCTCCGCCGCTCGAGCCGGCGGTGCACGAGTCCATCGAAGCGGCGCTGCGCGAGGTCGATCACCTGCAACCCACCCTCGCGACGCTGCTGCAGATCGCGCTCGCCGAGTCCGGCACCCCACTCGCTTCACCGGCCGCCGTGGATGTCGGTGAGCTGGCGGCGGAGCTCGTCGAGCTGTTCGAGCCGGTTGCCGGAGCGCAGGGTCTGACGCTCGACTGCCGCCACGAGCCGGCGGCAATCGTGCAGGGCAACAGGCAGCTGCTCGCGCAACTGCTCACCAACTTGATCGAGAACGGCCTGAAGTACGTGCCCGCGGGCGGCCGCATCGAGGTCGCGGTGCGCAAGCTCGCCGATCGCGTACGGCTGAGCGTGAGCGACGACGGTCCGGGCATTGCTCCCGAGGACCGCTCGCGTGCCGTGCAGCCTTTCGTGCGTTTCGGCAGCGCCGCGAAGCAGGAGGGAAGCGGACTGGGACTGTCGCTCGCTGCGGCGATCGCACGGCTGCACCGCGGCCGCCTGGCGCTCGAGAGCAATGAGCCGGGGCTCAGGGTGGTGGTCGAGCTCCCGTCCTGAGGGCGCGCGAGCTGCGGGATGCGTGTGTGCGCGGGGGGCGGCGCCTCCCGGCGGGATCAGGAGGTCTTGGGGGCGCCCGCTTGCGAGCCCTTGCCGGAGCTCTTGCCCGAGGTCTTACCCGCCGTCTTACCCGCATGGCAGTCCTTGACGAACTGCTCGCGTGCGTCGCCGAGGAGCTGCTTGGCATCCGCCTGCTTGTTGCAGACCTTGAGCGAGGGGTGCTTTACCGGTGTAGCCGTCGGCGCTGCCGGCTGATCGGCGGCAACGGCGCTGCCGCAACCGACGATGGCGATGGCGGCGAGTGCGGTGACGGTTTTCATGCCCTCTCTCCCAAACCCAGCTGGTGCTGAGGTCAGAAGTTAGAGTGCCGCGCGACGCGCCGCAACGAGCGGGGCATTAAGAAATCTTCATGCGGCACCGGGCGTGCGCGCTCGGCGCGTGCCCTGGCTCAGGCGTCCTTATCGCGCTCGATGCGCGCGTAGGCGGAGTGGTTGTGGATGGATTCGAAGTTCTCCGCCTCGACCACGTAGGCAGCGACGCGCTCATCGTGATTGAGCCGGGTGGCGATATCGCGCACCAGGTCCTCGACGAACTTGGGATTGTCGTAGGCGCGCTCGGTGACGTACTTCTCGTCGGTGCGCTTCAGGATGCCGTACAGCTCGCACGAGGCTTCGCGCTCGGCGATCTCGATGAGCTCCTCGATCCACATGTGGCTGCGCACGCGGGCGGCGATGGTAACCTGTGACCGTTGGTTGTGGGCGCCGTAGTCGGCGATCTTCTTCGAGCACGGGCACAGGCTGGTTACCGGCACCGCCACGCGCAGCCACATTTCGCTCTGCCCATGGTGGTGATCGCCGATGAGCGTCGCGCGGTAGTCCATCAGGCTCTCCACGCCCGAGACCGGTGCGCGCTTCATGACGAAGAACGGAAAGCTCATCTCGATGTGGCCGCTGTCCGCCTCGAGCCTCGAGGTCATGGTGCGCAGCATGCTGCCGAAGGACTCGACCGAGATCTCGCGCTCAGCGTGCAGTATCTCCACGAAGCGCGACATGTGCGTGCCCTTGAAGTCGTGCGGCAGGCTCACGTACATGTTGAAACTGGCTACGGTGTGCTGTTCGCCCGCCGAGCGATCCTTGACCCGTACCGGGTGGCGGATGTCCTTGATGCCGACACGGTTGATCGGCAGCCGCCGCGTGTCGGCGTGCGCCTGCACGTCCTCCACTTCGGCGACGCTGATGCGCGCAATCTTGGCAGTGCCGGCTGGCGGGTTCATCGAGAAACAAGCCTAACACCGAAGCGCGCAGAAATCCGTAGTACGGCGCTGGGCTCACACCCCGCCGGCCGAGCGCATGCGTTCCCGGGACTGCAGCGCCCACCAGCGCTCGATGCTGGCCCGCAGGCCCGCCGCATCCAGGCCGGCTGCCGCGAGGCAGCCCTCGCGCGAGCCATGCGCGATGAAGCGGTCGGGGATCCCCAGCTGCAGCAGCGGTGGCGACAAGCCCTCCGCGGCCAGCAGCTCGATCACCGCCGAGCCCGCGCCGCCGAGCACCGCGTTCTCCTCGATGGTGACCAGCGCGCGATGGCGTGCCGCGACCGTGACGATCAGCTCCTCATCGAGCGGTTTGACGAAGCGCATGTTGATGAGTGTGGCGTCGAACGCCTCCGCGATAGCCGCCGCCGGCGCCACCAGGGCGCCGAAGGCGAGCAGCGCCAGCCCGCTCTTGCCCTCGCGCCGCAGCTGCGCCTTGCCGACCGGCAGCGCGCTCATCTCGCTCACCACCGGCACTCCCGGACCGCTGCCACGCGGGTAACGCACGAAGGCAGGGCAGGCGAGGGTGCTCGCGGTATAGAGCATCTGCCGGCACTCGTTCTCGTCCGCCGGAGCCATGATCACGGTGTTGGGTATGCAGCGCACGAACGATAGATCGTAACTGCCCTGGTGAGTCGCGCCGTCGCTGCCGACGAGCCCGGCGCGATCCAGTGCGAACACGATCGGCAGGTTCTGCAACGCCACATCATGGATGAGCTGGTCGTAGGCGCGCTGCAGGAAGGTCGAGTAGATGGCTACTACCGGTTTCAGGCCGCGTGTGGCGAGCCCCGCGGCGAAAGTCACCGCATGCTGCTCGGCGATGGCAACGTCGAAGTAGCGTTCCGGAAAACGCCGTGAGAATTCCACCAGGCCCGAGCCCTCGCGCATGGCAGGAGTGATGCCGATGATGCGCGGGTCCACCGTCGCCATGTCGCACAACCACTGGCCAAAGATCTGCGAGTAGGTCGGCCCGGTGCTCTTCTCCTTGAAGATCGTGCCGCTCGCCGGATCGAACGGCCCCGGTCCGTGCCATTTGATCGGGTCGGCTTCCGCCGGCGGGTAACCCTTGCCCTTGCGCGTCACGACGTGCAGGAACTGCGGTCCGCGCAGCTTGCGAATGTTGCGCAGCGTATGCACCAGGGCCTTCACATCGTGCCCGTCCATGGGACCGATGTAGTTGAACCCCATCTCCTCGAATAGTGTTCCGGGCAGCACCATGCCTTTGAGATGCTCCTCGGAGCGGCGCGCCAGCTCCCATACCGTCGGCATCGGCCGCAGGACTTTCTTTCCGCCCTCGCGCAGGTGCGCGTACACGCGCCCGGACAACGCGCGCGCAAAATGGTTCGAGAGCGCCCCGACGTTTTCGGAAATGGACATGTCGTTGTCGTTGAGGATCACCAGCAAATCCGCCGGGAGCGAGCCGGCGTGATTCAGTGCCTCGAACGCCATACCCGCGGTCATCGCGCCGTCGCCGATGATGGCGACCACGCGCCGCGTCTCCTCCGCCCGTGCCGCCGCCACCGCCATCCCGAGCGCCGCCGAGATGGAGGTGCTCGAATGACCGACCCCGAAGGTGTCGTACTCGCTCTCCTCACGCGTCGGGAAGGGACTGAGTCCGCCGTCCTGCTTGATGGTGTGCAGGCGGTCGCGGCGGCCGGTGAGCACCTTGTGGGGGTAGGCCTGGTGACCGACATCCCACACCAGCAGGTCATGGGGGGTGTCGTAGATGTAATGCAAAGCGATGGTGAGCTCGACCGTGCCGAGGCCCGCGGCAAAATGACCGCCGCGGGTGCTCACGGTCTGGATGAGGAACTCACGCAGCTCACCGGCGAGCGCCGGCAGCTTGCCGGCCGGCAGCTGGCGCAGGTCAGCCGGGCTCGCAATTCCGGTGAGCAACGGGTACTTGTCCGGGGTCTCGCTCATCAGGTCAGTTTACACGGGCAGCTGCGGGACGGCCGAGGCGGCCCCGTGCCCGGGGTCTGGTGCGGTGCGGCTCGATGGCTCAGCTGGCCCGGTTGACGATGAAGTTAGCGAGCTGAACCAGCGCGGCACTTCGATGGCCGAGCGGAGCGAGGGCTCCGATGGCCGTGTCGCGCAGCTCCCGTGCCCGCAGGCGCGCACGCTCCAGCCCGACCGTGCTCGGGTACGTGGGCTTGGCATGTGCGGCGTCCGCCCCGGTCGACTTGCCGAGCACCGCCGGATCGCCCTCGACATCGAGAATGTCGTCCTGGATCTGGAAGGCGAGGCCGATGTCGGCACCGAACCGCTCGAGACCGGCGAGCTCCGCACCACCGCTGACACCTGCTGCGAGCGCACCGAGCAGCACGCTACCCTGGATCAGGGCGCCGGTCTTGCGGCGGTGCATGTCCTCGATCGCGGTCTCCGGGAGCTTGCGGCCGACCGCGGCGAGATCGACCGCCTGTCCACCGGCCATGCCACTGGTGCCGGTGGCGGCCGCCAGCACGCGGATCATTTCGAGCCGAAGTTGTGCGCTCGGGCCGGAGGGCGACTCTTCGGCGAGCACTGCGAATGCCAGCGCCTGCAACGCATCACCAACCAGGATCGCAGTGGCTTCGTCGTAAGCGCGATGACAGGTCGGACGTCCCCGCCGCAGATCATCATCGTCCATCGCCGGAAGGTCATCGTGCACGAGGCTGTACACGTGTATCAGCTCTACGGCGGCGGCCGGCCCATCGAGCTGGGGAAGTGGCGCACCGAGGGCTTCACCCGTCAGGTACACCAGCGTGGGCCGCAGGCGCTTGCCGGCGCCGAGCACGCTGTAACGCATGGCCTCGCCCAGCCGGTCAGTACCTGGATCGGGCAAGGACAAGGCACGCTCGAGCACCCGCTCCACGCGGTCCTTGTACCCGGCAATACGGCGTGCGAAAGCGTTCGCCTCCGTCACATCGGCGGTAACAGGTGTCGCAGTCACTCCCTGTCCACGTTCCCGGCGCTGTTCGCCTCGCCGGCTTCTTCGAACGGTTGCAACTCGGGCTGCCCGCTGCGCTTCAGGAGAATCTCGACCTTCTGCTGCGCCGTCTGCAGGCACGACTGGCAGTGCCGCGTGAGTGCCACGCCACGCTCGAAGGCCCGCAACGCCTCATCGAGCGGTACATCTCCCCGCTCCAGGCGCTCGACGAGCGTCTCGAGCTCCGCCAGGGCCTTCTCAAAATCGACGGGTTTCTGTTCGGCTGCCACGTATCACCAGGCGCGTCAGTTGCGCGAGGGCGCGCAACGTTACACAGGGCCGCGGGCAGGGGTCAACGCGACGGTGGCACGCCGCACGCCGTTGCGCAGGGCACCACGGTCTGGGGTTGCGCACCCTCCGGGAGGGCGATAGAGTCGCGCCCCTGCATTAGACCAAGTCTAAGTGAGGAGCGACATGAATCTCAAAGGCAGCAAGACGGAGAAGAACCTCAAGGACGCGTTTGCCGGGGAGTCGCAGGCCAATCGCCGCTATCTCTACTTCGCGCAGAAAGCCGACGTAGAAGGCTTCAACGACGTTTCCGCCGTGTTCCGCTCGACCGCGGAAGGCGAGACCGGGCATGCGCACGGTCACCTCGAATACCTCGAGGCGGTCGGGGACCCGGCGACCGGTCTGCCGATCGGCGAGACCCGCCAGAATTTGAAGGCGGCCATCGCGGGTGAGACTCACGAGTACACCGACATGTATCCGGGCATGGCAAAGGCCGCGCGCGAAGAAGGCTTCGGCGAAATCGCCGACTGGTTCGAGACCCTGGCGAAGGCCGAGCGCTCACACGCCAATCGTTTCCAGAAGGCCCTGGACGCCATCTGACAGGCTCGCCCAGCGATGTCCCTTCGGGCGCGCCCGCCCGCGGCTTTTCAGCCGCGGGCGCGGCGCCTCGTGGCCCTGAGCGGCTGATGCACGGGTGAGCACATGAGTACCACCCCGGTGGGTACGCGCGCTGGCGAAGGGAGTCTGGAGGCACCCACGCGGCATCCGCTCGACTGGCGCAGCGAATCCTTCTACGACGCCGGCGCTCTCGATCGCGAGCTCGAGAGAGTGTTCGACATCTGTCACGGCTGCCGGCGCTGCTTCAGCCTCTGCAATGCCTTTCCGACGCTCTTTGATGCGGTGGACGCCACCGATGCGGGGGAGGTCGCAGGACTCGACCGCAAGGTGTTCTGGGAGGTCGTGGATCACTGCTACCTGTGCGACATGTGCTTCATGACCAAATGCCCGTATGTGCCGCCGCATCCCTGGAATGTCGACTTCCCGCACCTGATGCTGCGTGCCAAGGCGGCGCGGGTGCGCCGGGAGGGTCTCGGCTGGCGTGAGCGCGTGCTCGCCGCGACCGATACGGTCGGCGCCTTTGCGGGCATCCCGGTCGTGGTGGAAGCGGTGAACGCCTTCAACGCCTCCGGTGTGGGCCGCATGGTTCTCGAGAAGGTCCTCGGCGTCGCCCGCGGTGCGCCCCTTCCGGTGTTTCATGCGCGCACCGCACGGCAGCGCCTCGCGGGGATCGGCACGGTGCGTGATGCGGCTGCGGCTGACGCCGCGATGGGGCAGGGGCGGGAAGCAGACGCTGCGGTGCCCTCCGGTGCGTCCGCCGCGGGCGCTGGGGGTCAGACGGGCGCGCGCACGGTCACGAGCGGCAAGGTCGCGCTCTTCACTACCTGTTACGCCAATCGCAACCAGCCCGAGCTGGCCGAGGACCTGGTGGCGGTGCTCGAGCACAACGGCATCGAGGTCAGCCTGCTGAGCGCGGAGCGCTGCTGCGGCATGCCGCGGCTGGAACTCGGCGATCTCGAGGCGGTCGCGCGCCTCAAGGAGCGCAACATTCCTTCACTGCTGGCAGCGGTCGAAGCGGGCTATGACGTGCTCGCACCCGTCCCCTCCTGCGTGCTCATGTTCAAGCAGGAGCTGCCGCTGATGTTTCCCGAAGATGATGCCGTGCGGCGCGTCGCCGCGCGGGTGTTCGATCCTTTCGAGTATCTGATGTTGCGCCACGCGGCCGGCAGGCTGCGCACCGACTTCAAAGTGCCGCTCGGCAAAGTGAGTTACCACGTGCCTTGCCACCTGCGGGTGCAGAACATCGGGCTGAAGACGCGCGATCTGCTGCGGCTCATCCCCGGCACGAGCATCGACACCATCGAGCGCTGCTCGGGCCACAACGGTACCTACGGGGTGAAAACGCGCTTTCGTGCCGCATCGATGCGCATCGGCCGTCCGGTCGTGCAGCGCGTGGCGAGCGCCGGTGCGCAGCACTATGCGAGCGACTGCCCGATGGCTGCAGAGCAGATCGAGAGCGGACTCGAGCGACCGCAGCCGCCGGAGCATCCGCTGCGGCTGCTGCGGATCGCCTATGGGCTATGATCCGCCGTCGCGGCAAGGAGTGCCGGTGAATAAACTCTCGGCAACGGATCTCATGTCACTCGAGCAGTACGCGCGCGAGCGGCCGGCATTCCGCGCACGCGTGCTGCAGCACAAGGCGCAGCGGCAGGTCGCGGTCGGTCCGAACACCACCTGGT
>Ga0318556_10000525_pt1 | contig 11028 bp, 9 predicted proteins | sample GRESIP082b2f24_FD_203668 | JGI IMG/M metagenome (GOLD analysis project Ga0318556, IMG submission 203668) | Tropical soil microbial communities from Luquillo Experimental Forest, Puerto Rico - GRE.SIPMG.082b2f24 | ecosystem: Environmental > Terrestrial > Soil > Tropical forest > Bulk soil... | reverse complement strand
TGTGCCACTAACGACCGCGCGCGCGCAAAGGCATTCGTAAAATGGCCTTTACGCTGCGACGGTGCACTACGCCACGGGTCGTGGTTGCTCATTATTATTCTTCTGTCCAGCAATTAATTATTCTGCCGTCGACCAATTTATTATTCTTCTGTCCAGCAATCGGACTCGAACGGATCGACCGGCTTTCGCGTGCCCGCCGTGTGGGCCGTCCCGACCGTCGGGCCGCGCCGGACGGCCTGGGCGGCGGGAGTGGTCGGTCGGCGGCGGTAAATTTGGACCGACATGAGTGTGCACGTGAGTGAAGCCAAGCCCGCCCCGGAAGCAGATCAACTGCTCGAAGGCCTCAACCCCCAACAGCGCCAGGCGGTGGTGCACGAGGGTTCGCCGTTGCTGATCGTGGCAGGCGCGGGCTCGGGTAAGACGGCGGTGTTGACCCGGCGCATCGCCTACCTGATCGGGGCGCGGGGCGTCGGGGTCGGTCAGGTCCTCGCGATCACCTTCACCAACAAAGCCGCCGCCGAGATGCGCGAGCGCGTGGTGCGGCTGGTGGGCAACCGCGCCCGCGCGATGTGGGTTTCGACGTTTCACTCGACCTGCGTGCGCATTCTGCGCAACCAGGCCTCACTGATCAAAGGCCTCAACTCCAACTTCTCGATCTATGACGCCGACGACTCGCGGCGTCTGCTGCAGATGATCGGTCGCGACATGGGCCTCGACATCAAGCGTTACTCGCCACGTCTGCTGGCCAACGCCATCTCCAACCTGAAGAACGAGTTGATCGACCCCGACCAGGCCCTGGCCAACCTAGCCGACCTGTCGGATGCTTCCGACGAGCTGACCCGCACCGTCGCCGGCGTCTACGGCGAATACCAGCGGCGGCTGAGGGCGGCCAACGCGTTGGACTTCGATGACCTCATCGGGGAAACCGTCGCGGTGCTGCAGGCCTTCCCGCAGATCGCTCAGTACTACCGTCGGCGCTTCCGGCATGTGCTGGTGGACGAATACCAGGACACCAACCATGCCCAGTACGTACTGGTGCGGGAATTGGTCGGTCGCGGCGCCGCAGAAGATCAAGGTTCCCCCGATGACGTGCCGCCGGCGGAATTGTGCGTGGTCGGCGATGCCGATCAGTCGATCTACGCGTTCCGCGGCGCCACGATCCGCAACATCGAGGACTTCGAGCGCGACTATCCCGACGCGACAACCATTCTGCTGGAACAGAATTACCGCTCGACGCAGAACATTCTGTCGGCGGCCAACTCCGTGATCGCCCGCAACGCGGGGCGTCGTGAGAAGCGCCTGTGGACCGACGCCGGCGCCGGCGCGCTGATCGTCGGCTACGTCGCCGACAACGAGCACGACGAGGCCAGGTTCGTGGCCGAGGAGATCGACGCGCTCGTCGAGCAAGGCGAGATCACCAACAACGACGTGGCCGTGTTCTACCGCACCAACAACTCGTCGCGGTCGTTGGAAGAGGTTTTCATCCGCGCCGGAATTCCTTACAAAGTCGTTGGGGGAGTGCGTTTCTACGAGCGCAAGGAGATTCGCGACATCGTCGCCTATCTACGGGTGCTGGACAACCCCGGCGATGCCGTCAGCATGCGGCGGATCCTCAACACGCCGCGTCGGGGCATCGGCGATCGGGCAGAGGCTTGCGTGGCGGTCTACTCGGAGAACACCGGTGCCAGTTTCGCCGACGCGCTCGTCGCCGCCGCCGAAGGCAAGGTGCCGATGTTGAATACCCGCGCGGAGAAGGCGATCGCGGGTTTCGTCGAGCTGCTTGACGACCTGCGGGGTCACCTCGACGACGATCTCGGTGATCTGGTCGAGTTGGTGCTCGAACGTACCGGATACCGCAGTGAGCTGGAGTCCTCCACCGACCCTCAGGAGTTGGCCCGGCTGGACAATCTCAACGAATTGGTCAGCGTCGCACACGAATTCAGCACCGACCAGGCCTTGGAAACCGGGGAAGCGGCCGTGCTGGACGACGCGCAGGTCCCCGAGGACGAAGACGTGCCGGACACCGGTGCGCTGGCGGCGTTCCTGGAACGGGTGTCGCTGGTCGCCGACGCCGACGAAATCCCCGAGCACAGTGCCGGTGTGGTCACGCTGATGACGCTGCACACCGCGAAGGGCTTGGAGTTTCCGGTGGTATTCGTCACCGGGTGGGAGGACGGGATGTTCCCGCACATGCGCGCGCTGGACGATCCCACCGAACTCTCCGAGGAGCGTCGGCTGGCGTACGTCGGCATCACTCGGGCCCGTCAGCGGCTGTATGTCAGCAGGGCCATCGTTCGGTCTTCCTGGGGACAGCCGATGCTCAATCCGGAATCGAGATTTCTGCGGGAGATTCCGCAGGAGCTCATCGACTGGCGGCGCAGTGCGCCGGCCCCGTCGTTCAGTGCGCCGGTGAGCGGTGCCGGCCGATTCGGCACGCCGCGTCCGGCGCCGACCCGCTCCGGGGCCGGCAAACGCCCGCTGCTGGTGCTGCAGCCCGGCGATCGCGTGACTCACGACAAGTACGGGCTGGGCCGGGTCGAGGAAGTCTCGGGGGTCGGCGAATCGGCGATGTCGCTGATCGACTTCGGCAGCTCGGGACGGGTGAAGTTGATGCACAACCACGCCCCGCTCAGCAAGCTCTAGCCTCGCGAGAGCGCCGACTAGCGCCGCAGCCGCTGTTTGATTTGCGGGAGAAACGCGAGCACCACACTCGCGACCGGCAACACCCAAAGCGTGTAGACGATCCATGCGACGCGTGCGCCAGCGAGGAATATGCCGCCATAGGTCAGCACCGCCACCAACGCACCGGCCGCGATGAGGTAGCGCCCGAGAGGCCGATGCTGCAGCAGCATGATCACACCCGAGATGGTGGTGATCGCGAACACCAGGGCGAGAAAGGCGATCGCGATGCAGAACAGGCGGTCGGTTCTCCACCACCCGGCGATCAGGTCGGTGGCCACCACGGACGTCGCCCATCCGCTGACGATGCTGACCACGCAGGCGGCGACGGCCGCTCGGTCGTTCTGCTCATAGCCCGGTAGACCCGCAACGCTTCCACGCCGGACCCCGCTGGGGACGCCGTGATAGAGCGGCGGCTGCTGGGGAATATGCGTGGTCGGTGACTCCGGCACTATCGGCAGCGGTCCGCTCGGCGCCCGTCGGATGATCCGCGTCCGCAACTGGGATGACGGCTCAGGTGACTCGGGCGGCGCGGGAGCGGAGGGGTCGTTGGGCGCGGTCACCTCAGCCAGCGTAGTTGCCGACGCTGAGTCCCCGCTTAGCCAGCCATGGGACTGGGTCAATTCTTTCGGTGCCGCCCTGGAGCACCTCGAAATGCAGGTGGGGGCCCGTGGAGTTGCCCCGGTTACCCATGGTGGCTATCTGGTCACCGGCCATCACCCGCTCGCCGACGCTGACCAACGTGGTGTTGACGTGGCCGTAGAGCGTGACGGTGCCGTCGGCGTGGCGCAGCTTCACCCACATCCCGTAGCCGGCGGTCGGGCCGGCGTCGATGACGATACCGTCGGACACCGCATAGATCGGAGTCCCGATCGAGTTGGCGAGGTCGATGCCGGCATGCAGCACACCCCACCGGTACCCGAAGTTGGAGGTGAAGATGCCCTTTGTCGGCATGACGTAGAGGGGTTGCTGCAGTCGCGCCTCGCGTTGCGCGCGATCGTTGGCGAAGGCCACGCCCCTCGCGAGTTCTTCGTTGTGCAGCGCGGCATTCGCCGTCGGTTGGACCGCGATGACCTGGGCGCCGCGAATTGAGTTGATAGCCGCCCCGCCGGTAAGCGCCGACGCGTTGGCGGTAAGCACGGCTTCGGTCTTCGTCGGCTCGGCGTGGCTGGTCGCGGTGTGGGCCGCCGCGGCCGCCGCGCCGGCGGCCATTGCCGAGATCAGTAGCCGGCCCTTGGCCGCGCTGGTCGGCTCCTTACGATGCTGGCCGGCGCGCCGTGTCACGGGAATGACGTCGGTGATCTGCGAGCGATCGAGACGGTGCGCGTCGGTGTCGGTGTCGAATGTCACCGGGGCCGGCACGGCGGTGGGTGCCGCCAGCAATAGCGGACCCAAATCGTCTACGTGGTCCAGGTCGTCGAGCTCGGGAGCCAGCAGGACTTGCGCTTCGTTATCGAAGGTCGAGTCGTTGCTGAAGTCCAGCGCGTCGAGGTCGTGAGAGTCGTCGATGAGGTCGAGGTCGCTGAAGTCGAAGCCGTCCAGCGGAAGGATCTCGGTGACTTCGTCGTGCTGCGGGTCCGTCCGCCGGCCACCCGCTGCGCGACTCACCCTCACCACGCCTGTTGCAACGGCTGAAGGGCGAGATTGACGGTGCTGGGACAAGCTGAAATGTCCTCGTATCGTGACCATAACGTTATCTGGACCCTAGGAAGGTATCCGCTGACCGACGGAACTGGCAACTTGGGGCCAGAATCCCGACCAGATTTGTGATTTGGATCACCCCTGAGGCCCGTCGGTAGGTCCTGTCCTCTCCACATTGGTGGACGCGACAGTGGCAGTGATTCGGTGGGTCGATACAGTGCCACCGTGCGAGTTGCCGATTCCGGCTCGCCCAACTGGAAGGCCTAGATGCAGGCCTAGCAACAAGTCGAGCAAAGACGGTGAGCCCATGGACCTTTTCGAGTATCAAGCAAAAGAACTGTTCGGAAAGCACAATGTACCGAGCACGCCCGGCCGGGTGACCGACACCCCCGAGGGCGCTCGGGCCATCGCCGAAGAGATCGGCCGCCCGGTGATGGTCAAAGCGCAGGTCAAGATCGGCGGTCGCGGTAAGGCCGGCGGCGTCAAATTCGCCGCGACCCCGGAAGACGCCTACGAGCACGCCAAGAAGATTCTCGGCCTGGACATCAAGGGCCACATCGTGAAGAAACTGTTGGTCGCCGAGGCCAGCGACATCGCAGAGGAGTACTACATCTCCTTCCTGCTCGACCGCGCCAACCGCACCTACCTGGCGATGTGCTCGGTCGAGGGCGGCATGGAGATCGAAGAGGTGGCCGCGACCAAGCCCGAACGGCTGGCCAAAGTCCCGGTTGACGCCGTGAAGGGCGTCGATCTGGCGACCGCGCGTTCCATCGCCGAGCAGGGCCACCTGCCCGCCGAGGTGCTCGACGCCGCCGCGGTGACCATCTCCAAGCTGTGGGAGCTCTTCGTCGCCGAGGACGCGACCCTGGTCGAGGTCAACCCGCTGGTGCGCACCCCCGACGATCAGATCCTGGCGCTGGACGCCAAGATCACCCTCGACGGCAACGCCGACTTCCGACACCCCGATCACGCCGAGTTCGAGGATCGCGACGCCACCGATCCGCTGGAGTTGAAGGCCAAGGAGCACGACCTCAACTACGTCAAGCTCGACGGTCAGGTCGGCATCATTGGTAACGGCGCGGGTCTGGTGATGTCGACGCTCGACGTCGTCGCCTACGCCGGTGAGAAGCACGGGGGAGTCAAGCCCGCCAACTTCCTCGACATCGGCGGCGGCGCCTCCGCGCAGGTGATGGCCGCCGGGTTGGACGTGGTTCTGGGCGACGCGCAGGTCAAGAGCGTGTTCGTCAACGTGTTCGGCGGCATCACCTCGTGTGACGCGGTGGCCACCGGGATCGTCAAGGCGCTGGAGATCCTCGGCGCCGAGGCCAACAAGCCGCTGGTGGTGCGCCTCGACGGCAACAACGTCGAGGAAGGCCGGCGGATCCTGGCCGAGGCCAACCACCCCCTGGTGACGTTGGTGCCCACAATGGACGAGGCCGCCGACAAGGCCGCCGAGCTGGCGAGCGCCTGAGAAAGGAACATGACCCCATGGCTATCTTCCTGAACAAAGACAACAAGGTCATCGTCCAGGGCATCACTGGCAGCGAGGCCACCGTGCACACCGCCCGAATGCTCAAGGCGGGCACCCAAATCGTCGGCGGTGTGAACGCGCGCAAGGCGGGCACCACGGTCACGCACGAGGACAAGGGCGGCCGGGTCATCAAGCTGCCGGTGTTCGGCAGCGTCGCAGAGGCCATGGAGAAGGCCGGCGCCGACGTGTCGATCATCTTTGTGCCGCCGAAGTTCGCCAAGGACGCCATCATCGAGGCCATCGACGCCGAGATCCCGCTGCTGGTGGTCATCACCGAGGGAATTCCTGTGCAGGACAGCGCATATGCCTGGGCGTACAACCTGGACAAGGGCGGCAAGACCCGCATCATCGGACCGAACTGTCCAGGCATCATCACCCCGGGTCAGGCGCTGGTCGGCATCACCCCCGCCAACATCACCGGACCCGGTCCCGTCGGGCTGGTGTCCAAGTCGGGCACGCTGACGTACCAGATGATGTACGAACTGCGCGATTTCGGGTTCACCACATCGATCGGCATCGGTGGGGACCCGGTCATCGGCACCACCCACATCGACGCCATCGAGGGCTTCGAGAAGGATCCCGACACCAAGGTCATCGTGATGATCGGTGAGATCGGCGGTGACGCCGAGGAGCGTGCGGCCGACTACATCAAGGCCCACGTGTCCAAGCCGGTCGTCGGCTATGTCGCGGGATTCACCGCTCCGGAAGGCAAGACGATGGGCCACGCGGGCGCCATCGTGTCCGGCTCGTCGGGAACGGCGGCCGCCAAGAAGGAGGCCCTCGAGGCGGCCGGGGTGAAGGTCGGCAAGACTCCGTCGGAGACCGCCGCACTGGCCCGGGAAATCCTCAACAGCCTGTAGGTGCCCTTTCGCGCCGAACAGACGCAGAATCGCACTCCGCGGTGCGAATTGATGCGATTCTGCTGGGGGCACCTCCCGCTTGCGGGGGACTGCTCGCGCTAGACCAGGGCGGCCAGCTTGCCGGCCAGCCGCTCCACGTAGTCGGCGACCTCGTCCTCGGAACGGTCCGGCAGGCCGAACAGCACCTCGGTCACCCCGAGCTCGGCCCAGTGGGCCAGCTTCTCGGGGACCGGCTTGAAGTCCAGCGCCACGATCCGCGGAGCGCCGGCGCGACCGGCTGCGGCCCAGGTGTCCTGCAGCAACTTGACCGGCCCGTCGATGTCGAAGTCGCGGGGTGTGGTTATCCAGCCGTCGGCGCTGCGGGCGATCCATTTGAAGTTCTTCTCGTTCCCGGCCGCGCCCACCAGCACGGGGATGTGTGGCTGCACCGGTTTCGGCCAGGCCCAACTGGGCCCGAACTTGACGAACTCGCCGGCGTAGGCGGCTTCCTCCTGCGTCCACAACGCCCGCATCGCCTCGAGGTACTCACGCAACATGGTGCGGCGCCGCCCGGGCGGCACGCCGTGGTCGGCGAGCTCGTCGGTGTTCCACCCGAAGCCGACGCCGAGGCTGACCCGGCCGCCCGACAGGTGGTCCAGGGTCGCAATGCTTTTCGCCAACGTGATCGGGTCATGCTCGACGGGCAGCGCGACCGCCGTTGAGAGCCGCACCCGCGATGTCACGGCGCACGCCGCGCCCAGACTCACCCACGGGTCCAGCGTGCGCATGTAGCGGTCATCCGGCAGCGACGCGTCACCGGTCGTCGGGTGGGCCGCCTCACGCTTGACCGGGATATGGGTGTGTTCTGGCACGTAGAAGGTCTGAAAGCCGTGGTCGTCGGCGAGCTTCGCGGCTGTCGCCGGTGAGATGCCGCGGTCGCTGGTGAAAAGCACTAGCCCGTATTCCATGCACAGAATTAGAACGTGTTCTACCTGCGGTGGGCAAGTTGCTGCGCTGCCGACGGTCTCGAGCCGGATCGGCAACGCCGGTCCGCGCCGATCGCCCGACAGGCCGGTGGTTCCGGCACCGGCACACCAACGTGCGCTAGCGTGGGTGTTCGATCGCGCCGCAACGCAGGATCTCCGAAGGTGGTTTCGAGGGCGGCGCACCTGCAAGCACAGCGCCGCACCGCGAGTGGCGCCGCCGAGACACTTCAAGGCAATGGAAGCAACAGGAGGAGTAATGACCTACTCGCCCGGCAGTCCCGGATATCAGCCCGCGCAGCCCGGCGGCTCCAATGCAGGCGCCACACCGTCGTTCGAAAAGGATGAGGCTGGGGAAAGCAAGCTTCCGCGGATCTTGAACGTCGCCGTGGTGGGGTTCGGCCTACTGGTGTACATCCTGAATTTCTTTCCGACGTTCGTCGTCAGCGCCGACCTCGGTCCGGGCGGCGGACGGGCCGGCGATGCCGGCACCGCCGTGATCGTTGCGGTGCTGGCCGCGCTCCTCGCCGGGCTGGGATTGCTGCCCAAGGCGAAGAGCTATGCGGGAATCGTCGCGGTGATCGCGGTGCTCGGCGCGCTGCTGGCCATCACCGAACTGGTCAATACGCCCGCAGGTTTCTCGGTTGCCTTGGCGATGTATGTCTTGGTGGGCTGCAGCGTATTGCAGGCGTTCGCCGCCGGTTACGCGTTGCTGCTGGACGCCGGGGTGGTCACTGCGCCGAAACCGCGGCCCAAGTACGACGCGTACGCCCAATATGGCCAATATGGCCAGTACGGGCAATACGGGCAGCAGTACGGGCAGTACGGGCAGCAGCCGTATTACGGCCAGCCGGGTCCGCAGCAGCACCCGGGACAGCAGGTGCACAGCCCGCAGCAGCCTGCCGGGTATGGCTCGCAGTACGGCGGTTACCCGTCGAGCAACGCTCCTACCCAGGCCGCGATCCCGACCACGTCGGCCGGCGGATTCGGCGCTCAGCCCGCACCGCAGTCCGGGCCCCAGGCGACGGCGCCGCAGCATGCAACTAACACGCCGCCCACCGGCTTCCCCAGCTTCAGTCCGCCGCCATCGGCCGGCCCGAGCGCCACGGAGTCTCAGACTGGGTCGGCGCCGACCGATCAGTCGGGCCAGAGCACAGGCGACCAGCCCCAGGGCCAGGAACAACAGCAGTCGTCACCATCTGGGCCGGCGGCGCCGGCCTAGTCTTGCGCTCTCGGGCGTAATCGGGCACGTGCCCCAAGAGTGACACGGGTGGAGGACAACCGGGCGGCGGGCGCTCGTCAGGCGCGCGACCTTCTCCGGGTCGCGTTCGGTCCGGCCGTGGTGGCATTGGGCGTCGTCGCCGCAGTCACGCTGCTGCAGTTGCTGATCGCCAACAGCGAGATGACCGGTGCGTTGGGAGCCATCGCGAGCATGTGGCTCGCGGTGCACCAGGTGCCGGTCTCGATCGGTGGACGCGAACTGGGTGTATTGCCGCTGCTGCCGGTCCTGTTGATGGTGTGGGGGACCGCGCGCAGCTGCGCACGGGCCACCTCGCCGCACTCGTCGTGGCTGGTAGTCCGCTGGGTTATCGCCTCGGCCCTGGGCGGGCCGCTGCTGATGACGGCGATCGCGCTGGCGGTCATCCACGACGCGTCGTCGGTGATCACCGAGCTGGAGACGCCCAGCGCCCTGCGCGCGTTCACCAGCGTGCTGGTGGTGCACGCCATCGGCGCCGCGATCGGCGTCTGGTCCCGGGTGGGACGACGGGCATTGGCGGCATCGTCGCTGCCCAATTGGCTCGGCGATTCCCTGCGCGCCGCGGCGGCCGGAGTGCTGGCGTTGGTCGGTCTGTCCGGCCTGGTGACGGCGGTGTCGCTGGTCGTGCACTGGGCGACGATGCAAGAGCTCTACGGAATCACCGGTTCGATATTCGGCCAGTTCAGCCTCACCGTGCTGTCCGTGTTGTACGCGCCCAACGTGATCGTCGGCACTTCCGCGGTCGCGGTCGGGTCCAGCGCCCATCTCGGCTTCGCGACGTTCAGCTCGTTCACCGTTTTCGGCGGCGACCTCCCGGCATTGCCGATCCTGGCCGCGGCCCCGACGCCGCCGCTGGGGCCGGTGTGGGTCGCGCTGCTCATCGTCGGTGCGTCGTCCGGCGTGGCGGTCGGGCAACAATGCGCTCGGCATCCACTGCCGCTGCTTCCGGCGATGGCCAAACTGGTGGTCGCATCGGTCGCCGGGGCGTTGGTGATGTCGTTGCTCGCATACGGCGGAAGCGGTCGGCTGGGCAATTTCGGCCATATCGGCGTCGACCAGGGGACTTTGCTGGTCGGCGTGTTCTTCTGGTTCGCGGTCGTCGGCTGGATCACGGTGGTGATGACCGGCGGAATCAGGCGCCGGCCCAGGCGGCCCAGGCGGCCCAAGCCCGCCCCGGTCCCGGCGGCCGATGAACCCGCGGACTTTGCGGAGCTTTTCGATGATCCCGATGACGAGTCCACCCAGGAGGATCAACCTGCTAGCGACGACGACGCGTCGCCGCCGGGCAACGACCCCGAGGAATCGGAGCGCCGGCCCGACTGACCGTCGGTTCCCGCCCAGGCGATCGAGTCCGCGCTGAGCGGGTCGACACGCCGGGCGATGTAGCGCTGGACGCAGACTCGACGCGCCAGGGCGCCGGGCTAGGCTCGCGATGTGGCCGAACCGCTCCACGTGCCCCCGAGCGCGCCGGCGCGGGTGGTGGTGCTGGCATCGGGCACCGGTTCGCTGCTGGCCTCACTGATCGCCGCCGCCGTCGATGACTACCCGGCCCGCGTGGTGGCTGTCGGTTTCGATCGCGACTGCCCGGCCGCCGAGATCGCCGCGGCGGCGTCGGTCCCTAATTTCACCGTCCGGCTGGCCGATTACCCGAACCGCGATGCCTGGGATGCGGCCATCACCGACGCCACCGCCGCCCACTCGCCGGATCTGGTGGTATCCGCCGGCTTTATGAAAATACTTGGGCCACAGTTTCTTTCGCGTTTCACCCGGCGTATCGTCAATACTCATCCCGCACTGTTGCCCGCGTTCCCCGGTGCGCACGGAGTGGCCGACGCATTGGCCTATGGCGTGAAGGTCACAGGTTGTACGGTGCACCTGGTAGATGCCGGAACGGACACCGGGCCGATACTGGCGCAGCAATCCGTCCCGGTGCTCGATGGCGACGACGAAGAGACCCTGCACGAACGCATCAAAGTCACCGAACGGCAGTTGTTGGTGGAGGTGGTGGCCGCGATTGCGACCCGCGGCGTCACCTTGGAAGGAAGAAGAGCGGCGATCGGACGAAAGGCGACCCTGGGATGAGGACAGCATGAGCAG
>Ga0318556_10000499_pt1 | contig 11185 bp, 10 predicted proteins | sample GRESIP082b2f24_FD_203668 | JGI IMG/M metagenome (GOLD analysis project Ga0318556, IMG submission 203668) | Tropical soil microbial communities from Luquillo Experimental Forest, Puerto Rico - GRE.SIPMG.082b2f24 | ecosystem: Environmental > Terrestrial > Soil > Tropical forest > Bulk soil... | reverse complement strand
GTCATGAATCCGTTCCTTTACAGCAAGCTTGCCTACGATCCGTTCAAGGATTTCGTGCCGATTTCGCTGATCGCGCTCGTGCCCTCGGCGGTGGTCGGAAACATCAACATTCCCGTCAACTCGATCAGGGAACTGGTCGAGCAGGAAAAGGCCAAGCCCGGGACCTTCCAGATCGGGATCAGCACGCCGACGTCGCAGGTCAATGTCGGACTTCTCAACATGATGGCCGGGACCAATTTCACCATGGTGCCGTATCGCGGCGGGACGACCCAAATCACCGGCATTCTTGCCGGCGACATTGCGCTCGGCATGGAGAGCATCAACGTGGCGCTGCCGCTCTGGCGCGACAAGAAGGTCAAGATCCTCGGCCTGGTGAGCGCGCAGCGCCTGTCGCTCGCCCCGGACATTCCAACCATCGCCGAGACCTTCCCCGGATACGATCTTAGCATCTGGCAGAGCATCGTCGCGCCCGCGGCCACGCCGCGCGACGTCGTGGTGAAGCTGCACGGATCGATCAGGAAGGTGCTGGCGCTGCCGGAGGTGCGCGAAAAACTGCTCAACGCCGGCATCGAGCCGGCGAGCAGCAATACGCCGGAGGAGTTCGCAGCCTTCATCCGCTCGCAGGCCGACACGCGGGCCAAGGTCATCCAGGCGGTCGGCATGAAGCTCGACTGATGATGCCGATGGCGGCTCGCATCCTCATCGCCGCGGTCGCCTTCGCGATGATGATGGGGCACGCGCAGGCGCAAGCGGCGCTCGACGCGGACGCGAGGGATTATCCCAATCGGACGATCCGCATCATCGTGCCGTTCCCGCCGGGCGGGCCGGCCGACATCGTCGCACGCTTGGTCGGACAGCGCATGAGCGAGGACTGGGGTCAACCGGTGGTGGTCGACAACCGCGCGGGCGGCAACACTGCGATCGGCGCGCAGGCGGCGGCGCGGTCGGCGCCCGACGGTTACACGCTGTTCGTGCCCATGGACACGACCATGGTGATGAATCCATTGGTCACGCCCAATCTGCCCTACGATCCGCTCAAGGACTTCGCCCCGATCACGCTGTTGACCAAGAACATGTCGCTCGTGGTGGTGCGAAGCGACGGGCCCAAGACGATCAAGGAGCTGATCGCCAAGGCAAAGGCCAATCCCGGAAAGCTCAACATGGGCGCGGGCACGATCACGTCGCGGCTGGGAGCGCTGCTGCTCGCCAAGCGCGCCGGCATCGACGTTCAGCTCGTTCCGTTCAAGGGCAGCGCCGAGATCGGTCAGGCCGTGCTGGCGGGAACGGTCGATTTCGCCCTCGACAGCACCGGTTCGAGCTTGCCGCTGATCCAGGCCGGCCAGTATCGCGCGCTCGCCAAATACAGCAATCGGCCGCTCGCCATCCTGCCCGACGTGCCGAGTCTTGCCCTGGCGGCGGACCTGCCCGGGCTCGACGAAAGCTCCACCTGGGTCGCGCTGGTGGCGCCCGCCGGCACGTCTGCCGCCATCGTCGATAAAATCCATCGCGAAGTCGCGAGCATCTACGCCGACGCGGCCATGATCGCCAAACTGGAGAAACTGGGGATTCTCGCAACCGCCAGCAGCACGCCCGCCGAGTTCGACGCATTCATTCGCAGCGAGACCGAGCGCTGGTCCAAGGTCTTCAAGGACAGCGGCAATATCAAGCTGGACTGACGTCTTCGAGGTGCACCATGACGACCGGCTTCAGGGGTCGAGCACGCGCCTTTCACGAGGCAATCCAACGGGCATTCCTCAACGACTGGGACCCAATCGGGGTGAGGGGAATAGCCGAGGCGCACGACGAGTACGACTCATATGTCCCCACAATTTATAAGATGCTGATCTCGCGCAAACCGCGGTACGAGCTCTTCGACTATCTCTGGTGGCTCGAAACCCAACACATGGGTTTGACGGGTGATCGACAAGCCACTGAGAGGTTCGCCGAGCGATTGATGCAAATCCCGGACGAGATTGAGGGGGCCGCGATATCAAACCCGCGCCGCTTAGTTACGAAATACGACTTCAATGTCCTTGAAAGGCGCGCCCAGGAACTGATCGATTCGGGGCGCCCTCATGATGCGATCAAAATATACCTGTTCATGGCTGATGGTGATCAGTCGCTTGATGCGGGTTATCTGGGAATGAGGATTGGGGAATGCTACGAACGAATGGGCGATCTTCATGCGGCGAAATACTGGTATGGTCGATCCGTTGAGGAAAATCCTGTCGTTAGGACGAGTTGCGTGGAGGCTAGGGAGCGATTGAAGGATGTGAATATTGATGACTTGATCTAATCGTTGTGTCTTTCATCGTTTTTCGCGCAGGCCCGCCCGTTGCAGGCGCGGCAAAACCTCGTCGCAGAAGAACGGAAGCTCGTCGAGATAATTGACGAGCGATAGCGCAACCCCCGTCAACCCCGCCTTGCTGAGATCGATGAGTTGGCTCGCCACGTGGTCAGGGTCGCCCACGATGGGCAATCCGCCCATGCCCTGCGCGTATCCAGTGCGGATCTGCTGAAACTTCTCGGGCGGCGTGTTCTGCGCGGTGATGTTCTTGAGCGCGAGGATATCGTCGACCGCCCGCCAGTCGGCATGCTCCACGATGGAATAATGGAAGTACTCCTCGGCCTCCTTCTTCGTCGGCCTGCAAGTGACGACGCCCACGGTATAGACGCCGAGCTCCTTGCCCTGTTGCTTCGCCTGGGCTTTAGCGGTCGCGACCTTCTGCGCGGTCTCATCGAGTGAGGTGCGCGACGCCTGTAGGAAGAATGCGTCGCAGTTGCGGATTGCAAAGGCTTGGCCGACCGGGGAGGCGCCGGCATTCATGATCACCGGCCGCGATCCGCCATAGGGCTTGGGCTTGCCGCGGATGCCCTTCATGTTGAGATATTTGCCTTCGAAATCGAAGTCCTCCTTGTCCGACCAGATCAGCTTGATGACGTCGATCCACTCCTGCGCGTATTCGTAGCGCGATTCATGATCGCGCTGCTTGACGCCGAACATCGCGAATTCGCCCTCGTTCCACCCGACCACGATGTTGAGCCCGAACCGGCCCTCCCCGACATGGTCGGCGGTCACCATTTCCTTGGCGGCAATGACCGGGTTGAACAGCGGCGCATGCACGGTGCCGAACACCGTGACGCGCTTGGTCAGGGCGAGCAGACCCGTCGCCCAGGTGATGGTCTCGAGCGTCGCGCCCTGGTAGTCGGTGTCGCCGCCGTAGCCCTTCCAGCGCCCGATCGGAAGCAGAAAATCGATGCCGACGTCGTCGGCCATCCGGGCGAGCTTGAGATTGTCGGGCCAGCTCCCGGACCAGCGCTCCGGAACGAGCGTGACCGCGCGTCCTGACGAGCAGTTCGCCCCGAACAGGCCGATCTTGAGCTTGTTCGCATTGTGCATCGACATGCGATCATGGCGGGATGGAGCGGGAGCGAGCACGGTTTCTCCTGAAGCGTCGTTCGACGTGGCCAACGTAAATCAGGCTAGCCCATGGACGCCGCGTTTTGAATGGGACACGGGCACGAATCGGTTGCCACCGAAACGCGCAACGGTGAGAATTGCACGAACAGACGCCACGAAGCCGCCGGGAGGAGCAATGGTGCGGGCAGTGCGCTTTCTACTCGCTGCAAGCCTGGCGATCTCGGCCTCGTGCGCGGAGGCTGCCGAGGACCCATCCGCGAGCTTTCCCAATCGGCCGATCCGGATCATCGTGCCCTTCCCCGCCGGCGGTCCGAGCGACATCGTGGCGCGCCTGATCGGCCAGACCATGAGCCAAGACTGGGGACAGCCGGTGGTGATCGAAAACCGGCCCGGCGCCAACACCATCATCGGTGCGCAGGCGGCGGCGAAGGCGGCGCCCGACGGCTACACGCTGTTCATGGCAATCGATTCGACGCTGGTGATGAACCAGTTCGTGCACAAGAACCTGCCCTACGACCCGTTCGACGACTTCGTGCCGATCACGCTGACCGCCAAGACCATATCGGTGCTGGCGGTTTCCGCGGCGAGCGGACCCAAGAGCGTCAAGGAGCTGATGGCACGCGCGAAGGCGCAGCCGGGCAAGCTCAACTATGGCGCCGGTACCATCACGGCGCAGCTGATGGGGCATCTCTTCCACAAGGCCGCCGGCCTCGACATCGTCTATGTCCCATTCAAGGGCACGCCGGACACAGTCAATGGCCTGCTGACCGGAAGCGTCGAACTCATCTACGCCGCCAACCCGATCGTCGCGCCGCTGATCGCAAGCGGTCAGGTGCGAGCGCTGGCGAAGCTCGACCGCGATGCACCGCCGTCGATGGGCGATGTCCCGACGCTGGCCGAGGCGGCGGGCTTGCCCGATCTCGATGACATCTCCGTCTGGCTCGGGCTGGTGGCGCCGAAGGGCACGCCCAAGCCGATCATCGAGAAAATCCACGCCGAGGTGGCAAAGGTTTTGACCGATCCTGCGGTCAAGGAGAAGTCCGAGCGGACCGGCAATTACCCCGTGACCAGCACGCCCGCGGAATTTTCCGCCTTCATCCGCAAGGAGGCAAGCCGCTGGGAGAAGGTGATCAAGGACAGCGGCATCAAGTTCGACTGAGAGAAGGACGCCATGACCTGTCGTTGGATCGCGCTTGCAATGGTGTCGGCGCTGGTGATGGACACGGCCGCCGCGCAAGAGCGGCCGGATGCATTCCCCACCCGGTCGATCAAGATCGTCGTACCCTTCCCGGCCGGCGGTCCCTCCGACGTTCTCGCCCGCATGATCGGCCAGAAAATGAGCGAGGACTGGGGCCAACCGGTCGTGGTCGAGAACCGCCCCGGCGCCAATACGGTGCTGGGCGCCCAGCAGGTCGCCAAGGCAGCGCCCGACGGCTACACGCTGCTCATGGCCATCGATTCCACGCTGGCCATGAATCAATACCTTTACCGCACCCCACCCTACGACCCATTCACGGACTTCGTTCCGGTCACGCTGACCGCGAAAACCATGCAGCTCCTGATCGTCAATGCGGCGAGCGACGTGAAGACGGTGAAGGAGCTGATCGCCAAGGCGAAGATACAACCCGGCAAGCTCAATTACGGCGCCGGCACCATCACCACCAAGCTCACCGGGCATCTGTTCAATAAAGCTGCGGGCATCGACACCGTGCTCGTCCCCTATAACGGGAGTGCCGAAGTGGCCCAAGGCGTGCTCACCAGGAGCGTGGATTTTTCTTTCGACGGTCCGTCCGCGTCGCTCTCGCTGATCCAGAGCGGGGCGTTCCGCGTATTGGCCAAGTTCGATCCTCGCCCGTTCCCACCGGTGCCCGATCTTCCGATCATCACCGCGGAGCTGCCCAAGATGGACGAGATCACGGTCTGGCTCGGGCTGGTTGCGCCCAAGGACACGCCGCCCGCCATTGTCGACAAGCTGCAGGGCGAAGTGGCGAAGATCTTGGCGGATCCCGCCATCAAGGCGAAGGCGGACGCCTCGGGCCTGTTCCCGGCGACCAGCACGCCGGCAGAATTTTCAGCCTTCATTCGCAAGGAGGCGCAACGCTGGTCGGCCGTCGTAAAAGAAACCGGGATGAAGTACGACTGAAGCGCGCAATAAAGCTGGAGCCTATCGTGCGCCTCATCCTCCGCTTGGCTGCTTCCTTCTGCGCGGTCTGCGCGTGTTCGGGCCTCGTATGCCTTATCTGCATGCTCGCGATCTCCGACGCGGCTGCCCAAGGAACCGCGGACGGTGGGAGCTATCCCAATCGGGCGGTGCGCATCATCGTGCCGTTTCCCCCGGGCGGGCCGACCGACATCCTCACCCGCGTACTCGGCCAACGCATGAGCGAGGTGTGGGGCCAGCCGGTAGTGATCGAGAACCAGCCCGGCGCCAACACCGCGATCGCGGCCGCGCGCGTCGCCAAAATGCCGCCCGACGGCTACACCCTCTTCGCCGTGATGGATGTCACCATGGTGCTCAATCCCATCACCGCCAGCAACCTGTCGTATGATCCGCTCAAGGATTTCGCCCCGATCACGCTCGCGTCCAAGAACACGTCGCTGTTGAGCGTTCGCACCGAGGATGGGCCGAAGACCGTGAAAGAGTTGATCGCACGCGCCAAGGCCAGTCCCGGCAAGCTCAACTATGGCGCGGGCATCATCACGACGCGCCTCGCCGGCTATCTGTTCAACCGCGAGGCCGGCCTCGACGTCCAGTACATTCCGTTCAACGGCAGCGCGCCGACGGTGCAAGGTCTCTTGACCGGCACGGTCGACTATATCTTCGACGGCGCCGCCACCAGCCTCCCGCTCATCCAGAGCGGCAAACTACGCGCGCTTGCCAAGCTCAACAGCCGCCCGCTGCCGGCCTTGCCGGAAGTCAGGCCGCTCGCGATCGAAGCCGGCATTCCGGCGCTCGACGACATCTCGACCTGGATCGGGCTGGTGGCGCCGGCCGGCACGCCGCGCCCTATCGTCGACAAGATTCAACGCGAAGTGGTCAAGATGTATGCCGATCCCGTCATCGCCGAGAAGCTGGAAAAATCGGGCATCAGCGCGGCCAGCAGCACGCCGGAGGAATTCGACGCCTTCGTGCGCAAAGAGCTGGACCGTTGGGATCGCGTGTTCAAGGATAGTGGAATAAAGCTCAACTGATCTCCCCGCCGCCTCCACCGCGATTTCCTCTCCACGAAACGAACGACCCGGTTCCCCGGCATCCATCCACGGAGCCTCCATGTCAAAGCCGAAAATCCTGATCTTTGCCCCGCGCGAGGAACCGCCGGAGACCGTCAACGCGCTCGAAGGCTTGGGCTGCGAACTCGTCTTCGGCGACCGCGACTGGCAATTGCCGCGCACGACGCACGAAGAGGCCGTCGTGGAGGCGGCGCGTGACGCGGTTGCGCTCATGGGCACCTCCATGCGCCACACCCCGATCAGCCGGCGCATCATGCAGGCCTCGCAGCGTCTGCGCATCGTCGCCAAATACACCGTCGGCGTCGATGACGTCGACACCGACGCCGCCACCGAGCTCGGCATCATGGTTTGCCACGCGCCGACCGAATCCAACTGCTTCGGCGTCGCCGAAACCACCATCACCTTCATGCTGTCGCTGCTGAAGAAAGTCGCCGAGCGCGACGCCGACGTGCGCGCCGGCAAATGGCGCACCGCGGACAATTTCGCCTATTACGTCGGCAGCCGCGCCTCCGACGGATTTCCCGGGCAGACCATCGGCCTCGTCGGCCTCGGGCGGATCGGAACGCGGGTCGCGCAGCTCTTGGCTCCCTGGCGCGCGCGGATCATCGCCTACGATCCCTACGTGCCGCCCGCGCATTTCCTCACCCACGGCGTCACCCCGGTCGACTACCAGACGCTGCTGCGGGAGTCGGACGTGGCGTCGTTCCACGTCGTGCTCACGCCGGAGACGCGCTACATGTTCAGCGAAGCCGAGCTCAAGCTGATGAAGCCGAGCGCCATCGTGCTCAACACCGCCCGCGGCAAGGTGGTGGATGAAAAGGCCCTCGCCCGCGCGATCGACGAGGGGCGCATCCGCGGCGCCGCCATCGATGTCTTCGAGGAGGAGCCGCTGCCCGCGGATTCTCCCCTGCGCAAGCTCGGCGAGCGCGTACTGCTCTCGCCCCACTCCGCCTCCTACACCGAGGGAGGCGAGCTCCGGCAGGGCGTGGCCTGGGCCACGCGCTCGGTGGTCACCGCGCTCAAGGGCGGCATCCCGGACAATGTCTACAACCGGGAGGTCATCCCGCGCTGGAAGGAGCGCTTCGGGGGCGCCAGCGCCGCCGGCGCATGAGGCCGGTTGGGGGCTCGTTTCGGCCTAAAATCAGCGATGTTTTCGCGTCCTGGCGGGCGGCGCGAATCGCTTGATCTTTGTGAAGAACCAATGACTTAAGATATGCAAATTTCGCATAACTGCGGCGCAACATGACGTCTGTTGCAGCGCACTATGGAACCTTATTTATCCCATGACTTGAGATTGCCCGGCGCCGAGCCGGGAGAAAGGTAACAACCATGTTGGTCGCAATCGTCAACTTCCTCCGCGCTTGGAGGCGCTACAACGCGAGCCTGAAAGAGCTCTACCAGCTCGGCGACCGCGAATTGGCCGATATCGGCATCACCCGATCGGACATCCCGCGGATCGCGTGGGACAGCGCTCACCGCGGAAATTCTTAAACCTTCGATGAAAGCGCCCGCCCCGCGGGCGCTTTCGCCTTTGCGGCCTTGGAACCTTAGCGCGCAGCTTCGACCGGATCTCTTCCGCGTTCCAGCCAACCCGATTTGCAACCCCAGAAACGGGACGAGATAATCTCGTCCCATGAGCGACGAGCGCCTGCGAGCAGTGCACGTCATCGGCGGCGGGCTTGCCGGATCCGAGGCGGCCTGGCAGATCTCCGCGCGCGGCGTCCCAGTCGTGCTGCACGAGATGCGTCCGCTGCGCACGACCGCGGCCCACAAGACCGCGGCGCTTGCCGAGCTGGTGTGCTCGAATTCCTTCCGTTCCGACGACAACGAGCACAACGCCGTCGGGCTTTTGCATGAGGAAATGCGCCGGCTCGGCTCGCTGATCATGCGCACGGCCGACGTCAATCAAGTCCCGGCCGGAGGCGCGTTGGCGGTCGACCGCGAGGGTTTTGCAGCGGCCGTGACCGCGGCGCTGGCTGCGCAACCGCTGATCGACATCCGCCGCGAGGAGATCGCCGGACTGCCGCCTGCCGCGTGGGACAGCGTCATCGTCGCCACCGGACCGCTGACCTCGACGGCGCTCGCCGAAGCGATCGCCAAGCTCACCGGCGAGGACGCGCTCGCCTTCTTCGATGCCATCGCCCCGATCGTTCACCGCGACACGATTGACATGTCGCTCGCTTGGCTGCAGTCGCGCTACGACAAGGCGGGACCTGGAGGATCGGGCGCCGATTACATCAATTGTCCGCTCACGCGCGAGCAATACCACGCATTCGTCGCCGCCTTGCTCGCCGGCGAGAAAGTCGCCTTCCACGACTGGGAGACGCCCTATTTCGACGGCTGCTTGCCCATCGAGGTGATGGCCGAGCGCGGCCCCGACACCTTGCGCCATGGGCCGATGAAGCCATTCGGCCTCACCAATCCGCACGCGCCTGGGGTCAAGCCCTATGCCGTCGTTCAGCTGCGCCAGGACAATCGGCTCGGCACCCTGTTCAACATGGTGGGCTTCCAGACCAAGCTCAAGCACGGCGAGCAGACGCGCATCTTCCGCACCATTCCGGGTCTCGAGCGGGCCGAATTCGCGCGCCTCGGCGGCCTTCACCGCAACACCTTCCTGAACGCGCCCAAGCTCCTCGATGGCGTTTTGCGGCTCCATGCCGCGCCGCGCCTGCGCTTTGCCGGTCAGATCACCGGCTGCGAGGGCTACGTGGAATCCGCCGCCATCGGGCTCATCGCCGGCCGGTTCGCGGCCGCCGAACGGCTTGGCCATTACCTCACGCCACCGCCGCCGACCACGGCGCATGGCGCGTTGCTCGCTCATATCACCGGCGGCCATGTGGAAGCCGTCTGCGGCGCAGAACCCGCGAGCCCGCGCTCGTACCAGCCGATGAACGTCAATTTCGGTCTGTTTCCGCCGCTCGCGCACGCGGTCAAGCGCGAAAGCGGACAGCGCTTGCGCGGCACGGAAAAGGCGCTGGCAAAAAAGCGCGCGCTCACTCGCCGCGCGCTCGCCGACCTCGAGCGCTGGATCACCGGCGCCGATCGCGCCGCGGCGGCGGAATAACAGCGATGGGCTTGCCGCGCGAAATCGAGGAACGCTGGACGAGCGGCGTGGTGCTCAAGCGCGACCTGCTTTCGACGGTAGAGCGCGGCCGCTTCGGCACCCGCGCGGGCGACGTCGACGCGGTGCTGCGGCGGATCGACGAAGTCCCGTGGTGGAGCTTCGGCGTGGCGCGCCATCTGTTCGCGCGCGAGCGGCGGGCGCTTGCGATCGCCGGCGAGCTCGGCATCGCGCCGCCGCTCTTGTTCGCCGGTCGCGATGCGCTCATCCGCGGCTGGATCGACGGCCTGCCGCTCCACATCGCTAAGCCGCGCGGCGAGCGCAGCTTCTTCCGCTCGGCCAAAGTGGCGCTGCGCAAGCTGCATCGCGCCGGCATCTGTCATAACGACCTCGCCAAGGAGCAGAACTGGCTGCGCGGACGCGACGGACGCGCCTATCTCACCGATTTCCAGCTTGCCGCTCACTTCTCACGCCGCTCCTGGCTTTTCCGCATCGCGGCCTACGAGGACCTGCGGCACCTGCTCAAGCACAAGCGACGCTATGCGCCCGACGCGCTCACCGCCGCCGAGCGACGCGTGCTCGCAAAGAAGAGCCTCTTGACCCGGGTCTGGATGGCGACCGGCAAGAAGCTCTACTACCGGATCACCCGCGATGTGCTGCACGTTAGCGACCGCGAGGGCGGCGGGACGCGGCTCCTCTACGACGCGCCCCGCATCGCGGCGCGGCTCAAGGCGCACCCGCAGGTGCGCGAGGCGGTGGTCGTGGCCTTTCCCGACCGCCGCGTCGGGACCGGCCTTTATGCGTTCGTCGAAGGCGATCCGGGGCTCACCGAGTGCGGCCTGCGCGAATTCCTCGCGACCGAGACGGCGGCAAAGACCGCCCCCAAATCGCCCGAGCATCTGCAGGTGACCGGGCAATTGCCGCGCGGCGTTTCAGGCGAGGTGCGCAGCGAGATCCTCGAGCTCGTTGCCATGAACCAAGTCGACCTGATCGAGTCGCTGATCGCAAGCGACGACGAGCGCGCCCTGGTGGCGCGCATCGTCGCCGATCGCCGCAACCTGCGCGACCGATTTGCGTTCTAGCCGAAGATCCGCCGCGGCTGCCGCGCTGCGCGCCAGATGAGCCACTGCCGCCGCCAGGGCGCGATCGCAACCGGCACGAATGGATCGTAGCCGCGCCGCACCATGCGGGCGAGCGTCGGCCCCGCGAGCGCGACCGGCAAAAGCGCGGGCAGGACGGCGGGCGCGGCGGTCGCGAGCAACTCCTGCGCCGCGCCGAGATGGTGGCGCTCGCGCGCTCGCAATTCAGCCAATGCGGCGAGCAATTGTGGTGTCGCCGGAGGGCTCTTGGCCTCCTGCCGGTCGGCTCCGTGCCGCGCCAGGATTTCAAGCGGGATATAGAGCTGGCCGCGCGCGGCATGGACCGGAAACGCCGCGAGCAACCCGGCAAGCGCATGGGCAAGGCCGGCGTGA
>Ga0318556_10000472_pt1 | contig 11351 bp, 9 predicted proteins | sample GRESIP082b2f24_FD_203668 | JGI IMG/M metagenome (GOLD analysis project Ga0318556, IMG submission 203668) | Tropical soil microbial communities from Luquillo Experimental Forest, Puerto Rico - GRE.SIPMG.082b2f24 | ecosystem: Environmental > Terrestrial > Soil > Tropical forest > Bulk soil... | reverse complement strand
GCCCGGGCCACCGCCGCCCGGCACTGCGGATCGTCGGAATACATCTCGGCACCCGGCCGGTCCACCAGCCCGATCCGGAGCCGTCCCGGGCTGGCCCCCACCTCCTGGCTGAGCGGGCGCGGCCACGGCGGCGCGTAGTACGGCTCGCCGGGCATCCGCTTACTGATCGCGTCCAGGACGGCGGCGGCGTCGCGGACGGTCCTGGTCAGCGCGCCGTCCGTGAGGCCGCCGGCCCACGCCTCCCCGGTCAGCGGGCCCTGGCTTACCCGCCCCCGGGTCGGCTTGAGCCCCACCAGCCCACACTCGCTGGCCGGGATGCGGATCGACCCCCCGCCGTCGCTGGCATGCGCCACCGCCACCATGCCACTGGCCACCGCGGCCGCCGAGCCGCCCGACGAGCCGCCGGTGGAATGCCCGGTATGCCACGGGTTGCGCGCGGGCGGGAAGCTCAGCGCCTCGGTGGTCGCCGTGGTGCCGAGCTCTGGCACGTTGGTGCGGCCCAGGGGGATGAAGCCGGCCGCCAGGAAATGCCCGGCTAGATACGAGGTCACCGGCCACGCCACGTCCTTCAGCGGCCCGAGCCCGAAGGCGGTCACCTCACCGGCCACAACGCAACCGAGATCCTTCAGCAGGATCGGCACGCCGCGGAACGGGCCGCCGGGGAGTATGCCCGCTGCCTGCGCTCGCGCCTGGTCGAATCGGGTCCGGATCACCGCGTCCAGCCGTGGGTTCAGCGCCTCGATCCGGGCGATCGCCGCGTCCACCAGCTCGGCCGGGGTGGCTTCGCCGCGGTGGACGAGGTCGGCCTGTGCGGTGGCGTCAAGCCAGGTCATCTCGGTCACGGAAGGAACGGTACCGTTCCCGCCCCGGTCACGGATCGGGGCGACAGCTACAGTGACGGGGCACGCGAGGAGGACCCGATGAACTCACCGCAGCGCGGTCCCGGCAAGACCAGCACACTGGCTGAGCCAGGCGGCACGCCCGGCGGTGCGCTGGACGCCAGGCACATGGAGCCCGAAACCTTCCGCGGCCGGGACCCGGAGACGGTGGCGGCGCCCACCATCTGTCAAGTCACCCCGACCAAGTGCCAGGCACGCACCCGGCTGTACCGGGACGGGCTGCTCGAGCTGGAGGGCTTCCCGGTCGCCGATATCAGCGACTACATCGGTGACAAGGCCGTCACCATCTGGCTCGACCTGAGCGATCCCGACCAGGACGACCTCGGGGTGCTGAGCGAGGAGTTCGGCCTGCACCCGCTGGCCGTCGAGGACGCCATCAACGAGCGGCAGCGCCCCAAGCTCGACCGGTACCGCACCCACCTATTCCTGACCGCCTACGCGGCGAAGCTGGACGCTGTCACCGGCCAGCTGGCCACCAGCGAGGTGTCCGCGTTCATCACCGACCGGGCGCTGATCACCGTCCGCAAGGACGACGGTCTGGACATCGGCGCGGTCGTGGAGCGCTGGGACGCCGACTCGGACCTGGCCAAGTTCGGCGTCGCCTACCTGCTCCACGGGCTGCTCGACTACATCGTGGACGGTCACTTCGACGCGGTGCAGAGCCTGGACGACGCCGTCGAATCGCTGGAGGACGACCTGTTCGCGGCCGTCCCGAAGAGCATCCAGGTGCAGCGCCGCAGTTTCCAGTTGCGCAAGAGCCTGGTGCTGCTCCGCAAGATCGTGATCCCGATGCGCGAGGTCGTGAACTCCTTGCTGCGGCGTGACCTGCATATCGTGCCCGACGACATGATGCCCTACTACCAGGACGTCTACGACCATGTGCTGCGCGCAGCGGACTGGACCGACAGCCTGCGGGACCTGGTGACGACCATCCTGGAGACCAACCTCACCATCCAGGGCAACCGGCTGGGCACCATCACCAAGAAAGTCAGCAGCTGGGCGGCGATCATCGCGGTGCCGACCCTCGTGACTGGGTTCTACGGGATGAACGTGCCCTACCCCGGGTTCAGCGAGAGGGCTGGCCTTTACACTTCGGCCGCCATCATGATCGTCGGCGTCGTCGCGCTCTACCTCGTCTTCAAGCGCAAAGACTGGCTTTAGGACTGGGCGGCGACACCCCGCACCGGGCCCATTCGTGCCGGACACGGTGTCCGGTCATCGCATGAGCTGGCTGAGGGACACGACCTGGCTCGCGGGCGGGCGACCCGGAATCCGCACCGCGTTCCACTGCGTCAGGACCACGCTGCCCTCGGCAGGCGGCGGCCCGACCGCGCGGAGGATATACGGCTTGCCGTGCGCCGCGACGTACACCGAGTTGTCGTGGGAATCCTGCAGCAGCCAGGCCGGCTGGCCGGCAACGGTCACGGCCCCGAGCAGCTTGACCTCGTGGGCCTGCGTGCTGGCTATGGGATGAGTCATCGAAGCCATGCTCAGGTGGGCGAACAGTACGTGCGCCCGGGCCGCCGGATACTCCAGGTATTTCCCGCAGAACCGGCCGCAGACCGTGGCGGGCAGGTGGGCAATCCGCACGAAGGCCGCGGTGAGCTTCAGGTAAGTGTGACCATGCGTGGACAGCACGGTGATCACTGCCCCGTTCTCGCTTATCTGTCCCGAGAACTCTCCGGAGCGGGTCATGCCGAAGTTCACGCCCTCGGCATTGCTGCCCTGCTGGATAGTGCCGCTGATGTGAACGCTGCTGGCTGTGCGTAGTGCCGCGCTCATCTCCCGGAGCAGCACCGCAACACCGGGCCGGCGGGACGGCCCGTACCCGGTCATGCCCGGCTGGCAGGGCTCCGCGCTGCGGCTGGGAAGGGGAGCCGCCGAGAGCGCGGTGATCGCCCAGTGCCCGCTGAGTTGAACCATTCGCCAGGTCTCGAACAAGTACGACTGCCCTGGCGTCGGGTCAAAGGTCAGGTTCACTTTTCCGGTACGCGGGTTCTCCTCCTGGAACTTGCTGCCGTCATCGCAGGTGACCAGGGTGGCGTTGCGCCCGCTGATCGCGGTGATGCGGGTCATGAAGAACCGGTCTACCCCGGCGGGCACTAGATCGTTTGCCTTGTCGGCCTTCATGGCAGAGGTCAGATGAGCGAGCGCCTGGCCGGTCACGTAATCCCGCACCGGCGACACCAGATGCTGCGCGTTCTCCGATTGACTCCAGAGGACCTGGCCCTCGCGGAAGCCCTCCACCACGTCGGCCTGGGCCGGGTTCGCGGGCAGCGGGCCGGCGAACACCTGGGTGTAGGGGCCGACGTGAACAACGCTGGCCACGCGGGCGGCGGTGTGATTGGCTGGTTCGCCTGAGCCGCAGGCCGACAGCACGAACAAGCCGGACAGCGCCAGCGCCGTGATAGCCCCTTGACGGCTCATGCCCGCCACCTAACTGTTGCTGCCCCGCCAGCCGGATCCACGTGGGCCGCGCCGCCGAAGCCGTATCTGCCACTAGGTAGACGCGCACCCCGGGCCCATGGTTGGCCCAGGACTATCCCCGCGCCAAGGAAGCCCGTGGCGGGCACCCCGGTATCCGCTCGCCCCGGTATCCGCTCGCGCGCCTGGCCCGGCCCGGCCGTGCGAGCCCGCCGGGACCAGCGGCGCTACGGTACGACTATGGCGACACTGGACGACGCAGCCCTCATGGCCGCGGCTCTGCCCGAGGTTACCGAGGGGGAAAGCCGCGGCAACCGGACCTGGTCCGTGGGGGGCAAGGCCTTCGCCTGGGAGCGGCCGTTCAGCAAGGCGGACCTCCGGCGGTTCGGCGACGAAGCCCCGCCGGAGGGGCCGATCCTGGCGGTCCGCGTCGGGGATCTCGGCGAGAAGGAGGCCGTCCTCGCCACCAACCCGGAGGCCTTCTTCACGATTCCGCATTTCGACGGCTACGCCGCGGTGCTCATCCAGTTGCGGAAGGCGTCCGCGGCGGCGCTGCGCGAGGTGATCACCGACGGCTGGCTGGCCTGCGCGCCGGTCAAGCTCGCCGACCAGTACCTGCACCGGTAGGCGGATCAAGCTGCCGCGCCGTAGGCCGGCGGCACGTTGGAGGGAGGCTGGCCGATGCCTGCGGATAATCTGTGCGCCCGGCCGCTCGGCTCGTCCGGCATCGCCGTATCGGCCATGTCGCTTGGCTCCTGGCGCACGTTCGAGCACCTGCCGCCGGAAACCGGCGCCGCGATCCTGGCGGCGGCCAGGGACGAGGGCATCAACTTCTTCGACGACGCCCGCTACAACGATGAGACCGCCCGCGCGCCGCTGCCGACCGGGTATTCGGAGGTGCTGTTCGGGGAGTTGTTCCGCAGCGCGGGCGTACGCCGGGACGAGGTGGTTGTCGCCAACAAGCTGTGGTGGGAGTTCTGGCCAGAGCAAAGCGCCGCCGCGGAACTGGACGGCTCCCTGGCCCGCATGGGCTTCGACCACGTGGACGTGATCTACGCGAACCCGCCGCCCGACGGTCTCGCGATCGCCGACATGGTGGCCGCCGTCGGAGCGCTGGTTGACCGCGGCAAGGCACGGGCGTGGGCGGTGGTCAACTGGCAGGCCGGCCCGTTCGCCGAGGCGGTGGCGGCCGCGGCCGCCCTGGGCGTGGCAGCGCCGTGCGCCGCGCAGTTGCCCTACAGCCTGGTGCGGCGTTCCTGGGTCGAGGGCACCGAAATGACCGAGGCACTGCGCGCGGCGGGGGCGGGCGTGGTCGCCTCGTTCTGCCTGGAAGGCGGCGTGCTGAGCGGCAAGTACCTGCTGGGCGCCGCCCCCGGGCGGGCCGCTGCGACGCTGGATGACCCCCGGAACGCCCCGGCCGTCGCCGCGGCGGCCGAGCTCGCCGACCTGGCCGCCTCACTGGGCACCACCGCCGCGGCGCTCGCGCTGGCCTTCCCGTTCACCAACCCCGATGTCACCAGCGTGCTGTTCGGCGCGACCAGCCCCGAGCAGCTCCGGGCCAACTGCGCGGCGGCCGGCCTGCTGGACCGGCTGAGCTCGGGCGACATCGCCCGGCTGCGCCGGATCGGCGCGGCTTAACCGGTGAGATCAGGCGGGTGCGCGACGTCGCCCTAAACATGGCTACAAACGCTGGCGTCCGCCCGGGGTTGCCTAAATGGGTAGCGCAACCGCCGGAATAGGTAGCCGCAAATTCAAGAATCCGTAGCGAAGTGCGTCCCGTGGCCGGCCGGCAGTGCCGCGCGACGGATCAGAGGTGCTGATACGGCCGGTCGAGGCCGGTGGCGCCAAGCCGGCCGCTAGCAATGCGAGGTAGCCGGTGAGACGGGGAAGAACCCGCAGTGGACCAGAATGCCGATCACCTCGTTCGCGCCGCCCAGGATGGCGTCGTTGTTGCCGAGGGCCCGGTTGCGCAGTCCGCCGCTGACCGACGCCGAGTTGCCGAGGGCGAGGTTGCCACGGCCGCCGCTGACCGAGGAGGCCTCGCCGCGCGCCACGTTGCTGCTGCCGCCGCTCGTGGTGGCGTAGAAACCGTTGGCGGTGTTGGCGATCCCGCCGTTGGCCGACGCGGCGAACCCAGAGGCGAGGTTGCCCGCGCCACCGGCCACGGTGGCGTCAAAACCGGTTGCGGTGCTGGACCGGCCGCCAGGAACCGAGTCGAACGGACCGCCGATCTGATTGAAGTCGCCGGCCAGCAAACCACCGTAGGAGGTCCAGGCACCGTTGTCGCCGGTGATCAGGTTGTGCGAACCGGTACGACGGCCACCGCCTGTGTTGTCGGCGTACCCGACGATGAGGTTCCCGAGCCCGTTCAGCTTGGTCTCGATGCCCGTGCCGTTCACGACCTGTACGTTGACCCCCTTGAACAGCACCGTCTTCAGCGCTGAGCTGGTCTGGCCGCCGTGGCCGGCGATCACCAGTGTCGAGCCGTCTCGGCTGCGGGTGACCCCGGTCAGCAGCGTCCGCAGGCCATTGATCGCCGACTCGTCTTGGCTCAACCGGCGCTGCAGTGCGCTGACCTGACTCTGCAGCGCGGTTGTCGTAGGCACGCCGGAACCGCTGGCCAGCGCGGTTCCGGTCCACATTGTCACGCCGAGCACGAGGCCGGTACCGGCCCCGGCGGCCAAGACCCAAAGCGGCCTGCCCATGATCGCTCGCCAGCCATCTGCTCCCCGCGCCGGGGATCCTGTTCGTGTCGCCTGTGGTCTCATCTCGTAGCCCCTCCTCCTGGGCGATCCCAATGCGCTGTTCGCGCCTAAGGCGAAATACGCGCGGGCCGCACGGGCCGTTCAGCCGGAGTCCAGGCCCGAAGCGGGCGCCACCGGAGGTGGCCCACACTTACCTCGGATCCCGATCAAGCGGCTACGAGACTTTCTTGATTGCGTCAGCCGCCGCCCGGCCTTTGGGCATGATCGGGGACCGAAATCATGCCATTCGGGTGATGAATGTTTCGCCAGCGCCGCGCACCATGAACCTGCCGGAGCGGTCGCAACAATGGGCGCGCGTCGGTGTCCTGGTTTCGGCTTGTCAGGCCGAGCACGGGGCGACCAGGTCCCGCGCGGGGGAGGTGGGTTTGATGGCAGGAACCCCGGGCCGATGAGAGCGGATTAGCGGTGAACGCCGAGTTCTTCGCGCTGGCGTTCACCGCGGCGCTGAACCCCAAGCTCCTGGCGATCGACCTGTTGCTGATCGAGAACCGGCGGCCACGAGCGATGTTCCTGTGCCTGCTGATCGGCGGTCTCACCGTGGGCGTCACGGTTGGCCTGCTGGACGTCCTTGTGTTTCACCTTGATGCGATCAGCTCGCAGAAAACGGTGAGCGCGAGCGTCGACTTGGCCCTGGGCTTGGTGCTGGTTGTGGCGGGCGCCCTGGCGGCAACAGGCCGTCTGCACCTCCGGCGTAAGTCTCCGGTCCCGGCCGGGACCGGAGATGGCCCCGCTGACATCCCGGACAAGGAGAAGAAGGACAGCTGGGCACGGCTGCTGGCCGAGCCCCGGCTCGGGCTGGCCATGCTGATCGGCGCGGTCTGCGGCATCCCCGGCGCGGCCTACCTGACCGGGCTGCACATCCTGATCACCAGCAAGTCCCCTACCGCAACCCAGGTCGTCGGCGTCATCCTCTTCGTTTTTATCGAGTTCTTGCTGATCATCATCCCGTTCGTGTTCTTGGCGGTGTGGCCCGAGGCCACGAAGGCGGCGCTCAAGAACACCCATGACTGGTTGCTAGGCCATGCACGGCAGCTCATGGCTTACACCGCCTTGGTCTTGGGTGCCTACCTGACGGTCACCGCCCTAGTCCGCCTGGCCTGACCGACGGTCGTGGTCCTCGGGAAAGGTGATCAACAGCGTCACGCCGCGCGCGCGAACAATCCGGCTCCAAGCGCCGAGGGCGCCCCCGGATACAGGGCTAGCCTGATGGCGGAGGGATCAGCGAATTGCGGCGACTGACTGTGGACTTGTTCGCCACCGTGGACGGCTTCGCCAAGGGCCGGAACTCACCGGCCTACTTCGGGTACGGCGGACCCGATCTCGACACCTGGATCGGTGAGCAGCTCGCCAGGCCGCACGTGGTGCTGATGGGCAGCAACACCTACCGTGCGCTTTCTGAGATCGCCGCTGCCGGCGCGGACCCGCGGCTGGACGAACTGCCGAAGGTGGTCTTCTCGGCCTCCCTGCACCCCCCACTGGCCTGGGCCAACACCACCCTGATCCGCGACGACGTAGCGGTCGCGGTGCCCGCCATGAAGGCGAAACCGGGCGATCCGCTGCGGGTGATCGGCAGCCTCTCCCTGGTCCGCAGCCTGCTGCGGCTCGGCCTGGTGGACCGGCTGCGGATCATGGTCTTCCCGCAGATCCTCGGTGAGACGGGGGAGGAGCCATTTCTCGCTGGCCTGCCGGACATCAACCTTCGGCTGGGCGTGACCCAGGTCCTCGACCAGCGGCTCGTACTTTTGGAATACCTGCCCGAGGCGCCCGGCTGAGGCCCTGGCCCGGCGTGTTCCGGCGCGCTCCCCGACCGATCAATCTTGAGCTGTCGGTGCCATCCGTTACCGTGCGGGTGTCGGTGATCGAGCGGAGTGGGTGATGGCAGGACGGGTAGTCGAGTTCGAGGTTCTGGGCCCGTGGTCGCTGGAGATCAGCCGGCGGTTCTGGGAGGGCTTCACTCCCGCGGCGCTACCAGGCCAGCCGGCCGCGCCGGGGCTGCGCACGGTGTTCTGTGCCGAGGGTGACTGGCGCCGCGTCGAAGCGGAGGTGACCCAGGCCGGGCATACCGCGCACGTGGTGCTGGCGGGCGATGGTGATCTTGATGCGGCCGCCGCACAGGTGTGCCGGTTCTTGGCGCTGGACGTTGACGGGCGTGGCTGGCCGGAGGTAGGCCGCCGCGACCTGGTGATTGCCGACGCGCAGGCGCGGCTGCCCGGGCTGCGGCCGTGCGGTTTCCATTCCCCCTATGAGGCCGCGGCGTGGTCGGTGCTGGCGCAGCGGCTGCGCATCGTGCAGGCCGCGCGGTTGCGCGCTGAGCTGATCGCCCGCCATGGCGCGTATGGCGCGTTCCCCCCGCCGCATGCCCTGGCCCGGCCCGGCCTGGATCTTCCGGGCCGCAAGAGTGAGTACCTGCGGGCGGTCGGCGAGGCAGCGCTCGATGGGCTGCTGGACGGCGCGGCGTTGCGTGCGCTGGACCCCGCCCAGGCCGTCCAGCGGGTGCAGCAGGTGAAGGGGCTCGGCCCGTTCGCCGCCGAGTTGGTCGTGATCCGTGGCGCGAACGCCCCTGACGCGTTGCCCCACCACGAACGCCGGCTGGACGCCGAGATCGCCGAGCGGTATGGCCCTGGCCGCACCCTCGGCGAAGTCTCGGAGGCGTGGCGGCCCTACCGTACCTGGGCCGCCGTCTGCCTGCGCGCGCTGCGCGAGCAGCGTATCGGCGAGATCGCCGGCCGCTGAGTCACCGGCGCGGGTGACCGCTCGCGAGCACCGCCGATCGGTCCTCACTTCGCGCTCCGGTACACCCGGTCGATCAGCTGGAAACGGTCGCCGCGCGCTGAGTCACGCCCTCGTGCCCCGGGCGCACCTCATGACAGGCGATCCCGGCCGGGCCGTGAGCTCCCACAGGTGCCTTCCAACGAACTGACGGCTTGGTAGGCTGAGCCTACGCGAGGCAGTCGGCCGCTGGCCGAACACGGTCAGTGACTGGCCCGACACGGAAGCTCCCGCGGGCCTGCAACCCCCCCTGCGGGCCCGCGGGTCCGTTGTTGGGGAGGCGCGGGCGCCGTCCAGCCCGGAGGACGAGCAGTTCCGGCGAGGTCATCTCCGTCAGCGGCCAGGACCCCTGACGCCCGAGGTGTTCCCCCGGCTATCGGGACGATGGAAGATCACCACATGAACTCTCGGGTACTGCTTCGTGGCGGGCTGGTCGCCGACGGCATCGGGACCAGCGTGCAACGGGCGGACGTGCTGATCGAGGGGCCTACGATCGCCGCGGTCGGGAGCGTCGATGTGCCACCAGGGGGCTGTGCGGTGATCGACCTGGCCCCGCGCAGCGTGGTGTGCCCGGGGTTCATCGACGCCCACGTGCACGCGGAGGGGCCGCTGCTGGCTTCCGGGCGGGTGGATGGCGCGCTCGCCCAGGGCGTGACGACGCTGGTCGTGGGGCAGGACGGGGAGTCGTGGATCGGCGCGAGCGCACCGACGGTGCGGTACCTGAACCGGTACTTCGCGCCGGTCAACGGGGCGCTTGAACCGGTCAGGTACTTCGGCGTGGCCGGCTTCCGGGAGGCGGTCGCGGGCCGGCTGGTGCAGAACGTGGCGGTGCTCGCCTCGCAGGGGACCATCCGGCACAACGTCGCCGGGATGGCGCCCGGGCCGTTGGGCGAGGCACAGCGAGCGGCGGCGCGGCGACAGGTCGAGGACGCGCTGGCTGAGGGCGCGGTCGGGCTGTCCAGCGGGCTGGACTACCTGCCGAGCCGGTTCGGGGGAGTGGAGGAGACGGCCGAGATCGCCCGGCCGCTGGCCGATGCGGACCGGCCGTATGTGTCACATTTGCGCGGCTACGGCCCGGACGTCCGGGCCGGCCTGGGCGAACTGGTGGCGGTGGGAGCGGGCGCCGGGGCGCGGGTCCACGCCAGCCACCTGTGGGGAGAACCGGCCGACATCGAGGCCGCGTTCACGGCCGCGGACGCGGCCGGGGTGCCTGTCACCTACGACATGTACTCCTACCGGAGGTCCAGCACGATCCTGGCGCAGCTGCTGCTCCCGCCCGGCGTACAGGCCGGGGGTCCCGAACGTACGCTGGCCGCGCTCACGGACCCGGGGCAGCGCGCCGCGTTGCTTGCTGGCGAAAAGCTCACCCAGAGCTACCTGCGCAACGTCTACCTGGGCACCGTCCCCGGCGACATGGGCGGGTTCGCCGGGCTTTCGGTAGCCGAGGCGGCGGCGCGCGATGGCCGACCGCCGGGGGAATGGGTGCTCAGCCTGCTGGTCGCGGCGGACCTGGGCGTCGGCGGCCACCTGGACCGGCTCGGCCTGACCGCCGAGCACCTGGCCTGGATCAGCTCCCACGACCGGCACTGTGCCGGATCGGACGGGATCTACCAGGGCCAGCACCCGCATCCGCGCGGCTATGGCGCGTTCGCCGGGCTCGCCGGGCACTACCTCGGCGCCGGGCCGGAGACCGGGTACCAGCGGCTGGCCCGGCACCTGGCGGCCAGCGCGGCGGACGTATACGGCCTGCGCAACCGCGGCCGCATCGCCGAAGGGCTGGCCGCCGACTTGTGCGTCATCGGCGAAGGTGGCCCGGCCGCGCACGCAACCTATGACCGCCCGCGCGAGCTGGCGACCGGCGTTGACTACGTCTTCGTCAACGGCGTCCTCGTCTGGCCGGATCGTCACGCCGCGGCGGGCCAGCTTCCCGGCCAGTTCGTCAGCTAGGCACCTGCCCGCCTGGCGCTGTCGCTGGGACGGCATCCCGCCGTCGTTAGTGTCCGACCCTCCAGCTAGCGTCGGGGTGTGGTTCCGGCTGGTTCGCGCGGCGGCCGGGTAACCGAGAATTGCCAGGTCAGGGCTCGGCCGGTGAATGTGACAGAGGAGTCACCATGGGGAACGCGGTAGTGCACTTCGAGATCGGCGGACCAGATGACGCGCCGCTGGTCGCTTTCTACGGGGAACTGTTCGGCTGGAAGCTGCGGCCCTTCGAGGGCGGTGGTTACACCCTGATCGACACCAACGGCGGTGGCGGCATCAATGGCGGCATCGGCAAGAGCCAGACCGGTGAGCCATGGTCCACCTTCTACGTCGAGGCCGACGACCTCCAGGCGGTGCTGGACAAGGCCGAGTCGCTGGGCGCGAAGACGGCCATGCCGGTCACCGACTTCGGCGGCGCGGTGACCATCGCGATGTTCAACGACCCGGACGGCCTGCTGGTCGGGCTGGTGAAGAGCGCGGACCCGTCGGCCGGAGAGCAGCCGCCTGGGCCGTC
>Ga0318556_10000469_pt1 | contig 11395 bp, 10 predicted proteins | sample GRESIP082b2f24_FD_203668 | JGI IMG/M metagenome (GOLD analysis project Ga0318556, IMG submission 203668) | Tropical soil microbial communities from Luquillo Experimental Forest, Puerto Rico - GRE.SIPMG.082b2f24 | ecosystem: Environmental > Terrestrial > Soil > Tropical forest > Bulk soil... | reverse complement strand
GTATCAGGAGCGCGTCCCACCCGCCCTTGCGGTGTGAGGTGAAGGCTTCTGCGGTGACCGGGATCATCTTGTCCCCCGACGTCGTGCCGGAGGTCTTGACCCAGTCGCGACAGCGTCCCGGCCAGGTGATGCCGCGGGCGCCGGCGGCCTCCCGCTGCCACAGCGGATGGAAGTCGGCGTACTCGCGGACGGGCACGCGCTCCTGATACTGCGCCACCGTGCGGATCGAGCGGAAGCCATGGGCGAGACCGAACTCGGTGTCGGCGGCCGACCACAGCAGCGAGCGAAGGGCGACCTCTTGCACGTCTGCCGGACGCTGCCAGAGCGAGTCCAGGCGGCGGCGGCGCCGGCTCGCATACCAGTCGAGGCCAGAGGCGACGGAGCGGGCGATCATCGCACGCCTCTTGCCACCAGGGCGCCGCGGCGATCCTCGGTGTCGAGCAGCCAGGCGGCCACCGCGGCGCTGAAGGCCTCCGCCTGTTCGAGCATCGGCGCGTGCCCGCACCGAGGGATGAAGGTGAGGCGCGAATCGGGCAGGAGAGCATGGAACCGATGGGCCACCTCGGGAGGCGTGATGCGATCCTCCGCTCCCCACACGAGCAGCGTAGGAGCGGCGATCTCGGCGAGCCGCTCCTCGACGTTGTGCCGCTTGGCCGCGCGCGCGAAGCGGAGGACGCGAAGGGCCGAGGACGTGGAGGTGACCACGCGCCGGACCGACTCCACCCACTCCGGCGTGACGAGCTCTCGATCGAAGACGACCTCCTCCATCTTCTGCCGCACGTAGGCCTCCGTCGGACGGTGCGGCACGCCGCGCGTGAAGCCGCGCTCGAAGAGCCCGGAGGAGCCGGTGAGGACGAGGCCGGAGACGCGGTCGGGATGCGAGAGGGCCAGCTCCAGCGCGACGTGGCCACCGAGCGAGTTGCCGCCGATCACCGCGCGGGGAACGTCGATGGCGTCGAGAAAGCGGACGACGTGACGCCCGATCTCCTCGATGGAGCTCTCGGGCAGGTCTACCTCCAGGATGGGCAGGGAGAGCGCGATGGCCCGGCAACCGTCGCCCAGGATCTCGAGCGTCTCCTCCCAGTGATCCATACGCCCCATCAATCCGTGCAGGAGCACCACCGGCTCGCCTTCTCCGCGCTCCAGCCAGCGGAACTCCGGCCAGTCCGGCTCCGAGTCGATCGCGCGCGCGTCGTCGCCCATGTGGTCGCCCTCCCTCGTGGTCGTCGCTCGCCCCGTTGCGTTGCGCTGTTTCCGTCGCCAGAGGTCTCGCTGCATCACCATCACCATGCACGAGGGGCATCACCCGCATACGATTTCGCCCGTGAAGATTGCGTGACAGGAGCGGGCGCCACTGTCACGCGCGCGTCATGCGGCGCCGCCTCCGCGACTCGCTATGATGGGCGGCGTGACCGCGGCCCGGATGACGTGGGTGTGCACGGAGCTCCTCGCCCTCTGGGTCGTGCTCCCCTTGCTCCTGTGGACGGACGCCCTGCCCGCGGTCTACCGTATTTCCGTCCTCGTGGCCGCCGCCGTCTACGCTCTCTGGGTCGTCCGGCTGGAACGCGTGCGGTGGGACGAGCTGGGCTTTCGCGGGCTGGTGGGATTTCTTCCCTCGTTCCTTCAGGGGTCGCTCTGGGTCGCCGCCGCGGTGCCCGTGCTCTTCGTGGCGGCGGCGCTCCTCCACGGAGAAATGGGCAGCCTCGGGCGGAGCCGGCCGGAGAGCCTTCTCGTCCTGCTGCTCTTCTACGCCGGCGTCTCCGTCACCAGCCAGGAGTTCCTCTACTCGTCGTTCTTCTTCTGGCGCTACCGGCCGCTCTTCTCGCCCGGCTTCCTCGTCGGGCTCAACGCGGTGGTCTTCGCCGTCGCCCACCTCGTGTACGCCTCGTGGGTGTCCATCGCGCTCGCCCTCGCGGGCCGCGTGATCATGGCCCGCATCTATCGCAGGCACGGGAGCTTCTGGGGGGTCTGGCTCGTTCACCTGCTCTTCGGGATCGCCGTGTTCCTCGTCGGGCTCGGCCGCTACTTCTATCGCTACGCGGGCTAGCTCTGCTCGCGCGCGACTCGCGAGCGTCACACGGCCTTCACATTGGCTCGGGCGACCGGTGCTACAATCCGCTCCCAATGGCCAGCTACGAGCTCGTGGTGATTGGCAGCGGCCCCGCCGGCCATCATGCCGCGGTACAGGCGGCCAAGCTTGGCCGCCGCGTCGCCATCATCGAGCGGCTGAGCTGCGTGGGCGGCGTCTGTATCAACACGGGCACCATTCCCTCCAAGACGTTGCGCGAGGCCGTCCTCTACCTTTCGGGCTTCAGCCAGCGCGGCCTCTACGGCCACTCCTATCGCGTGAAGCAGGCCATCACCATCCACGACCTGATGTTTCGCTGTCATCACGTGATCCAAAAAGAGAACGACGTCTATCGCGCCCAGTTCGCGCGGAACCGGATCGACGTCCTCGAGGGGCACGCGACCTTCGTCGATCCGCATTCGGTCAAGGTGGAGGGCACGGGCGGTACCGCCCTCATCCAGGCGGATCAGTTCGTCATCGCCACCGGCACCGTGCCCGCCGTTTCCCCCGACGTTCCCGTGGACGGCACCGCCATCATCGACGCCGACGGTATTTTCGGGCTGGCCGCAGTGCCCGGGACCATGATCGTGGTGGGAGCGGGCGTCATCGGCATGGAGTACGCGTGCATGTTCGCCACCCTCGGGGCGCAGGTCACGGTGGTCGAGACCCGCAAGCGCCTCCTGGAGTTCGCGGACGGGGAGATCATCGAGGCGCTCATGTATCACATGCGGGAGAACCGCGTCACCTTCCGCTGCGGCGAGTTCGTGGAGCGGGTGGAGCGCGACCCCGCGGGAGGCGTCACCGCCTACCTCAAGAGCCAGAAGACGCTCCACGCCGACGTGCTGCTCTACGCCGTCGGCCGCCAGGGCAACACGGCGACCCTGGGGCTGGAGGCGGCGGGACTGGAGGCCGACGCGCGCGGCCGCATCCGGGTCAACGGCAACTTCCAGACGACCGTGCCCCACATCTACGCCGCGGGCGACGTCATCGGCTTTCCGAGCCTCGCCTCCGTGTCCATGGAGCAGGGCCGGGTCGCCTCCGCGGGGGCCTTCGGCATCCCCGCCGTCACCGTGCCGGCGCTCTTCCCCTACGGGCTCTACACCATCCCCGAGATCTCGTTCGTGGGGCGCACCGAGGAGGAGCTGACCAACGCCAGCGTCCCCTACGAGGTGGGCATGGCGCACTATCGCGAGATCGCGCGCGGCCAGATCATCGGCGACACCACGGGGCGGCTCAAGATCCTCTTCCACATGGAGACGGGAGCGCTGCTCGGTGTCCATGTCATCGGAGAGGGCGCGGCCGAGCTCGTGCACATCGGCCAGGCGGTCATGGCCCTCGGCGGCACCATCCGCTACTTCGCGGAGCAGGTCTTCAACTATCCGACGCTCGCCGAGTGCTACAAGGTCGCCGCTCTCGCCGGTCTGAACAAGCTTGGCCGCGAGCGCGCCGCCGCCATCGCTCCCGCCCTCCCGCAGCAGGACCCGTCCTTCCTTCTTGGTCATCCGCGGTAGCGGCTCCCGCCAGGGCGCCGGCCCTGGAGGCGGCAGCCCTCGCGCGTGGCTCACCCGGTGGCTGCTCTGCGCCGTCACCCTGCTCGCGCTCGCCTCCTGCCAGAGCGATCCCGGGCCGAGCGACGGGTGGCCGTCGATCCACGGGCCGGTGCGCGCGGCCACGGCCCCCTTCAACGGTTGGCGGAGGGAGTCCCGCTATTTGACCATGCGCGACGGCGTCCGGCTCGCCGTCGACGTCTACCTGCCCCGCGATCTCGCGAGCGGCGACAAGCTGCCCGCCATCCTCCACCAGACGAGCTATCACCGCTCGCACGCCTTTCGCTGGCCACTCGGCTACGTCCTCGACAAGCCGGGGCCGCTCGTCGAGCTTTTCGTCTCCCGCGGCTACGCGTGGATCGACGTGGACGTGCGCGGCTCCGGCGCGTCGTTCGGAAGCCGCCCCATGCCGTGGTCGCCCGACGAGGTGCGCGATGGAGCGGAGGTCGTGGATTGGATCATCCGCCAGCCGTGGTCGAGCGGCGTGGTCGGCGCCACCGGCATCTCCTACGCGGGCACGGCCGCGGAGATGCTCCTGATCAACCGCCACCCCGCCGTGAAGGCCATCGCGCCCCGGTTTTCCCTCTACGACGTCTACCCTGACGTCGCCTTCCCCGGCGGAATCCAGCTCGCGTGGTTCACGGAAACCTGGGCGCGCCTCAATCACGATCTCGACGCGAATCGCCTGCCGTCGGACGTGCCGTGGTATGCGCGGCTCGCCATCATCGGCGTCCGCCCCGTCGACGAGGATCGCGACGGACAGCTCCTCGCCGCCGCGCTCAAGGAGCACGTGGCCAACTATGACCCGCATCTCTGGGCCCTCGACGTCACCTACCGGGACGACGTGCCCCGTGGCGCGCCGGGCACGGCGGACCGCTTCAGCCCGCACGCCTTCGCGCGGCAGATCGCAGCCTCGGGCGCCGCCGTGTACGGATACAGCGGATGGCTGGACGGGGCCTACCAACTCGCCGCCATCAAGCGCCATTGGGCTCTTGGGGGCGCTTCGCAACGGCTCATCCTGGGCCCGTGGGATCATGGTGGACGGCGCCAGATCAGCCCCGCCGCGTCGTCTCCCGTGGTGGTCTTCGACCAGGCGGCGGAGCTCTTGCGATTCTTTGACCACCACCTGCGAGGACGAGCCACCGGCATCGAGACGGAGCCGCCCGTCCACTACTTCACCATGGGAGAGGAGCGCTGGAAGTCTGCCGCGCGCTGGCCGCCCCCCTCGCGCACCTGGTCGCTCTATCCCGACGGCAGCGGGAAGCTCTCCACCTCCCCGCCACGATCCGCAGAGACCGATCAGTATCCGGCCGACTTCACGGCAGGCACGGGCACCGCGACGCGCTGGCGGGCCCTCCTGGGAGGCATCGGCTCCGCGCCCTATCCAGAGCGGGCGCGGCGCGATGCGCAGCTCCTCGTCTACACGTCGGCGCCCCTCGACGAAGCGGTCGAGGTGACGGGCCACTCCGTGGTGCGCTTGCTCGTGAGCGCGTCGAGCACGGATGCCGCGGTCTTCGTCTATCTGGAGGATCTCGACGAGAGCGGCCGCGTCTCGTACGTAACGGAAGGCGAGCTGCGAGCCCTGCACCGGAAGCGCGTCGCCTCGGCGCGCGCCGCCGCCCTTCCCATCCCGCTTCGAAGCTTCACCCGCGCCGACGGGCGACCGCTCACGCCCGACGAGGCGACTACCCTCGTCTTCGATCTCCTCCCAACCTCCTACCGCTTCGCCCGCGGACACGCCGTGCGGATCGCCATCGCGGCGGCGGACGTGGATCACTTCGCCAGGATCCCTCGCGAAGGCCCGTCGACGCTCCGGATCTACCGCGGCGGCGCCAACGCTTCTCGCATCGACCTGCCACGCGTGCCAGGCTAGCCGCGACATCTCCGCGCAACCTTCGCGTCACGCTCGCCATCTTCCAGTCACGGAGTCTTATTGGCCTTGCCCGGCCTCGCCGGTTCGACACTGGCCTCGAGGCGACCGCTGCCTCGCTGCCGTGCCCGATCGATGGCCGGTCCCGCGTACACGAGCGGCCGGACCAAGGAGGACGCCGTGCCCGCGACCTGGTATCGAACGATCTGGCTCTCCGACGTTCATCTCGGCACACGGGGCAGCAAGGCCCAGGCCCTCCTCGAGTTCCTCGACACGCACGATTGCGACTATCTGTATCTCGTCGGCGACATCATCGACTTCTGGCGGCTCAAGCGCGCGCCGTACTGGCCGCAGCTCCACAGCGACGTGATCCGCAAGATCCTCTCGAAGGCGCGGGCGGGCACCGCGGTGACGTTCATCCCCGGGAACCACGACGAGTACGTGCGGCGCTTCTGCGGGCTGCAGCTCGGCAACATCCTGGTCAGGGAGGAGGCGGTCCACCTGACGGCGGACGGCCGGTCGCTCCTCGTCATCCACGGCGACGAGTTCGACGGGGTGACGCGCTGCCACCGCTGGCTCGCGGTGACGGGGGACCTCGGCTACGAGATCCTCCTCGTCCTGAACCGCTGGTTCAACCACGCTCGCCGCATCCTGGGCTTCGGCTACTGGAGCCTCTCCGCCTACGTCAAATGGAAGATCAAGCGCGCCGTCAGCTTCGTCGCCGACTTCGAAGCCTCGCTGGCCCACGAGGCGACGCGGCGCTCCGTGCAGGGCGTGATCTGCGGCCATATCCACAAGGCGGAGATGCGCTGGATCGGCCGCATCCTTTACTGCAACACCGGAGACTGGGTGGAGAGCTGCACCGCCCTCGTAGAGCACGCCGACGGGGAGCTCGAGCTGCAAACCCACCTGCCCACGGGACGCCGGGCGGCGGCGGAGGCGGTGTTCGCCTAGGCTAAGGCCGGGGTCGCCGCCCCTTCTGCGTGCAGCACGGAGCGGGCCACGTCGACGAGGGAACGGCGCGTGTCCATGGCTCGCCCCCGCAGGTAGCGGAAGGCCTCTTCCTCGGTCACCCCGTCGCGAGCCATGACCAGCCCCTTGGCCTTCTCGATGATTTTCCGGTCCGCCAAGGCCTGCCGGAGCCCCTGCAGCTCGCGATACCGCTCCACCGCCAGGTCGAGGGTGGGTGGGATTTGCGCCACGCGCACGGGCTCGAGCAGGTAGGCCATCACGCCGGCCTCCCGGGCCAGGTCGACGAGCCTACCGCTGGGGCCGCGGGCGATGAGGACCACGGGGCAGCGGGTCTCGTCGCGGAGACGGGCGAGGATCCCGCCCCCAGGCTGGACCGACGCCGGCGTGACCAGGACCACGTCTGCGCGGGACCGGTCAACGCTCCGGACGGCTTCTTCCGGCGATTCGTGCTCGAGGGCAACCACTCCACCCGCCGAGCAAATTGCCACGCTCAAATGCGCTCTCGCGGATGGTGTCCCCCCCAGGATCCCTACCCGCCACCGTGGCCGTGCCGCTCTCAGCAATCCGTTCGTGTCTCGCATGGGGGCAGCTTCGATCCGGCGACGTGTCGGGTCAAATCACAAGTTCACGACGGGCTCCGGGGATCGCCCCTGCCGATGCCGAAGCCGATCTTCATCGGAACAATCGATTTGACTCGATGGGACTCGCCGATACTATTCAGGCGTCATACGATCGGCGAGCCGACAGGAGGATCCATGGACCGGAGAACATTTCTCACGACTGGAGCAGCTGCGCTCGTCGGGGCGGGCCTCGCCCGGCCATTCGCCGCACTGGGCGCCGAGACGAGCGGCGGTGCGAGGTGGCGTACCTTCGAGGTGACGACTCGCCTCGAGATCATCCAACCGTCTGGCGTGACGCGGGCGTGGGTGCCGCTCCCGCTCATGCCCGATACGGACTACCAGAAGAGCCTGGGCCAGAGCTGGACGGGAAACGCTGCGCTCACGCGCGTGGTCCGCGACGACAAGTACGGAGCGGGCATCTTCTACGCCGAGTGGCCCGCGGGCGAGACGGCGCCCGAAGTGGAGGTGACCACGCGCTTCGCCACGCGCGACCGCGAAGTCGACTTGAGCAAGCCGGGCAGTCCCGCTCCCGAGGAGAAATCCGTCCTCAGGAAGTACACGGCGGGGACCAAGTTCATTCCCACCGACGGCATCGTGCGGAAGCAGGCGCTGGAGGTGTCCAGGGGTGCGTCCACCGACGTGGAGAAGGCGCGCGCCGTCTACGAGTGGATCGTGGAGAACACCTTCCGCGATCCCAAGGTGCGCGGGTGCGGCCTGGGCGACATCAAGGCCCTGCTGCAGACGGGCTACCTGGGTGGCAAGTGCGCCGACCTCAACGCGCTCTTCGTAGGGATGGTCCGCTCTCTCGGGATCCCCGCCCGCGACCTCTACGGGGTGCGGGTGACCAAGTCGGCGGACTACAAGAGCCTCGGCCGGAGCGGTGACATCAGCAAGGGCCAGCACTGCCGCGCCGAGTTCTACTCGGCGAGCCACGGCTGGGTTCCCGTCGATCCCGCGGACGTGCGCAAGCTCGTCCTCGAGGAGAATGGCGGCACCCCCCTGACCGATCCCAAGATCCAGAAGGCTCGGGCCCGCCTCTTCGGCTCCTGGGAGATGAACTGGCTCGCCTACAACTACGCTGCCGATCTCAAGCTGCCGGGCTCCTCGGGCGATCAGATCGCCTTCTTCATGTACCCGCAGGCGGAGACGGCCAACGAGCGACGGGACAGCCTCGACCCCGACGCGGTCAAGTACAAGCTCATCTCCCGGGAGGTCACGGGCTAGACGCTTCCACCTGCGCTGTCCCCGGGCGGTCGGGGGCAGCGCGCCCTCCGCGTCCGGGCCCGCCGTGACGAAGGCGTAACGACTCGGCTACGAGCCAATCACGCCGAGAGGGCCCGGAATGCATACGGAACTTGGCGAATCGCAGCCTCTCTCTGCATACTGCAGATATGCGATCTCCCAACATCGTGCATGCGGCGGGTGGAGTGATTTCCCGGCAGAAGCGCGACGGTCGCCTCGAGGTACTGCTCATCCACCGGCCGGAGCGGCAAGACTGGACCTTCCCCAAAGGCAAGCTCGAGCGGGGGGAGACCCACGAAGAGTGCGCCCTTCGTGAGGTGGAGGAGGAGACGGGGCTTCGCTGCGCTCTCGGCCTCGAGCTGCCCCCTACCTCGCATATCGACAACAAGGGCCGGCTCAAGCGAGTGCGCTACTGGATGATGTACCCCATGGCCGGGGTGGCAGAGCCGCGCAACGAGGTCGACGCCGTGCAGTGGCTCACCCTGGACCGGGCAGCTCGCGTCCTCACCTACCCGCGCGATCGCGAGCTCCTGACTTCCTTCGCTCGCGCCCAGCGCCGAACTCAAGGCGTGCTCAGCTGAATCGGGTGAGCCCGCCGGAGTTTTCCACCGCCATCCACCGAGAAGTCCCCCGCCGTCCACGGCAACCGAATGTTCATGCTTCCGTCACACTGGGGCCATCGCTCCTGGGCTATTTGTGGTGAGGGGCGCCATAGGGCGCCGGAGGGAGACGCGTGTGGCTTCCATGGTGCCCGTTCGATTCCGGGGTCAGGCTCGTCGCGATGCGGCGGCCTTCTATCTGACGGAACTGGCCAAGGGGATCCTCTCCGGCGAGCTCGCCGTCCAATCGGGACAGGATCACGTGCTGGTGGCGACTTCCGAGTTCATGACCCTCGACATCGAGGTGCGCCAGCGCAAGCGGGGGACGCGAGTCGACGTGCGGCTCAAGTGGCCGCGCCGTCCGTCGCTGCCTAGGCGCGAGACCTGGCGCCGGTCGGCAGGGTAAAGCGCACCACGGTCCCCTTCCAGAGCTCGCTCTGGATGTCGAGCTCGCCGCCGTGGGCGAGCACCAGGTGCTTGACGATGGCGAGGCCGAGTCCGGTCCCCCCCAGGTCTCGCGAGCGCGCCTTGTCCACCCGGTAGAAGCGCTCCGTCAGCCGGGGCAGGTCCGCTTTGGGGATGCCCACCCCGGTGTCACGCACCGCCACCTCGACCATCCCGCGATCGTCCACGCGCCCGTCCACGATGACCTGGCCACCCTTCGGTGTGTACTTCACCGCGTTGTCCACGAGGTTGATGAGGATCTGGGAGAGGCGGTCGCGATCGGCGAGCACCTGCGGCAGATCGGCGGGGAGCCGCGCCTCCACCTTGACTTGGCCCGCCGAGGCGCGCGGCGCGATGATGGCCAGCGCGGATTCCGCGATGTCCCCGACCGAGCTGGCCTCGAGGCGCAGGGAGACCTTGCCCAGCTCGATGTTGGATAGATCGGTGAGGTCGTCGGTGAGGCGGCCGAGCCGCTCGGTGTGGCGGAAGACGATCTCCAGGAACTTACGCGCGTGCTCGCGCTCCTCGAGCGCGCCATCGAGGAGCGTCTCCAGGTAGCCTTGGATCGCGGTGAGTGGGGTGCGCAGCTCGTGGGAGACGTTGGCCACGAACTCCGTCCGCACCTGCTCGAGGCGCCGGAGCTCGGTGATGTCGTGGAGGATCATGACCACGCCGCGCTCGTCCCCTGCCACTCGAAGCCCCACTGCGTGGATCTGCAGCACGCGCTCGGCAGGCTCCGCGAGTCGGATCTCGCGGCTCACCACGCCGCCCGCTGCCGCCTCCCGCCCTGCCACCAGCATGTCGTGGAGGTTCACGTTGCGCACGACTTCGAGGAGGGGCCGTCCCTCGACGCGGGAGGCGCCGAGGTCGAAGATGCGCCGCGCTCGCTCGTTAATGAGCATGACGTGGTCGTGCCCGTCGGTCGCGATGACGCCCTCGACCATGGCGTCCACCACCGCGGTGGCCTTCGCCTGCTCGCTCTCCAGGTCGCTGATCTTTTCCCGGAGACGACTCGCCATCACGTTGAGGGAGCGACCGAGGGTGCCGATCTCGTCGGGCGAGAGGGCGGGGGCGCGCACGTCGAAGCGCCCTTCGCTCATCTTGCGCGCCACGTCCTGCATCTCGACCACGGGCCGGGTGACCCGGCCCGCCACGAACAGGCCGATCCCGAGGGCAACCACGAGGGCGACGGCGCCGCCCGCCAGGGCCGCGCCGCCCAGTCGCTCGTACGACGCGGTCACCGCGCTGATGGGCTCGGCCAGCCGGAGGATGCCCACCACACGCCCGCCCTGGTTCAAGGGCAGGGCGACGTAGATCAGGGGAACTTCGAGGGTGGCGGAGCGCCGGACCGCACTCCCTACTCGGCCATCGAGGGCCACGCGCACTTCCGGGCGACCCGCGTGGTTGTCCATGGTCGCCACGAGGTCGCCCGGCCGCTCGGAGTCGGCGAGCACGCGGCCGTCGGGCAGGATGAGGCTCACCCGCATCCCCGTGGCGTGTGCGGCACGCTGCACGAAGGCCTCGCCCGCGGTGGGAGCCGCGCCGACCTGCACCGGGCCGAGGGCCTCGTCGTGAAGCACCCGTCCCGCCATGGTGAGACGCGCCTCCAGCACCTCGATGGCGACGCGCTCCAGGGCGCGGCTCAGATAGAGGCCGGCCGCCACCAGCGAGATGGCGACGAAGCCCACCAGGGTGAGAGTCAGCTTGAGGGCGATGCGGCTGCGGAGGGCGTGGACGAGACGCCGGAAGGTCATGGTGTCCCGGGGTCGAACCGATAACCCACGCTCTTCACGGTGCGGATGCGCATGCCCTCGGCGCCAAGCTTCATCCGGAGGCGGCGCACGTGCACGTCCACCGTGCGCGACTCGATCTCGCCCGAGCGCGTGTAACCCCACACGCGGTCGAGGAGGAACTCGCGCGAGAGCACGCGCCCTTGCGCCTCAGCCAGGGCCCGCAGAAGATCGAACTCCTTCGGGGTCAGCGTCACCGGCTCCCCGCCCACGAAGACCTGATGTGTGCCCACGTCAACGACC
>Ga0318556_10000451_pt1 | contig 11511 bp, 16 predicted proteins | sample GRESIP082b2f24_FD_203668 | JGI IMG/M metagenome (GOLD analysis project Ga0318556, IMG submission 203668) | Tropical soil microbial communities from Luquillo Experimental Forest, Puerto Rico - GRE.SIPMG.082b2f24 | ecosystem: Environmental > Terrestrial > Soil > Tropical forest > Bulk soil... | reverse complement strand
CGGAGATCATAGCTGGGGGGCCAGCACGGTGAGCCCATCTGATCTGGCGATCGTCACCGCGCTGATCTTCGCCTGGGGAGCGCTGTCGGGCAAGCTGCAGCGGTTCGACGTCACGGCGCCGATCACTTTCGTCATCGCCGGGGTGGTGCTGACGCACGGCCTGCTGGCACCCCTGGGCTTCGAGCCCGCGCCGGGGACGGTTAAGGCACTGGCAGAGTTCACCCTGGTGCTGGTCCTCTTCTCGGACGCGTCCCGGGTCGGCCTGCGGGATCTGCGCCACGATATGGGCCTGTGCCTGCGGCTGCTGGTGGTGGGACTGCCGCTGACCATCGGCCTGGGCACCTTGCTCTCGTTCGTGTTGCTGCCGGGCATGAACGGCTGGCTGGCACTGGTGGCCGGAGCCGCCCTGGCGCCGACCGACGCCGCGCTGGGCGCGAACATGATGACCAATCCAGCGGTGCCGGCCCGGATCAGGCGCCTGATCAATGTCGAAAGCGGCCTCAACGATGGGATCGCCACCCCGTTCGTGCTGATTGCGGTGGCGGGAGCGGGCACCGCCGAGCACGCCCCCGGCCCCACCCCCGGCCTGGCGCTCGCCGAACTCCTGCTGGGCGTACTGATCGGCGCGGCCGTGGGAGGCACCGGCGGTTTCCTCATCAAGCTGGCCCGCCGGCGCGGCTGGCTCGCCGAGGGCTTCGCGGGCGCGGCCGTACTGGCGCTGGCCGCCTGCGCTTACGCCTGCGCACTGGCGCTGCACGGCAACGGGTTCATCGCGGCATTCGTGGGCGGGCTCGCCTTCGGTGCCATCGGCGGCCGCCCCAGCGAAGGGCTGATGCCGTTCGTGGAGGAGACAGGCGGACTGGTGTCGCTGCTGGTCTGGCTGGCGTTCGGGGCGATCGCGGTCGTTCCCGCGATGCAGGACCTGAGCTGGCAGACCGGTCTGTACGCGGTGCTCAGCCTGACGCTGATCCGGATGCTGCCGGTTGCGGTGGCGCTCGCCGGGGGCGGGCTGGACCGGGTAGCGGTGGCGTTCGTGGGCTGGTTCGGCCCTCGCGGCCTGGCCTCCGTCGTGTTCGCCCTGATAGCGCTGGAAGACCTCGGCCCATCCGACGCTAGGCCTGCGGTCACGGTCATCACCGTCACGGTGCTGCTCAGCGTGCTCGTTCACGGCGCGACTGCCGACCCACTGGCCCGCCATTACGGGCCACGGCTAACCCTGGCCACTGCCGGACCAGACGAGGCCGGCCTGCCCCCGCTGCCGGAACGCAGGATCATCCGCCGCACATCCTGATCCTGGGCACCTCGCCCACCCGATCAGGCAGCTGGCCCCGGGACGCCGATCGAGCCTACCGGGGCGGCCGCGGTGGGGACGGTGGCGCCGCTCTTTAGAACCGGTATCCGCGGCGTGGCTGGTCGCCGGCGAGGCTGTGGAAGGCGTCCGCGGCGGCGCGCGGATCGGTGCCGGCCAGCAGCTGGGCAGCGGACAGGCGCACCTCGTCACCGACGCCCTCATCGCCGGCGATGGCCACACAGGCCTGCGCGGCGGCCCGCGGGTCCACTGCGGGCAGCAGCTCGGCCGCCGACAGGCGCACCTCGTCACCGACGCCCTCATCGCAGGCGATGGCACGGAAGGCTCCGGCGGCGGCGCGCGGGTCGTATGCGGCGAACTGCTCGGCCGTGGTCAAGCGGCCTTCATCGCTGTCCTGGTCTTCCTGTGCGGCGGTCTCATGCGGATTCCGCTGGCCGGCTCTACTCCACGTCCCGGAGGACTTTCTGCACCTGGTCCAGCTGGTCGCGCAGCTGGGCGAGCTGCATGTTGATCTCGGCGAGCTTCAGGTCGGTGTGTTCCTGGGCGGTGACCGCCATCTCGGACAGGCGCCGGTACTCCTCGCTGGTGGTCAGCTGGGCCCGTGTCTGCTTGCTGATGGACAGGTGCCGTCCCCACTGGTAGATCGCGTACGCGATCACCCCGCCGAGGACCAGGACAACTGTGATAAAAGCGACGGTGGGCGGGCTAATCATGACCCACCTCCGAATCAGGCTCGCTGCCCGCGGTCAGGGTGACGGCCGCGGCCATGATCTCCTTGGGCGTCAGCTGGATGGTGAACGGCGCCACCTCGTAGAACTTCATTGCTTTCCCGTCCTCTGAAACCTCAATGACAGCCGATACCAGGCCGGCCGCCTGCAGCTTGCGCAGGTGAACCTGCAGCAGTGCCCGGCTGATGCCGAGCTCGCGGGCGAGCTGGCTGACGTAGTTGCGCTGTTCGGCCAGGGCGGCCACCACCCGCAGCCGGTGCGGGTTGGCCAGCGTGGCAAGCACACGCAGCAGCCTGTCCCCGGTCATGTCAGCAATGTCCACGACACCTCTTCTTGCACATGCAAGCCTAATTTAGCACATGCTAGTGACAACGACAATCGCTTCGCCTCCCGTTGGCACCGCGCCAGCGCCCCTGGCGCCAGCATGACCAGCCAGCCGGAGACGGTGGTCTGGGGAGTCCGGCCCCGCCCGCGCTAGGCTGCGGCGGGTGACTGAGTGGGCGACCTTCGCTTCGCTGGCGACGGCCGGCGGCACGCTGGTGCTAGCGCTGGCGACCTTCGCCGCTGTCCGCTCCGGGAATCGCTCGGCCCGCGCCGCCGAACGTTCGCTGCTGGCTGCCCAGCGCCCATTGCTGGTCAGTTCACGGCCAGCGGACCCGGAGCAGAAGATCCAGTTCGTGGACGGGACGTGGCTGACTGTCGCTGGCGGCGGTGCCGCGCTGACGCTGACCGGCGGCGTGATGCACATGGCTGTCTCGGTCCGGAACGTCGGCACTGGGCTTGCCGTCCTGCAGGGGTGGCAGCTGCTGCCCGGCCTGCCGGCTGAGCGGTCTCGTCCGCCACTGGCGGATTTCACCAGCCAGATCCGGGACATCTACGTGGCGCCGGGCGACAGCGAACTCTGGCTTGGTGCGCTGAGTGATCCAGCGGCGGACAAGTTCACAACGGTGGCCGGCGCGGTCGAAGCGGGGGAGGACCTTACGCTCAGCCTGCTCTATGGCGATTTCGAAGGCGGCCAGCGGGTGATCAGCCAGTTCGTGCTACGGCGCACGGATGGCAGGTGGCGGTCGACGTCCGGCAGGCACTTCAGCGTCGACCAGCCCGGCGCCCGCTAGCACTCACCCGGGCGCCAGACGTGCCTGTGCCGGGCTGCCCACCCGGACCGCTCCACCGGAACTCATTCCTCGCACCTTGACCCGGCTCATCGGTTAGAGAATACTAACGGTTAGTGGAAACTGACCGAGATGCGGACCAGTGGGGAGCGCTGGCTGACGGCACCCGCCGGGCCATCGTCGCGTCCCTGGCCGATGGGCCCCGGGCCGTCGGGGAGCTGGCGGCCGGGCTGCCGGTGAGCCGATCGGCGGTGTCGCAGCATCTGAAGATCCTCAAGGATGCCGGCCTGGTCGATGATGTGGCGGTCGGCACCCGCCGGATCTACCGGCTCAACCCGGTCGCGCTGGCGGCGTTGCGGGACCAGCTCGACACCTACTGGCGGCGGGCGCTGACCAGGTACGCCGATGTCGCGGAAACACCAGCCAAGGAGAGGTAATGGATCAGACCGAAGCGGCGGCGGTTCGCAAGCAGATCGTCGTCGACGCGCCGATCGAGCGCGCTTTCACGGTGTTCACCGACCGGTTCGGGGACTTCAAGCCGCCAGAGCACAATCTGCTCGGGGCGCCGATCGCTGAGACCGTGTTCCAGCCCTGGGCCGGCGGCAACATCGTTGACAAGGCAGCGGACGGCAGCGAGTGCCGGTGGGCGCGGATCCTCGCTTTCGATCCGCCGGACCGGGTCGTGTTCAGCTGGGATATCAGCCCGCAGTGGACCATCGAGACCGACCCGGCGCATACCAGCGAGGTCGAGGTGCGGTTCTACGCCGAGTCGCTGTCCCGCACCCGGGTGGAGCTGGAGCACCGGCACATCGACCGGCATGGCCCCGGCTGGGATGCGGTCAGTGGTGGTGTCGATGGGCCGGAAGGCTGGCCGCTCTATCTCGACCGCTACGCTGCGCTGCTCAAGGAAGATGGCTGACATGCCGGCGATCGTGGCCAGCACCGAAGTCGCGCGCCCGGCCGCCGAGGTATTCGCTTACGCCACCGACCCAGCGCGATTCAGCGAGTGGCAGCAGGGCGTGGTGGATGGGCACATGGCCGGCCCTGCCGACGCCACCGGAACGCCGGCGGTGGGCGCGCGCTGTGTGATGACCCGGCGCGTCGGTGGCGCCAGCCGCGCGGTCACCTCCGAGCTTGTGCACATCGACCCGCCCAGGGCCTGGCGCGTGCGGGGGACAGACGGCCCGGTGCGGGCGGTTGTCGACGTCCTGGTCGAGCCGGTCACCGACGCCCGCTCCCGGGTGACAATCAGCGTCGACTTCGCTGGTCACGGCATCGGCAAGGTCCTCGTGCCGCTAGTGATCCGCCGGGAGGCACGCAAGGAGATGCCAGCCAACATGGCAGCGCTCAAGCAGCGGATGGAAACGGGCTAGCGCCCGACGGCACCGGGTGATCTGGGGTCAGCCGGAGAGGATGACGAGCCACTGGGTCGCCCGGGTCATCGCGACATAGCGGTCGACCACCCCCTCAATCCCCTCGCCAAACGTCTCTGGTCTGATGAGAACGACCAGGTCAAACTCAAGCCCGTGAGCAATCTCCTCCACGTCAGGTCCAGGGCCAGTTACGAGCGTGTAACTGGCCTTCCGCTCGCCCTGGAGAGAACGCTTCCGGCACGCTGCCCGCCCCGGCTGGCCGTGCCCCGCGCTGCCGCGGATGGGACCGCCTTAACCGGACGGCCCTAGCCGGTCCCCCATTCTCCCTGGCAGTGGCCAGCGATCATCTGACCACGCAGATGGTGACTTTGGTCCCTGGCGGGGCCGTGCCGGGCCGCCGACTGTTATTCATATGGCGGTAGCACGCAGGACCGCGGTTGTGACCGCGGCCGCAATGACAGCAGTCCACCTCGTCTATGCAGCGTGGGTGCGCCCCCGGCTGATGCGGTGGGGCGCAACCGATGAGGAAGTCGCCGTGCCGTATCCGGGCGCCGAACTGGTCCCCGGCGGCCAGCGGGCGGCCACGATGGCCGCCACCATCGGCGCAGCGCCGGATCAGGTCTGGCCCTGGCTCGTCCAGCTGGGCGGCGACCGTGCCGGCTGGTATTCCTGGGACCGCCTCGACAACCGCGGCCGGCCAAGCGCCCGGGAAGTCCATCCGGAGTGGCAGGACCTCGCCATCGGCGACTACGTGAAGTACGCGACCCGGAACGGCCCGGTAGATGCGTGGCAAGTAGCGGCGCTGGAACCGAATCGGTTCCTGGGACTGCACGGGCTGAGCGATCTGCGAGGCCGCCCGCTTGATCCACAGCAGCCGCGGCCATCGGCCTACACCGAAGGACTCTGGGGCTTCCTGCTCACGGGGCAGCCTGACGGCCGAACCCGGCTGGTGATCAGCGGCTACCAGACCGTCCGGCCGCGATGGGTAGAACGCTTCACCAGCTACTGGCTCTACCTCCCGCTCGTCTGGCCCATGCAGGCGCGCATGCTGGCGGTGCTCAAGCGGAACATCGAGCAAGCGGCCAAGGTGCCACCACCAGCGGTCCCCGCTGGAACTCCTGGCTAGCCCGCGCAGACTCCACCACAGCCCCGCCGGCTGCTCGCGCTAACGGAATCCGGGGAATTCGTTCACGCACGCCGCAGAAACCTCAGATAGACCGCCGCGAATACCACGACAATTCCCACGTTTACTATCAGCCGCGCCCAGAAGTGATGCCTGAAGAACAGGACATCCACGACGATCACAACGGCTACCATCGCGAGCACGTAAAGCACGACAGCTGCCTGTCTTCCCATCGTTTCGTTCTACTAGGTGCGACCGGGCGGAGCAAGAGCGGCGCTGGTCTCAGCGAACGCTTGCACGGGCTGAATCTTTTGCTGGCTCGAGGGCCCGGCCTGCCGCCGGCGGCGCTCACCCCGGGTCTGGCGGTGGGATCACGTGTCCGCCCGGTTGCCACGGGCATACTGACGCTGCCGCGCCCGGATGCGCCGTCAGCACCGGCTGGCCCGCGCGCTGGCTCCGGGGCAGGGAGGTGGCGATGCCGGTCATCGTGGTGACCAGGCTCCGGCTGAAGGATCCAGCGCTCTTCGATGAGTTCTTCGCCAGTGCCGTGGCGGTGACGGAGCAGGCACAGAACTCCGCGGGCAACCTTGGCGCGGATGTGCTGGCCGACGCGAACAACACGTACTGGACCCGCACCGTCTGGCAAGGGCACAACCTGATGGACGCATTCGTCGGGAGCGAACCGCATCTGGAAACCATGAGCCGCCTGGACGACTGGTGCGATGAGGCGACCTTCGTGGAGTGGGAACAGGCGAGCCCAGAACTACCAGACTGGCAGCACGGCTACGGACGCCTGGTCGCCAGCGGCCAGGGGCCGAAGCTGACCGATGCGACCGCGGCCCATCAAACGCGAGATTTTCCCGCCCCCGTCGTGTCCCGATAGCCGTGGCGCCAGCCGCATCACTGCTCTCGCTCGCGGCGGAGCTGCTCGAGAACCTTCTCGGGGCTCTCAGCCGTGACGCGGATCATCGCGCGCACGGCGTCCGCTAGCGCCACCCGCGGGACATCGAGATCGGTTGCCGCCGAAGCGGCCCATTCGGTGAGCTGCCGGTAGAGTTCCGGGCTCAGGTCGAGGGTGATCCTGACGGGTTTCGACCGGATCGCGGTCCGGCCCGGCGGTCGCGCATTGGATTCGGTGCGCCTCGCCGCCGCGGCGGTCATTTGCGCTTTCCGCTGCTCCCGCTGCTCGCTCATATCCGCACTGAGCCGATGGGGACGCATCGCTCGCTGAGTTCGCGGGCCACCCGGCCCCAGACATCCCGGCCACTACCTTTAATGGGCATGCCAAAGCTCTGAGCGTAGACCTCCAGCCGCGGCACAGCGGTCTCCAGCACGTCATAGCCGAGCCGCTCCAGCGCTTCCCGGGCATCGTGGGTCGAGTGCGCCCTGGCGATACAGCGGTTCAGCAGCACGGCTGAGCGTGGAGGCCGGTCACGGAGCGCGGCAACATCGCTGATCTCGTCGCGTACCGGGGTGGTGCGGTTGATCTCGATGGGGCTTGGTGCACACGGGATCAGAATCTCGTCGGCATACCGCAGCGCAGACCGGGCGATGCTGGCGTGATCCTCCAGCTGCGGCGTGTCGATGATCACCACGTCATCGGCCTGGGCAATTTCGGGCACGCGACGGTGCAGTTCCCGGGACGGCAGAGCGACTATCCGGAACGGGAACGCTGCCTCCAGCGGCGCCAGCCGTGGGTACATGGCCGCCAGGTCGGACCATTCCAGGGCACTGCCTGACGGGTCGGCGTCTACCAGCAGCACGCTGTTCCCCGCCTGCGCAAAGACATGGGCTAGCCAGACCGCCGATGTGGTCTTGCCCGTCCCCGGCTTGAGGTTAGCCAGCGCGACACTCAGCCCCGTCACCTGGGCATTATCGCAGCGTCTGCCCGGCTTCGGTAGCGGAGCGGACACGTTGGCGCCCTGTGCACAGTCCGGAACTATCGGTGAACACAAGAAGACGTCCCCTCTAGGCACGGATGTCCTGCCCGGAAACCACCCTCCGGCGAGGAGCTGGCAGCAGCGGGCACAACGAGCTCGCTCTCAGTATCCTTGCAGTAGTGCAGTAATACAGGAATTACTGCACTACTGCAACAGGCCTGGTGAGCCCTGCTCGCCGGCCCCAGATCACCTGTGGCCGCCATCCATCACCGTGGCTTCCTGCGCCCAGCCGGGCCAGTGCTGCGGGTCACCAGCGGCAGATCGGGGCGGAAACCTCCTGCCGTTGACAACCTGCAGGAGGCTTAGTTGAGTGAACAGAGGTGTGAGAGGGACACGCGGCGGGAGTGGAGGCCAATGGCAGACCACAATGATCCGAATGCTGTGAACTCGATATTTTCCGATATAGAAGCCAGCGCCGCCGACGTCTATGACATGTTTGGCTTCCCCGGCCCTGATCACAGCCAGGGCGACCAGGTGGTGCTCGCGCTCACCTTCGCCGCCGTGCCAGAGACGGGAGTCCTTGACACCGATGTGCTTTACCGCCTTCAGTTGTTCTCGCATCCCCGTGCGGACGTGCTGCCCGGCGAGCGTCGCGATCTGGACACGCTGCAGCTGTATATCGACGGAGTACGCGGTACGTATTTCGGCGCGGAAGGCGCGATGGAAATCAGGATCACCGTCGATGAGCGAGGGCTGGCCACAGTCACGTTCCACGATTTCCCGGCGGGCAGCTTCTCAGCCACCGTGCCGGTAGGCGAGGTCACTGCGATTCCGACGCCCGACGGGCTTGCTATCGACGCTTTCGTCGGCGGCCGTGACGACGCGTTCTTCAATAATCTGCCGGGATTCTTCCGGTCCATCAACTACGCCCCCCAGTTTTACCACGTGCCGTCCACCCGCCCGGATCTGCGTGAGCTGCCGATACCGAAGACGCTGCTCGAGCTGGAGGGCAACGATCTGTTCAACTACAATCCGGCCATCCCGGATCTCGGGTGGGGCGTCAAGCTCGATCTGCCACCGGGCCCGTACTCCTGGACCGGGGACAGCTTCAAGAAGGATGCGGCGGGCAACTACCGATTTGTCTACGACGGCCGTGACGCCCGCGCCGGGAAGAACGCGAACGCCATTATTCTTGAAATCCCGCTGCGATTCATCACCCGCCAGCCAGAGACCGACCGCATCGTCGATATCTGGGGTGAGAGCTGGGTGCGCAAGGCTTCGCACAAGGTCCCGGCCATTCCCGACCATCCGATCTGGTACGAACACCCATTCGCGTTTCTCAGCCCCGCCACCCGCGACAAGCAACTGGAGGGTTACAAGCTGGTCGATACGGTAGGCCAGCCCTTCGCCGACGCCGGGCTTTCCGAACGGGAAAACAACCGCCAGCTAGGTGCGAACAACTTCTGGCTGGCCCCCCACTTCATCAAGCGGCTGGCCCATCTGGGCTGGGGATTCGGGCCGTCGATCACCGCGCTCGGGCTCAGATGCTCCTTCGATACCGACAACGCCCCGGTGCCGGTACACCGCGTGTACCACTCGGCGGTCGAAGCGTTCCCAAGAACGCGCAATCTCATCTTCCAGCCACTGAACATGCCCGACGCCAGCTGGGATGTACACAGGCTCGGCATCCCGCTCCGGCGCCCGTTTGAGATTTTTGTCCCCAACGTCTGCGCCCTTGATATGGATACCACCGGTACCTGGCCGTTCGGCCGCCGCCTGGAGGACCAGGTGGCGAACCGCTTCCTGTCGCTGTTCCTTGATATGGAGTCAGCCGCAGCCGATGGCTCCCGATACCACGTGGAGACGCTGTCCGACCAGGCGCTGTGGGACGCTGCGCCGATCGTGCCCAAGACGCCGCCGAACCCGCTGAAGAACGACAAAGAATTCCTGCCTCATTTCCCGTACCTCGCTGAGCCATGGTGAGCCAGGCGGCGGCCAAGCCCGCCTCCGCCAGCGCGTGCGCGGACGAACTGCACCGGCTTGACTCCATGCTCGTCCCGCTGGCCACCGCCGATGGTCCCGACGCGGCTGCCCGGCGCGCCCACCTCCGCCTCCGGCAGGCACGGCTGTCTGGCGTCGTGGACCAGCTCCGCAGCGCTGACATTGTCACCAGCACTGCCCTCGTGCGCTACCCCGAATGGCCCGACCTGTTCTACCTGCAGGCCAGCGCCGACATCGACCTGCACCGGCCTGGCTCCGCGCTAGCGCACCTGGACGGCGCGCCCGGATTGGCCGAATCCCCGGCAGGTCTTGAGCTGCGGGGAGCCGCCCTGGAGCAGCTGAGCCGTCACTCGCAGGCCGAGGACTGCTTCAGCCGCGCCCTCGCGGCCGATCCGAGCTGGCAGGCGCTCGCCGGCCTGGCTCAGGTGCGGGCGGCGACAGGCGAGCCCGCTGCCGCTGACGCCCTGTACGCGCAGGCCGAGGACGAGCTGACCGCGAAGGAGATGAGTGCTTTCGCATGGGTCCGGGCCGCCCGCGGCGCGCTGGCGGCGGACTCAGGCGATCATGAAACCGGCTGGGCCTGCTATCGTTCGGCCGCCGCCGCGTTCTCTGGTTACTGGCTCGTAGAATCGCAGATCGCCGGGCTGCTGCGACGGGAGAACCGGCTGGACGAAGCGGCAGCCCTGTACGCGGCCATTCACCTGCGCACCGCACGCCCCGAGCTGGCCCACGCCCTGGGCGACGTGCACCGACTGCGCGGCGACGCCAGCGAGTCGGCCCGCTGGCACACGGTCGCGCTGGCGGGGTACCAGGATTCGGCTGCGCGCGGTGAGGCTCTGTATCTTCATCACCTGGCCTCCTACTACGCGGATGTCGCGGGCCAGGCTGAGGAAGCTGCCCAGTGGGCGGCGCGCGATGCCCAGGCACGCCTGGCTGGAGATGGGCGATGGTCGAGCTGAGGTGCGAGGCCGACATCCGCTGTCCGGCCGGGAAAATCTTCGATGTGATCACCGATTTCGGCGGGCAGGACCGATGGCTGGCGAAGTCGTCGTCGTTCCGCGGCACCACCCCCACCTCGGCCGGCCCGGTTACCGCCGGCACGACCTACCGCGAGCCCGGGCCGTTCGGCGTCAGAAACGGGACGGTCACGGAGGTCGACCGCCCCGCGAAGATCACCTTCCACCAGCCGATGACGATGAAGCTCCGCGCTGGGACCATCGACGTGACGGTCCGCTACACACTTGCGCCGGCCGCGGGCTCGACCCACGTGACGCGGGTGGTGACCCTCGGTATTCCCTCGTCGCTCAGGCCCCTCCAGCCGCTGCTGATCCGTGCCTTCCGTAATGAGAGCAGGCGGACCCTGCTCGCGCTCAAGGCCTACGCTGACGGGCAGGCCGGATGAGCCTGCCTGGCCGCCCTTCGCGCCACACACGCGCTAGCGTGCCCCGCGGAGGACCGGTGCCGGTCCGGTGGCGTGCTCATCACCGGCTACTGGTAATCCATTGCCGGGAAGTCCGACCTGGTTCCGCGCCCGCCCGGCGTCATGTCAAGGACATTCCAGATCGGCCAGATCAGGTCGACGTGGCGGGGCTCTTCGCCGCCGTCCCGGGGCGCGAACATCATTTCGGTCGCCCACCGGTGGCGGAACTCATCTCCCTCGCGCGTGAACACGTTCAGGACGGGGCTCTGCTCACCGTCCGGGCCTTCCGCACGGTAGTCGCGGTTGTAGGTGTTGTTCCGCGACGACAGCAGGCGCAGATGGCGCCAGCCGCGCTCGTGGGCGAAAGTGCGGATCCGGGCCGGGTCTGACTTCGCGACCACCGCGAGGTTGAGCTGGCTGGCCAGGTGAGGAGCAGCGCCGTCGAGCGAGTCCAGGATCGAGGTACACGATGGGCACGGTGTCTCGGCGAGCGGCAGCCGGGCCGTCTCGCCCTCCGCCGGGCCCGGCCTGGTGTCGCCTGACCAGCGCGGGAACATGAAACTGT
>Ga0318556_10000411_pt1 | contig 11882 bp, 7 predicted proteins | sample GRESIP082b2f24_FD_203668 | JGI IMG/M metagenome (GOLD analysis project Ga0318556, IMG submission 203668) | Tropical soil microbial communities from Luquillo Experimental Forest, Puerto Rico - GRE.SIPMG.082b2f24 | ecosystem: Environmental > Terrestrial > Soil > Tropical forest > Bulk soil... | reverse complement strand
CTGCCGTGAGGATGTTTTCCTGCACCATCCGGCGCGACCACTCGGTCCGCCGGTTGCGGCGGGGCCGCACCGCGAGATCCAGCCGCTCGGCCTTGATCTCCGCCGGCGCGGGGGCAAAGCGGTGTCGTTCGAGCGGACGGCCGAATTTGATCGCCATGCGGGTACTCCTAGCTTCTTTTTATCCCGTCCGCGGCCAATCTGCCACCGAGGGCAAAAGCCCCCAGGAAGCCTCTTGATTAACGGCTTAGCAGGGGTGCGTTTGACCCCCCTTAACGCGCCTATATCGGTGCAACACGCCGGCTCCTGCCATCAATCCGCCCATAGCTCCCCTCAAGCCAAGAACAATGACCGATCAACCGCAGCGTCGGCCGACGCGCCCCAGCGACCTCCTTGAGCCGGTGCGGCTCGCCAGGGCCGCTCGGGGCAGCTGGACGGAGTATCTGGTCCTGTTCTTGCGCCTGATGGCGGGGGTGTCGCTGATCAAGGGGCTCTATCACTGGGTCCAGGTTTGCGGTATCGGCGCCGCGCCCGGTCAAGGCTTCGAATCGCACACGATCGCCTGGCAAACGACTACGGTGTTCTTCGCGGTGCTCGATCTCGTCGCGGCCGTGGGGCTGTGGCTCGCCGCCGCCTGGGGCGCGGTCCTGTGGCTCGCCTCGGTGGTCTCGATGGTGGCGGTCGAAGTATTTTTCCCCCAGGTCTATGGTGGCAGCCTTTTCGTCGTCTTTACCGAAATCACGTTGCTTAGCGCTTATCTCTTTCTCGCCATTGCCGCGGCGCGTGAGCGGGCGACTTAGCAGATATCAGATGCGAGAGATCATGGGTCAGATGCCAGAGGCATCTGGCCTCGCAGCGCCGCTCGTATCCGCTGCGGCGTGGCGGGAATTTCATCGATCGAGACGCGAAATGGCGACAAGGCATCATTAACCGCATTGAGGATCGCGGCAGGCGCGCCGATGGCGCCGCCCTCGCCGAGACCCTTGGCGCCGGTCACCGAGGACGCCGCCGCGCTTTCGATGTGATGCAACTCGATCGGGGGAATCTCGCGCGCGGTCGGCGGCAAATAATCGGCGAGCGTCGCGGTGTGGATGTGGCCTAGCGCGTCGTAGACGATCTCTTCGAAGAGTGCATTGCCGATGCCCTGGGCAATGCCGCCATGCACCTGGCCGTCGGCGATCAGCGGATTGATGATGCGACCGGCATCCTCGACCGCAAGGAATTTCTCGACACGAACGCTTCCGGTGTCGATGTCAACCTCGACGATCGCTACGTGGCAGGCGTTGGAGAAGGTGCCCGGCGGATCGTAATGCGCGCTCTCGGTGAGGCCTGGACCGAGATTTTTGAAACGGTGCGCCTGGTTGTAAGCCGCGCGAGCCAGCATCTTCACCGGAACGGACCGATCCGTACCGGCGACGCGGGCCTCGCCGTCTTGCAGCACGATATCGTCGCGCGCGGCCTCCAGCACATCGCCGGCAATCGTGATGAGCTTCTCGCGGATTTTTTGCGCCGCCAGCAAAGTGGCGCCGCCGGCGATGACAAGCGAGCGGCTGGCGAATGTGCCCCAGCCATAGGGCGTGCGGTCGGTGTCGCCGTGCACGACGCGCACATTGGTAGGCACGACGCCGATCGTGTCAGCGACGATTTGCGCAAGCGTTGTCGCTAGGCCCTGGCCGTGCGGGCTTGCGCCGACGCGGGCCTCGACTTGGCCTGACGGATCCATGACGATCTCCACGGTCTCCCATCCAGGCGTGATTTCCATGCCGCGGGCGGCAAAAGCCGTACTGCCGTAGCCGGTGCGCTCCGAGAAAGTGGCGAACCCGATCCCGAGAAAACGGCCGGCCTGGCGTGCCTCGTGCTGGCGCGCGCGAAATTTCGGCAGGTCGATTTGCGCCGCCGCGATGTCGAGCGTCTCGACATAGCGGCCTTCGTCGAACACCAAACCGGTGGCCGATGTGTAAGGAAAGTGGCGGACGAGATTGCGCTTGCGGATTTCGACCGGACTTAGCCCGAAAGCGGCCGCGGCCTTATCCATCAGCAGTTCGATCGCAAGGGTGATGACCGGCCGCGCCACGCCGCGATAGGGCGCCATGGTGCAGGTGTGGGTCGCGATCGCACGCGCGCGGCAGGAATAGGCGCGCAGATCGTATGGCCCCGGCAATTCGGCCATCGCCATCAACGGTTCGACGCCGCAGGTGGTCGGGAAGCACGAATAGGCGCCGACATTGGCGAGGACATCGGCGGAGAGCGCGACGATCCTGCCGTCGGCGTCGAAGGCGCCTTCCAGTTCGAGCCGTTGATCGCGGCTGTGAAATCCGGCGATGAGATTTTCGCGGCGATCCTCGACCCAGGCGACGCTGTCCTGCAACCTGCGCGCCAAGAAGACCAGCACGATATATTCGGCGGCGAGCGACATTTTCTGGCCGAAGCCGCCGCCGACATCCGGAGCGACGACGCGCAGATCGGACTCGGCAAAGCCGAGAATGTCGGCAATTGCGGTGCGCGTTAAATGCGGCATTTGCGTCGTGCAGGTCAGCGTGATGCGGCCCGAGGCGCAATCGAATGCCGCGTGCGCGGCGCGCGTTTCGAGCGGCGTCGCGTTTTGCCGGTGCGATTGCACGGAGAGACGGACGCGACGGCCCGCCGCGCCAAAGGTCCGTTCGAATTCGCTTGTCGTGAATCGAGCATCGACAATGGTGTTGCCAAGCTCGTGGACTGTGGGCGCGTCAGGCGACAGCGCGTCGCCGGTATCGCGCACGGCCGGTAATTCGGCAAACTCGATCTCGACGTGATCGGCTGCATCTTCGGCTTGCGCGGCGGTGGATGCAAAAACGGCGGCGATCGGCTCGCCGACGAAGCGCACGACATCGTGCGCGAGGATCGGTTGCTCGATCGGTCGGTAATTGAATTTATGCAGCATCGGCCGGATCGGCCGGGCCGCGAGATCGGCCGCCCGGATGAGTCTGACGCCATCGGGCGCACTGATCCGCACCAGGCGCCCGGCGGCCACCGGGCTGCGCACGAAACGCACGTGGTGGGTCGCAGGAAGATCGGCGGTAAACCGGCCGCGCCCGCGTACCAGCGCGGGATCCTCCAAGCGGCGGATCGCGCGGCCCACCCACTTCATTCCCGAGCCGGCGGTTACACTTGCTGCTTCGTTCGCGGTCGCGGTTTTCGTCCCGGTCTTCATGGCCGGGACTGTAGCCCGGACCCGGCAATCCGCCTACGCAGCCGTTTGGGCGGCGCTTAGAAACAGCGGAAACGCACGTGAGCAATTATCACGTCGAGTCCCGCTCCGCTTGATCCCCATACTTTGGCTGACCACATAATCTTCAAAGTAGTCGGGTATCGATCAAAGACTTGGCATGCTCATGGACAGACCATCGAAACAAGATCGCCGCCGTTTTCTGCTCAACACCGGCGTCCTTGCTGCGGGGTGGGAACTGTCCCGTGCGAACGATGTTCTGTCGCGGGAGCTAGCACCCACGCCATTCTGTCACGATGGCGACGAACCGACCGTCCGCCAGACCGAGGGGCCGTTTTTCAAACCAAAATCGCCGGAGCGCACTGACCTGCGCGAGCCCGGCACCAAAGGCAGCCGGTTCGAACTTTCCGGCTTTGTGCTGACGAGAAGCTGCCGTCCGCTGGGCGATGCGGTGGTCGATCTCTGGCATGCTGATGAGAAGGGCGAATACGACAATATAGGTTTCCGATATCGTGGTCACGTTGTCACCGGGCCCGACGGCGCATTCGTGTTTCGTACCATTGTGCCAGCGCCATACACCGGCCGCACGCGGCATTATCACGTCAAGGTTCAAGCGCCGGGCAGCCGTCTGTTGACCACGCAACTCTATTTTCCCAACGAGCCCGCGAACCTCCGTGACGGCCTATTCCAGCGCGAATTGCTGATGCGAGTAGCGGATGCCGGCGACGACCTCGACGGCCGGTTCAATTTCATACTCAATATGCGTTAGGACGCGTGCGTTTGGGTTTATCTGTTCCGCGTCGTCCAGACCGCACGGCGTTTCGGTGCGTCTTGCAATCCGTCTAAAGAATGTCGTTGCGTCGAATGCGATTGGAGCGCGGGGGATCTTGCTGATGGCGTTCTGGTCTTAGCCTCGGCGGGCGCTATCGGCTTCTGTGGCGGCAGGGGCATTCGCGCCGCTGCCGCAGTAGGATCGAGTTCACGAGGGACCAGCATCGCAAAGTTGCCGGCATGATGGACGTGACTGGCGAGCTGGCCGGCGCGATCTCCTGCTCCCCAAAATATATCGGCGCGGGCTGGGCCGACAATGGCGGAGCCGGTGTCCTGAGCGATCATCAAATGGTCGAAGTGGTCGCCCCGTTTTTCGTCGGTGAGAGGCAAGTCGGCCTCGATGAAAAACGGGGTCCCGTACACATGTAACGCATTATCAACAGCAATCGAGCGTGTTGGCGTCAGCGTTATGCCTTGGGCGCCAATCGCCTCGCGCGGCTTTTCCTGGTAGCCGGCGGCTTGCCGATCGTCTGTTAGTCCGACGATGCGAAAAAACATAAACGATCGATTTTGGCGTAAGAATTCCTCGGCACTTTGCGGGTTGGCGCGTACCCATTCGCGTATTCGCTCGAGCGACATTTCCTCGCGCGCAATGACGTTGCGCTCGATGAGGATACGGCTGAGCGGCACGAACGGATAACCATTATGTCCGTCGTAGTTGATACGCAGCATGGCACCGTCCTCGAGGCGCACGCGCGCCGATCCCTGGATCTGGATAGTCAGGGCATCCGATTTATTTTTGATCCAACAGATTTCGAGACGTTTCCCATCGAGCGCCCCATCCAGGATCTCGCCACGATCGTAATAAGGGACCAGCGTCCCGCCGTCCGTCCGCCGCAATGACTGCCCCTTATTGGGAAAGCTAGGACCGGCACTGTGCAGCGGCGGCACCAGATCCGGCGGGCGGCGATAGATCGGCACCTTGAAAATTCCGGTGGGGACGCGCGAGCCGTCCACGATCGGTTCGAAATATCCGGTCAAGAAGCCCGCACTATCGCCCAGCCTGGTTATATGCAGCGGGCGAAAATTGCGCTCAAAGAACAGTCGCGCCTGGTCCTCTGCTAATCGGCCGGCAACGAGCGCGCGACGACACACCTGTGTGAGCGCAGCGTACATAGGACGCTTTTCGTCTTGGCGCAGGCTGCTCCGCAATAACGAGCGGCAGCTCGCCAAAAAAGTGGCAAAGGCGGCAACGTGATCATCCCCTGACCAGCCCTTTAAGGCACTCCATTCAATCGGCTCGAGGGCCGTGTCGCGCAGCTGCAGCGGCTCAGGTGGTGCGGTCGATGGGCCGAAGATCGCGGGTGGGGGAGCGGCGAGCTGCGGTTTTCGTTCCAGTCCCGCCGCAGCATGGGCCGATAGGCCGAGCAGCTGCGCAACAATTCCAACAATCACAGCAAACGTAGCTGCGACCACGATCTGATCGCGATCAGTCTTGATTGGGCAATTGCCGCCAACGGTCGACATCGTCGATCTACGTGTCTGTTAGCGGATGAATTTAGCCGTCAGAAAAGGCTAATTTTGTGATCAGACGTGGTTGTGATCAGACTGGCGATCAGCCAATGCCTGCCGCACCATGGATGTGGCCTTTTCGGCTTCGCGCGAAGATAAACCGTAAACTCCGCGAGCCACCATAGCGGCGACGGCGTCGCTGCCGTAATTCAAAAGATTGTAGGGACCGGCACAAGGCCTGGTCCCTTATGTCTTCTTAGCCTTTCGTAACGACCGGTGGGGCGCTTTACCCTTGCCGATATATTGCGCGCAGCCGGCAACGCTCAGGAGAGCGACTACCGCTGCCATTACAAGACTGAGCTTCTTCATGATATTCCCCCTGCCATGGCGAGCTAACCGTCACGGTCTACTCAACGCGCGCAACCTCCTGACCTGTCGCACCATAACGGGCATCAGGTGGGGAGCGCCTAGGTTGCGCAGCCAAGACTGAAGGGGTGATAGACGGTAACCCCCACCCATCTAAACTAACAAACGTGAGGGGTGGAATTGGTTCCCGCCTTAATTAGCTTTTTTGAAATCCGCCCCTCCCGGGGGTCTCGGAGCCCCTCGAGCTCGGTGCGTGCTGATCAGATTATTTGCCACAATTCGTCGTGCCTTAGCACCGCAAGCTTCGCAATATTGGCCGTGGTCCGCCGCGCTTCGACTACTTCGTTCCTCCGCCACAAACGGTTCATGTCGCATTCATGTCGCAGCGGCCATTGTTCGTTACGAGGGGTAACATGGAGGAAGAAAGCATGTCGAAGAAAAAGAAGAAGTCAAAATCGAAGTGACCTGAAGCGCACAAGCTTGCCTGGGCAAGCTATCAGGAGCTTCGGACCTTCTAATTACGCTAAGCGGCTGAACGAAGTTCGGCCGCTTTTACTTTGGCGAAACGTACTTTGGCAAAACGTACTTTGGCGAAACGATTTGCTCTCGTCGTAATCCGTCGCCCCCTTTGCACGCATCGGGTCACGAAAGACGCCGTTCGCGGGCATGCGCGATGAGCCAACCCATGATCTCCGCGCTTTGCTTGATCGGACCGAGGCGTCCTGAGCGCCCAACATGACCGGCTTCCATGTCAGTCTTAAGCAGGAGATCGTGGCTGTCGGTTTTGCTCGCCCGCAGCTTTGCGACCCACTTGGCGGGTTCGGCATAGCTCACCTGGCTGTCGTAGAAAGCCGCGGTAACAAACATCGGCGGATAGTCTTTTCGCACGACATTGTCGTAGGGCGAATAAGACAACATGTATTCGTATTCTCGCTTGACCGCGGGATTGCCCCACTCGTTGTATTCGAATGTGGTGAGTGGGACCGAGGCGTCGGACATCGTGGTGACAATATCCACGAATGGCACCTCCGCGACGATGCCGGCATAGAGGTCGGGACGCAGATTGGCGATTGCGCCCATGAGCAGGCCGCCGGCGCTATCGCCCTGCGCGAAAACTGCGCGCCAATAAGCATAGCCCTTTGCGATCAATGCCTCGGTCACGGCGATGAAATCCGTGAACGTGTTGCGCTTGTTGAGCATGCGGCCTTCGGTGTACCAGCGTTCGCCTTTTTCATGTCCGCCGCGCACGTGGGCAATGGCATAGACGAAGCCGCGATCAATCAAGCTGAAAGCAGACCGCGTGAAAGTTGCACGTGAGCTCAAACCGTAGGCGCCATAACCGACGATCAATGTCGGATTACCTCCGGCGAGCCGCATGTCCTTGCGGTAGACGAGCGTGATCGGAACGGGTTCTCCGTCGGGGGCGGTCGCGCTGAGCTGTTCGAGCGCATAGCGACGGGAATCAAACCAGCGACTCGCCGGGTCCTGCTTGCGCAGGGTCAGTGTGCTTGTGGTCACGTCAAAATCGTAGACGCATTGCGGCTGGAGTGGATTGCTAAAATGAAAGCGCAGAACTGTTGCTGTTGGATCGAGATTGACTTCGCTCTCGTCCGCGAAGGAGCTCGAGGCGACGCCGATTGCGGTCGGGTGCAGTACCGGAACTTCGCGGAGTTCAGGGAGATTGAAGACGCGGATCATCGTCCCATTTTCGTTTTCCACGTCCACGGCCACGAAGGTCTCGAAGACTTTGAAGTGGCTGAGATGATGACCTGTCTTCTCTGGAACGATTTCGCTCCAATACGCTGCCGCGGGCGTCGCCTGCGGAGCGCGCATTAGCCGAAAGTCGGGCGCGTCAAGGTTGGTGCGGATGAAGAACTCGTCGCCGACGTGGTCGACCTCGTAAATGACGCCTCCCTGCCGCGGCTCGAAAACCTTCAATTCTCCCGTCGGCTGATCGGCTGGTAAATAGCGAAACTCGGTAGTGCGCTCCTCTTCGATATTGAGTAGGACAAACTTGCGTGACCTCGACAGGCCGATCGAAACATTGAAACTCGGATCGCTCTCCTCGTAGATCGGTACGTCGCTCGCCGGGTCGCTGCCAAGCCGATGCCGCCAGACCTGATAAGAACGCAGCGTGGTCGGCTCGTTGCGCACATAGAAGATCGTATTGCTGTCGGCGGCGAACACGAGATCAGAACTGGCATTATCTATACCCTGATCGACGATTTCGCCAGTTGCGATGGTTCGGACGAAGATGCGGAAATCACGACCGCCTGTGAAATCGACCGAGAACGCGACGCGCGTGTTATCGGGGCTCACGTTCCACGCGCCGAGCTGGTACTGCTGCGAATGGCCAGCGGCGTGTGCGCCAACATCAAGTACGATCTCTTCTTGAACCCCAGAAGCATCCTTCCGGCGGACGATGTACGGATACTGAGCGCCTTGCGTGAAGCGGCGTTCATAGACGTAACCGTTGTATGCTGCCGGAGCGCTTTTATCTTCTAGCGTCTCACGCGCCTTCAATTCTGCGGCCAGCTCGTCGACCAGCGGCTTGATCGATTCAAGCCGCGCGTCGGCATAGGCGTTCTCCGCATTGAGATAGGTAATGACCTGCGGGTCCTTGCGGTCGCGCAGCCAGTCGTAGTTGTCGATCCGCGCTTCGCCAAATGCTGTGAACGTCTTCGGCACCACAGGCGCAATCGGGAAGGTGCGCGCTGATGTTTCGATCGCGTTGGCCGAACTGAATCGTAATCGGCTTACGAGAGGAACTGCTCCCGCAGCCGCCAGACCAAACGCAAAAAACCTTCGAGTGGAAAGTCTGCGCATCAAAAGTTCGGCACCCTCGGCGCGTTCAAATAGGCGCCGAATGTGGCGTTTGGCCGACGTTGGGGGGGCACAAGCATGGTCCAAACTCGTTCGTCTCGGCGCCGGGCCAGCGCCGGAAGTCCTTGCTTGGCCTACTATTTACATCCCCTAGGGGTCGAAAGCGGACGAAAGCTGGGACACCCCGGGCGGCTTCCGCTTCGCCCTTGATGGCGGGCATCGACCGAATCAGAACCACGGCGGCATACCGGCGAAGGCCTGGGTGATCACGTGGAGCAAATCGGATTTTGTTGCCGCGATCACCGCCGCGCCGCCGGTGAGCCAGAGCGGCGATGACCTATTCTATTCGGCGGCGCGACTATTGCGGGTCGCTGCCTTCAGCTTTTCGATGTCCGCCGGCGAGAGCTTCGGTCGATCGATGGAGCGACAACGGAGACGCTTGCGATCCATTGATTTGCAGAATAGAGGCTTCCACAGCGGAATGCGCATGCAGCCAGCCCCAATCATTCGCTTAATAATCTAAGTTACGTTGTTGGAGGAAAGATTTGTTTGAATCAAGATTTTCTACGGATCGCGTCACAACCGGTTTGCTTCGGCGATCACTCATGTATGCCAAACGACGATCCGCCTTAGGCCGGCTTTGGGTCACAAGCGGACAAAAGTTCGCTGTCCAGGTCACTTAAACTTCAGAAAACTGACACGCGTCCTGCTAGTGGCCGATATTGTGATCCTATGGTTATTCGCCGTCAGGGATGAAATCGGAGCTCACCAGACATCCAGTATGGGTGTCTTCCTTATTCGCTCTTTGCTTCACTCGCTTGGGTGATGCCACGGCTTGCTCCAAGAAGGCGAGAACGCGTCCGATCAAGGTGGTATCTCAACATGAAATACAGGTCGGAGTGACGCATCGGAACAGTGATTGTTGATTTCTCGATATCGTCGAGTTCGGCCTGGAGCGCTTTTGCTTCCGCAGGCGTGAGTCTTTCTTGGAGCGCATTTTCAATGGCTCTGAGCCGCTGATAAAGCTGTCGGAACCGTTGTCGCACAAACCATTCGTACAGCCTTGGCGCAAAGCCAAAAGCCGGAAAAACGATCGCTAGCGCTGCAACCAGAAAAGCAATCGTCCTTTGTGCATATGTAGTCGTCCAGAGCGGCAGATATTTCGAAAGCAGCGAGGGGCCATTCCTGTAATACTCAACCGCGACAGACGGTACTTCGAATTCCGGATCGTCGATTGCCGGAAATTCCCCGGTGCGCTGAAAAAGTCCCGCTCCGCCGTGTTCCTCCTTCAGCGTCTCAGCTAGGAGCTGAATGATTGCAGGATGAAGATCGTCACTGATGAGGACCTTAGCTGTAGTCCCGATCAGCATTATGTCTTCTGGTGGATTGGGAGGATCGAGCTGAACGACCCCCTTCGGCAAAACCAGGCGTACGAGATCTGGGAACACCCGCAAAAAGGCGTCGGCCGATGAAAAGCTCATAAGCCGAACGTTCGGATTCTTCAGCAAACTTTCTACGGAAGGCGCATTCGAACCGCCTACAAGCAGGGCTGCGTCGGCCGTTCCGTTTTTTAGTGCCTCAACAGCGCCGTCACCGGCCAGTGGCAGCAAAGTCGCGGTTTTGGCGTCTATATTGGCCCTACTAAGAATGCGGTCCGCATCATACCGAGCGCCGCTTCCTTCCGGCCCTACGGCAATTCGCTTTCCTTTAAGTTGCGTCGGACTATCGAGTAATCGGCTGGATGAATAAAAAATCCAAAACGGAACATTGGAGATAAGTCCCATCGATCGCAGTTCGGGTGCCTCAGTCCTGTTGGAGATACCGCCTGTAGTAAACGCAATCTGTACGTTGGACTTGGCATCCCGCAAAAGCCTGAAATTTTCCAGCGCGCCAGCGGTCGACCGGACATTCAATTCGATTCCCGCGCGGGCAAATCGTGCTCGATATCTTTGTCCAAAGTAATCAAACGTGGTTCCTTCCCGACCAGTCGCGATGGTGACGCTGGAGGGTGGCGAGGGGACAAGATATTCCACTACGACCCAGCTGACGCCGATGACCACGGCCAACGCGGCTAGTCCTCCGATGAGTCTGCCGTAGCCCAATCGCTGCATGCTGTTCTGTCTCCGCAGGCGCCTCGTCGCCGGGTTTGTCGTTCGTGAAGTCGCCGAATCCCCAGCCGCCAGTCGCAGCATACCGTTTGGAATCCTTGACCATTATCTGGACATTCACAGCAGTTCCGACAACGAAAGAGTGGAGGCCGGCGCCTGGAAAGCCGCTAGCTAAGACTTTGTCGTTTTCTTCCGACGAGGCTTCATTCCAATGGAGCGCGGCAATGATTGCGCCGTCCGGGAACGGAAGTTTCCCTGTCGAAAGGGATTTATCGCAGCGACTGAGCTACTCATGGCTCGGAGCGCACTTTGTGCGCAATGATCTGGAGCCCGCGCGAACCTCTTGTGAAAGCGCTCCTGCCTTATTTCTCCCAGTAAAACCGAGCGCGTCGTGGAGCGCCATTGACCATAATTTGGGGAGTAAAACAGGGAGCTTGATTTGGATCAAAAATTTGGAGGTGGCGAAGTCCGGATTTCTCTTACCGGTCAGACGCGGACGACAGCCGGATGTGCAGGTGACTTCCGCTTCAACCGCCGATGGCGGACATTAATAGGATCAAAACCGCGGCGGTGCGCCGGCGAAGGCTTGGCTGATCACGTCGAGCAAATCGGATTTTGTGACCGGCCTTGGATGGGTGATCTTCACCGCAGCGACTACGTCCACGGCCTTGGCGATGTCGCTCTCCTTCAGTCCCAGATGTTTCAATCCAGTCGGCAGGCCAAGCCGCACATTGAGATCGTAGAGTCCGCGCGCCGCGTCCTTCACCCCGAGCGCGCGTGCGATCCGCGCCATGGCTTCGGGCGCGGCCGAGGCATTGAAGCCGACCGCATAGGGCGTGGCGACGGCGTGGCTGCGGGCATGATCGGTCTTGAACCATTGCCGCACGCGTTGCGCGATGGCGTGTTCCAGGCCGACCTTGGCGCGGAAATTTCCGGCGAGCCACGCGGCGTAGAGGACATCGCTCCGCGCCGCGAGATCGCGCGGGTTCCGCACGACGCACAGCAGGCTCGCGCCGAGCCGGCGCACTGCCTCCTCGGCCATGGATTGCACGACCGGATTGGTGTCGATGCCATAAAGACTCTCGACCGCGTGCGCCATC
>Ga0318556_10000409_pt1 | contig 11891 bp, 13 predicted proteins | sample GRESIP082b2f24_FD_203668 | JGI IMG/M metagenome (GOLD analysis project Ga0318556, IMG submission 203668) | Tropical soil microbial communities from Luquillo Experimental Forest, Puerto Rico - GRE.SIPMG.082b2f24 | ecosystem: Environmental > Terrestrial > Soil > Tropical forest > Bulk soil... | reverse complement strand
TCACAAAACAGCACCGAGCACACCCGACGCTCCGCCACCGGCCCCTCAGCCGCCGCCGCGCCCGGCGCTGCCGTCATCACCGGTGCCGCTGGCCCGCCCTCAGCCAGCTGGTGCCCGCACGCATGACAAAACCGGCTGCCAGCAATAACCGGCTCACCACACGACGGGCAACCCCCCACCGGCGCACCACAGTTCCGGCAGAACCGGTGGCCCTCCCCCAGGGATGCGCCGCACCGCGCGCACCTGTCCACCAGGCATTTATACCCTCCGGCCAGGCCCCCGGTACATGGCCTGCACCCGCCACGGCCGAGGGTCAGGTCCGGACTACAGCCGATCGCTTGCGGCGTCGTGGACGCCCAGAACCAGCGCATCTGGGCGCCAGAAGCCGATTGATCAACTGCCTGCCTGCCCGCCCGGAATCGGCGTTCGGCGCACCTTTTCAGCTTCCCAGTGGTCGTGGCAACTAGCTCCCGCATATTTACCCGGCAACAAACCATCCCGGCGCGGCCATGACCAGCGGGTATTAAGCGGAGGCTGCCCGCTGAGGCGCCCAGGGCTTATTTAGGTCCCGCTGCACCTCGCGGCGGCTGGCGAGTAGCAGGCCACGCTCAGCACTGTCGGGTAACGGGCGACTAGCTGACAGGCCATGGAGGGGCATCGCGGATCAGCTGTGAAGTCTGGAACGGCCGGCCGCACGGCCGCGTCTAAGTCGTAGGCTGACCACAGACAGGGAGAGTGAGCATGCTGCGCCGCTTGCGGTGGGGTGCACTGCCAATCGTTGTCATCGTGGCCGTGGCTCTCGCGGCCTGCGATACGGGCACACCCGGGCACGCCATCAAGACTGCCGTCCCTTCCCGGCCAGCGGCCACCACCGTGGGATCAGCACAGCCCTACCGGCTTTACACCCACTGCGGTATCGACGAGGCCCGCATCGGCAGCCGCTACTTCGAGGCTGTCCACCCACTCAGCGACGGACAGGGCAACCCGCCTGCAGGCTGGGGAAACCCGTTCCAGCAAGGCACGATGATGCTGCTGTCGCCTTCCAGGGCCGTGTTCCGCGATGACGCTGGTCACCATGTGCAGTTCCGGCTGCGTCCCGGCGCCACATCATTCAAGCGCCTGTGCGAGTGAGTACGGGTAGCCGAATCGGTGTCCGCAATCGTGCATCCAGCGGTACCGCCGACCGTGGCCAGGCAGCCTGATCGCGACGTATCTTGTCGGGTGTGGACCCGACGGCCCGCGAGGAGATTGCCGCTGCGAGCGCGGCGCACCGTGAGCTTGGACCCGGCTACGACGACGCGGTGGCCGAGGGCCTGATCGAGCGCATCGGCGCGGAGATTGACAAGCGGGTCGACGCCAGGCTGGCGCAGCATAGTGCCCCGCCCGTGCAGCGCAGCCCTGGCCGCCAAGTGAGCCCTGCGGCCCGCCGCCCTGGCTGGCCAGTGCCCGTACTCGGACTCGGGTCGATGGCGGTCGGCGGCCTTACGGCCGTCGGGCTTCTCAACGCCGGCGCCAACTCGGTGCTCGTTGTCGTGATCTGGATCATCATCGGGGTCATCAACGTCGCCTACGCCTGGCGACGCTGAGCTTCACAAAGTGCGCTGTCTGCTGGGAAGGCAGGCTGAGCTGGCGGGAGAGCGCGGGCGGTGCTGGTCGTTCCGCCACCTGGACGGGGCTAGGCACCCGTGCCACCGGATGACGGGCACCGCGGCGACCACCACGCCGACTCCCGCCTGACCTGGAGCCAGCTCCCTCACGCCCGGCACACCCACATGAGCGATGACCCGTGCCCCGACTGCCAGCCCGTCACGCCAGCCCGTAGGCGCTGAGAGCCACGCAGCCGCACGACCGCCGTCAGCCGGTACCACGGGAACCCCCACCGGGACGGCACACTTGTAGGAAGCCTACAACCGGGAGGTGTTATGAGCGCGACGCCCGCGGCTGGCGGCGGGCCGGGCGGGCCGCCGGACTGGCTCGCGCGCAAGTACAGCAGGCAGCCGGCCAGCCTGCCCAGGAGGGCATCCTTGCCCGGACCGCCTGCGGCGCTTCCCGCCACAGCCGGGCCAGGCAGGTCCCGCACACGTCCGCGGCGAACGGCGGCACCGACAGCTCCACCTGATACCTCGCCACCGCCCGCTTCCGCCCGGCCCGGCACGCGGCACACCACCGGGCGGCCAGCGGCACCGCACCCGGCCAGTCCGGGCCAGCCTCACCGCCGGCGCTCACCAGACGCGCCGTCGGCGCCGCGGCGCGGCGAGCTGGCGGCCCGTCACCGGCCGGCCCGGCCGGCGTGGTCACCGCAGGACGCTCCGGCACCCGGTCAGGCTTACGCAGCAGCCGTGCCCCGGCGGCTGGTTCAGCCCGGGGGCGGCGGGCGGCCGGTAGCGGTCTTGTCTTCACCGGTCCCGGCCCAGCCGGTGACCTATCCCATGCGCGCTTAGGCACCCGCAGCGGCTTACGGCACCGCGGGCAGTGCACCGGCGAAGCAGGCGCACCCGTCAACGCCTGATCCCACCGCCACCCGCACGCATTCTTGCCCGTGCACGTCATCGGCCAGGTCCGGGCCACGTCCATGATCGTGGTGTATCAGATGAACAGGCTTGCCGTCAGAGCGGGGTGAGGACGTCAAACTCGTTGCCCTCCGGGTCGGCCAGGCACGTCCACGGCACCTCGCCCTGGCCGACGTCGATGTCGGTGGCGCCAAGAGCACGCAGCCGGGCCACCTCCGCCGCTTGATCGTCACCGGGGTACGGCCGGAGGTCGAGATGGACACGGTTCTTCACGGTCTTCACGTCGGGCCTGCGGAGGAACTCAAGATACGGCCCAACACCCGTGGCGGAGCGCAGCCCCGCATAGTCGTCGGTCACCCCGCGCACGGTCCAGTCCATCGCCTGGCCCCAGAATCGGGCCATGGCCCGCGGATCCGCGCAGTCCACGACCACCGCGGCAATCGGCCCGGTGTCCCGGTAGATCGATCGAGGCTCCAGCACGCAAAACTCGTTGCCCTCCGGGTCGGCAAGGACCGTCCACGGGACGTCGCCCTGGCCCACGTCGGCGGGCGTCGCGCCGAGACCCTGGAGCCGCGCGACCAGGCCCGCCTGATGGGCTGCAGAGGTGGTGGCGAGATCGATGTGCACGCGGTTCTTCACCGTTTTGGGTTCCGGGACGGCAACGACGTCGATGCAGACGGCGGTGGGGCCGGGATAGTCCAAGCCCACGGGTTCAACGTTGGTCACGCCGGGTGCCTCACTGTCAACACCCCAGCCGAGCGCCTCCGCCCAGAACCGGCCGACCGCGGAGTCATCCCGGGCATCCATCGCAATTTGAACAAGCCGCAGCGCCATGCCGCCAACCTATGCCCAGGCGGCGAAGTGTAATGAACCGGTCATAGGGGGCGACACCACTCCGGTGAAGGCCAACCAGGTCCGTGCCGCCACCACATCTTCCGTGTGTAGCCAGATACAACCTCTTCATATGCAGCCCTGTAGCCAAGGATATGCAGGTCAGGCACGTAGCCACGGCCAGGAAAACACCCCACAGGCTACGGCTACAAAAGTAGCCAGCCCATAAGGGGTTTTCTGGCGGGGCGGCCAATTTTGGCCGTGAATTTGCGCGCCCGCGTCTATATGCATGTTCCCCGTCCCCACAGGTCAGCCGGGAATCGGGCCATCCACAGGTGCTCACTCCGGGGCCAGATTCCTAACCCTGCCTGGGCGGCTGAGGTAAGCCCTGCCCGGGCGGCTGTGGAGAGCCCGGCCCGGACGGCGGCTGAGATGGCCAGACTCCGTAGCCCTGCCCGGGCGGCTGTGGAAAGCCGTGCCCGGACGGCTGAGGCTGGTGGCGGGACACCACGCCCCGCCATACGCACAGGCCGACCGTTACAAGCCCGGCCACGACAAGCAGGTGCGCCAGCGCCACTAGATGCCCCACCACCGAGCAATCCCACTGTGCCCGCGCTGACGCGAGCCTGGCGAGCTCGCCCAGCCCCGACCGGCACAAGCCGTCCGCTTCGGTAAGCTCATTGACCCGTTTTGGGTGGCGATTGGAACCGAAGGCGCGATGAGTGCCGCGATGGCAAGGACACTGCCGAGGGTAATTCCGGTGATATGTCTCGCCTTCATATATATCTCCCGGGCTTGCGGCCACCGCCGACACCGGACGGCGTGCAGGCCAGGACCGGCAGGCTAGTGGAACCAGAGAGATACGTCTACGCTCCTCCGTGCGTGAGCTAATCAGTGAAGGGTCGCGCCTTCGTGGCGTGGCCCGTACAGCGCCCGGAAGAAGGCACGTTCGGGGTCGGGGTCATCGCTGACGACCGCGGTCGCGGCCTGCCCAGGCGGCAGGTTCAGCGCCTCCAGTTCGGCGGCGATCCGGCCGGCGTGCCAGTCGGCAGGCTTCCACACCGCGGAATCCTGGCCTGCCTGGCGGAGCCAGTGCAACCATTGGGACTGTGGTCCGCGGGGCCGACCGCCGGCTGGTTTCAATTCCCGCCAGCAGCAGCGGTAGGCGCCGATGAGGAACAGATCGGGCAGGCCCCGGGTGTCGGGGGTGGCACGGCGGGAGTCGTGCAGGTGCACGGCCCGGACGCGGGGATGAAGCTGCTGGCAGTAATCGAGGATGGCGTGCTGCAGTTCGGCTTCCGTCATCGAGGCGGTCACGCCATGTCTCCGTCCTCATCTGCCTCAACGCTTTGACCTGCGACGGAGACATGGGAGACACCGGGGACAGCGGAACCCCTAGAGACATCGGCGACAGGCAAGAAGTAAGCACCACGCCCATCCGTGTCGAGCTGTGCATCGTCCGCCATCCGGCGGCAGGTCTTCTTCGTCAGCCCGTAGTCGAGGCCAGTGGCATAGGCGATCTCCTTCGGAGTGGCACCCTCATGCTGGCGGACGTAGGCCAAGATCTTGGCCCTTGTATCGCCGAGCGTCACCTCCGCGACGGGAACGTCAAGAAGCTGCCAGGTGCCGAAGTCCGCCGCGAACCTGAGTGCGTAGCTCGCCTCCTCGACGTCCCGGCCGGTGACATGCAAGATGCCGTCCGCCTTGCCACGTATCCGCTTGAGAACCAGGATCGAGTCGGCCGCCGCCGCGAGCCCTTGCGTGCCGCTGATCGTGTCGATGAAGTCTTCCGCAGTGGCCTTCCGGGTGTGATGGACGACGATGAACGGCACGCCATGCTGGTCGGCGATCGCCTTCGCCCGGGCCAGTGCGTGATAGTCAGCCTCGTACGGGGGGACATCTCGGCTGGAAGGGCCGCGGACGCGGGCAAGAACGTCGATGATCACGAGCTGGGCACCCGGATGATGCTTGAGCCAGGCAGAGATGTCAGCACCGCCGCCTAGCGGGAGCGGCTTGCATGCGGTAGCCAGGGTCAGGCTCACCGGTGCATCGTCTGGTCCCAGCACTTTCGCCAGACGCGTCTGAAGACGCCGGCCGGTGTCCTCAAGCGCGAGATACAGCACCGGGCCGGCTTTCACATCGATCCTGCCGAGCGCCTTGCCGCCTGATGCTGCTGCCACCGCGAGCCCGAGGCGAGCCAGCTCTTGCCCGCCTTCGGCGCCCCAGCGAGCAGAGTGATGCCGGCGGCGATCAGCCCAGGGACCGCCCATCGGGGTTCCGGGAACTCCGCGGCCATCAGCTCACGGGCTGACCAATGGGTCCGCAGTGGGCGGGTGTTCCCCGTGTCTCCATTGTCTCCTTGGGCGCTGGGCTCTTGTTCACCCAGGTCAAAGGCGCTGTCTGGCGGGGACAGCTCCCGGAGGGCCCTGTCCCCGGCTGTCTCCGGGCCGTCTCCCCGGCCATGGCACTTCGGGATCACCGTGCACGCGGTCATATGCCTCAATGGCGGTCTCGATGAAGTTCCCATCGTCGTCATAATCAGCGCCATAGGGGATGGTCACGCTGACCTCCGTAGGCGCCGGGCGGACGGCGGGTACATCTGAACAGTGGCGAGCTGGACATCGGTCCGCTGGTGATGGGGGGTGTTGAACGTTGTAGCGACAAACGCCCGCTCATGCTCCGCTTGGTCACGCCGCTCGCCCGCCTCCGCAGCGAGCACCCTGCGAGCGGCCGACTCGCGCTCATATGCCTCAGGTTGAGCGATGGGATGAGCAATGCGACGCCACTCGGCTGCTTGATCGGCTCCAGCCTGCGCATAGCCTTCCAGCCATCCATCAGCCCATCCGCCCGCGTACGCGGCTTCACCTATCTGCCGCCGAACTTGCACTGAAAGCGGATCATCGATGCGCAGCATGGCGTCGCGCTGTTCACGGGCAAGATCACGATCGGCAGTCACAGCGGCCAGCTCGGCGCGCAGACGGTGGATCTCAGCAGCTGTCGGTAGCGGTACCCGGACTTTCACAGCGCACCACCCAGCAACAGCTCGCCTGTGATGCTTTCACCCGTCAGGCCGTTAACTTGCCGCACCCGGACCTCCGCCCACGGCACCAGCCCTGCCGAGGTGAACAGCAAGACAGGGCGACCGAGCTTGACCGCGATCCGTTGAGCCTCACGCAGCGCGGTAGGGCCAGCCCACAACCTGCCGTCACGGAGTTGGGGAACGACGATCGCGCTCGGGTTCGAGGAGGCTTCACGGTGCTTGGGGAGCGGTCGGCTGGCGGGCTGCCCCAGGAGGCGGCAGCACTGCCGGAATCACCCGGATGGGGCAGGACGCCCGGTGCAATACCGGCCACGCGCGTAGCCGCAGCGCACGCGGCGGACGCAGCTGAGGCAGGACGGCCAAAAGACCAGGCCGCCAGCAGCGCGCCGCGAGCATCGCGTTGCGCAGCAACGGCCGACCCGCAAGTGAGCGCCGCCAGGTGTCCACCAAGGCCAACGGCCGACACGGCAGGACAGTCACCACGTCACGCAGCCTCGCCACTTAGAAGCTTGATCAAGTCCGCGGTGACAACAACGATGCGCCGCGGACCGAGCCGGATCACCCTAGCTGGGAACTCGCCGCCAGCCGCGTGGCGATAGGCCGCAGCCCGGGAAATGCCAAGGGCTTTCGCCGCCACTTCGACTGGCACGGTGGCAGGCCAGCCCTTGATCTCCGAGAGGGTCGGCCGTTCAATCAATTGCACTTAAGCCCGCGCCGAGTTTGCCCGCATCCGTCACGAGATGAGCCGCGGTACATACGTGCGTCCCTCTGAGGAAACGGTAAACGCGTACCTCGATGCATACGAGCCTGCCGCAACCCGCGACCGCCGCGAGTCCACCCGGCTCAGCTATGTCAACGCGTTCCTTCCAGTGCGCGCCCGGCTCGGTGACCGACGGTTGCAATCCCTTACCAAGGCTGACATCGAGGGCCTAGTCGACTGGATGCTCACGGCTGGACGCCGCCGAGGCGGGAAGCCAGGTACCGGACTCGGCCCGCGATCGGTCAGGCTGACACTTGGCAGATTGACCGCTGCGCTCGACATGGCCGTGGCTGAAGGTAAGGTCGCCCGGAATCCGGCCCGTTTGGTCAAACCGCCTGCTTACCGGCAGCCTGAACGCACGCCGTGGAGCGCGGCCGAGGTCCGCGCGTTCCTGGCTGAGGCGGCCCGGGACCGGCTCCATGCCGCCTGGCGACTGTCACTCTACGGACTGCGCCGCGGGGAGTCCTCGGGCTGCGATGGTCTGACATCGACCTGAAGGGAAAGACGCTAACGGTCGCGCAGGCCCGCGTGCTGGTCGGCTACCGGGTGCGCATCGAGGATCCGAAGTCACGCAACGGGCACCGGACCCTGCCGCTCGATGACGTACTCGTTGCCGCCCTGACAGAATTGCGGAAACGGCAGATGGAGGAGGCCGCCGCCGCCGCCCCGGCCCATGAAGGCAGCGGGTACGTTGTCACCGATGCGCTAGGGCGTCCCATCCACCCGGAGTGGTACTCCGATGAATTCGGACGCATGCTCAAGCGGTCAGGGCTACGCCGGATTACCTGCATGACTCCCGCCACACGACCCTGACACTGATGGAACACGCAGGCGTGCCAATCAGCATCGTCAGCAAGTGGGCGGGCCACCATGACAGCTCGTTCACGCAGAAGACGTACGTTCACGCGAGCGACGACGACCTAAAGCAGGGCCGCCGTGCGCTCGCCCGGATACACAAGATCGGGTAACGACTGTGAGAGTTTGTGAGAGGCATCGGCTGCCAAAAGCCGTAAGGGCCGCCTCTCACGCTCGTGATTACGGCCCTGACCTGGGCAAAGGTGGCGCGCTCGGAGGGACTCGAACCCCCAACCTTCTGATCCGTAGTCAGATGCTCTATCCATTGAGCTACGAGCGCTGGGCCGATGCTGCTGGGTTGCCACGACGCCTGGCCGCAGAGACGGCGCCTGGGCGGCGTTAGCCCACAGCATCTGATTCCGCCCCGTTAGTGTACGGCACCCCATACGGCCGTCGGTGGGGGCCAGCCTGGACAAGCATCAGCGATGGCATAGTTGTCCCGTCGCCGGAAGCAGTCGCTATCCGCGGTGAAGGGGGCGAGGATGACCAGTGCCGAGTTGCTGGCCGACACATTCGGGCGGGTCCGGGATACTGTGCATGCGGCGGTGGCCGGCCTGTCCACCGAACAGCTGTGTTACCGCGCTGACAGTAGCGCGAACTCGATCGCGTGGCTGGTGTGGCACCTGACGAGGATCCAGGATGACCACATCGCAGACGTTGCGCAGACTGAACAGGTCTGGGTTTCGGACGGGTGGGCCGAACGGTTCGGGTTGCCATTCCCTTTGCTGGCGCACGGGTACGGGCACAGCTCCGCGGATGTAGCGAAGGTCCGGGTGGAGCCGCCGGATCTGCTCACGGGGTACTACGACGCGGTGCATGAGCAGACCATCCGGTTCGTAGCCGGCCTGACCGATGCCGACCTGCCCCGGGTCGTGGACGAGCGGTGGGATCCGCCGGTCACTCTCGCCGTTCGTCTGGTGAGTGTCATCTCGGACGACCTCCAGCACGCCGGGCAGGCCGCCTTCATCCGTGGCATCGTGCTTCGGCGGTAGATCTGGGGCTAGGCTGCCCGGTGTTACTTGTGGCCGAGAACTCGTCGCTTGGCGGCCTCGTAGTCGTCGTCGGAAAGCACACCCTGGTCGTGCAGCCGGGCGAGTTTCTGCAGCTGCGACAGCCACGATGACTCATCATCCGCTGCAACGGGCGGCCGCTGGGCAGCAGCGGGCGAGGGCGGCGCCGGCGGCGGCGGCTGGGCCATCCGGGGCGGAGGCTGAGCCGCGGGGACCGGCTGGGCAGGAGCGCGACCGGCGGCCGATACAACCTGTTGTCCCGCAGGGCTCACGCCGAGCTGACGCCAGAACCTCTCCACCTGCGCCAGATACGGGCCCTCGGCGAGCCGACCGGCGCGAAACGATGCCACTGTGCTGGACATCGACCTTACGGCGGGCAGCTGCGCCTGGCTGACCTGAAGGCCCCAGCTGCAGATGGGGCACACCAGGTAGTCATTGGTCCCGTAGGGCACGACCGGCACGAAGTAAAGGCGCACCGACTTCTTCGATCGCACATGGTGGATGAACACCTGGTTGTGGCAGTTAGGGCAGACTGCGGGAGCGACTTCGCCCAGGTCGTCATGCTTGCCTTCGCCGAAGCCGAAGATCACAACCATGCGGACATTCAAGCACGACGGCCGTGCCGGTTCCCGCGCGGCCGGTCAGCCGGGCGCCATGTCCACGAAGCGGCTGTAATGCCCCTGGAAAGCGACCGTCACCGTGGTTGTCGGGCCGTTGCGGTGCTTGGCGACGATGAGGTCCGCTTCCCCAGCCCGGGGCGACTCCCGTTCATACGCGTCCTCGCGGTGCAGCAAGATCACCACGTCCGAGTCTTGCTCGATGGAGTTATGCAGGCAGATACCGTTCGCGACGAAGTTGTGCGTCCCAACCACAGTCGCGTCGTACACCGGCCGCCCGCCGAGGCTTTCGACGGACGAGATCTCGTCCCAGAAGACGTCGTTTGTGGCGACCATCTCCAGGTCTGCATCGTCCAGGGCAGCTGCAACCCGGGCCAGGCGGTCCCGGCCCGGCGCGTGCTTCCACATGGTGCTGCCGCAGAACTTAGTCCCGACCGCCGCCGCGAATTCGCGCTGGGTCATCTGCCGCTCGGCCAGCACCGAACGCACGCGCTTCCAGACCTCACGCGGGATCGTGTCCAGGTTGGTGTTGCCCTTGATGACCAGCAAGTTCTGCCTCGCGGTCTCGGCCATCACGGCACGCGCGCCGTGAACGCCGACGTCGTCGAGGAACCGCAACTGGTTCTCGGCTCCATAGACCGACAGGTGATAGCACGGCCGGTGGCCGTCCTTGTTCACCTCCTTGATGCGGGTCATCACGTTGAAGCGCATGAGCAGCCGGGCAACGTCATCCGTCAGTCGGCGGCTGGTCGAGGCGTAGTAGATGCGCGCCTGGCCCACCTTCTGGTCCCACCAGACACAGCCGTCGGTGGCCCACAGGTGCCGCAGGAAAAGCGCCAGTTGCCTTTTTGGCAGCGAGAACACCGGCGCGGGTACGAACTTCTCGTAGCTGCGCAACCCGAAAAGCCCGAACACGTCGAGCCATGCCGCAATGGGGTTGCGCCGCCCGCGGGTGAGATGGAAGGGCGCGGGCAGCCGCAATGAAGTACATCTGGCAGCCTCGTGCTCATCGCGGACACCTGTGACGCCGAAATAGGTGGCCGCCTCCGTCACGGCCACCAGGTTCTCCTCGTCGGTGCTGGCGTAGCGGATCGGCTGGTTCCGGACGAATGAGCCGTCACCGAGGAGATGGGCCAGCATGATGACCTCTGGCTCGGGCATCTCGCGAAGTGCCAGCGGGGTGGGCATATGCCGGGGAACCGCAACGCGGGCCCCGGCGCCAAGGTCGCGGAGCGGCCGCCACCCGTCATAGGTCAGGAACGGGTGATTCGCAGTGGCCTCAACCTGGCGACCGGACCTGAGGCGGACCTGGAACACCTCCTTGACCCCGCTGGGGAAGGCATGCGTCAGAGTCCTTGGCACCAGCCGGAGGCGCTCATCGAGCGACCACACCGGAACGTCGTGCTCGCCTGAGAGATGCAAGTCGCCCAGCGTGACCTCTGCACCAGTGTCGGCGCGCTGGATTTGCGTACCTGCGGTCAGGCATCCGGACTCGCGCAGGTCAGAGAGCAGGGGGCGCTTGTCATTGCGCTGCTCGGGGCCGCGGTTGAGCTGGGAGACGGCGACCACGGGGACATCGATCTCCTTGGCCAGCAGCTTGAGCGACCGCGACATGTCAGACACTTCCTGCTGCCGGTTTTCCACCCGCCGCGGCGAGGTCATCAGCTGCAGGTAGTCGACGATTACCATCCGCAGGTCGTGCCGCTGCTTGAGGCGGCGGCACTTGGCCCGGATCTCCATCATCGACATGTTCGGCGAGTCGTCGATGAACAGCGGCGTGTCTACCACCTCGCTCATCCGCCGGGCGAGCCTGGTCCAGTCCTCCTCGCTGAGCTGGCCGGTGCGCATCGCGTGCAGCGGCACCCGCGACTCGGCGGAGAGCAGCCGCATGGTGAGCTCGTTGCGGCTCATCTCCAGGCTGAACATCACCGTCGCCTGTCCGTGCTTCACCGCCGCCGCCCGGGCAATGTCCAAGGCCAGCGTCGACTTGCCCATGGCAGGCCGGGCGGCGATGACGATCATCTGGCCGGCATGCAGACCATTGGTCAGCGCGTCCAGATCGGCGAATCCGGTCGGCACACCGGTCATCACCCCGCCGTGCGAGCCGATCGCCTCGATCTCGTCCAGTGCGCCCGGCATGATCTCCGACAGTGGCAGGAAGTCCTCGCTGACCCGGCGCTCGGTGACCCCGTAGACCTCGGCCTGGGCCCGGTCCACCAGTTCGTCGGCATCCCCGTCGCCGGCGTAGCCAAGCTGCACAATCCGCGT
>Ga0318556_10000404_pt1 | contig 11953 bp, 11 predicted proteins | sample GRESIP082b2f24_FD_203668 | JGI IMG/M metagenome (GOLD analysis project Ga0318556, IMG submission 203668) | Tropical soil microbial communities from Luquillo Experimental Forest, Puerto Rico - GRE.SIPMG.082b2f24 | ecosystem: Environmental > Terrestrial > Soil > Tropical forest > Bulk soil... | reverse complement strand
GGGGACCCGGACCGGGCCGCCGGGTGGATCGCCGACGCCCTGGCCCAGTCCGGTGACGCGGCGCCGGCTGACCGGGCGCGGCTGCTGGAACGGCTCGGCCGTTACCGGTTTGACGCCGGTGACCACGACGCGGCCGTCGATGCCACCGAGCGGGCCGTGGCGCTGCTGCCTGATGGCCCGCCCTCCGCCTTGCGGGCCCGTGTGCTCGCCGCGCTCGCCACCGGGCGCATGCTGCTCGGCGACTTCGAAGGCGCGCTGCCGGTCGCCGAGCGGGCCGTTGCGGAGGCACAGCAGGCTGGCGCCGTGGCAGAGCACGCCCACGGGCTGGCGACGCTCGGCATCGTCCTGGCGCACCGCGGCGAGTTCGAGGCTGGGATCGCGGCACTGCGGACGTCGTTCAGCCTCGCGCGCGGCACCGGCAATGTGGAGGATGTGGTCCGGGCGGCGGCCGACCATACGTATCTCCTGTACACGGCTGCCCGCTTCACCGAAGCGCTCGACGTGGCGAAGGAGGGCCGTGCCGCCGCCGCGTCCCTGGACGCCCCGCCGGCGCTCACGGCAACCCTGGACAACAACATCGCGGCGGTGCTGACCGCGACCGGGCGGTGGGCCGAAGCAGACCAGCTCCTCGCCGAGCTGACGGGTGAGTCCTCGGGGAAGGCCACCCATTACCTGCAACTGCTGCAGCTGGAGCTGGCCGTCGGCCGGGGCGACAGTCAACGGGCCGCAAACCTGGCCGCGGCGCTGGCGAAAGCGCCGCCCGCTCCCGGGCTCGCCGGCCCGCTACATGCCTGCCTCGCCGAGCAGGCGCTGGATGCCGGCAACCTGGCGGCGGCGGCCGATGAGGCGCTGGACGGGCTCGCGACTGTGGCGGGCACCGGCTGGGCTGAGGATGAGATCCGGCTGCTAGCAGCCGGCGCCAGAGTCGCCGCCGACATCGCCGCGCTGCCTCCCGCAGACCGGCCGGGGCACCTTCCGGAGACCTGGGAGCGGGCGGCTGCCACCTTCCCCGAGCGGGCACGGGCCATCACCGACGCCGACGGCCGCGGGCAGCCCGCCGTCGCCGCGTTCGGAGCGCTGGCCGCGGCCGAGGATGCCCGCCAGCACCAGGTCGATGACCCGGACACCTGGTGTGCTGTCGCGGATGCGTGGCGGGTGGCGGGCCAGCCGTACCGGGAGGCCTACGCGCACCTGCGGGAGGCGCAGGCCGCGGCCCGCGCAGGGCAGCGCGACCAGGCCGCCCGCGCCGTGGCAGCGGGGGAGGGCCTGGCCCGCAAGCTCCCGTCTGGCCCCTTGCTGAGCCTCGCCGAGGAGGTGGCCCGGCGGGCCGGGCTGACGGGCGAGGCCGGGCAGCGTGCGCATCCATCGCATCTCTGACAAACTCGGTGCGAGACGGAGCGCCGACGGTCGGCGCGGCTGGCCTGGCCGAGCGATTCTGGCACGCCAGGCAGGCGCCATCCGGGGAGGGGAGCGCGGTGGCCTACATCTACCTGCGAATCGGGACCGACCCGACCGCCTGGGTCCTTGAGAACGCCGCGCTGGATACGGTGGCGGCGCAGCTGAGCCAGGCCACCGGCCCGGTCGTGCTGCCCGTCGTCAGTCCGCTGCAGGGCGACCTGATAGTGGCCCCGTCGGAAGCCGCCTCCATCTCGGTGCAGCCGCCGTCCCCTGGTCACGGCGCCCGCCCGAGTCATATCGCCTTGCCACGATTCCCAGTCCTGTACCTGCCCTCGCTAACCGGCCCAACCCAGGATTCCCCGGGTTACCCGCTGGCCCCGGGCACCGACCTGACCGCGCAAGAGCAAGACATCATCGCCGCGATGACCGGGCGCACCCTCCTCAGCATCCAGATCGCGGACATCCAGGGCGGAGTCGTTCTGTTGAACGGTGCGGCCCTGGCCTTCGCCGTTCTCGCCCAGGTCCAGGCCTGACCAGCCCGGCGCAGCGCGCGGCGGGAGCGTAGGCGGCCCGCGGCGTGGCCACCGGTGGCTGCCTTGCCAGCGCTTTGGTGCCCGTTGCGTGTCCGCGCATGGCTTCCCGGCCGCCGCGTTAGCCTTGTCGTAGATCGTCCTCGTACGGAGGTGGCGGCGATGGCGGGGCCCGGAGACCAGAGAGCGGCAGGTGCGGGCGGCCGCGCCCACATGCGGACATCGCATGCCGACCGCGAGCAGGCGATCGACATGCTCAAGGCCGCGTTCGTGCAGGGTCGCCTGAGCAAGGATGAGTTTGACGTGCGCGTCGGCCAGGTGCTCGCGTCCCGGACGTATGCGGACCTCAACGTCCTCACCGCCGACATCCCCGCCGGGTTGATCAGAGCCCCATCGCCGAACGCGGCCAGCGTTTCCGCGCCCAAGGCGGTGCGGGACGCCGTCCGGCTCATGCGCCTCGGTGCGGTGCTGACGCTGGCCGTCTCGGTCACCGCCCTGGTGACCCTCGGCGGCATCAGGTCGGCCGCCGCCGGCGACTTCGCCGCCGGGCAGTGGCCCACTGTCATGCTCACCCAGGTTGGCTTCTGGCTGGCCAGCGCGCCAATCGGTGCCGGCGTGTGGCTGTGGCTGGCCTGGGCGAACGGCCGGGGTTGTCACTGGGCGCGGCCCGCTTTTGTGGCGTTCTTCGGCGTCCTCAGTGTTGTGCTGTTGATGGGCCTCGGCTCTGGCGGCGGCGAGGACGCCTTGCCGTATACCTGGCCCGTCGTGCTCGCCGCGGCGGTGCTCTGGCTGGTCAGCCTGGCGGCGATGGCGTTCATCGGCAACCCAACGGCCAGCCCGCACTACCAGCGCCGGGCCGCAATACCGGCGAACGGACCCAGGCGGTAGCCGACCGGCACGACAGCACGTGCCCGCTCATGCTGCCCGGAGGGCCGGCCCCCCGCGTCGCTGGACTAAGTCAACCTGGCCGGCCGTCGCGGCCGCAGGAGGGTGGCCGCGAGTACGCCGGCGGTTGCGGCCAGAGGGACGACAACGGTGACGGGTAGGCACTGCCCGGCTATGCCCCACAGTGCGAATCCCGCGCCTTGGGTGAACATGATCCCGGCCCCGGCCAGGGCGAGCGCACGGTTTCGCAACTCCGAGGGGGCAGTGTCGATGAGCAGGCCGTCCATCCCCGCGGCCCAGGCGTGCCCCAGCCCGGCGACCGCCAGCAGCCCTACGGCCAGGACCAGTCCGGGGCTGCCGGCGAAGGCGGCCAGGGGAGCGAACGACAGCAGGGCGGCGGGGACGATAATGCGCCGTTGCAGGCGGGAGGTGAGCATCCGGGCGGCGATGATGTCGGCGGCCACGGTCCCGATCGGGAGCCCCATCAGCAGGAACCCCGCAGCCCGGGCGGGCTGGCCGATGTGCGTGGCGTAGGGAGCGGCCAGGGCCTCGGGCGCGACCACGCACGCGGGCACCAGCCAGCTGAACAGCAAGATCCGCCTCGTCGGCCGGTGGGCGAACACGTTCCGGAGCCCGGTGAGGGAGTCGCGGGCCATCGACCCGCGGCGGGTGGCGCCGGCGGGCCGGGCGGCCGTGCCGAACCGCAGCACCAGGCCGGAGGCCGCGAACGACATCGCGTCAACAACGAGCGCACCGCGAGGGGACAGGCTGGCTAGCAGCAGCCCGCCCACGCCGTAGCCCACGACCTGCGCCGACTGGGCCACCATCCGCATCAGCGCCCGGCCCAGGACGTAGCGGGGGCCGGGCGGCAGCACCTCGGGCAGCACGGCCGAACGGACGCCCTGGTAGACCGGGGCGATCAGCCCGATGGCGAACAACAGCGCGAGCAGCCCGGGCAGCGGTACGCCAGGGATGACCATGCACCCGATCAGCGCCGCGCTGGCCAGGTCGCAGGCAACCAGCACGCGGCGCGCGGGCAGGCGGTCCGCGGCCGCGCCGAGCAACGCGCCGCCGATGAGGTAGGGCAAAAACGACAGCGCCATGACCGAGGCGGCCAGCGCCGGAGAGCGGGTTTGCTGGTATACCAGCACGGTCAGCGCGACCGCCGCCACTACGCTGCCGAGCATCGACACGATGTTGGCGACGAAAATCGCCCGGAACTCGGCCGCGCCGAGCACGTCACGGTACCTAGCACGGCTCGCTATCGGGGCCTGGTGCTTCGCCGCCTGGCTCTGTGTGGCTGCCGTTGTCACGGGATCCACGCTGGCGGCCACTACGATCAATCACTAGGGATTCGGCATCAGCCGAATAATTTGGGGGACCGGTGAGCCTGACCCTGGTCTTCGGGCACGAAGACGCGGCGCGGGTCCGATTCGCGATCTCGCCGCTGTGGGAGACGATGGCCGCGGTGCGGGTCCTGCTCGAACCACAGCGCCGTGCCTATCATCTGCCCTGGCTCGATTCGGTGCGGCCGGACCTGGACCGGCTGGAATTGTGGCCGCTGTTGGTGCTGTCACCCCGCCGCGGGTGGACCCCCGACTTCCTCAGCCCCGCGCCGGGCGGCCCCAGCACCGACATCGCCGACCAGCTCGCCCAGGTCCGCGCCACACCTCCAGAACTGGTGGCCCAGGAGGTGAAACTATCGCTCACCCAGCGTTCCGGCGAGCCCGCGCCCGACACGGCCTGGCGGCTGCTCGACGACCCACGAGCGAGCCGGGCCCTGCTCGCCGACCTGCTGGAAGAGTGCTGGCACCTGCTGATCGCGCCGCACTGGGCCCGCCTGCGCGACCTGCTCCAATCCGACATCCTGTACCGGACCCAGATGCTCGGCGACTATGGCCTGGAACGCGTGCTCACCGACCTGCACCCCGGGGCGCGATGGACCGGCCACGGCCTCATCATCGACGCACCCAGCGATACTGAGTACCAGCTCGCAGGCGCGGGACTCCTTCTCCTGCCCAGCGCGTTCGTCTGGCCCGGCCTGGCCGCGATCACCGACCCGCCCGCCCGGCCGACACTTATCTACCCCGCCCGGGGAATCGCCGAGCTGTGGCAACCAGCTGCCACACATCAGTCCGAGGTGCTCGGGCGGTTGCTCGGCCGGACCCGGGCCGCTGTGCTGGAATCGCTCGCCGAACCAGCCTCCACCCACACCCTGGCCCGGCGCCACCGGCTTGCCCCGAGCACCGTCTCCGAACACCTGACCGCCTTGCACCGGGCCCAGCTGATCACCCGCCGGCGCCATCGCCACGCCGTCCTCTACCAGCAGACGCCACTGGGAACCCTGCTGACCCACGGCGAGCAGCCCACCGCACCCGTTGAGTAAGAGGAGAGCGGCGCAGGCACCGGAGTCCCCGTCCGCCAAGGCCATCGGCAGCCGAGCCTGTTCTGCCCAGAACGAATTCCGTACGGCCCGCCCCCGGCCTGGAGCTAGCTTCGGCGTAGGCCCCCGCATCGGCAGGAGTCCACGATGCCGCTCACCGAACCGCGCTACGACGGGTACGCCGACTGGTACGACAACTGGAACAGGCCGCGTGCCGAGCGCAACGCCGCCGATGTGCTGGACCTGCTCGGCCCCGGCGCGGGCCTGTGCCTCGACCTCGGCTGCGGCAGTGGGCTCTACTTCGATGTGCTCGCCGCCACCGGGCGGACCGTGGTGGGGCTGGACCGCTCGGCCGATCAGTTGCGCATCGCGCACGGCCGGTCCCGGCGGATCCTGCAGGGTGACGCGGCCGCCTTGCCGTTCGCCGATGGCACCTTCCCGGCCGTGGCTGCGCTGTGGATCTCAACCGACGTCGATGACTTCGCGGCCGTGCTCAGGGAGGTTGCGCGGGTCCTGACGCCGGGCGGGCTGATGGTCTGCTACGGCGCTCATCCCTGCTTCAACGGGCCGCACACGCAGTGGCTCGACGACGGCGGGATCGTCGCGCATCCCACCTACCGCCTGGCCGGATGGCATCAGGAAGCGCCCTGGTGGGGGCCCTACGTCCGGCGGCGGGTCGGCATGCGCCATCACCCGCTGGCCGAAGTTCTCAACGCCTTCATCGGCGCTGGGCTGGCGATCGAGCACGTCGCCGAACCGGGCGACCGGCCGATTCCGGTCAACCTGGCCATCCGCGCTCGCAAGCCGGACGCGCTGGCGCCGGAACCGGCGGCGCGGCAGGCGAGGCGCATCGTTGTTACCAAACCGTTACAGCCGGGCGTCTTGCACGTGACGCGGGCCTGAGGTCAAACTGAGAGTAAACTAAGATTAAAGGGGGGGTATAGTGGCGCAGACCATCGGGGCCAGGATTGCCAGGATTGCCAGACGGGAAAATGGCAACCATGCTTGCGCCCACGGCGGATACTTTTCGAGTTGTGTCAACAACGATCCACATGAGGAATGGTGCGCTGACTTCGCAAGATGGGTATGGTCTCAAGCGCGCGTCCTTTACATGGATGAATTGACTCCCGGAGCTGGAAGCTTTGGCGAATATGGTCGCAAGCATGGTACCGGGCCCCACAAAAAGCCACGGGTCGGAGACGCGGTTATCTTCAACTACGACAGGGGGAGCTATGCCGCCCATGTGGCGATTGTTGTTAGAGTTTTCCCTGGTGGGGACATCGCTAGTATCGGTGGCAACGAGGTCACCGATAACCTTCAGACCTCCTACGTACACCGGGATGTCTATAGCGGTGAAACCAAATTTAGCCCGTACTGGAACTACACCATCTCAGGCTACGTTTCACCGGTGGAGGATGACATGCCGTATACCCAAAAGCAGATCCTTAAGCTCGTCAAGCAGGGCGTTGCCGCGGAGCTGAGTGCGGGCGGTACCAAGGACGAGATCCTGGCCCTGGTCAAGCAGGGCGTTGCCGCGGAGCTGAGTGCGGGCGGCACCAAGGACGAGATCCTGGCCCTGGTCAAGCAGGGCGTTGCCGCAGAACTGAACGCGGGCGGCACCGGGATCGACGGAAAGCTAGATACGCTGCTGAAGCGTGTCCCGGAGCCACCGCCACCGGCCCCGCCAGCGGCGGACAGGACCGGGATGGCCCCCGCCGCAGCCCCGGGTGCGGATGGAGCCGCCCCGCCTGCCTAGCGACCAAGGATCGCTAGGCCGGCGGGTGGCCATGCCCGGCGGTGAACCGCTCGCCGTACAGGGAGCTGTAGCTGATCTCGATCTGGAGCCGGTCCTCGATCAACTTGCGGAACTCGCGGTGCTCGGCGGAGTCATACGAATGGACGCTGAGCAGGAACTGGTCATAGTCGGTGTCGAGAAAGGGCTGCCCGCCCAAGGTGACCGCGTGCGGCCGGACGCGCAGGTCTTCCCGGAGCTTGTCCACGCTCGCTCGGCTGAGGTCGCCCGCCGGCGCGCCGTCGAGCGTGACCTTGGTTCCCGTGATCTTCGCCGGGCCGAGGCCGGAGTTCCTAAGGCGCAGCCCCGCGGTGCCGCCGGCCGGGAAGGCCGTCGTGAGCCCGAGGAGCGGCCGGACCGCGTACCGGTTGTGCCTGCGCGCGGCCCTGGCTTCATACACGGACACGACCAGCGACGCGACCGCGATCACCGTGGCGGAGATCGCGATGACGGTACTCGCATTCATCTAGAACCTCCATGCGCCGTGTCCGGGTTCCATGATCCTGCCACCCGGCGAAGCCGGGCTCACGGCTGGCCGTCGATGAACGCCACGATCTCCGTGAGCCCGGGCCGGTAGCCATCCGTGGTATCGACCTCGATCCAGGGAGCATCCACAGAGATCCGGTCGAACGCCTCATGGAACCGGGCGTGATCCGCCGCGTCCCTCGGGCCGGGGTCCGCATGCGCCAACCGCAGCGGGTTCTCATCCCGCCGGCGCAGGTTCCGCTGGAACGCCACGTCGGCAGCCACCACGCAGTGCACGATGCGGAGCCGGGCCAGGCCGAGCACGGGTGCCAGCCCTCGCCGCCAGACCGGGTCCTGAAAGGCCGCCTCAGCCACCGTCGTCACCCCGGCGCTCAGCAGAAGTTCCAGCACGCCGAAGAAGACCGGCAGGGTCCGCATCGTCAGCTCGTCACCCGGCCGGGCCACGAACCCGGAGGTGGTGTGCACCATCCCTTCCTTGATCTCGTCCCGGCAGATCGCCGGGCAGCCCACCGATTCGGCCAGCCGGTGGGCCAGCGTCGTCTTGCCCGAGCCGCCCGGGCCGCTGACCACCACGAGCATCGGAAGAGAAGCCACGCACGTAGTTATAGCCGCTGGGGTTAAGGCGACAGGGCAGATCTGGGAACCACGGCCACGTACCGCCAGGTCGCTGCCGTGGCGCGCCAGGAAGGAATCGGCTCCGCGCCCCACCGACCCGTAACATCAACAAGGTGCTCAGCTCGACGCGCTCCAGCTCAGAGTTGCGCGACCGGATGGTGCCGCCGATGCCGGGCAGCACGTTCTGGGGATGGGCCGGGCCGCTACTGGTGACCGCGCTGGGCGCGTTCCTGCGGTTCTACCGGCTGAGCCAGCCGCGCGCCGTGATCTTCGACGAGACATACTACGTACCGGACGCGTACGGAATCCTGAAGCACGGCGTCGAGATCGACCACGTCAGCAACGTCAACGCGCTGCTCGTCCGGGGCAGCACCCAGATCCTGGAGGGGACCAAGGGCGAGTACGTGGTCCACCCGCCGCTCGGCAAGATGCTGATCGCGGCCGGGGAGTGGCTGTTCGGGCTGACCCCCTTCGGCTGGCGGTTCGCGGTGGCCGTGGCGGGCTCGCTGGCCATCTTGATGACGGCGCGGATCGCCCGCCGGATGACCCGCTCCACGCTGCTCGGCTGCGCCGCGGGGCTATTGCTGGCCGTGGACGGGCTGGAGTTCGTGCTGAGCCGCACCGCGATCCTAGACATCTTCGTCATGTTCTGGGTGCTGGCCGCGTTCGGCCTGCTGCTGATCGACCGCGACCGGGTCAGGGCCGCTCTTGCGGACGCCGCTGCCCACGCGGACGCAACTGGCCATGCGGACGCCACCGACCACGCCGCCGACGGGCCGCGGCTCGCCTTCCGGTGGCCGCTGCTGGCCGCGGGCCTGTGCCTGGGATGTGCCTGCGCGACCAAGTGGAACGGCGTCTGGTACGTGCCCGCCTTCGCCGCCCTGGTCGTGTCCTGGGACGTGGGCGCCCGCCGGGCCGCCGGGTTCGGCGCCGGCTGGCGTGGCATGCTGCGCAACGATGCACCGTGGCTGCCGCTCTGGTTCGCCGTCGCGCCGGTCGTCGTCTACGTCGTGTCGTGGACCGGCTGGCTCGCTACCGGCTACGGCTTCGACCGCAACGGCACCGCCCTCAACGGCGGTCACCCGGCTGGCACGCTCACCGCCTGGCTCCAGTACAACAAGTCGATGCTCGGATACGGCCTGGGCCTGCAGGCCGGGTCGCCCTACCGGGACAACCCGCTGGGCTGGCTACTGCTGACCAGGCCGATCTCGTTCTACTCCTCGTGCGTGCCGGCGGGCCAGGAATGCGGCAAGGTCGCCTCGTCCACCGAGCAAGAGGTGCTGGCGATCGGCACGCCGCTGATCTGGTGGGCCGGGGCGGCCGCGCTGGTGGTCTGCCTCGCATGGTGGCTGACCCGCCGCGACTGGCGCGCGGGCGCGGTGCTGCTCGGTGTCGCGGCCGGCTGGGTGCCCTGGCTCTGGTTCTACTGGCACGACAATCGGACCGAGTTCTACTACTACGCCGTGGTGTTCGACCCGTTCCTGGTCATCGCGATCACGCTGTGCCTCGGGCTGATCGTGGGACCAGCCCGGGCCGGGCCGGGCCGCCGGGTGACCGGCGCGGCGGTGGCCGGCGGCTACCTGCTCGCGGTCGTCGCGGACTTCTACTACATGTACCCGGTCCTGGCGGGCCAGACGATCCCGTATACCTCCTGGCTGGCCCGGATGTGGTTCAGCGGCTGGATCTGAGGGGCGTACCTTGGGGCGCATGGCCGACGTGCCGCAGCGATTGGCGCGGTGCCCCGTGGTGGTGGCGCCGATGGCCGGAGGACCCTCGACGGCCGGGCTGGTGATCGCGGCATCCGCCGCCGGCGCGCTGGGCTTCCTCGCGGCCGGCTACAAGACCGCGGCGGCCATGCGCGCCGAGATGGACGCGGTCGAGGCCGGCTCGGCCGCGCCGTACGGGGTGAACGTGTTTGTGCCCGGGGCGCCGACGGACCCCGCGGCGCTCGAGGACTACCTGGCCCAATTGGAGCCGGACGCGGCCGCGCTGGGCGTCGCGCCGGGCCGGCCGGAATGGTCCGACGACGACTGGGACGCGAAGCTGGCCGCCCTGCTGGCCCATCCGCCGGCGGTGGCCAGCTTCACCTTCGGCTGCCCGGAGGCGGGCGTCATAGCGGCGCTGCGCGCGGCCGGCAGCGCCGTCTGGGTGACGGTCACCACGCCGGACGAGGCCGCGCTCGCGGCCTCGCGCGGCGCCGACGGCCTGTGCGTCCAGGGCCCGGAGGCGGGTGCCCACCGCGGTACCTTCTCCGCCGGCGCCGGCCCGGCCGAGGTGCCGCTGCGGCGGCTGCTGGCCGACGTGGCGGCGGTCGCCAGCCTCCCGCTGGTCGCGGCTGGGGCGATCATGAGCCGTCAGGATGTGACCAGCGCGCTGGCCGCGGGCGCGGTGGCGGTCCAGTGCGGCACGGCCTTCTTGCGCTGCCTGGAGAGCGGGGCCCATCCGCTGCACAAGGCGGCACTCGCCGACCCGCTGTTCCCCGGTACGGCGGTCACCTGGGCGTTCACCGGCAGGCCCGCGCGCGGCCTGGTCAACCGGTTCATGCTCGACCATCCGGATGCACCGCCCGGGTATCCGGAGGTGCACTTCGCCACGCGGCCGCTGCGGGCGGCCGCCGCGGCCGCCGGCGACACCAGCCGGATGAACCTGTGGGCGGGCGAGGGTTACCGCGCGGCCACCACCAGATCCGCCGCCGAGATCGTGGCCATGCTGGCCGACGGCACCGGCTAGTGCGGTGATCAGATAGGTTCACCGGGTTCGGTGGCAGGCGCCAGGTATCGCGGCGGCGGAGTTCAGCCCGCGGCGAAGTGGCATCGCGCGCACCCGCGGCGTCCGCGACATTGGAACCCGGGGCACGCCCAAAGCCACGGGAGGCCGTCATGCGAGTCGCCGTTCTTGCCGATATTCACGGGAACCTGCCCGCTCTCGACGCCGTACTGGCGGACGCCGAGGCCGCCGGGGCAAACGCGATCGTGTTGAACGGTGACATGGCCACCGGCCCGATGCCGGCCCAGACGCTGGAGCGGCTGGCCGGGCTGGGGGAGCGCGCGGTCTGGGTTCGGGGCAACTGCGAACGCGAGCTGGCCGATGCCTGGGACGGCACCCTCGATCCCGGCCTGCCCGAGCAGGCGCGGGTGCCCGCGGAATACTGCGCGTCACAACTTGAGCCTGCCCATCGTGATCTGCTGGACGGCCTGCCGCTGTCGGTCACGCTGGAGGTGGACGGGCTGGGACCGGTCCGCTTCTGTCATGCCACGGCCGTCAGCGACACCGACATTGTGCTCGTGGACTCCCCCATCGCCAGCTACCGCGGCGGGTTCGCCGACGTCACAGAACCGACCGTGGTGCTTGGGCACACGCACATGCCGTTCGATCGCCTCGCCGACCGCCGCCGGTTCGTCAACCCGGGCAGCGTCGGCATGCCGTACGGGACGGCGGGCGCGCACTGGGCGCTGCTGGGCCCCGAGGTCACCCTGCGGTGCACCGGCTACGACACGCAGGCGGCGGCACGGACGATGCGCGCGGCCGCGCCGGGGTACCCGGGGCTGGATGAGTTCATCGCGGAGAACGTCGTGACGGTCCCCTCCGACGCCGAGGCTCTGGCCATCTTCTCCGGATCCGGATGACGCTCCAGGCCCGCGTTACGGGGCATCCGGGGCGACGGTGCTGGCACATCGGCCTCCCGCGCCGTGTTGCTGCTCATGGTCGGCCCCGACTCTTATCAGGTTAGTGCGCACCTTCTGGCTACTCGATGTGCGCGAGAACTTCGCTGAGACCAGGAGGGAGGGAGCCTGTGGCGATTGAGGTGCGGTGACCGACGCGAATCTGGATAGTTCCGGGGCTGCGCGTGCTATTGCCCTACCC
>Ga0318556_10000377_pt1 | contig 12187 bp, 12 predicted proteins | sample GRESIP082b2f24_FD_203668 | JGI IMG/M metagenome (GOLD analysis project Ga0318556, IMG submission 203668) | Tropical soil microbial communities from Luquillo Experimental Forest, Puerto Rico - GRE.SIPMG.082b2f24 | ecosystem: Environmental > Terrestrial > Soil > Tropical forest > Bulk soil... | reverse complement strand
GTTAGGGAGGGGGCTGGAGCCGCCGGACGACGCTTCGCGAAGAGCCGCAATCGCCGCCAGGAGCCTGCGGCGATGGCCGATCGATGTGACGCCGAGGCCGATCAGATCATCGACCGTCAACTCTGGCAGAACGCCGGCGTCGATGTCGTTGGCGGCGAAGGCCGGCGCATACTGTTCCAGGCCGAGCCGGCGCAGCCAGTCGGCGACATCGATGGACATTGCGCTTCCCTGTCCGGCTATCCTTGGGCTCAGACATTATATCCTAAACCGAATATCCTAAACCGATCCGGTTTCGCTTTTGAGGTGCGTAAATTATGCCGCAATCACCGGGATGTTTGACCGTCGTCGAACATCCGCTTGTCCAGCACAAACTCTCGCTGATGCGCGACCGCAACACCTCAACCGCGGAGTTCCGGCGGCTGTTGCGAGAGATCAGCCTGTTGTTGGCCTATGAAGCGACCCGCGAGCTGCCGCTCGAGAAGGCCGAGATCGACACTCCGCTGGAGCGCGGGGCCTTCCCGCTGCTCGCCGGCAAGAAACTATGCCTGGTGTCGATCCTGCGCGCCGGCAACGGCATTCTCGATGGCATGCTCGATCTGTTGCCGTCGGCGCGCGTAGGCCATATCGGGATCTACCGCGACCCGCGCACCTTGCAGGCGATCGAGTACTACATGAAGCTACCGGAGGATCTCGCCGAGCGCGACGTAATCCTGTGCGACCCGATGCTCGCCACCGGCAATTCGGCGGTGGCGGCGATTTCACGCCTCAAGGAGCTCGCGGCGCGCTCGATCGAATTCGTCTGCCTCGTCGCCGCGCCCGAGGGGGTCGAAAAGGTGAACTCGATCTTCCCGGACGTCCGGATCGTCGCCGCTGCTCTCGACCGCTGTCTCAATGCGACCGGCTATATCCTGCCCGGGCTCGGCGACGCCGGCGACCGGCTCTTCGGCACCAAATAACGGACTACCACGCCGCGTCGAGCAGTTCGCGGATAACTGCCGGGCCGTCGATCTTGCGCGGGTTGGTGTGAACCCAGCGGTCGTGCATCGAATTCTCGGCGATCTTTTCGAGCTGTTCCGGCTTGACCCCGACATCGCGCAGCCGGGTGGGCAAGCCGAGCCGGCGATCAGCTCGGCGACGACCTCGGCTGCCGGCTCATCGGGCCGGCCGAGAGCCTCGCTGACCCGCATTTGTTTCTCGCGGTTCACCGCCTCGTTGAAGCGCAGCACGTGCGGCAGCATCACACAGGAGGTGTAGCCATGCGGCACGCCCGCGGTGCCGCCGAGCACATGCCCGATACCGTGGCTCGCCCCTTTGCTGACCCCGGTCTGCGAGCCGACCATCGACATCCAGGCGCCGATCTGGCAATCGAGCCGAGCCTCGCGATGCGCCGGGTCCGCGTGCACCGCGGGCAACCCTTTGCCGAGCAAGTGCAGGGCATGGTAGGCGGCGCCCTCAGAGATCGGCTGACCATCTACCGAGCAGATGTCCTCGACGGCGTGGTCGACCGCCCGAATTCCGGTGGACAGAAACAGCCATTCCGGCGTCGGCTCGCTGGCGGCGGGGTCGAGGATGACCGTGCGCGGGATCATCAGCGGATGGCTGAAACTCTCCTTGACGTGGCGCGCCGTGTCGGTGCAGCCGGCGCCGGCCGAGAACTCGCCCGCCGACAAAGTCGTCGGGATCGCAATCATGCGCACCCCTGGCGGCTCGACCTTCGGGCGTCGGGCGGTGCCGTCCGCCGCGATGACCGCGCGGTATTGGTCGAGCTGCGAGGGCTCGGTAACCCCGTTCCCAAGGCATAGCCCGACCATTTTCGCGGCATCGGTGACCGAGCCACCCCCCAGGGTGACCAGCAGATCGGCATTGGCCTCGCGAGCCGCATTCGCGGCTGCGACGACGTCGCTGCGCGGCGTGTGCGCGCCGATCTTCGCACAGAGCCCGGCAAAGCGGTTGCCGAGCACACGCCGCAGCCGTTCGACGAGGTTGGTCTCACGCGATAGCGTACCGCTCGCAAGTACGAAGACCGCGCGGGCGTCGAGCCGGTCAACCTCCCGAGCAAGGGTCTCGGCAAAGGGATTGCCAAAGACGACCCTTTCCATCGCCGGGAAGCGATAGATCCCGCTCAGCATCGATGTTCTCCTCAGAAACAAGAGCCCCTCACCCCAACCCCCCCGCAAGCGGGGCGAGGGAGGCATCAAAGCCCCTCTCCCGCACTGCGGGAGAGGGTGCCGAGCGGAGCGAGGCAGGTGAGGGGCTACGCCCTTACATCGCGGTCATGCGGGCGGCGCGGCGGCGCGCCAGCGGCGTCGCCGGCTCCGGGGCCGGGGCGGTCGGCATCCGGCCATTATCGCGCGGCATCCACCAATCCCACTCGTCCGCACCCATCTGGTAGTACATCAGGTTTTGCTTGGTGTTGCGGTTGACGAGTTTGCGGTTGTAGAGCGGGTGCGTGATCGAGCGGACCTCGTGCTCGATCTTGAACAGGCACTTGCCGGTGTCGAGGCAGGCGATGTCCTCGAACCGGTACTGGTGCTGGCTGCTTTCTTCGGTGATCAGCCCGCGCTTTTCGAGTTCGTCGTGCGGCCCCGAGAATTCCTGGATATAGACCTGCAGGTGATGACCGTCGAATTCGGGGATCTTCTTGTCGGTCTCGCGAAAGACCAGGCATTGCCCGAAGCCGGCGCTGACGCGCGCTGCGCGGCCGTCGCCGTTTTCCTCCATCTTGACCGGCGCATAAAAGATCTCGCGGTAAAAGCGTGCGATGCCGTCCGCGGTTCCCTCCGGCACGTCGAATTCGACATAGGGCATGCCGAGCGTGACCGGACCGAACTTGTCCGGCTGCGGCTCATAGAGGCGGAAGCGGTTGCCCCACGGGCAGGTCGCCTCGACAAAAGCGTTGTGCCGCTTGCAGTCGAATTTGCTGCCCTCGAGACGCGGCTTCACCGTGTTGAGGCGCTCGCACAAATCCTCGAGGCTCGGCACGACGAGCCCGACATGCCCGCGCAGCACGTTCGGGTCGCCCTTCGGCAAATGGAACTGGCTCCTGCCGACATTGACCCACATGTTGTTGGTGCCGGGCATCATGTAGGGATCGCGGGTCAGGCCGAGCCCGGCGAGGTAGAAATCAGTAGCGGGCTCCTGGTTGGAAACCCGGAGGTTGACGTGTTCGAGACCGACGATGTTGCCGACATCCTCGGCAGTGCGGTCATAGGTTTGTTGCGCCATCTGGGCCCTCCTTGTTTGGCGATCGGCCGCTGGCGAGCGGCCTCACCTGATGCGGCTCGTAGACGCCGCCATCAAAACAGCTTTTCGAACCTCTCGTCTACTGGAACGCGATAGCCGTTGGCCAAGCTGTTGGTTTCGTTCGCCATGCCGACGATCGCCATGACTTCGCCGAGCATCTCGCGGGTCATGCCCTCTCGCTTCGCCGCCGCCGCGTGCGAGGCGATGCAATAGGCGCAACCGTTGCTGGCGCTGACCGCGAGGTAGATGAGCTCCTTGGTCAACGGGTCGAGCGCGCCCGCCGCCATCACCTGTTTGATGCTCTCCCAGGTACGCCGCAAGGTCGGCGGATCGTTGGCCAACGCCTTCCAGAAATTGTTGATCCAGTCGGTTCCGCGCGTCGTCATGATGTCGTCATAGACCGCCCGTACCTCGGGGCTCGCCGCGTCGTATTCGATCAGCTGCACCACAGTCACAATCTTGGCCTCTTCCGCAGCTCGTGGCCGAGCCGGCCCGACAAGAACAGCCCGAGCATACGAAAATCGCTGATCAGCGACCAGCCCGGATGGCGGAATGTCTCGGGCTTGTTGCGCTCGAATACGAGATGACCGAGCCAGGCGGAGCCGTAGCCGACGACCGGCGCGGCGAGCAGCCAACGCCAATCGCGCCCGGCAGCGGCCGCGGCAAGGGCTAGAAAGGCCGAGATCGTGCCGAGATAGTGCAGTCCGCGAGTACGCGGGTCCGCATGCGCCGACAGATAGCGCTGCCAAAACTCCGGATAAGTCATGACATGCAATCCTTGTAATGCACCGGCCGGCATCGTAACTCAGACGCCACAATCCTGATATTGGCCCGCGGGGTTTCGAGATGGGTTACAGGGTAGCGGTGGTCGGCGCGACCGGCAATGTCGGCCGCGAGATGCTGACCACGCTCGTCGAGCGCGAGTTTCCGGCCGACGACGTCGTGGCGCTAGCATCGTCGCGGTCGATTGGACGCGAGGTGTCGTTCGGCGAGGATGACGTGCTCAAGGTCCAAGGCCTCGACACCTTTGATTTCCGCGGCATCGATATTGTCCTCTCCTCGCCGGGCGCCAAGGTGTCGGCGGTCTTCGCACCGCGCGCCACAAAGGCCGGTGCGGTGGTCATCGACAATACCTCGTATTTCCGCATGGAGCCGGATGTGCCGCTCGTCGTGCCGGAGGTTAATCCGCAGGCGATTTCGCATTACGCAAGGCGTGGTATCATCGCCAACCCGAACTGCTCAACGATCCAGATGGTCGTGGCGTTGAAGCCGCTGCACGACCTCGCCCGGATCAAGCGGGTGGTCGTCGCCACCTATCAGTCGGTTTCCGGGGCGGGGCGGGCCGCGATGGACGAGCTGTTCAATCAGACCCGCGCGATCTATGTGAACGACCCGGTCAAACCGGAGCGGTTTACAAAGCAGATCGCGTTCAACGTCATCCCGCATTGTGACGCCTTCCTGGACGACGGCGCGACCAAGGAAGAGTGGAAAATGACTGTCGAGACCCGCAAGATTCTTGACCCGGACATTGCGGTCACGGCGACCTGCGTGCGGGTTCCGGTGTTCATCGGCCATGGCGAAGCGATTAATGTCGAGTTCGAGCGGCCGCTCGGCGAGGAGGAGGCCCGCGCCGCGCTGCGGCGGGCGCCAGGGGTCAGCGTCGTCGATCATCGGGTCGACGAGGGCTATGTGACCCCGGCCGAGGCGGCCGGCGAAGATCCGGTCTATGTCAGTCGCATCCGCCGCGACCCGACGGTGCCGCATGGACTCAATCTATGGGTGGTTGCCGATAATCTGCGCAAGGGTGCCGCCGTCAACGCCGTGCAGATCGCCGAGCTTTTGGCGAACGAGCATTTCCACGACCGGCGTGGCAAACGCTCAAATGTCGAGCCGCTGCGCCGCACTGCCGCTCATTGAGAGCTGACACTCTCTCATCGGCCGTTCACTTGTCGCCCCGGCGCAGGCCGGGGCCCAGCATTCCGCAGCTCGGAACCGACGTTTACTGGTTAAGCCATTGCGGACACGTGAAAGCCCGGAGTCGCGGATCCATGGATCCCGGCCTTCGCCGGGATGACAATCGGGAATGACGGCGCATTCGGAGCCGGCCCGATACCGCGCACCCCCGGTCGACCACTTCCTCGGACTGCGCATCACGCCGCTGACCCGGCGGCGGCTGGAGGCGTTCCGCCGCAACCGCCGCGGCTTCTGGTCGCTGTGGATCTTTCTCGCCATCTTCCTCATCACCCTCTTCGCCGAGTTCATCGCCAACGATCGGCCGATCATCCTGCGCTATGACGGCGCGTGGTACTTGCCGGTTTTTGTCGATTATGCAGAGACGACATTCGGTGGCGAATTTCCGACCTCAGCGGATTATCGCGACCCGGCCGTAGCCAAGCTGATCTCCGACAAAGGCTGGATGATCTGGCCGCTGATCCCGTTCAGCTACAATACGATCAACTACAACCTGCCGAGCCCGGCGCCATCGCCGCCGTCGAGCGTCAATTGGCTCGGCACCGACGATCAGGGACGCGACGTGCTCGCGCGGCTGATCTACGGGTTTCGCATCTCGGTGCTGTTCGGCCTCACCCTGACCGTGTTGTCCTCGGTGATCGGCGTCGCCGCCGGCGCCGTGCAGGGTTACTTCGGCGGTTTTGTCGATCTCGGCTTCCAACGCTTTATCGAGATCTGGTCGGGTCTGCCGGTGCTTTATCTGTTGATCATTATGGCGAGCTTCATCGAGCCCAATTTCTGGTGGCTCCTGGGCTTGATGCTACTGTTCTCATGGATGGGGCTCGTTGATGTCGTGCGCGCCGAGTTTCTGCGGGCGCGCAATTTCGATTATGTGCGGGCGGCACGGGCGCTTGGCGTCTCCAACCGGGTCATCATTCTGCGTCACGTACTGCCCAATGCCACGGTGGCGACGATCACGTTTCTGCCCTTCATCCTCAACGGCTCCATCACGACCCTGACCTCGCTCGACTTTCTTGGTTTCGGTCTGCCGCCGGGCTCGCCGTCGCTCGGCGAGATCCTGGCGCAGGGCAAGGCCAACCTGCAGGCCCCCTGGCTCGGTCTGACGGCCTTTTTTGTGCTGGCCTCGATGCTGAGCCTGCTGATCTTTGTCGGCGAGGCGGTGCGCGACGCATTCGACCCGCGCAAGGTGGTGCTGTGAGCGAGGCACGCCGCAACGCGCCGCTCCTCGAGATTCGCGATCTCTCCGTCACCTTTGCTGGCCGCGGCGGCTCCAAGTCAGTCGAGGCGGTAAGAGGAGTCTCGCTCACGCTTGACCGCAGCGAGACCGTTGCGCTGGTCGGCGAGAGCGGCTCGGGCAAGAGCGTGACTGCTCTGTCGATTCTGCAGCTCCTGCCTTACCCGCTGGCGACGCATGGCGCAGACAGCAGCATCCGCCTTGCCGGCGAGGAGCTCGTCGGCGCTGCGCCGGACGCGCTGCGCCGCGTGCGCGGCAACCGCATCGCGATGGTCTTCCAGGAGCCGATGACCTCGCTCAACCCGCTGCACACGCTCGAGCAGCAAGTCAACGAGACCTTGCTGATACACCGGCACATGTCGGCAGCCGCGGCGCGCGAACGGACGCTCGAATTGCTGCGGCTCGTCGGCTTGCCCGACGCAGAGAGCCGGCTCGAGGCCTATCCGCACCAATTGTCCGGCGGGCAGCGGCAGCGGGTCATGATCGCGATGGCGATTGCCAACGAGCCCGACATCCTGATCGCCGACGAACCGACGACCGCGCTCGATGTGACGATCCAGGCGCACATCTTGGAGCTGCTCAAAGACCTGTGCGACCGCCTCGGCATGGCGCTCTTCCTGATCACGCACGACCTGACGATCGTCCGCAAAATGGCGGACAACATCTGCATCATGACGCAAGGCGAGATCGTCGAGGCGGGTCCCACCGCCGAGATTTTCGCGCGGCCGCGCCACCCGTACACCCAGCGCCTGCTCGCCGCCGAGCCAAAAGGCCGGGCGCCGCCTGCCGACCCCGCCGCCGTGGAGCTGATGGCAGCACAGGAGCTCAAAGTTTGGTTTCCGATCCGCCGCGGCGTGCTGCGCCGGGTCAGGGGTCACGTCAAGGCGGTCGACGGCGTCTCGCTCGCGGTGAGGAACGGTACGACGCTCGGCGTCGTCGGCGAAAGCGGCTCGGGGAAGACGACACTGGGTCTGGCGCTGCTGCGCCTGACCGAGGCGCAAGGGCAGATCCGGTTTGCGGGGCAGGATCTCGCCGCGCTTGGCCAGCGCCCGTTGCGGCCGCTGCGCCGCGAGATGCAGGTGGTCTTCCAAGACCCGTTTTCGAGCCTGTCGCCGCGGCTGTCGGTTGCGCAGATCGTCGAGGAGGGGCTCAAGGTGCACCGGCTTGCGGCAACCGCCGCCGAGCGCCGGCGGCTGATCGAGACCGCGCTGGTCGAGGTCGGGCTCGACCCTGAGGCGGCCGACCGCTACCCGCACGAATTCTCCGGCGGTCAGCGCCAGCGCATTGCGATCGCTCGCGCCCTCGTTCTGAAGCCGCGTTTCGTCGTGCTCGACGAGCCGACCTCGGCGCTCGACATGTCGGTGCAGGCGCAGATCGTCGAGCTGTTGCGCGAATTGCAGGCTCGTCACAACCTCGCTTACCTGTTCATCAGCCACGATCTCAGGGTCGTGCGCGCGCTCGCGCACGAGATTCTGGTCATGAAGGACGGCAGGATCGTCGAAGCCGGACCCACCGACCGCGTAATGACCCGGCCGCAGCACCCCTACACTCGCGCGTTGATGGCCGCCGCCTTCGACCTTGCAGCGGTTCCCGCGTAGCGCGCGCTTGTTCCGCTCCTCGGTTAGACCAGGTCGAGCGGCCAGATGGGGCGGCGGACTTTGGTGAAGAGTTCCGGGGTGTAAATCTCCGAGCACAAGGCACTGGTGTCGACGAGCACGACCTCGCGGGCGATCGGCTCGAAGGCGGCGCGGAAATGCTGCATCGATTTGACCGCCACCGTCCCGTAGCGGGTCGGATCGATCCCGAGTGAGGTGAACTGGGCGAGATCGACGGCTTGACCGTTGTTGGTGATGACGATGATGTCGATGCCGCCGACACGGAACACCATCGAGGGACCGTAGTTGCGTTCGATGCCGCCGCCCATCGGCCCGTATGCGACGAACCGGCCGTTGGTCAGGCACGTTACTTCGCCGAAAAGCGGGAGCGGCCCGCCGCCCATCGACGGGTCGGTCTTGCCGCCGAGCGTCAATGTCACCTTCGTCCCGATTCCGGCGCGCATGCCGTCTCGCACGGCCTCGGGGTCGCAGATCGCGTGAAACACGACGCTCTCGACCCCGGCCTCGACGAGGCCCTTCAAGAATGCCGTTGCATCGCCATAGCCGCCGCCTCCCGGGTTGTCGGTGTAATCAGCGACGACGAGCGGCTTGTCCCCAAGCTTGCCCTGCTTCGCCCGTGCCACCGCTTCCGCGACGGGCAGCAATTTGACCGTCGTGAAGCCGCGCGTTTCCCACGCGTAGTCCATAAATTCTTCGGCGATCGCTTGGCCCCGCTCGACATTGTCGTCAACCGTCACGGTCACCGAAGGGCCGACGTCATGGATATTGGCGCGGCTGAAGCCGGCGCAGATGCTGACGACCAGCGCCTCGCCGCGGCTCTCGAGCCCTTCGCCGCGGGCAATCAGCTCTGCCATCGGCCCTTGCTGGGTGCGGCCGTGGTCGAGACCGTAGAGCATCGGCCGGCGGGCGATCACGGTCTTTGGCCGGATCTCACCGCGCATTGCCGGCTCCAGCAACTCGGCGCCCTGCCAAGCACGCTCATATTGATCGATATGCGGATAGGTGCGGTATGCGATCAACGCGTTCGCATTATCCGCCATGCGCTGGGTTACATTGGCGTGCAGATCGAGGGTAACGACAACCGGCACGTCCGGTCCGAGGCGATGGCGCAGCCGCGCCAGGAATTCGCCCTCGGCGTCCTCGTGGCTCTGGCTGACCATCGCGCCGTGGAGGTGCAGCAAGACGCCGTCGATCGGACCTTTCATATCGACCGTATCGAGGATCATCCCGGTGATCTGCTCGAACGCATCATTGGTAACGATACCCGAAGGGTTGGGGTTGGCAGAGACCGGATGGATGAGCGTCCACCCGAACTTGTCCGCTGCCTCGAAGGTCGCGCCAAACGCCGAGCGCGTGCCCCGAAACGCCTCCGGGATCTCGTTGTCGAGATGGAAGTCGCGGCGGCGGATCATCGCCATGTCGGTTGGCACCTGGCTGAAGGTGTTGGTCTCGTGCATAAATCGGGCAGTCAACACACGCTTCACGGACAACCTCGTTGATTAGCGGCGGCGTCGGGTCGCCGTAGTATCTGCGCGGGCGTGGCCCGGGCAAACGAAAACGCCCCCGAAAGGCTCGGGGGCGCTCACATTTTTCCGGACTGCCGCTGATCAGGCAGCTTGGCGCTGGGTCACCGGCTCCAGCTCCGATTGGCCAGTACCGATCGCGATCTTGCGCGGCTTGGCCGTCTCGGGGATCTGTTGGGCCAGGTCAACATGCAGCATGCCATTGGCGACGGTCGCGCCGGCAACCTTGATATGGTCGGCGAGGCTGAAATGCCGCTCGAACGCGCGGCGCGCGATACCGCGATGCAGATAACGGCTCTCGTGTTCGTCCTTTTTCGCCTTACCGGTTACAACCAACGAGTTCTGCTGAACGGTGACGTCCAGTTCATCCGGCGAGAACCCGGCTACCGCCATCGTCAGCCGGTAGGTGTCCTCACCGGTCTTTTCGATATTGTACGGAGGGTAGCCGAGAGAGGCATTGTCGACGCGCATCGTGGCGTCGGCCAAGCGGGTCAACCGATCGAAACCAATCGTCGACCGAAACAGCGGAGAGAAATCGAAACGATCCATGACCACATTCTCCTTTGAGCAACATGGGTTGTCGCACCCCCCGGAATTCGGCCGGGTGCCAGTCATCCATGCGCAGCCCCAGAATTGGCAACCGCGCAAGGGTTAAATGGTGATTATGGCGACTCGGTCAAGGGGATAACCGCGACCCGCTCTCTTATTGTTTGATGCCGAAGCCTTGGAATCGCTTGTTGAAGCGAGCCAGTTGACCACCGGTGTCGACGAGACGCTGTTGCCCGCCTGTCCACGCAGGGTGCGATTTCGGATCGATGTCGAGCCGCAGTGTATCCCCCGGTTTACCGTAGGTCGAGCGCGTCTGATACGAGGTCCCGTCCGTCATCACGACGGTAATCTCATGATAATCGGGGTGAATGCCTTCTTTCATCGAACCATCCTCCGCAACACTGCCCTTATAGCGGAGCCGCAACACGAGCGCAATTTGCACCCGACAGAGCCAATCCTGTTACGGCCTGTTTCCAGCTACGGCCGGAGCGGGGCTACTCACTGGGCGCAGCCAATCGCACGGCGGGGCAGCGCGTGCGAGCCGGCGAGTGTGAAGTGGCGATCGACAAAAGCGTAGACGCCTGGCGATGCAGCGGTCTGCGGCGTCGCCCCCGTCAGCGACGGTGAGCCTTGGTCCGCGATATCGCACATTGCAATCACAGATCGAGCGATGTTTTTGAGGCTCAAGCCGCTATTTATTGCAGGTAGCCCAACGTCCCCTTTCGCGGATACGCGCGTCCGTGATTCGATGACCGCCTGAGGTGCCGATAAGGAAAATACCGATGCCTGCTACGCTTCGCCCACGCCGCAGCCTCCTCTTTGTGCCCGGTGCCAATCCGCGGGCGCTCGCGAAGGCGCGGACACTCGCCGCCGACGGGCTCATCATCGATCTCGAGGACGCGATCGCGCCGGACGCAAAGGAGAGCGCGCGGGCGATCACTGCGGCGGCCCTAGCGGAGGGCGGCTACGGCGGTCGCGAACTCGTGCTGCGCGTCAACCCTATCGACACGCCCTGGGGCCATGCCGACCTGGCCGCCGCCGCTACGATGCCCATCGATGCGGTGTTGCTGCCAAAGGTCGAGGGCCCCGACCGGATGCCGCTGACAGCATCACTGCTCGACGCATTCGGGGCACCGGAGCGGCTTGCGATCTGGTGCATGCTCGAGACGCCGCGCGGTATCCTTTACGTTCGCGAGATCGCCGCGGCGAGCCCCAGGCTCGCTGCGCTCGTGCTCGGCACCTCGGATCTAACAAAGGACCTGCACGCGCTCGCGACCCAAGATCGCCTGCCGCTGATTACCTCGCTCAGCCACGCAATTCTCGCCGCCCGCGCAAATGGGCTGGCGATTCTCGATGGCGTCCACCTCGATCTCGCGGATGATGAGGGATTAACCGCATCCTGCCGGCAGGGCCGCGAATTCGGCTTTGACGGCAAGACCCTGATCCACCCCCAGCAGATCGCCGCCGCCAACGACGCTTTTGCGCCAACCCCAGCGGAAATCGAATGGTCGCGGCGGATCATTGCGGTGCATGCCGAAGCCGCCGCCACGGGTAAGGGGGTGGTGCTCGTCGACGGCAGGTTGATCGAGAACCTGCATGTCGAGAATGCGCATCGCCTGCTGGTGTTGGCCGACGAAATTGCACGGCTGCCATTGGCAGGTGCGGGGCAGCCCGGCACGAGCTTCCGTTGACACTCTTCGGTGCGCGGTCTAATTCACAGCCGGGCCGGCACCCGGGCCGCGCTATTTTGTGGCGAGGCCGGAGTGTCGTCAGTAATGCCGGAATTGCCGTAGCATGAGATCCGCCGACCGGCCGCTTTCGCCGCACCTTCAGGTCTATCGCTGGCAACTCACCTCCGTCCTGTCGATCCTCCACCGGGCCGCCGGGATAGTGCTGGGCACCGGCACGCTTTTGCTCGTTTGGTGGTTGGTCGCCGCCGCTTCGGGGCCCGAGGCCTTTGAAGGCGTGGAGAACTTCCTTGGCTCCTGGCTGGGGCTCTTGCTGTTGTTCGGCTGGACCGTCTCGCTGTTCTATCATTTGTGCAATGGTAT
>Ga0318556_10000367_pt1 | contig 12325 bp, 9 predicted proteins | sample GRESIP082b2f24_FD_203668 | JGI IMG/M metagenome (GOLD analysis project Ga0318556, IMG submission 203668) | Tropical soil microbial communities from Luquillo Experimental Forest, Puerto Rico - GRE.SIPMG.082b2f24 | ecosystem: Environmental > Terrestrial > Soil > Tropical forest > Bulk soil... | reverse complement strand
ATGACGTGGAGCTTGGGTCGGGCGCTGACCCGGATGCGGTCCAGGATGGCGAGCACGACCGCGACGGCGATGCCCTGCTGGATGCCGACCAGGACGACGGCCAGCAGCGTGGTGGCGGCCAGCGCGAACTCGAAGGCGCTGAAGCGGAAGATGGCCACGAGGTCGCGCCAATTGAAGAGGTGGTAGGCGACATAGATGAGGATGGCGGCCAGCGTGGCCAGCGGCACGTCTCGGAAGATGTTGGCGACGGGGATCAGCAGCACGACCGCCGCCGCCGCACCCAGCGGGCCGGCTTGCGTGCGCCCGCCCGCCGTGGCCACGGCTCCGCTGCGCGGGGGGCTCGCGTTGACGGGGAAGGCGCCGACCAGGCCGGCCAGGACGCTCCCACCGCCGACGCCGGCGAAGTCGCGTCCCGCGTCGATCTCGTACTCGCCCCGGTCGGCGAAGGCGCGTGTGGTGGCCGCCGTCTGGGTCACGACGACCAGCGCCACCACGCCGGCGAGCGGGCCGACGCTCGCGATGGCTGACCACGACAGCCCTGTGAGGCCGAGGTGTGGCGCCCCGGTGTGCACGGTCCCGAGCACGGCCACGCCGTGCGACTGCAGGTCGAGCGCCGCCACGAGCCCGGAGGACGCGACCAGTCCGATCAGCGCACCGGGGATCCGGTGGCCGATGCGGGCGCACACGATCATGGTGGCCAGCACGCCCAGACCGATGAGCAGTGACCACCCGTTGACCTCGTTCAGGTGGTGTGCCACGTAAGAGACGCGCTGTTGGTTGTCGCCGCTCGTCGGCGGCAGGCCGAGGAGGTCGGGCAGTTGATGGGCGACGATGATCACCGCGACGCCGGAGAGGAAGCCCGTGCTGATGGGCACGGAGAGGAACTCGGCGATCCAGCCGAGGCGCAGCAACCCGACCAGCAGGACGGCGATGCCGACCATCACCGCCAGGATCCCCACCAAGGCGACGTAGTGCGGCGAGCCGGTGGCGGCCAGCGTGGCCACGCCGGCGGCAAAGAGCGGGGCGATGGTCGAGTCGGCGCCCACCGACATCTGCGGGTTGGACCCGAGCAGGGCGAAGACCACCGTGCCGGCCACGAAGGCGTAGAAGCCCGTGATGGGGGGCATCCCGGCCAGGCGGGAGGTGGCCAGCTGCTCGGGCACGGCGATCACCAACAGGGTCAGCCCGGCGGCCAGGTCCGCGCCCGCCCACGCCTGCCGGTACCCGTGCAGCGAGGTGAAGACGGCCGGCGGGCGCACGGCGACATCTTCGCCGACCGTCCCGGCCGGGCCCGTGATGCCGGCGACGTCGGCGGTGCCGTCGGTGCCGTGTGAATAGTCTCGGTGCCGATGAGTGATTACCCCTACGCCGACCGCTTCGCCGTCCACCGCGCGCTCCCCGAATCGGGCACGTCGCGCCAGGAGGTCCTCGCCGAGCTGCATGCGATGGCGACCGAGGAGGACGCGTTCTGGGAGACCGGCAAGTGCTCGGGGACCATGTACTGCGGGGACCACGACCACTACCACTTCATGAACGAGGCGTTCGGCCTCTTCGCCCACGTCAACGTGCTCCAGCGCGACATGTGCCCGAGCGCCACGAAGTTCGAGGCAGAGATCATCGCCATGACGATCGGGCTCCACGGCGGCGAGTCCGCCCGCGCGGCCGGCGACGAGCCCTGCGGCCTGGTCACCACCGGCGGGACCGGCAGCATCCTGCACGCGATCCTCGCCTACCGCGAGCACGCGGCCCAGACCCGCGGCGTGGAGCACCCCAACGTGATCAAGCCGGAGACCGCGCACCCCGCCTTCGACAAGGCCTGCCACCTGTTCGGGGTCGAGCTGCGCCGCGCGCCCGTCGACCCCGTGACGACGCGCGTCGACGTGGACTGGGTGCGTGACCATGCGGACGAACGGACGGTCGCCCTCATCGGCTCGGCCTGCAACTACGGCTACGGCACCATCGACCCCATCGTCGAGCTCAGCGAGGTCGCGCTCGAGCGCGGGATCGGGCTCCACGTCGACGCCTGTCTCGGCGGCTTCATCCTCCCCTTCGGCCGCGAGCTCGGCTACGACATCCCCGCCTTCGACTACTCCGTCCCCGGCGTCACCTCCATCTCGGCCGACACCCACAAGTACGGCTACGCGTTCAAGGGATCCTCCGTCTTGAGCTTCCGTTCCAAGGAACTGCGCAACGCGCAGTACTTCTACCTGACCGACTGGAGCGGCGGGAAGTACACGTCCCCGGGCATGGAGGGCTCACGCTCGGGCGGGCTGATCGCGGCGACCTGGGCCTCCATGGTCCAGCTCGGTCACGCCGGCTATCTGGGCTACGCGCGCCAGATCTTCGAGACCTCGTCCGCCATGCAGGACGCCGTGCGCTCGCACCCCGAGCTGCGCCTCGTCGGGCACCCGACCTTCCTCTTCTCGTTCACGTCCGACGCGTTCGACATCTACCACGTCAACGACTTCATGCGGACGAAGGGTTGGCGCTTCAACGGGCAGCAGTACCCGAACGCCCTGCACATGGCGGTCACGCGGCCGCAGACGCAGCCCGGCGTGGTCGAGGCCTTCGAGGCCGACCTGGCCGATGGGGTGGCCTACGCCAAGGAACACGCGGACGAGTCGCCGCGCTCGGGCGCCATCTACGGCGGCGTGGCGGGGGGGATGACGAGCGAGGCCGACGAGTTCATCCGCGCCGTGATGGCGGACATGCTCGACGGACAGTCGTCGATTCCACCCACGTGAGCAAGGCCGAGGTGGCGGCCGGCGACCCGGACCATCCCACCGGCCCGCCGCGCCCGTGGGTCGACGGGTGCGTCGCCGCCCAGCGCGCGCTGGACGCCGCGCTCGAGGGTCTCAGCGACGAGCAGGCGCGGGCGCCGAGCCGGCTCGAGGGCTGGAGCGTGGGGCACGTGCTGACGCACGTGGCGCGCAACGCCGACAGCGTCGTGTGGCGCCTCGAGGGCGCGGCCCGCGGGGAGGTGCGCGACCAGTACCCCGGTGGCCTGGAGCAGCGGCGGGCCGAGATCGAGGCGGGCGCCGGCCGGCCGGCCGCCGAGCTCGTGGCCGACGTGGCGCGCACCTCGGCGGCGGTCGAGGCGACGATGGCCGCGCTGTCGCCCGCGGCATGGGCCGCGCCGTCGCGCACGTCGCGGGGTGTGACAGAGCCGTCGCGTGACGCCGTGTTCTCCCGGTGGCGCGAGGTGGTCGTGCACCACGGCGACCTCGGCCTCGGCCCGGTCGACTGGCCGCCGGCGCTCGTCGCCACGTGGCTCCCGCGCGAGCTGCCCCGACTCGCCGAGCGGGCCGACCCGACAGGGCTCCTGGCATGGGTCGTCGGACGAGGCCCGGCGCCCAACCTCGATCCCTGGTGACGCCGTCAGCGGCGTGCCGCGTCGGGCGTCAGGACGAGACGAAGGCGTTGCCGGCCCGGTCGACGGCCACGCAGTAGGCCGTCGTCGGGCACGAGACGCTCGTGAGGGCGTGGCCGGCGTCGATGAGCGTGCCCGAGGTCCAGCTCGTGCCGTTGAAGCCGAAGACCCGTCCGAGCGAGTCCACGGCACGGCAGAACACGGCGGTCGGGCACGAGACTCCGGTGAGGCCCGAGGCGTTGGTGCCGGCCAGCGGCGGTTCGCTCGCCACCGACGCGGGCGGGGAGAACCCCTGGCCGTTCCAGGTGAGCGCGCCGCCGTTGCTGTCGACGAGCATGCAGAACGAGGTGGTCGCGCACGAGACGGAATTCAGCTGGCCCGCGGCGTCGGCGTCGTTGGGCTGGGTCCAGGTGTGGCCGTCCCAGACCGAGGGGCCGCCCTCGGCGGCCACGCAGAAGGCGGGCGTGACGCACGAGATCTGGTTGGCCGCACCCCAGGCTCCGAGGTTGCCGGACCAGCTCCGGCCGTCGTAGTTGAACGAGTTGCCCTCGCCGTCGATCGTGATGCAGAAGGACGGACCGGTGCAGGCGACAGCCGTGAAGCCCTGGGCGGCGGCGATGGTGGTCGGCGCTTGCCAGCCCATGCCGTTGTAGAACGCGACCTGGTTCAGGTTGGGTGCGGCCGCGCAGAACCCCGGGGTGGCGCAGGCAAGGAAGGACGCACCCTGCGGCGAGGGTGCGGGCACCGGCGGACCGAGTGGGGTGACCTTGTCGTAGAACAGCTCGAAGGTCTGTCCGGCGGTCGAGCCGGCGAGGCAGACCCCCGCGGCGGGGCACGACACGACCGAGAGGTCCGCTCCAGGCGCCATCGGGATGGCCTTGGACCAGCTGCCGGCCGGGCCCGTGGTCGTGGTGGTGGTGGCCTTCGCGGTCGTCGTGGTGGGTGCGCCCGACCCGGTCGACGCTCCGCCGCAGCCCGCCACGAGCAGGGCGAACGCCGCGGCGGCGGCCACCGCGCCCAGCCGTCCCACCCCCGCCCGCACTAGCGCTGTGCGGGGAGGCCGTTCGCCTCGAGCGGGCGGTGCCGCGACCAGGTGTCCAGCACGATCAGCGTCTTGGTGCCGGTCACCCGGCCGCGCCGGCGGAGCTGCTCGATCACCTGTCCCAGGCGTTCGACGTCGGGCACCTGCAGCCAGACCAGGGCGTCGGGGTCACCGGCCGTGGTGAAGACGGCCTGGACCTCCGGGAGCTGCATGGCCGTCTCCTTGATCTCTTGGAGGTCGGCGGTACCGGCGAAGCGCACCTCGGTGAAGGCCTGGATGGGGCGTCCCGCCTTGCGGTGGTCGACGACCACCGTGTACCCGGCAATCACGCCGGTGCGCTCCAGACGCTCGATGCGCCGGGTGACGGCGGAAGCCGAGAGCGAGACCTGTTCGCCGATGTCCGCCATGGTCCGCCGGGCATTGTGCGACAGCAATTCGATGATCTGGTGATCGATTGGGTCGAGCTCCTCTGTTCCCATGGGTTGTCAGCCTAACGAAGGCGGGTTGTCTTGCACGTTCAGTGCATCTTGGGGGGCGAAGTTCAGCTCTCCGTTGCGTGACCGGGTGTCAACAGACCGCGGGGACGCCGGCCGGGTGCTCAGGCGACCGCGGTCAGGGCGGTCGCGGCGGTCAGGCGGTGAGGCGGTGGAGGCGGTGAGGCGGTGGACCGACACGGCGTAGTCGTCCTCGGGACCGAAACGCCGGCGGTCCCAGGTGGACCAGCGGTCCTCGAGCACCAGACCGGCCGCGGCGGCCAGGGCGTCGTGTTGCTCGGGACCGAACCCGCCCGGCCGGAGCGAATACCCGGCGACCAGGCGCCCGCCGGGGACGAGCCAGCGGGCCGCGTTGGCGATGACCCGGCCCTCCGTGCCCGAAGCGACAAAGATCAGCACGTTCCCCGCCATGACCACGACGTCGAAGATGCGTCCGAGCTCGAGTCCGGGGTCGCTCAGGTCCCCCTCGATCCACGCGAGGTCCGGGGCCTTGTCACGGGCGCTCTCGAGCATGGCCGCGTCGGCGTCCACCCCGACGACCGGATGCCCGCGACGGCTCAGCTCAATCGCCACGCGGCCCGTGCCGCACCCCGCGTCGAGCACGGATCCGGGGCCGTACGAATCGACGAGCGCGGCTTCCCCGTGGACGTCGACGCCGGCCGAGGCCAGCCGGTCGAACCGATCGTCGTAGGCGGCCCCGCGCGGCACATCACTCTGGTGCCAGCGGTCGTGCACCGTCGGCTACGGGTTCGAACTCCCGGCAGGCACGCTCCGCGTCGTGGCGCCCGCGGGGAGCATGAACAGGCTGGCCGGTGGGTTCGACGAATACGCGGTGAGCACGACGTAGTCGGACGCCGTGCCCGAATAGGCGAGGACGCCCTGCTTGGTCACGCAGTACTTGGCCGTCCTCCCGTGCACCGAGACGGTGACGCAGGTGGACGGCTGGCCCGCGAAGGTGGCCGACGACGACGACGCCTTGACACCGAGCACTCTCGACAGGATCCCGTGTCTCGCTAGGGCGAACGCGCCCCGAGCGAGGGCGGGGCTGAAGGTGTTCTCCAGGGAGAGCAGGGGGTTCGATCTGTGCACCGAGATGCAGGTGGTCGTCCCGGTGCCAGCGCCGGAGTTACCCGAGGTGCCGGTGCCGCCAGAACTGCCGGTACCGCCGGAGCTGCTCTTGGTCGGGCAGTAGTACGTGGTCTTCCCGTCGTCGATGACCTGTCCACCCGATGCCGAGAAGTTCGACTTGGGCGGTTTTTGCGCGATCGTCACCGTGCTGGTCTTGCCGCCGGCGACCGCAGAGTAGGTCGCCCAATAGGTCAGGTGTCTGGCCCGATTGGTGCTGTTGATCAGCGCGTTCAGGTTGGCGTTCGAGACCGGTTTGGCCGAGGCCACGGCCGGGCTCAGCGCGAGCGCGGCCACGCCCAAGACGGCGGCGGCGAGAGCGGCGCGACGTGGGCCCATCGCCGAACGGTAGCAAGACCCCTCGCGGGACGGTCGGCGGGTCTTGCGGCCTCGGGCCGGGCGGCCTGCACCGATCGGTAACGTGAGCGCGATGTGTCTCCTGGTGGTCGCGTCGCGCGTCGTCCCCGAAGAGCCGCTGCTCGTCGGGGCCAACCGCGACGAGGTGCTCGACCGGCCCGCCACCGCGGTCGCGGTGCTCGAGACGGGACCGCCCCGGATCTTGGGCGGGCGCGACGACCTGTCGGGCGGTACCTGGCTCGCCGTGAACGAGCACGGTGTGTGCGCCGGCCTCACCAATCAGCCGCTGGGCGAGGCCAAGGACCCGACCAAGCGTTCCCGCGGCGAGTTGCCGCTCGCACTGGCGCGCCACCGCTCCGCCTCCGAGGCCGTGGCGTCGTTCGTCCAGACCTACCGGCCGTCCGACTACAACGGCGCGTGGATGCTCGTGGGCGACCGCAACGCCGCGTTCTTCGTCGACTTCACCCGGCCGGAGGGCGCCACCGCCGTACCACTCCCCCCCGGCATCCACGTCCTGGAGAACCGTGGGCTCACGGACGTGTCGCCGAAGGTCGACCTGGTGCGCCAGACGCTGGGCACGCCGACCGATGCCGAGGAGGTCGTCGCCGCCTTTCGCCGCACGCTGGTCGACCACCGCATTCCGGACGGTGACGAGCGTGCCAACGGGGCGAACTGCGTCCACCTCGAGTCGTTCGGCACGCGTTCGTCGTGTCTCATCCGCGTCCCCGCGGGCGAGGGCGTGCCGCGTCTGTGGGTCGCCGACGGACCACCCTGCGCCTCGGAGTACCGGGACGCGTCGGTGCTCTGGGAGGCGCAGACGGCTCAGCCGCGCACGAGCGGCTTGTAGCGCAGCCGGTGCGGCTGGTCCGCTTCGGCACCGATGCGCCGACGGCGGTCCGCTTCGTAGTCGCTGAAGTTCCCTTCGAACCAGCGGACCTCGGAGTCCCCTTCGAAGGCGAGGACGTGTGTGGCCACTCGGTCGAGGAACCAGCGGTCGTGGCTGATCACGACGGCGCAACCGGGGAAGGCCAGCAATCCATCCTCCAGCGCGCGCAGCGTGTCGACGTCGAGGTCGTTCGTCGGTTCGTCCAGCAACAGCACGTTGCCGCCGCTACTGAGCACCTTGGCCAGCAGCACGCGGTTCCGTTCCCCACCGGAGAGCTTCCCGACCTGCTTCTGCTGGTCGCTGCCCTTGAAGCCGAAGCCGGCCACGTAGGCGCGGGCGTGCATCTCGCGACCTCCGACGACCATTCGATCCGCTCCGCCGGTGATCTCCTCGAACACGGTGGCCTCGCCGGCCAGCGTCTCTCGGGTCTGGTCGACGTAGGCGAGGACCACGCTCGACCCGATGGCCAGCGACCCCTCGTCTGGCTTCTCCTCACCCACCATCATCCGGAACAACGTCGTCTTCCCGGCGCCGTTCGGGCCGATGACGCCGACGATGCCGCCGCGCGGCAGGGTGAAGGTGAGCCCGTCGACGAGCAGGCGGTCGCCGTACCCCTTCACGACGCCGTCGGCCTCGACAACCTGGTCGCCGAGGCGAGGCCCCGCCGGGATCGCAAGCTCGACGCCATCGGTGCGGCGTTCCGCGGCCTCCGCTTCGGCCACGAGGTCGTTGTAGGCCGTGATCCGTGCCTTGCCCTTGCTCTGCCGGGCGCGCGGTGACATCCGGATCCAGTCGAGCTCGCGGGCCAAGGAGGCCTGCCGCGCCCGGTCCGCCTTCTCCTCGACGGCGAGCCGAGCCTGCTTCTGCTCCAGCCACGACGAGTAGTTGCCCTCCCACGGGATCCCCGCTCCGCGATCGAGCTCGAGGATCCAGCCGGCGACGTTGTCGAGGAAGTAGCGGTCGTGCGTCACCGCGACCACCGTGCCCGGATACTCCTGCAACGTCCGCTCCAGCCAGGCGACGGACTCGGCGTCGAGATGGTTGGTCGGCTCGTCGAGGAGCAGCAGGTCGGGTTTCGACAGCAGGAGCCGGCACAGGGCGACGCGCCGCCGTTCGCCGCCCGACAAGGTCGTGACGTCTGTGTCCCCTGGCGGCAGCCGGAGCGCGTCCATGGCGATGTCGAAGGTCCGCTCGAGGTCCCAGGCGCCCGCGGCGTCGATCTTCGCCTGGAGGTCGGCTTGCTCGGCCAGCAATGCCTCGATGTCGGCACCCTCGTCGCCGAACGCCGCGCAGACCTCGTTGAAGCGGTCGACCAGCGCCTTCACCTCGCCCACGCCCTCGGCCACGTTGCCGGCGACGTCTTTCGCCGGGTCGAGGCGGGGCTCCTGGGGGAGGTAGCCGACGGTGAAGCCGGGCGTCAGCCGGGCCTCACCGCTGAACCCGTCGTCCTCTCCCGCCATGATCCGCAGGAGCGAGGACTTCCCCGAGCCGTTGGCGCCGATCACCCCGATCTTGGCGCCGGGATAAAAGGAGAGGTTGATCCCCTTCAGGACTTCCCGGTCGGGTGGGTAGAAACGCCTGAGCCCCCGCATGGTGTAGATGAACTGCGCCGGCACGGCGACCAGTGTGCCCGATGTCAGGCGACGCCGATCGCCTCGCGCAATCCACGCTGCACGCCCGTTGCAGGGGATCGTCAAGGGATTGCCACCAAACCGCCACCGGAGCGGTGGACGCTGGCAACCGGAACCGCCTAGTAAGTGCGCCTTCAAGAACCGGAAGGAACATCCTCTTGGCGATCCGGCATATTCCCCTCTCCCGCGCGCGGCGTCGCGCGGGAGCGTGGCTCATCGGGCTCGCGGCAGCAGCAGCGCTCGGAGCCGCTCCCTTGCAGGCGGCGGCAGCCGGGCCGCGCTCGGCGCCCGCGTCGGCACACAACGCCGGCCTCAAGGCCTCCGATCAGAACCCGCTCACGACCTCGCCGGGGTCGACACGCAACGAGAGCTCCCAACCCTCCGACCAGAGCGCGCACACGACGTCGCCGACGGCGCCGCTCGGCAGCGCTGCACCATCGAGCTCCTTTCCCGGGTACCGCATCGTGAGTACGGCGGGTCTGGTCGGCACCTACGGTGAGCCGTTCATTGCTTCGCTCGGCGCCACGAACCTCCAGTCGTCGGTGGTCGGCATGGCCGGCACGCCCGACGGGTCCGGGTACTGGCTCGTCGCGGGCGACGGCGGCGTCTTCGCGTTCGGCGATGCCGGCTTCCACGGATCGCTGAGCGGGCAGACGCTCCAGCGCGACGTCGTCGGGATCGCCTCCACCCCGGACGGCGGTGGCTACTGGGAGGTCGGCGCAGACGGCGGCGTGTTCGCTTTCGGCGACGCGGGCTTCTTCGGCTCGGTGGGCGGCGACCGCCTGCACGCCCCGGTCGTCGGCATCGCGGCGACGCCCGACGGACACGGCTATTGGCTCATCGCGGCGGACGGCGGCGTCTTCGCCTTCGGCGACGCGGGGTTCTTCGGATCGGCCTCCGGTGTCGGCCTGAATCAGCGCGTGGCGGGGATTGCCGCCACCGCGGACGGAGGGGGCTACTGGCTGGTCTCGCGCGATGGCGGGGTGTTCGCGTTCGGCGACGCCCGCTTCCTCGGGTCGGTCTCGCGGACGTCCCTGGCGAGTCCGGTCGTCGGGATCGCGGCCTCGCCCGACAGCCGCGGCTACTGGATGGTGGCGGGCGACGGCGGCATCTTCGCGTTCGGCGACGCGCCGTTCCGCGGCGCGGCCTCCGGCTCCCTGCCCAGCGGACAGAGCGTGGTGGGCATCTCGGCCGGACCCGGCACGCGCGACGACGGGACGAACGGCGACTTCGCCAAGGTCGCGTCCGCGGCGCGTCCGTACCCGCCGGGTGCACAGGGTTTCGACGTGTCGTGGCCGCAGTGCGCCGCTCCACTGCCCGCGCCCTCCACGATCGCGGTCGTCGGCATCAACAACGGAACGGCCAACACGTTCAACCCGTGCTTCCGCACGGAGGCGTCGTGGGCCGGCCTCAACCTGTCCGTCTACGTGAACGTGAACGCACCGAACCCGGCCGTCCCGAGTCAGTGGGCCCAGGGCCCCGCCGGAGCCTGCGCGCCCGGTGACGTCCGGTGCGCTTCGTACAATTACGGTTTCAACAGCACCCGCAGCTCCATCAACATGGTGCGAGCGAAGGGCTTCGAGCCGCACCTGTGGTGGCTGGACGTGGAGACGTCGAACCTGTGGTCGGCCGACCCCGGCACCAACGCGCAGGTCGTCGCCGGTGCACTCGACGCGATCGCGCAGGCCGACGGGCGGGCGGCGATCTACAGCACCCCGCTGCAGTGGCACGACATCGTGGGGAACTACCGGCCAGGCGTCCCCGCCTGGTACGCCACCGGCGCCCCGCTCAGTTCGCCGCAGCAGTGGTGCGGCAGCAGCTTCACCGGCGGTCCCGTCTACCTGGTCCAGGGCCTGGCCGGACCATTCGACAGCGACTACGCCTGCTGAGGCGCCGGCAGGTGCGCCGGCTGTTGCTCACGGGCTGTCGCGCCAGCGGATCTTCTGACGCCGTCTCGGGACGACGGCCCCGCGCTCGACGAACCACCTCGCCGAGTCCGCGAGCGCGTCGCGGGCCGGGCGGGGCGCGTAACCGAGCTCGGCCCGGGCGCGTGCGTCATCGAACGCCATCCGCGACGTCGACATGCGCGCTGCCTCGAGCGGGATGGACGGATGGCGCCGGAGCAACCGGCCCTCGACCATCTCGGAGACGGCGGCCACGACCAGGGACACTGAGCGCGGCACCTTGATGCGTGGCACGGGCAGGCCAGTGATGGCGGCCAGCTCACCGAGCAGGCGCTGCAAGGTGAGGTTCTCGCCACCCAGGATGTAGCTGCGACCACTCGTGCCGCGCTCGAGCGCGAGCACGTGCCCGCCGGCCACGTCGTCGACGTGCGCCACGTTCAGCACTGTGTCCACGTAGCCCGGAACACGGCCGTTGAGGAAGTCGAGCACGAGCTTGCCCGTCGGCGTGGGCGCGCGGTCGCCCGGACCGAGGGGAAAGGTGGGCAGCACCAGCGACACCGACAACCCCTCGGCTGCGGCGCGCAGCACTTCGTGCTCGGCGACGTACTTCGACCGTTTGTACGAGCCGTAGAGGTGACGGACGTCGGGGAACGACGTCTCGTCGGCCGCGAGGTCGCCCGAGACCTGCTCGAGGCCCAGGGTGCCCACGGTGCTGGTGTACACGAGCCGCTCGACCCCTTCGTTGCGCGCCGCCGCCAGGACGTTCCGCGTCCCCCCCACGTTGACCGAGTAGAAGTCCCCTTGGTCGCGGGCCCAGAACCTGTAGAGCGCCGCGACGTGAAAAACGGCGCGGCATCCGGCGATCGCGTTCCGCACGTCGGTGGCGCTCCGGACATCGCCGGCAACCTGCTTGACCGGGAGTTCGTCCAGGTTCGCTGTGTCAACCCCCGCCTCGACGAGCGTGACCACCTCAACATCGCGGAGCACCAGATTGCGGGTGACGGCGGAACCGATGAACCCGCTGGATCCGGTTACGAGCACACGGTCGCCCGCTTCGAGCCTCACAGGCGAGCTCGATGCAGGGTCCCCTTGGCCATGGTCATGCCGAACTCGAAGAGCAAGCTGGAGCCGCGCTCGGCCGACGCAAGCACGTCATCGAGTGCGTCGGCGAAGAGCTCAACCTCGTCGTCACCGGCGATGAGCGGTGGGAGGAGCTTGACGACGTTCATGTTGTCGGCCGCCACCTGCGTCAAGATCTTGTGCCGGTGGAACAGCGGCACCACCATCATCTGAGAGAACAGCGCCGGGCGCATGGCCTCGATCATCCGGAAGCGACGGCGCAGGCTCGGCGTCGTCGGTTCCCCGAAGACCAACCCGATCATCAGTCCCCTCCCCCTGACCTCGTGGAGGAACTCATAGCGCTCGACCAGCGGCGCCAACGACTTGGTGAACGCTTTGCCCGTCCGCTGCACCCGGTCCAGGATCTCCTCGTCGTCGAAGGCGGCCAACGTCGCCA
>Ga0318556_10000349_pt1 | contig 12473 bp, 8 predicted proteins | sample GRESIP082b2f24_FD_203668 | JGI IMG/M metagenome (GOLD analysis project Ga0318556, IMG submission 203668) | Tropical soil microbial communities from Luquillo Experimental Forest, Puerto Rico - GRE.SIPMG.082b2f24 | ecosystem: Environmental > Terrestrial > Soil > Tropical forest > Bulk soil... | reverse complement strand
GTACAGGATCACATCGGCGTGCACCAGGACGGCCTCGTGAATGCGGTCGCCGAGCTCGGCGAACAGCTTGGGCGAGTAGCCGGCGTCGCGCTCGGTGGCCGGGACGGCCCGGGTCAGCAGATGGTTGACCGCAGTGACGAGTGCCGCCAGCTCGGGCTTGTCGCTAGCGACGTCAACGTGCCCGGGCAGGCGGCCACCGATGGCGATACGCTGCAGCTGCCGCGACAGGTCCTCGAGCTTGCGCAGGTCGCGCCGCTGCAACGCGTACAGGACCAGAAACAGGGCGGCGATGACTGCGAATAGAAGGGACAAAAGCCCGGCAATCGACATCTGCGTTCTTCTCAAGCTTTCGGCTTGGGATCCCTCGCTGGGGTCCGCGGGCGCTTCTGATTCGACTTGTCGCGCCCTGGACTATGACTGAGCAAGCATATCCCACGGAGGGGCTCGCCCCGTCGGTATTTCACCATATCTCGTCGCACTACGGCTTGGCAGAGCGCCGGAAAACCCTTAACTTCTCCGGCCTTTTCTCGGCTCGGGAATAAGTCCAATCGGAGGTCTCGTGCAGACGGTGGATGCCCGCGAGCAGATGATCGAACAACAGGTGCGCGCCTGGAGCGTGCTCGACGAGCGCGTGCTGGCGGTGTTGCGGGCGGTGCCACGGGAGCTGTTCGTCCCGCAGGAGCAGCGCTACCGCACGTATGCCGACGCCGAAGTGCCGCTGACCCGTGGACAGCACATGTTGCGTCCCAGCGTCGTCGGCCGCCTGCTGCAGGCGCTGCTGCCCGCCGCCTCCGAGCAGGTGCTGGAAATCGGCACCGGCAGCGGCTTCGTCACTGCGTGCCTGCGGTCGCTGGCCGCGCGCGTGCGTACGCTCGAGATATTCCCCGAGCTCGCCGCCAGCGCACGCCGCAATCTGGCGGCCTTCGGGATGCAGGACGTCGAAGTGGTGGACGCCGATGCCATGCAGGGCGATGCCGGCGCCCGCTACGACGTCATCGCCCTTACCGCCTCGCTGCCGGTCTACGATGCGCGCTTCGAGCGCATGCTGACCGTCGGCGGGCGGCTGTTCGTGGTGGTGGGCGAGCCGCCGGTGATGGACGCCCGGCTGGTGCAGCGCACCTCCGAGGACTCCGTGGCCACCCGGAGCCTGTTCGAGACCGTGATCGATCCACTGGTGAACGCGCTGCGCCCGCCGGAATTCAAGTTCTGAGACCGGGGGTTCCACCCGGCTCGCTGATCGAAGGGAAATGCCATGAATCGCGCCGCGACTCTTGCTCCCGTATTGCTCGCGCTTCCGCTCGCTGCGCCCGCCAAGGACCTGATCGGGGTGTTCGAGGACGCGGTGCACAATGACCCGGTCATCCGCCAGGCGGATGCCAACCGCCTGGCGGCCCGCGAGTCCAAGCCGCAGGCGCTGGCGGCGCTGCTGCCGCAGGTGAACGGCACCGCCGGAATCACCCGCGAGCACGCCTCCGGGTTTGAAAGCCAGATCTTCGAGGTATCGAACGGGGGTGCACCGCAACTGGTGGTCGCGCGGACCGCGGACCAGATCGACAACACCATCCAGCAGTGGTCACTGAATCTGCGGCAGAACGTGTTCTCCTGGTCCAACTGGATGTCGCTCAAGGCCGCCAGTCACGAGGTGGCGCAGGCGGAGGCCAACTACGCGGCCGCCGAGCAGCAGCTGATCCTGCGAGTGTCGCAGGCCTACTTCGCCGTGCTCACCGCGATCGACACGCTGGATGCGGATCAGGCATCACTCGAAGCGATCTCGCGCCAGCTCGACCAGGCCAACAAGCGCTTCGAGGTCGGGCTCATCGCCATCACCGACGTCGAGGACGCCAAGGCGGCCCGTGACAGCGCCGCCTCGACCGTGATCGCCGCCAAGCGCACGCTTGCCACCTCCGAGAATCAGCTGCAGGAGATCACCGGGCAGAAATACGACAGTCTCACCCGGCCCGGTCCCGACATGCCGCTCAACAATCCCGACCCCGCCGACGAGAGCCGCTGGGTCAACATCTCGCTGGAGCAGAACCTGACCCTGGTCTCCAGCCGTCTGGCGGCCGACATAGCCCGGGAGAACGTGCGCGTCGCGGTCGGCGGGCATCTGCCGACACTCGATCTGGTGGCGGGCCGCTCCTGGAACTACACGAGCTCCGATCAGATCTTCGACGCCCAGCCCTTTTCCAACGTCGACAGCAAGGTCAACGACCGGCAGATCGGCCTGCAGTTCACGCTGCCGATCTTCAGCGGCGGCGCCACCCAGTCGAAGGTGCGCCAGGCGGAGTACCAGTGGATAGCGGCCAAGGAAGGCGTGGTGCAGAGCTCACGCGCCACCGAGCGGCAGGCGCGCGATGCGTATCTCGGCGTCATCAGTGGCATCGCGCGGGTGCAGGCGCTGCGCCAGGCGCTCGAGTCCAACCAGACCTCGCTCAAGGCGACCGAAGCCGGCTACGAGGTCGGCACGCGTACCTCGGTCGATGTGCTCAACGCGCGCCGCCTGCTGGTGCAGGCGCAGACCGATTTCGCGGGGGCCCGCTACGATTACATCGTGAGTGTGCTGCAGCTGCGGCTCGCTGCCGGCAATCTCGACCGCCCCCTGCTCGCCCAGCTGAACGGGTGGCTCACGCAGAAAGCGCCCACCTCACCTGCGGTCGCCACCCCCGAGTCGGTCGCACCGACCGTGCCGCAGGGCCAGCCGCAGCCACCGCCTGCTGGTACGCCTGCGCCGCCGCCGCCCCCGCGAGGCAAGCGCTGAAGCACCCCATGAAATTTCGCCTATCGTGCCCGATGGGCGTTCACCGCTCGGCAAGACGCGAAATTTCATGGGGACCCCGCTGAGACCACCCCGCTAAAGCACCCCGCTGGGTCTAGAGCAAGGGCTCGATCAGGGCAAGGAGCTTTTCGAGCGCACCGCGGTTGCTGTCGACCGAGGCGCGGCCCGCCGCCCCCATGCGCTCCCGCGCCGCCGGGTCGGCGAGCAACTCGCTGACGCGCGTGCCGAGCTCCGTACCGTCGTGCACGACGTGCGCCGCGCCGCGTGCGATCAACAGGCGCGCGATCTCCGCACTGTTGTGATTGTCGGGACCGGTGAGGATCGGCACACCGAGCGCGGCGGGCTCGAGCAGGTTGTGACCGCCGATGGGCGCGAGGCTGCCGCCGACGAAGGCGAGGTCCGCCGCCGCGTAGAAATCCAACAGCTCCCCGAGCGAGTCGAGCAGCAGCACCGCGCAGCCGGAGTCGCTCAGGCTGTCCGCGGCCGAACGACGCACGAAGCTGACACCGGCGGTGCGCAGCGCCTGCGCGACCTCATCGAACCGCGGCGGGTGGCGCGGCGCGAGCACCAGCAGCGCGTCGGCGTGCTGCCGGCGCACCTGCTGCTGGGCCGCGAGCACCGCCTGCTCCTCGATGCCGCCGTGGGTGCTGCCTGCGACCCACAGCGGCCGCTGCTGCGCGTACTGCGCGCGCAGCCGCGCGCCGCGCGCCGCGATATCCGGCGGCAGCTCGAAGTCGAACTTGATGTTGCCGGTGACGTGGGTGCTCGCCGGGTCCGCGCCGAGCGAGCGGAAGCGCTCGGCGTCGGCGGCGCCCTGCGCGGCTACCACCGCGGTGCGTGCCAGGGTCTCGCGGAACAATGCACCGAGGCGTCGATAGCGATCGGCCGAGCGCACGGAAATGCGCGCGCTCGCCAGCACCAGCGGTATGCGCCGCCGGCCGCACTCCCGATACAGATTGGGCCAGAGCTCGGTCTCGAAAATGACCGCCAGCCGCGGCTGCACGCGCCGGAAGAAGCGGCGCACCGCTCCCGGCAGGTCGAAGGGCACATAGCGCACCTCGGCAAGGTTGCCGAACAGCGCGCGCGCCCGCGCGGCCCCGGTGGGCGTGAAGGCCGTGACGGTCAGTGGCAGCTGCGGATGGCGACGCGACAGCGCGCTCACGAGTGGCGCGCAGGCCTGCACTTCGCCCACCGACACCGCGTGCAGCCACACTCCGCCGGGCGCGAGCCGTGCGCCGAAGCCGAAGCGTTCGCGAAAATTGTGCCAGTAGCTGCGGTCACGCAGTCCGCGCCACAGGAACACGACGGCTACGACGGGTACGGCGAGATAGGCGGCCAGCAGGTAGAGAAATCGCAAGCGGTGATCCGCGACTACGACGGCGCCGGCTCGGTGCGGGCCGCCGGCTGCCGGTAGCCGTCGAGCAGCGCGTGCCAGTCCGATTCGCCAAAGCGCTCCGCCGGCAGCGACCAGGTCACCTTCTCCAGTGAGCGGCGCAGCCGCACCAGATTGCCATCGCGCCACAGGCCCGGCGCGCGCAGCTGGCAGCGGTCGAAGTCGATCAGATAGACGTTCTCCTCGCTGAGGAGCAGGTTGTGCGCGTTCAGATCGGCGTGACACACCCCCAGGTCGTGGAAGCGGCGGATGCAGCGGCCGATCGAGATCCAGGTGAGCGTCGCGAGCGCGCCGGTCTGCAGGCACTCGGCGAGCGAGCCGACGGTCGGGAGGCGCTCGGTGATGATGTCGCCGGTGTAGCTCGAGCCGGAGTGGTTGTAGCGCGCCGCGATCGGCGCCGGCACCGGCAGCCCGGCCCGGTGCAGACGATAGGTGAGCTGCCACTCGGCGAACGGGCGCGTGCGCTCCTCCCCGTGCCACATGAAACGGTCGGCGGAAACGCGTGCCATCAGCCCGCCGCGACGGTAGTGACGCAACACGTAGCGCTGGCCGTCGGCGCCGTCGACGAACTGTGCGGCACCGCGGCCGCGCGCCGCACCGGTGAGCGCACCGAGCGCCCGCCAGTAGCGCGGCTCGAACCAGTCGCCGCTCAAATTGCCCGCCCGGGAGGTGTCATATAGCATGGCGCCGCCCGCGAGGGCGCTGCGTTTTACCTCCGGTCCGAGCGCCCAGCGCCCGTTCACAAAGTTGACTCCATGATGTTGCCTCTTCCCGAGCCGCCGCGCAGTGTTTGCATACTCAGGCTGTCGGCGATCGGCGATGTCTGCCACGTCGTGCCGATCGTGCGCACCTTACAACAGGCCTGGCCCGCCACACAGCTCACCTGGATCATCGGCACGAACGAGGCGCGTCTCATGAGGCTCCTCGATGGGGTGGAGTTTATCACCGTGGACAAGCGCGCCACGCTCGCCGGACTCGGCAAGCTGCGCGCGACGCTCGCACGGCGGCGCTTCGATGTACTGCTGCACATGCAGCTGGCGCTGCGCGCCAGTCTCGTGGCGCGCTGCGTGCCCGCAAGCGTCAGACTCGGCTTCGATCGGCGGCGTGCCCGCGAGTTGCAATGGCTGTTCACCAACGCGCGTATCGCATCTCGCACGCGCGAGCACGTGCTCGACAGCTTGTTCGGCTTCCCCGCCGCCTTAGGTGTCGGCGAGCGGCTGCTGCGCTGGGACCTGCGGCTGCCGCCGGAGGCGCAGGCCTATGCCGGGCGCCTGGTGCCGGACCACCAACCCACACTGGTCATCAGTCCGTGCTCGAGTCATCCGCTGCGCAACTGGCGCGCCACCCGCTATGCCGCCGTGGCCACGCACGCCGTCGCCCGCGGCATGCGCGTCGTCCTCGCCGGTGGCCCGAGCGAGAGCGAGCAACGCATGGGATCGGCGATCGAGCAGGCGTGCCGCGCAACCCTCATCAACCAGATCGGCAAGGACACCTTGCCGCAGCTCCTGGCGCTGCTCGCTCGCGCTAAGGTCCTGCTCACCCCCGATGCCGGTCCGGCGCACATGGCCACCATGGTGGGGACGCCCGTGATGGGGCTGTACGCGGCCACCAACCCCGCACGCAGCGGCCCATATCTCTCGCGCCGCTGGTGCATCGATGCCTACCGGCAGGCCGCCCGCACCTTCCGCGGCTGCGAGCCCGAGGAGCTTCCCTGGACGCACAAGATCGAGGAGCCCGGAGTCATGGACCTGATCGGCGTCGATCAGGTCACCGCCCGCCTCGACCACTTGCTAGGATCGCAGCCATGAAAGAGGTCCTCGTTCCCCTGTCCCCCGGCGAGCTGCTCGACAAGATCACCATCCTGCGGATCAAGGTGGCGCGCATCCAGGAGGCCGCCAAGCTCGCCAACGTGAAGCTCGAACTGTCGCTGCTCGAGCAGATCTGGAAGGACTCGGGCGCCGCCGCGCACGATGTCGCGCTCGATGAGCGTGCGCTCGAGAACGTCAACGAGCGGCTGTGGGACATCGAGGACCGCATCCGCGACAAGGAAGCCCGCCAGACCTTCGACCGCGACTTCATCGAGCTCGCGCGTGCCGTCTACATCTGCAACGACGAGCGCGCCGCCATCAAGAAGCACATCAACCAGCAGCTCGGTTCGCGCCTGGTCGAAGAAAAATCGTACAAGCAATACCGCTAAGCGTATGCACACATCGCACTCAGGACTCGTGGCGAGTCTCATCGCTCTCGTGCTGTTCGCGCCCGAGGCGAAAACCCAGCCGCCGCCCGCGAGTGCGTTCAGCGACCTCGCCTGGCGCATGGTCGGGCCGATGCGCGGCGGGCGCACCCGTGCCGTGAGCGGCGTGGCGTCGCAGCCGGCGGTCTTCTACGTCGGCGCCGTGAACGGTGGCGTCTGGAAGACCGACGACGCCGGTCGCACCTGGCGGCCGATATTCGATGCACAGCCGACGCAGTCGATCGGGGCGATCGTGGTCGCGCCATCCGATCCGAACACCGTCTACGTGGCGAGCGGCGAGGGGCTGCTGCGCCCCGACCTGTCGATCGGCAACGGCATCTATCGCTCGCGCGATGCCGGCCGCACCTGGTCCCACCTCGACCTCGCCGAGGGACAGCAGATCGCCGAGCTCGCGGTCGACCCACAGGATCCGGCGCGCCTGTTCGCCGCGGTTCTCGGTCATCCCTACGGGCCCAACCCCGAGCGCGGCATCTACCGCTCGCTCGACGCCGGCGCCACCTGGCAGAAGGTGCTCTACAAGGATGCGGACACCGGCGGCTCAGCGGTCGCCATCGACCCCCTGCACCCGGATACCGTGTACGCGGGCCTGTGGCAGGCGCGACTCGGACCGTGGGAGGACAAGAACGAGTACAACGGTACCGGAGGGGGCCTGTTCAAATCGAGCGACGGCGGTAACACCTGGAAGCAGCTGACCGCGGGGCTGCCCCCGCAGCTCTCGCAGGTCAACATCGCCATCGCGCCCTCGGCTCCGCAGCGCCTGTACGTGGCGGTCGCCACCGCAGAGTCCGGTGACCACTCCTCGGCAGCCGGACTCGGGGTGTTTCGTTCCGACGATTCGGGCGAGAGCTGGACACGCATCACCACCGATCCGCGCCCGGCGCTGCGCATCGGGGGTGGTGATCTGGCGGTGATCCGAGTCGACCCGACCAATGCCGATGTGGTGTACAGCGCCAGCATCGTGACCATGAAATCCACCGATGGTGGCCGCAGCTGGCGTCCGCTGCGCGGCGCGCCCGGCGGCGATGACTACCAGAATCTCTGGATCAGCCCGAGCGACCCACGCACCATCGCGCTCGTCAGCGATCAGGGCGCGGTCATCACCGTGAACGGCGGTGAGACCTGGAGCAGCTGGCTCAACCAGCCGACGGCCCAGCTCTACCACGTGAGCGTCACGCCGACCTTCCCTTACCGCGTGTGCGCCGGTCAGCAGGAGAGTGGCTCGGTATGCATCGCAAGCCGCGGCAACGACGGCAGCGTCACCGGGCGCGACTGGCATCCGGTCGGCGCCATCGAGTACGGCTATGTGGCACCGGATCCGCTCGATCCGGATGTGGTCTACGGTGCCGGCCGGAGCGAAGTCTCGAAGTTCCACTGGTCGACCGGCCAGGTGCAGAACGTCACGCCGCTCCCGGTGCGTGGCCCGGACGTGCGCGTACATCGGACCCAGCCGCTCATGTTCTCACCGCTCGATCCGCACACGCTCTACTACGCCGCCAACCGGCTCTACCGCACCACCGATGGCGGAATGACCTGGCAGACCGTGAGTCCCGATCTCGCGCGAGAAGCGGGCGCCGTGCCTGCGAGCGTCGGCGCATTGCACCGGAAGGGCGCGGAGAAGCAGCGGGGGGTGATCTACTCGCTCGGGCTCTCGCCGCTCGATCGCGCGAAGCTCTGGGCAGGAACAGACGATGGCCTGGTGTGGCTGAGCGTCGATGGCGGCGGCAGCTGGTCGAACGTCACCCCGCCCGATCTCATTCCCTGGAGCAAGGTGACGCAGATCGAAGCGTCGCATTTCGACGCGGACACCGTCTACGTGTCGGTGAGCCGGATGCGCATCGATGACCTGCACCCCTACCTCTACCGCACGCGCGACCGCGGCAAGAGCTGGCAGTCGATCGCCGCCGGCCTGCCCACGGACGCGCCGGTCAACTCGGTGCGCGAGGATCCGCAGCGCCGCGGCCTGCTGTTCGCGGCGACCGAGTCCGCGGTATGGGTGTCCTTCGATGAGGGCGATCACTGGGAGTCGCTCCAGTTGAACCTGCCGCACACCTCGATGCGCGATCTCTGGATCCACGAGAACGATCTCATCCTCGCAACCCACGGCCGCTCGATCTGGATCCTCGATGACATCACACGGCTGCGGCAGCTGCCGCAGGGACCGCTGCGGGAGGCCGTGCTGTTTCGCCCGGGCGCCGCGTACCGCACGCATCGCAGCACCTGGAGCGACACGCCGATTCCGCCGGATGAGCCGCTCGCGGACAATCCTCCCGCCGGGGCCGTTCTCGAGTTCTTTCTGCCGCGCGATGCGCGGGGGCCGCTGGTGCTCGAGGTGCTCGACAGCAGCGGTGCGCTCGTGCGCCGCTTCAGAAGCGACGATGCGCCGGAGCCGGGCGCGGAAGAGCTCGCGCGCGAGCTCATCCCGCAGTACTGGATCCGGCCGCCGCAGGCGCTGCCCGCGCGCGGCGGAATGCATCGTTGGGTATGGGACCTCCACTACACGGCGCCGGTCTCCGCCACGCATGGCTACCCCATCTCCGCGGTGCCCCACGCGACGCCGCGCCAGCCGCAGGGCCCGCTCGCGCCGCCCGGAAATTATCGGGTGCGTCTGACCTTCGACGGCCAGCGGCTCGAGGCACCGCTCACCCTGAAGCCTGATCCGCGTGTCACGGCCGGGCCGGAGGCGCTCGCGCAGCAGCTTGAGGTGGCGACGCGCCTGGCCGGGCTCCTGACACAGAGCTCGCAGGTGTTGCTGACCGCGCGCTCCGAAAACGCCCAGCTCAAGGCGCTCGCACCCTCCGGCGCGGCGCTCGAGGCTGCTCGGGCTTATGAGACCCGGCTGACCGAGCTCCTGAGGTCGGCGGCCGAGCAGCAGACAGCAGCGGCCGGCACGGAGGAGGCCAAGCCACCGGCGGGCGCGCCTGCAGCGCCGCAGGCTCCCGCACCGGCCGAGGCGCGAGTCAACCTCAAGGACCTGCAGGAAGAGATTTCCGGACTTTATACCGAGGTCACGCGCGCCGATGCGGCGCCGACTGCAGCGCAGCGGGCTGCCACCGACGGCGCGCAGACCAAGCTCACTGGACTGCTGACGAAGTGGCAGCAGCTGCAGGCGGACCTGCCGGAGCTCAACAAGCGCCTGCAGGCCGCCAAGTTGACGCCGATCCGGACGGACCTTGCGCCGCCGCGCGACGCCAATCTCGCCGACGAGGAGTGAGTTGGGTACTCCGATTTCCCACCGGGGTCCCCGGGAAATCGCGCATCTTGCTCAGAGCCTAAAGCTCTTTCATCGCGTCAAGCGCGATTTCCTGGGGTGCTTTTTATCGTCGCAGCGTGTACTCGGCGCTGCAGTAGGGACACTTCGCCCAGCCGCTCTCCTCGATGGCTAAGTACACACGCGGGTGCGAGTTCCACAGGTACATCTGCGGCATCGGGCAGCAGAGCGGCAGATCCTCGACCGTGACGTCGTACTGGTTCTGGGCGTTCGGTTCGATCAGCGGGCGGGCCGTCGCAGCCATGTGCCGATTATACCTGTGCGCCCGGCCCGTCCGCGCACAGCGTTGCGTTCCATAGCGCCGTAACGGCGGCGCGCGCAGCAGCGAACTCCTCCACCGGCACGATCGCGGGTGCACCATCGAGCGACAGCCGATGGATGCGCGCGCGGTAGGCACGGTAGGCGGAGGTCAGCACGTCGACGTCCGCTTGTGCCACCAGGTCTGCAGAGGCCACCGACTCGAGCTGGCGGATGGTGTCGGAGAACATGGCCACCGGCGGGTAGTCGCGCGCCCAGCAGAGCGCCCAGTACTGGGCGAGAAACTCGATATCGGCAATGCCGCCCGCGTTCTGCTTGAGGTCGAAGCGCCGCGTGTCACCCCGGGAAAGCTCGCGGCGCATGCGCTCGCGCATGCCGCGCACCTCCGCGCGCAGCGTGTCGCGGCGCACGTGGTTGCAGAGGACATCCAGCCGCACCGCCTCGAAGCGCGCCCGCAGCTGCGGCACGCCCGCCACGGCGCGTGCGTGCAGCAGCGCCTGATGCTCCCACGTCCAGGCCTCGCGCTGCTGATACTCGGCAAAGGCCTCGATGTTGGTAACCAGCAGTCCTCCCTTGCCGCTCGGGCGCAGCCGCACGTCGACCTCGTAGAGCCTGCCGGCGGCCGAGTGCATCGTGAGCAGGTGCACGATGCGCTGTGCCAGCCGCACGAAGAACAGCTGATTGTCGATCGGCCGCGGGCCGCTGGTCTGCTGGTGCTCGCCGTGGGAGTCGTGGAGGAACACCAGGTCGAGATCGGAGGAATATCCGAGCTCCATGCCACCGAGCTTGCCGTAGCCCACCGCGCACACGTTCACCGTGCGCGCCCCTGGCGCGTCACCGCAGCAGGGCACGCCGAACTGCGCGGTGATCTGCTGCCAGCCGAGCTGCATGGCACGCTCGACGATGAGCTCGGCAAGGTCGGTGAGACGGTCGCTCACCTGCATGAGCGGCAGCAGATCGGTCAGATCGGCGACCGCGACGCGGAACAGCGCGGCGCGCTGAAACTGCCGCAGTGTCTCGACCTGCTGCTCCGGATCGTCCTCGCGCAACTGCTGTATGCGCGCCTCGAGGTCGGCGGCGAAGGCGGCGCGGGTCGGTAGCTGCGTCAGCAGCCGTTCGTCGATCAGCTCATCGAGCAGCAGCGGGTGCGCGGCGATCTGCGCGGCGAGGAAGTCACCGTGCCGGCACAACTCCACGAGTCGCGCACGCGCGGCGCCGTTCTCCCGCAGCAGCGAGAAATAGGCGGAGCGTTTGCCGGTCGCCTCGATGATCGCCAGTACACGGCGCAGCACCGGCAGCTGCGCGCTGCTCTGCGCGATATCCGCCAGCAGCGCGGGCAACAGTGCCTGCAGCCGCCGCCGCCCCGCCTCATCGAGCTTGCGCACCAGCGCCGAGGCACGCAGCTCGAGCAGCAGCCGCGCCGCCTCGCTGCTGTCGCGGAAGCCGGCCCGGGCGAGCCCCTCGGCAAGCGCCGCGGTCTCCGCCTGAGTATCCCAGAAGCGTCCGAGATCGATACGCACCGCGCCCGTGTCCGGCTCCTCGGCAGCGGAGAAAACCAGGCGGAAGTGGTGGCTCACTCGCGCGCGGTGCGCATCGAGCTCGCGCACGAGTGCCGGCCAGTCGCGCGCGCCCATGGCAAGGGCGATGCGCTCGCGTCCGAGCGGATCGGCCGGCAGGCGATGCACCTGCGCGTCGGCGAGCATCTGCAGGCGGTTCTCCAGCCGGCGCAGAAAAACGTACGCCTCCCGGAGCTCGCTCACCGCTTCCGCGGGCAGCACCCGCGTCTCGCCGAGCCGCGAGAGAGCCGCCAGCAGCGAGGGGGTCTGCAGGCCACGGTCACGCCCGCCGCGCGTCAGCTGCAGCGCCTGCACGGTGAACTCGATCTCACGGATGCCGCCGGGCCCGAGCTTCACGTGGTCGGCGAGCTCGCGGCGCGCGACCTCGCGCTCGATGAGCGCCTTCATCTCGCGCAGGCTCTCGAACACGCCGTAGTCGAGATAGCGGCGGTAGACGAACGGGCGTATTGCGCTGGCCTCGATCTCGGCGTAGCGGTCGGCAGCGGTCACCGGTCGCGCCTTGACGTACGCGTAGCGCTCCCAGTCACGCCCGTGACGTGGCAGATAGTCCTCGAAGGAGGCGAAGCTCGACACCAGGGGTCCCGAGTCGCCGAATGGCCGCAGCCGCAGATCGACCCGCAGCACGAAGCCTTCGGGTGTGGGCGTCTGCAGCAGCCGCACGAGTGCCTGGCCGAGGCGCGTGAAGAATTCCTCGTTGCTGATGCGCAGCGGGCCGTCGGTCTCACCGTGCTCGGGAAACAGCAGCACCAGATCCACGTCCGAGGAGAAATTCAGCTCCCCGCCGCCGAGCTTGCCCATGGCGATGACGACCAGCGGCTGCACCGTGCCGGAGGCGGCACGTGGCTCCCCGTAGCGAGTGACCAGGTTGTTGCGTGCCCAGCCGAGGGCGCTGACGATCGCCTGATCCGCGAATGCAGTGAGCTCCGTGAGCGTCTCCGCGAGGTCCG
>Ga0318556_10000334_pt1 | contig 12581 bp, 8 predicted proteins | sample GRESIP082b2f24_FD_203668 | JGI IMG/M metagenome (GOLD analysis project Ga0318556, IMG submission 203668) | Tropical soil microbial communities from Luquillo Experimental Forest, Puerto Rico - GRE.SIPMG.082b2f24 | ecosystem: Environmental > Terrestrial > Soil > Tropical forest > Bulk soil... | reverse complement strand
CGTTCCAGCCGCGCTGAAGCGTCTCCCAGGCCCGCGGTTCGGTCCAGCACTGCCCGGCGCGCAGGGCCTCCACGGCCCGCGACAGTTGGGTGACCGTTGCCACGTAGATCACCAGCACACCACCGGCGGTCACCAGGCGCGACACCGCGTCGAGCACTTCCCACGGCGCGAGCATGTCGAGCACCGCCCGGTCGAAGGAGCCGTCGGGCAAGTCGGAGTCCGCTACGTCGCTGACGATCAGCTGCCAGTTGTCCGGCAGGCCGCCGTGAACGCCGAAGAAGTTGGCCACGTTGCGGCGGGCGTGTTCGGCGTGGTCGGCGCGCTGTTCGTAGGAGACCACCCGCCCTTCGGGCCCGACCGCACGCAGCAGCGAGCAGGTCAGCGCACCGGATCCGGCCCCGGCCTCCAGCACGCGCGCACCCGGGAAGATGTCGCCCTCGTGCACGATCTGAGCCGCGTCCTTGGGGTAGATCACCTGGGGACCGCGGGGCATCGACATCACGTAATCGACCAGCAGGGGGCGCAGCACCAGGAAAAGGGCGCCGTTGCTGGATTTGACGACGCTGCCCTCTTCCAGCCCGATCACCGCGTCGTGTGCGATCGAGCCGCGATGGGTGTGGAACTCACCGCCTTCAGTGAGCGACATCGTGTAATGCCGGCCCTTGGCGTCGGTGAGCTGGACGCGTTCTCCAGCGGTAAACGGGCCGGTTGCTGACACGCCGTCTAGCGTGCCAGCCGACTCGCCGTGGCGGGTGCTCGGGGTTGTCGGCGCCCGGTTCTACGCTGCGGTCATGACCGAGCCGCCCAAATCACTCCCGTCGCGGCCGGCACTGTCACCGTCGCGGGCGGCGGACTTCAAGCAATGTCCGCTGCTGTATCGGTTCCGGGCGATCGACCGGTTGCCCGAGGCACCGTCACCCGCGCAGCTGCGGGGGTCGGTGGTGCACGCCGCGCTGGAGCAGCTCTACGGCCTGCCCGCCGTCCAGCGCGGCCCCGACACCGCGAACTCGTTGGTGGAGTCCGCGTGGGAGCGGGTGATCGCCGCGGAGCCCGAACTGGCCGGCGAACTGCACGCCGAACAACGCACCCAGCTGCTCGCGGAGGCCCGCGCCTTGCTCTCCGGCTATTACCGGCTGGAAGACCCGACCCGGTTCGACCCGCAATCCTGCGAAGAGCGCGTGGAGGTCGAGCTCGCCGACGGAACGCTGCTTCGTGGCTTCATCGATCGGATCGACGTCGCCGCCACCGGCGAGCTACGGGTGGTCGACTACAAGACCGGTAAGGCACCGCCTGAGGCGCGAGCGCTGGCCGAGTTCAAGGCGATGTTTCAGATGAAGTTCTACGCGGTGGCGTTGCTGCGCTCCCGCGGTGTGCTGCCCACCCGCCTGCGGATCATCTATCTGGCCGACGGACAGGTCTTGGACTACGCGCCGGAACACGACGAGCTGCTGCGCTTCGAGAAGACGCTGATGGCGATCTGGCGCGCCATCCAATCCGCGGCGCCGACGGGCGATTTCCGTCCCAGCCCGTCGCGGCTGTGCGAGTGGTGCCCGCACCAGCAACACTGCCCGACCTTCGGCGGAACGCCACCGCCTTACCCAGGATGGCCGGAACCCGATGGTGCACGGGCTGTTTCGCATTCCACCGAACCGGCCGCATGATGGGCTGCTTCTACCGCCGTATCCCCACCGACGGCGGCTGATCCAGCGCCCGGGGGCTGTCCGTCTAGACGAGGGGCGACATCTCCTGCAGCATCGTGGGAATCAGCTCGCTGACGGTGGGGTGGATATGCATCGTCCGCGACAGCGTGGTGTAGGGCGCTTTGGCCGACATGACGTCCAGAATCGCATGAATAGCCTCGTCGCCGCCGACTCCCAGGATGGCGGCTCCCAAGATCTCGCCGGTGTCGGCGTCCACCACGACCTTCATAAAGCCTTGCGTCTCACCCTTTTCCACCGCCCTGCCGACCCTGGTCATCGGCCGCTTGCCGACCAGAGCCTTGCGGCCAGACGCGCGGACCTCGCGGACGGTCATGCCAGCACGCCCCAGCGGAGGGTCGATGTAGAGCGCGTAGGTGGTGATGCGGTCGCTCACCCGGCGGGGGTCGTTGTCGAGCAGGTTGGCGGCCACGATCTCGAAGTCGTTGTACGACGTGTGGGTGAATGCGCCCTTGCCGTTGCAGTCGCCCATCGCCCAAATGTGGTCGACATTGGTCTTCAGCTTGTCGTCGACCACGATGTAGCCGCGGGCGTCGGTCTGCACGCCGGCCGCCTCAAGACCCAAGTCGTCGGTGTTGGGTCGCCGCCCCACCGCCATCAGCAGATGACTTCCGGCGATGGGGGCGGCACCGGCTCGGGGCGTGAGTTCAAACCCGCTGTCACTCTTGGTGATCCGGATATCGTCGGCGTCGACGACGACGTCGATACCTTCGGCCTCCAGGATCTCCCTGACGGTGACGGAGACATCCTCGTCTTCGCGCGACGCCAGCCGCGGCCCCTTCTCGACCACGGTCACCGGTGCCCCGAAGCGGCGGTACATCTGGGCGAACTCCAGCGCGATGTAGCTGCCGCCGACGATGACGAGATGTGCTGGCACCGTGTCGAGTTCGAGGATCGACACGTTGGTGAGGAATTCCACGTCGGACAGCCCCGGGAGGTCCGGCACCACCGCGCGCCCACCCACGTTGAGGAAGATCCGGTCACCGTGCAGGAGCTCGCCGTTGACACCGATCGTGTGGGGGTCCCCGAAGCGGGCGTGGCCACGATAGACGGTGCAGCCGTCCATGCCGTCCAGCCAGCTTTCGACGCCCTTGCGGTCGTTGAGCATGACGTCGTCTTTGCGTGCCTTGACTTTCGCCATGTCCACGCTGACCGAACCGGTGCCGACACCGTATTCCGCGCCGCGACGGGCCAGGTGGGCGGCGTGGGCGCTGGCCACCAGGGTCTTGGTCGGGATGCATCCGGTGTTGACACAGGTGCCGCCGATCAGTTTGCGCTCGATGATCGCGACGCGCTGCCCGGCAGAGGTCAGCCGACCCGCGAGCGAAGGCCCGGCCTGGCCGGCGCCGATGATGATCGCGTCGAAACGCTCCGTCACAAGTTGGCCGTCGCCGCGAGGATCGCGAACCCACCCAAGATCGCGACCGCGTCCTCGAGCAACGCTATCGGCAGGTCCTGCCCGTTGCGGATGGCCACCAGCGCCTTACGGGCGTGGTAGCCGCCCAGGGTGCCCAGCACTGCGCCGATGACGCCGGCACCGAGTGAGGTGAAGGTCCAGTGCCACGCGGCGCCGATGACCGCGCCGGAAAAACCACCCGTGATTAACCGGGCGGCGAAGATCGGCGGCGCGGTGCGCGCCGGTGTCTTGGGAAGCTTGTCGTTGACCAGTTCGCCGACGGCGAGAACGCTCAGGATCACGACCGTGATGATGTTGGCCATCCAGGATGCCCAGGTGTGCTGCAGGTTGATCCAGCCGAGGAAGCCGGCCCAGGCGACCACCGCGGGGGCCGTCAGCGAACGCAGCCCGGCGACGACACCGATCAGTAAAGCCATCAACAGAACGAGCGCATGTGTCACGGAGACCCTCCTCAGGGGACGAACAGCCCGGTCCTATTAAACGGAGCTAAGGGAAACGGCCCGCGCCGATAGCTGGGGCAGTCTCCCCAGGGCGGACGCTAACACAGCTGCCGCATCGGCACTCCGTTGTCAGAATCGGCAGAACCTGATGTCGGAAGCCAGAATCGCTTTGGCTCCGATGGCGGCGAGCTCGTCCATGATCTCGTTGACGCCCCGACGCGGCACCAGCGCGCGGATTGCCACCCAGTCCGGGTCGGCGAGCGGCGCGATGGTCGGTGACTCCAGTCCCGGCGTGATCGACGTCGCCTTGTCCAGGACCGTGCGCGGGCAATCGTAATCGAGCATCAGGTATTGCTGGCCGAACACCACACCTTGTACCCGGGCCACCAATTGATCGCGCGCACTGGTGACCCTGCTTTGGGGGTGGCCACGCTGATCGGCGCGCTCGATCAGCACCGCCTCCGAATCACACAGCGGCTCACCAAAGGCCGCCAGATCGTGCAGGCTCAGGGTGCGACCGGAGCCCACCACGTCGGCAATGGCATCGGCCACCCCGAGTTGCACCGAGATTTCCACGGCTCCATCCAGCCGGATCACGATTGCTTCAATACCACGGGCGGCCAGATCTTTTCGGACCAGATTCGGGTACGCGGTGGCAATCCGCTTTCCGGCCAAGTCCGCCGTCGTCCAGTTGTTCCCGGCGGGGCCGGCGTACCGGAAGCTGGACGAGCCGAAGCCCAGCGCCAGGCGTTCACGCACCGGCGCATCGGAATCGAGGACCAGATCCCGCCCGGTGATGCCGAAATCGAGCTCTCCCGAACCGACATAGATGGCAATGTCTTTGGGCCGCAAGAAGAAAAACTCGACCTGGTTGACGGGGTCGATGACCGTCAGATCCTTGGGGTCGGTGCGGCGCCGGTAGCCGGCCTCGGCGAGGATCTCGGTGGCCGGCTCGCTGAGCGCACCTTTGTTGGGAACCGCGACGCGCAGCATGCTCACAACTTTCGATAGATGTCGTCGAGGGACAGGCCGCGCGCGATCATCAGCACCTGCGTCCAGTACAGCAACTGGCTGATCTCCCCGGCGAGCGCGTCGTCGGGCTCGTGCTCGGCGGCCAGCCACACCTCGCCGGCCTCCTCGAGGATCTTCTTGCCCAGCCCATGTATGCCACCGTCGAGCGCGGCGACCGTGGCGCTGCCGGCCGGCCGGGTGCGGGCGCGGTCGCCGAGTTCGGCGAACAGATCCTCGAAGGTCTTCACGGCCAGCGATTGTTTCACGCGCGCCCGAGCAAAGTCACGGCGGTTTCGCCCCCTCGATCGCCAAGCACGATGCCGTCTCGGCGGCCAGTTCGAACTCAACCAACGTAGGGCTCAGTCCTCCGGGTTGTAGCCGAGGTTGGGGCCGAGCCAGCGCTCGGCTTCCTGCAGGGTCCAGCCCTTGCGCTTCGCATAGTCGGCGACCTGGTCCTGGGCCACCCGGCCGACCACGAAGTACTGCGACTGCGGATGCGAGAAATACCAGCCGCTGACGGCAGCACCGGGCCACATCGCCATCGACTCGGTCAGCTCGATGCCGGTCCGCTCCCGGACGTCCATCAACTTCCAGAGCGTCACCTTCTCGGTGTGCTCCGGGCAGGCCGGGTAGCCGGGGGCAGGGCGGATTCCCACGTACTTCTCATGGATGAGTGCCTCGTTGTCCAGCTGCTCGTCCGGCTGGAATCCCCAGAACTGCTTGCGGACCCGTTGGTGCATCCGTTCGGCGAACGCCTCGGCCAGCCGGTCGGCGATCGACTCCAGCAGGATGGCGCTGTAGTCGTCGAGGGCCGCCTTGAACTCCGCGATCTTGTCCTGGCTGCCGAGCCCCGCGGTAACGGCGAAGGCGCCGACGTAGTCAGCCAGACCGGTGTCCTTGGGCGCGATGTAGTCGCCCAGCGACCGGTTCGGGATGCCGTCCCGGTGCTCGCGCTGCTGGCGCAAGTTGTGCAGGGTGGTGAGCACCTCGGTCCGGGTGTCGTCGGTGTAGACCTCGATGTCGTCGCCAACCGCGTTTGCCGGGAAGAACCCGATCACCCCGTTGGCGGTCAGCCACTTCTCCTTGATCAGGGTGTCGAGCATCTCCTGGGCGTCGTCGTACAGCTTGCGGGCAGCCTCACCCGAGGCCGGGTTGTTGAGGATGTCGGGGAATCTGCCCTTCATCTCCCAGGCGTTGAAGAACGGCTGCCAATCGATGTACTCGCGCAACTCGGCGATGTCGTAGTCATGAAAATCCCGTACTCCCGCACCCACGGCGGGCACCGGCGGTGTGTAGCCGTCCCACTCGATCGGCGTCCGGTTCGCACGGGCCTTCTCCAGCGTCAGCATCGGCCGCTCGTTCTTCTGGGCGTGCCGTTCGCGCAGAGATGCATAGTCTTTCTCGGTGGCCTCCAGCAGGGCTGGACGCTGCTTGTCGTCGAGGAGCGCGGCAGCGACAGGCACCGAGCGGGAAGCGTCCTTGACCCAGACCACCGGACCGCTACGACGCGGCGCCACCTTCACTGCCGTGTGAGCGCGTGAGGTGGTCGCGCCACCGATCAGCAACGGGATCTCCAGCCCCTCGCGTTCCATCTCGACGGCGAAGTTGACCATCTCGTCCAGAGACGGGGTGATCAGCCCGGACAGCCCGATGATGTCGGCGCTGTGCTCCTTCGCCGCATCCAGGATCTTCTGGGCGGGCACCATCACGCCGAGGTCGATCACGGAGTAGTTGTTGCACTGCAGGACGACCCCGACGATGTTCTTGCCGATGTCGTGGACATCGCCCTTCACGGTCGCCATCACGATCGTGCCGTTGGTGTCCTCACCTGCAGAGTCCCCGGACTCTTCCTTCTCCGCCTCGATGTACGGCAGCAGGTACGCAACGGCCTTCTTCATCACCCGAGCCGACTTCACGACCTGGGGAAGGAACATCTTGCCCGAGCCGAAGAGGTCGCCTACGACGTTCATGCCGTCCATCAGCGGACCCTCGATCACCTCGATCGGGCGGCCACCCGCTTCGGCGATCTCGGCCCGCAACTCCTCGGTGTCGGCGTCGACGTGGGCGTCGATCCCCTTGACCAAAGCGTGTGTGATCCGCTCGCGGACCGGCAGGTTGCGCCACTCGGCCGCAACCGAGTCCTCGGTCTTCCCTGAGTTGTTGAATCGTTCAGCGATCTCCAGCAGCCTCTCGGCCGCGTCCTCTCGACGGTTCAGGACGACGTCCTCGATCCGGTCCCGCAGCTCCGGGTCGATCGAGTCGTAGGGCACCAGCGCACCGGCGTTGACGATGCCCATGTCCAGGCCGGCCTTGATGGCGTGGTACAGGAACACCGCATGGATCGCCTCGCGGACGGGGTTGTTGCCCCGGAACGAGAACGACACGTTCGAGATACCGCCGGAGATGTGCACGCCGGGAAGGTTCTCCTTGATCCAGGCGCAGGCCTCGATGAAGTCGATCCCGTAGGTCGCGTGCTCCTCGATACCGGTCGCCAGCGCGAAGCAGTTCGGGTCGAAGATGATGTCCTCGGGCGGGAAGCCGACCTCTTCGGTCAGGATCTGGTAGGCGCGGGCGCAGATCTCCTTGCGGCGCTCCAGGTTGTCGGCCTGACCCTGCTCGTCGAAGGCCATCACGACGACGGCGGCGCCGTACTTGCGGCACAGCCGTGCCTCGCGGACGAACTTCTCCTCGCCCTCCTTCATGGAGATCGAGTTGACGATCGGCTTGCCTTGCACGTTTTTCAGGCCCGCCTCGATGACCTCCCACTTAGAGGAGTCGATCATCACCGGGACGCGGCTGATATCCGGCTCGGCCGCGATCAGCTTGGTAAACCGGTCCATCGCGGCGACGCCGTCGATCATGCCCTCATCCATGTTGATGTCGATGACCTGGGCACCGACCTCGACCTGCTGCCGGGCGACCGACAGGGCGGTGTCGTAGTCCTCGGCCTTGATCAGGTTGCGGAACCGGGCGGAGCCGGTGATGTTGGTGCGCTCACCGATGTTCACGAACAGGGAATCGTCGGTGATGTTGAGCGGCTCCAGGCCAGACAGTCGGGTTGCCACCAGGATCTCCGGCAGCTCGCGCGGCGGCTTGCCCTCGACGACCTTGGCGATCTCGGCGATGTGCGGCGGCGCCGTTCCGCAGCACCCACCGACCAGGTTGACGAGGCCGGCCTCGGCGAACTCGGCGATGTAGGAGGCCTGACGCTCCGGGGACTCGTCGTACTCGCCGAAGGCGTTGGGCAGGCCGGCGTTCGGGTAGCAGGAGACGTAGGTGTCCGCGATCCGCGCCATCTCGGCGATGTAGGGCCTCATCTCCGGCGCGCCCAGGGCGCAGTTGAGGCCCACCGCGATCGGCTTCGCGTGCCTGATCGCGTTCCAGAATGCCTCGGTCACCTGACCGGACAGCGTCCGCCCGGAGGCATCGGTGATGGTGCCCGAGATGATCACCGGCCAGCGGCGTCCGCGCTCCTCGAACAGCGTCTCAACGGCGAACACCGCCGCCTTGGCGTTCAGCGAGTCGAAGATCGTCTCGACGATGATGAGGTCGGCACCGCCGTCGACCAGGCCGTTGGCGGCTTCGAGGTAGGCGGCGACCAGCTGGTCGTAGGAGACGTTGCGGGCTCCCGGGTCGTTGACGTCCGGCGAGATCGATGCGGTGCGCGTCGTCGGCCCCATCGCGCCGGCCACGTAGCGGGGCTTGTCCGGGGTGCTGAACTCGTCGGCGGCCTTGCGGGCCAGGGCGGCGCCGGCGTAGTTCAACTCGTAGCTCAGGTCCGCCATGTCGTAGTCGGAGAGCGAGATCGCGTTCGCGTTAAACGTGTTGGTCTCCAGGATGTCGGCGCCCGCCTCGAGGTATTCGCGGTGGATACCGGCGATGATCTGCGGCTGCGTCAGGTTGAGCAGGTCGTTGTTGCCCTGAAGAGCGGTCGGCCACTCCGTGAACCGGTCGCCGCGATAGCCGGCCTCGTCCGGCCGGTCCCGCTGGATCGCCGTGCCCATCGCGCCGTCGATCACCATGATCCGCTGGCCGAGAGCGGCCGTCAGTTCGTCGGTGCAGTCGGGGCGGATGTTGGGCGCGAAAGTGTCGGGCTTGGGGGCGTTCACTGTGCAATCCTTCCGTAGCGGAAGGCGTCCTTGACTCTGCCGAGCGTGGCGGATACCGGCAGTGACCCGGAACCGTTGCAACGCCTCTCGACCAGAAAAGTCTACGACGTCACCCGACGTCTGGACGCCTAGCTGGACTCGACCCGTTTGGCGATCGCGGCGCCCTAGAGCGCCAGCTCCCGGATCTTGTCGGCAATGTCGTAGTCGCCAAGGTTAACCGGATTTCAGCCAAACGTATTTCTTCTCGACCGCGTCGACGCCGGTTGTTGAAGTCGTCCAGCGCGAGGTCCGCGGCCTGCAACTGGGTGCCCATCGCGCCGTCGCCGACCATCACCCGCTGGGCCAAAATGTCCAGGATTTCGGTGTCGTAGCGGTATTCCCTGGCGGCAGTCACGCCACAAGGATAGTCGGCCTATGCAAACACCAACTCTGCGACAGCAAGCCGTACCCTGTTTCTGTGACCCAGCCGGATGGCAGCGCGCTGCCCGAACTCCACAACACTGTTGTCGTTGCGGCGTTCGAGGGCTGGAACGATGCCGGCGACGCGGCCAGCGACGCACTCGAGCATCTCGATGCCATCTGGGAAGCCGATCCGATCGTGGAGATCGACGACGAGGCGTACTACGACTACCAGGTGAATCGCCCGGTCATCCGCCAAGTCGACGGGGTCACCCGGGAGCTGGTGTGGCCGGCGATGCGGATCACCCACTGCCGCCCACCGGGCAGCGACCGCGACGTGGTGTTGATGCACGGGGTGGAGCCCAACATGCGGTGGCGCACCTTCTGCGCCGAGTTGGTGGCCATCGCCGACAAGCTCAACGTCGACACCGTCGTGATCCTTGGGGCCCTGCTGGCCGACACCCCGCACACCCGGCCGGTGCCGGTCTCGGGTGCGGCCTACTCCCCCGAGTCGGCGAAACGCTTCGGCCTCGAGGAAACCCGTTACGAGGGCCCGACCGGGATCGCCGGGGTGTTCCAGGACGCCTGTGTGGCCGCCGGTATCCCGGCGGTGACGTTCTGGGCGGCGGTGCCGCACTACGTGTCGAACCCGCCGAACCCCAAGGCGACGGTGGCGCTGCTGCGCCGCGTCGAAGACGTGCTCGACATCGAGGTCCCGCTGGCCGATCTGCCGGCCCAGGCCGAGGAGTGGGAGCAGGCGATCACCGAGATGGCCGCCGAGGACGAGGACCTGGCCGAATACGTGGCATCGCTGGAGCAGCGAGGCGACGCCGAGGTCGACATGAACGAAGCCCTGGGCAAGATCGACGGCGACGCGCTCGCGGCGGAGTTCGAAAAGTATTTGCGCCGCAGGCGCAAATAACGAACCGACCGTCGACTAGTTGGCTGGAAAATCGCGGATTTACCGCAACAACTCGACGTTGGACGCAGACAATGATCGGCCGAGCGCGGCGACTTCGGCGTCCATCCGGGGCAACAGCTCGTCAGTGGTTTTGCGGATGGGAAGTTCGCCGACCGGGGTGGACAGCACCGGCTTGAGCCAGCGGAACAGCCCAACCCAGCTTGGGCAGTAGATGCAGCTCCGGCGGCCCTCGATGCCCTTGACGAACGCGTGCGCGCACTTATCGACGGTCGTGGTCTTGTTCAGCGGCCACGGCAATTTGCTGAGCAGTTCGCGGAACGAGGGCAGGTCCGTCTCGCTGTCGCGGACGAGGGCGGTGTTGATCCACGACATGTGCGCCGAGCCGACGCTGACGCCGCGGTGGGCCACCTCCAACCGCAGCGCATTCGCCAGGATCTCGACGCCGGCCTTCGACGCGTTGTACGGCGCCAGCCCCGGGCACGCCGTGTATGCGGCCAGCGACGAGACGATCAGCACGTAGCCGCGGCGCTCGATCACCGCCGGCAACGTGGCACGCACGGTGTGGAAGGCGCCGAGCACGTTGACGTCCAGCACCCGTTTGAATGCCTCCGGATCGACCTGCAGAACCGACCCGTAGCTGGCGATGCCGGCATTGGCCACGACGACGTCGATGCCGCCGAAGCGTTCGACAGCCTGCGCGGCGACGCCCTGCATGGCGGGCAGATCACGCACGTCGGCGACGGCGGTGAGCACGTGGTCTTCGCCGAGTTCGGCGGCCAGCGAAGTCAGCTCGGCTTTGTCAAGGTCGGTCAGCACCAGCTTGGCGCCCCTGTCGCGCAGCCGACGCGCCACCTCGGCCCCGATTCCCCGGGCACCGCCGGTAATGAACACAACTTTGCCCTGGATCGACGTCATGGCCGAAAACGTACCGCCCCGGTGATCGCAGGGCCCACTAGGGCCAGTATTCGTTCATCGGTTGGGCGAATCGATCGTTGTTGGTGAGCGGGGGCAGTCCGAGGGACTCTTCGATTGTCCGCAGCAAGCTGTAGTGGTTGTTGTGGTTGTTGGCGACGAAATGGCCTTGGCGCATCCCGGAGTTCGGCGACGGGATCACGATCATGGGGACGTGATTTCCCTCGTTCCCGTTGCCCAGGTACAGGTTGTTGTAGTCCTCGTCCCAAGTGATGAAGATGGCGGAGCGCTGCGTCTGGAATGCGGGCGAGTTCAAAATCGTGGGCAGCGTGGCCGCGAGGAACTCGTCGCCGGCCCGAATGTGGTACTGATGCAACGCGAGTTGGCCGATGACGAAGCGCAAGTCGTTGCACCCCTCCTGGTTGTGACATTCGTCGGCGGCGAACCACACGTAGTTCGGGGTGGTAGCGGTCGAGGCGAGATCCGTGGCCATTCGCGTCAGCGGCAGCACGTGTGCCTGGCAGCGGGCAGGGTTCGCGAATATGTCGTGGAAGGCGAGAAACGGCAATTCACCGGAGCTGTAGGGACCCGCGGTACCGATGAAACACGGTGAGGGCATGGACTGTTCGTAGGCTGCCCACCCCTTGCCCGCCTTCTCGACGTTGTCGACCAGGTTGGGTTGGTCGAAGCAGTCTTGCGGACAGTTCCAGCCAACCCCGAAGTCCGACCCGCCGAGGATCGGGTAGTAGTTGGGGAGGCTGGGGTGGGTCAGGGCGAAGTAGTTCGCGCCGTAGCCATACTGGTTGATCAGCGCGTTGATGTAATCCGCATTGCGGCTGCCCACAATGTCTTTCACGCCATGGTTCTCCAAATACAGCATGAACACGTGATCGAGGGGGCCGACTTTCGACCCCGGTGGCGCGGGTGGCGGCGGCGGCGGCAGTGGAGCACCCACGGTGAACGACAAGTTGTCGGCGTAGGCGTTGTTGTAGTGGCTCGGCGCCGGATTGCAATCCTTGAGGGTCACAACGACGACCGCGCTGCGGGTGCCCGCGGGAATCAACCCAGAGTTTGCGCGTTGGAGAAGCACGGTCTTGAATTCGCGCTCGACCACACCGACCGGGCCGATCCTGGCAACGTCGAGGGACGACTGGTTCGCCGCCAGGAATTGGACGGTAACCGACGCTTCGGACGGGTCGCCCAGGAAGCCCCCGAGCCATCCGCTCAGCGTGTAGGGCACTGTGCCGGTGTCGATCTGGGCCGCCGCGCCGCTGAGGTCGACGGTTTGGCCCAGTTGGGCAAGAGCCACATTTCCACCGCCGAAGAACTGGGCTCCGCCGTCGGGGGGGCCGTCGCCAGGGCGCGGAAATTGTAGGAACTTCGGAAAGGGCGGCGCCGGAGTGGACAACGGCGACGGCCAACGGCCGATGGTGCCGTATTTGACCACCGTGGGTGTGCCGTTCACGTTCCAGCCGGGGATCGTGACCGAACTGTATCCCGTCAACGACGGATCACCGAACTCGGCGCCCGGGTTGACCAGCAAATTCGGGCTCCAAATGGGGTTGGCGGCAGATGCGTGCACCGTGTTCATCGAAACCACCAGCATCCCGGCCGCGCCAAACGCGGCAGCCACGCGGCGAAAACGACCGAACA
>Ga0318556_10000318_pt1 | contig 12867 bp, 10 predicted proteins | sample GRESIP082b2f24_FD_203668 | JGI IMG/M metagenome (GOLD analysis project Ga0318556, IMG submission 203668) | Tropical soil microbial communities from Luquillo Experimental Forest, Puerto Rico - GRE.SIPMG.082b2f24 | ecosystem: Environmental > Terrestrial > Soil > Tropical forest > Bulk soil... | reverse complement strand
GATGTCTGAGGGTCGGTCAAAAGGTGGCGCTGCCACTCAGGCACGAGCGCGGGTAGATTCACGTCCTTGCCGTAGCTTGCCCAATTGCGCAGGGAGGCTCCGGTCACATGGCCCTGTTGCGCGAGAGTGGCGGCCTCAGACAACAACGGCAAATCGCCGATGCGGATGACGAGCGTGAGCTTGGAATTGCGTGACATCTCCAGGGCATGCCCAAGCAATCCAAAGCCGGTCACATCGGTAATCGCATGGACGTCGGTATTCTTTGCCAATTCGGCGCCGATCTTGTTCAGGAGCGTTGTCGTGGCGATCATCTCGGCATAGCCCGCAGGCGACAGCGCACTCTTTTTTATCGCTGCTGAGTAGATGCCGACGCCAAGCGGTTTTGTCAAAATCATCGCGTCGCCCGCTCGGACGTCGGATTTGCGGCGCACCTCTTCAGTTTTGCATATGCCGATGACTGCGAGCCCGTAGATCGGTTCGGGTGCATCGATGGAGTGTCCGCCGGCCACCGGAATGCCCGCGGAACTGCAAACCGCCGCACCGCCTTTGAGAATTTCGCGCACTGTCTCGGGCGCGATTTTGTCGAGCGGCATGCCGAGGATCGCCAACGCCATGATTGGCCTGCCACCCATGGCATAGACGTCCGAGATTGCATTGGTCGCGGCAATGCGCCCGAAGTCGTAAGGGTCGTCTACAACAGGCATGAAGAAATCGGTGGTAGCGATCACGCACGTTCCGTCATCGAGCTGCCAGACGGCCGCGTCGTCAGGCGTCTCAGTCCCGACCAGCAACTGCCGGTACGGCGTCGCGAGTGGTTGATCAGCCAATAGCTGTTCCAACATGGAAGGCGCTAGCTTGCAACCGCAACCACCGCCATGCGCAAGACTGGTCAATCGCACAATGGGAACGTTCATGACTCTTCACCTATTACTATATTAATTGTTCCGATTACTCGCGCCGGCCGGCGCATAGTCGAGGATGATAGTGCGCCGGACAGTTTAATTGATCAACGGGTCCAAGACCGGCGTTGGCGTTCCAATCTTAAAGTTCTAGAGAGCGCAATATTAAAGAGAGCAGGTGCGGAACCCCGCAAATATGTCATTTCGGTCGGTAGCAAAGAAATTTCGGTATGTGGGGCGAGCGAGCCGTGCGCTTGTCGCCCAGCACCCGCCGCGCAATACTTTCCTCGAGCCGAACCATGGCTGTGAATAGTCTTCATAAGGGTCAGCGGCGAAGCCCGGAAACGGCGTGAAGTCAGAGGCCGTCCATTCCCAAACATTGCCGACCATCTGCCGGCAACCGAAGGCGCTGTCGCCCTCAGGACAAGCCGCAACGTCAAGCGGAGCATTAAACGCAAAATCCAGATTCGCCAGCTTACGTGCCGGTGCGGCGCCGTTCCACGGCCACGGCCGCTTCACGCCGGAGAGGCGATTGCCGTCGGCGCTTGGTTCGCCAATCGCAGCTGCCTCCCACTCCACCTCGGTCGGCAGTCGGCGCCGGGCCCAGCGGCACCAGGCCTCGGCCTCGTGCCAGTTGACGAAAACAACCGGGGTATCTGGAGCGAGGATTTCGGTGCGATCATATCTGCGCCAGGTCCAAACGCCATCCGATTTCGGTTGCCAGTATATCGGGCGTTCGGCATGCATACGCTCTCGCCACGCCCAACCGGCATCGCTCCAAAATTCACGAACGCGATAACCACTATCATCAACAAATACTGCAAATTCCCGATTGGTGACTGGAGCGCGGGCGATCCGAAACGGGCTGAGCTCGACTTCGTGCGCCCATTTTTCGTTATCAAAGATGAACCCTTCGGTGCGCGTGGCACCGAGCCGCCAGGCGCCACCCGGGACGTCGACATCGCCCGGCAGACTTCCGGCGGCGGTCGAGATATGATCGCCAAGTCCGCGCGGCGGCGGATAGGCCAGCGTTTCACGCATATAGGTCAGTGCTTCGACGTGCATGTCCTCGTGGCGGATCGCCAGATCATAAAAATAAACAGCGTGATCGGAAAAATCGGCGCGCGCGAGTCGATCGCATTGGTGTTCCAGCACCGCCGCCAAAAAAGCAAAGGTCGCATTGCGATCCGGCAGATCGAGATTCCAGCGCGTGTCATGCGCCACGGTGCTGGAATTCCACAGATCATCGGCGCGGTCGATCAGAGGCGCATGGCCGTGACTGTGGCGAAGCGTCCAATATTCGTGAAACCAGCCGACATGGCCCATCTCCCATAGGACCGGATTGACGATGTCGAGCTTGGCGCCCATCAACTGTTCTGTCGAAAGTTCGTCGGTCAGCCGAAGAGTTCTCGTCCGCGCCTGCTGCAGTTGTGAAGCTAATTCGGCAGGGGTCGCGCCGCTGGTGGGCCGCCCTGACATTGTATAATTCATGAAAATTATTCTTATCACTCCGCCGGGCCCGAGTACACGCACCGGCAATGCCATCACGGCGCTGCGCTGGGCTCACATTCTGCGGCAACTGGGCCATTGCGTGATCATCGCCGCCGACTATGACGACAAGCCCTTCGACGCAATGGTCGCGATTCATGCGTGGCGGAGCGCCGAGGCCGTTCGCCGTTTTAAGATCCGCTATCCCGAGCGGCCGCTCATTCTCCAGCTCAGCGGCACCGATATCTACCATTACATAAACGACGAGCCCGCTCCGACACTGCGCTCGATGGAACTGGCTGACAGCCTTGTTGCATTGAACAGTTTGGCTTGGCGCGTCGTTCCAAAGAAGTTTCGAAAAAAACTTCGCGTCATTTTCCAGTCGGCTGATAAGCCAAGCACGCTCAGGCAGCCCAGCCGGCGCCACATCGACGTTTGCGTAATTGGCCACCTGCGTGACGTGAAAGACCCCTTGCGAGCGGCCCAAGCTGCACGATTATTGCCCTCTAGTTCCCGCATCCGCATTGTCCATGTCGGCCGCGCCTACAGCCCCCGATGGGCCGCCGAAGCGATGGCGGAGATGGCCGACAATCCTCGCTATTCCTGGCGCGACGATGTTCCGCGGGCGGCGGTCCGCGCGCTGTTGTTGCGGAGCCATGCAATGGTTCTGTCGTCGCTCAGCGAGGGCGGTGCTAACATCATTTCCGAAGCAATCGTCGCCGGTGTCCCCATTCTTGCCTCGCGCATGGACGGCAATGTGGGTCTGTTGGGCGCCGATTACCGTGCCTATTTTCCAGTCGGCGATACAGAGGCGCTGGCGCGACTACTGCTGCGGATTGAAAGCGATCGCGGCTTCGTGGCGGCGCTTCACCGCGCGATCGCGCGCCGCGCGCCGTTATTTAAGCCTGACCGCGAGATTGCGGCTTGGCGGCGGTTGCTCACGGAACTGTCCAGGTGATCCTGATCAGGAGTTGCTCGTCGCTTTCACATCGTCATAGGAAGTCTCTAGGAATTGGGCGATACCATTCGCGGCGACATACGTCCTTCGTGCCCTCCCAGGCGCGCAGTCCGCCCTGCAGCAGGAAGTCATTGGCCGTTGCTGACAGACGTATCTGCGTCTCGACCCGGATCTGCCACGCATCGCGCGACATTGTCTGGCTGCGCCACAGTTCGGCCACTGCGCTGAGCGGGTCGTTCTCCTCGATGTGATATTGCGACTTAATTTGTGTGCCGATTTCCAGGCCGATGCGATCGATGCGCTCGATACGATGGTCGCCGCGGCGGATGATCGTTGGCTTCTCGGGCGGCGCGGATTCCGCTTCGGGCATTGGTCGCAGGCTCGCATCTGCGGGGCGTTGCGGCCGCTGCGGCAGATCAATGTCGCCGGCGAAAATCGTCAGCGTTGCCGTCTCCGGACTGGGCCAGATCATCGGCCAATAAGCAGTGGAGATCGCGAGTCTCACCTTGTGTCCGGCGGGAAGCACCGAGCCGGTATCGTTGAGCTTCACGCGCACGCGATAGCGTTCACCGGGCACCAGCAGCGCAGGGTTTTCGTGTCCGTCGCGGTGAGTGAGGTTGAGGACGCCATAGCTGACGCGCAGCGAGTCGCCTGACGGGTGCACATCGCACAAGCGCACCGCCACATTCGCAATTGACCGGTCGGACGCAAGCTCGATGGTCACGATCGGAGCCCCCAGAATTTCGATCGACGCATCAAGTGGCGGACTGTCGAAAACCACCGATCGCGCGTCGTCATCTTGCTGATCGCTGGCCTGGTCATGCCCGCGGCCAAATGGCACCCAATCGCCGGCACGTCCACCGAGCGTCTGCGGCGAGCACACGGCGCGAGGTGTCAAAGTTGAATTTCCGTCGCGCAATCCCTCGTCCGTCAAGAATGATCGGCGCGACACTATTCCGAGAGATGGCCACGAAGGCTCCGCAACCCAACGACCCGGCAGGGTGTCGTGGTGCGTCGCCGGTTTTACGCTTTCCATCATCCAAGCGCGCAGCATCGGTTCGTCCATCACGCCCGTATCGAGGCCCTTCAACCAGTGGTCCCACCAGCGGAGCATTTCTTGCAGGAACCCGATCTGCGGTCCGGGAAGGGCGAAATGCGGATAGGCATGTGCCCATGGTCCGATCAGGCCTTTGCGCGGCGCCTTCAGATTTTCGAGCAAGCGCGGAATTGCATTCTTATAGCTATCGGTCCAACCGCCGACGGCAAATACTGGACACTCAATCGCTCCATAGTTCTCGCATACCGAACCGTGCTTCCAATATGCGTCGCGCCGTTGATGTTGCAGCCAAGGCCCCAAGAAGAGCGGCGTGTTCTGCAGGCGCTCCAACCACATCGCGCGCCAATTGTCGCCAGTGAGAAGAGGATCGGGCGGCAAGCACATTGAGCTGAAAAAGAAAAAGGCCCATTCCAACCCAGCAGTGGCAAGAAGGGTGCCGCCCATGTAGTGCGCGTCGTCGGCGTAGCGATCGTCGGTCGAACAAATCGTCACGATCGCTTTGAGTGCCGTCGGCCGGCGCGCTGCGATCTGAAGTCCATTGAAGCCGCCCCATGAGATTCCCATCATTCCGACCGCGCCATTGCACCAGGGCTGCGCCGCCAACCACGCGATCACCTCGATGCCATCGTCTTGTTCCTGTTTGGCGTACTCGTCGGTGAGCAAGCCGGTCGATTCGCCGCTACCCCGAATGTCAACGCGAACGCCTGCATAACCATGACCAGCCAGATAGGGATGTGTGAGCGCATCGCGTTCGTAGGTGCCGTCGCGCTTGCGATAGGGAAGATATTCCAGGATCGCAGGAACGGGATTTTGTTCTGCATCGACCGGCAACCATATTTTGGCCGCCAGCATCGTACCGTCTTTCAACGGTATCAACGTGTGCTCGATAACGCGCACCGCGTGGGGAAACCTGGTGACAATCACAGCGACGCTCCAAATAATCAGGAAGGCGCGACGGATATGACGATGAAGTCGCGCAGCCGGCGCGGGAGTCAACTTTCGGCGATGTCGACAACGGCTTGGGCGAAAGCCTGCGGCGCTTCCTGCGGCAGATTGTGCCCAATGCCGCCGGTGACGGTCCGGTGCTCGTACTTGCCCGAAAATTTTTGCGCGTACGAACTGGGCTCCGCATGCGGCGCGCCGTTGGCGTCGCCTTCGAGCGTGATGGTCGGGACCGCGATGATCGGAAATTGCGCCAATCGCTTTTCCAACTCGTCAAGTTTGGGGTCGCCTTCAGCAAGCCCCAGCCGCCAGCGATAATTGTGAACGACGACGGCGACGTGATCAGGATTGTCGAACGCGGTGGCGCTGCGGTCGAAAGTAGCATCGTCGAAATCCCATTTCGGCGAGGCGAGCTGCCAAATCAGCCTCGAGAAATCGTGCCGGTGTTTGGCGAAACCTTCGCGGCCGCGTTCGGTGGCAAAGTAAAACTGATACCACCATTGCAGTTCGGCCTTGGGTGGCAGCGGCATCTTGCCAGCTTCCTGGCTGCCGATCAGCGTACTATGCCATAAAACCCGCATATTTATTGATGTTTTTAAAGGATGATCCTAGGGGGATAACGAACCGGATAACATGGTCACTCTGACGAACGGGTGAGGTCGTCAGGGATATCTTGCCGTCCGGTCGTCTGTCGTAGGCTGTTGCCCGCTTGCCGGTCCAACTCAATCTTCATCTGGTTTTCCCTTGCGCCGATTTGCTGTCGCGTAGCTCGATCGTGTCGATCATGCTACTGCCTCTTGCTTACGCGCGGCCGCGGCGGCCCGCAGATCGGCAAGCCCGAGCCGGCGCGGCGTAACCGGTGCTTCCTTGATCGCCGGCTTGATCGGCGTCTTGGCGTTAGCCTTGGCTTCTTCGGCTTTCCGCCACGCGTAATAGCTCTTGAGCCGGCGCAAGCGCAACTGGATTGCCGATGTCCAATTTGAACCCACCAGCTAAGCATCCCGCTCATCATCTCGGATCCCTCCTCACCGATAAATTGGTCGAAACAGCGTGAATGTCCGCTTTTGGCACAAAGCGGACATTTCATTGCTGAGTTTCAATGTCCGCTTTTGGGGGTAAAGCGGACATCGCTCAATGTCCGCTATTCCCCCGAAGCGTGCCCAAAGCGCAAATTTCGCCTGCCTCGGATGAGAAATTTGCAGAAAGCTCAAAAGGCGTGCTTGCTGGTGGGATTGACGATTCGCCTTCATCCGCATGACTGCAGCGCCGTACCTCGTCAGGCTTAACCCAGAACAGCGCCAGGCCGTCGATCATGGCGGCTCCTCGCCGCTCCTCATCATCGCCGGTGCCGGCACCGGCAAGACCAACACGCTGGCCCATCGCGTGGCGCATCTCATCGTGCTGGGCGCCGATCCGCGACGGATCATGCTCTTGACCTTTTCCCGTCGGGCAGCAGTCGAGATGATCCGCCGGGTCGAGCACATCGCGGCTAAGGTTCTTCCCGACCAGGCCAAGGTCGCCGCAGATACGCTGAGCTGGTCCGGGACGTTCCACGCCATCGGCGCGCGGCTTTTGCGCGAATATGCCGAGCAGATCGGGCTCGACCGCGCTTTCACCATCCATGATCGGGAAGATTCCGCCGACCTGTTGAACCTCCTTCGGCACGATCTCGGCTTTTCGAAAACCGAAGAACGTTTTCCGGCCAAGAACACCTGTCTTGCGATCTATTCGCGTGCTGTCAACGCCGAAGCCGCGCTTGATGAGATCCTCGGCAACAATTTTCCCTGGTGTGTCGGTTGGGAAGAAGAGCTCAAGACGCTCTTCGGCGCCTATGTCGAGGCCAAGCAACAGCAGAACGTGCTCGATTATGACGATCTGCTGCTTTACTGGGCGCAGATGATGCAGGTCGATGAGATCGCCCGCGACATTGGCTCTCGGTTCGATCACGTGCTGGTCGATGAATACCAGGACACCAATCGCCTGCAGGCTTCAATTCTTGTTGAGCTCAAACCCGATGGTAAGGGACTGACCGTCGTCGGTGACGACGCTCAGTCGATCTATTCGTTTCGCGCTGCGACGGTGCGTAACATTCTCGATTTTCCTCACCTTTTCACGCCGCCGGCGCACATCATTACGCTCGACCGCAACTACCGCTCCACGCAACCGATCCTCACGGCCGCGAATGCGGTCATCGATCTCGCCGCTGAGCGTTACCAAAAGAAGTTACGGTCGGACCGGTCCTGCGCCGAGCACCCGCAGCTTATGTCGGTGCGCGACGAGACCGAGCAGGCGCGCTACGTGGCCGAGCGGGTCCTGGAGCATCGCGAGGCTGCCGTCCCGCTCAAGCAGCAAGCCGTGCTGTTCCGTGCCTCGCATCATAGCGCGCCACTCGAAATCGAACTGACGCGGCGTAATATCCCCTTCGTGAAGTTCGGCGGCCTCAGGTTTCTGGAGGCGGCACACGTCAAGGACGTGCTGGCGTTTTTGCGCTTTGCGGAAAACCTGCGCGACCGAATGTCGGGTTTCCGGGTAATCCAGCTTCTGGCCGGTGCCGGTCCGGCCACGGCGGCGCGGCTTCTCGACCAGCTCGCTGAAGGAGGCAGCCCGATGGAAGCGCTCATCGACTTCAGGCCGCCGGCATCCTGTGCGGAGGACTGGCCGGCCTTCGCCGAAACCTTGCGCCTTACCCGAAGCAATGCGGTGGGCTGGCCGGCGGAATTTGATCTGGCATGCCGGTGGTATCTGCCGCATCTCGAACGGCGTTTCGAAGATGCCAGAGTGCGCGAAGCCGATCTTCTCCAGCTGGCCCAGATTGCCTCCACGTACCCGAATCGGCAGCGCTTCCTCACCGAGCTGACCCTCGATCCTCCATCCGCAACCAGCGACGAGGCCGGCGTTCCTCTGCTGGACGAGGATTACCTGATCCTCTCCACCATTCATTCCGCCAAAGGACAAGAGTGGAAGGCGGTTTTCGTGCTCAATTGCGTGGACGGTTGCATACCCTCAGATCTGGCGGTTGGCAGCACGTCCGAAATCGAAGAGGAACGGCGGCTCCTCTATGTCGCGATGACGCGCGCGAAGGACCATCTGCACATGATCGTGCCGCAGCGCTTCTATGCCAATCAACAACGTGCCAATGGCGATCGGCACATGTACGCCATCCGGACCAGATTCATTCCCGACACGATCACTAAGCACTTTGAACAATGCACCTGGCCAGTTGCGCGCGAGGACAGTTCGGCTCCTCGTGCGCCTATCAAACCCGTTGGTATCACGGCCCGGATCAAAAGCAGGTGGCGGTGATCGTCACAGTGGCGCCGGATTGGTCACCAGTCGGCAGTGCGTGTTACTTCCTCATCATCATCGTCATCAGGCACGAAACCGCTTCCGCCGCACGTTGGGCATTGCTTCTCATCGTCCGTACCCTTTTCGATCACGCCATCACCGTTGCAGTCCGGACAGGTTTTAGTTTTCACGTGTGCCTCCCTGCGGACATCTTCGCCAGCCTAACCCGCCAACCCAACGTAATGCACCGAGGGAGCATCGCCAGCTTTGTGATGTGGGGCACTTGGGCGTGGTGCACGACGGGCATTTTGCTGCGCCGCGGAATGTCCGCTTTTGACCCAAAGCAGACATTCGATCTTGAGCTTGTTGCCACGCAAAATGACGGTCAGACCCCATTCCGCTGCCCGCAAATCCCTGCTGTAATTACGCAGTTGGCGTGGTCCTAAGCCTTGAGGAAGGCGATGCGACGACGCGATCTCATAAAAGGATTTGTGGGTTCAGTGGCCGCCTGGCCAACCGTGACGCGCGCGCAGCAGCGCGACCGGTTGCGGCGGATCGGTGTTCTCATGGCTTTGGCCGCAGACGATCCCACAGGGCAAGCCCGCTTCGTAGCATTTGTCCAGGCATTGCAGGAGTTGGGCTGGACCGACGGGCGCAACGTGCGGATCGACACGCGCTGGGCCGCCGGCGACGCCGAGCGCTTTCGCCGGTACGCGGCGGAATTGGTCGCGCTCACTCCGGACGTCATTCTGGCCTCTGGCGGCACAGGCGTGGGTGCGTTGCTCCAAGCGAGCCGCACCGTACCGATCGTGTTCACGCAGACGCAAGATCCGGTGGGCGCCGGCTACGTAGACAGCTTGGCGCTTCCCGGCGGCAACACTACCGGTTTTACCAATGCGGAATACGGCGCGAGCGGGAAATACCTGGAGCTGCTCAAAGAGATCGCACCACGCGTCGCGCGAGCGGCAGTCCTTCGGGATCCGACTGTACCTCAGGGGATCGGTCAGTTCGGCGCCATCCAAGCCGTGGCGCCGTCACTCGGGGTGGAACTGCGCCCGATCGACGTGCACGACGCGTCCGAGATGGAGCGAGCCGTCACGGCATTCGCACGATCCGCGAATGGCGGCCTGATCGTGACCGGGAGCTCGTTGACGGCGCTTCATCGCGATCTCATCATCACGCTGGCGGCCCGCCACAAATTGCCCGCGGTCTATTGGGAGCGCTTCTTTGTGATAAACGGCGGCCTCATCTCCTACGGGGCCGATTCGATTGACCCACACCGGCGCGCGGCCGGCTACGTCGACCGCATTCTTAAGGGCGAGAAGCCTGCCGACCTTCCAGTGCAGGCGCCGGTGAAGTACGAACTCGCGATGAACCTAAAGACAGCAAAGGCGCTTGGCTTGTCGGTGCCCCAATCGCTGCTCGCCCGCGCCGACGAGGTGATCGAATGAGGCGGCGCGAGTTCATTGGGCTGATTGGTAGCGCTGCTGCAAGTTGGCCGTTCGCGGCCGGTGCGGAGCAGCCACAACAAATGCGGCGGATCGGCATGTTGATAACGACTCGTGAGGATGATGTGGAAGGGCAGACGCGAGTCGCCCTGCTACGGCAAGGACTCAAAGAGCTCGGTTGGATCGAAGGGCGTAACATTAATGTCGATTATCGGTGGACCGGAGGAGACGCGGCCCGGGCGAAGACCGACGCTGCAGAACTCGTCAGTCAAAAGCCTGATCTGATCATCGCCAACAGCACGCAGTCGCTGGCGGCAGTTCGAGATGAAACCAGCACCATACCGATCGTGTTTTTGGTTGTCGGCGACCCGATTGGACAAGGCTTCGTTTCTAGCTTAGCGCGCCCGGGCGGCAACATTACCGGATTTACCGCTTTCGAGTTCGCGACCAGCGCTAAGTGGCTCGAGCTGATCAAAGAAATTGTCCCGGAGGTTAAACGTATTGCATTTATGTTCAATCCATTCGGCGGTTCCTATGCTGAGAAATTTGTGCAGGCAATTGCACCGATAGCATCGTCCTCAGGTATAGACCTGAAGGTAAGCCCGACCCGCAACGCTGCTGACATTGATCAGGCGCTCATTGCCGTTTCGGGCGAGCCAAGAGGCGGTCTCATTGTCAGTCCAGATGGCTTCACCACCTCGAATCGTGGACTCATAATCTCACTGGCCGCGCGTTTCCGGTTGCCAGCAATCTATCCCTACCGATATTTTGCGGCCGATGGCGGATTGCTGTCTTATGGGCATGACAGCAACGAACCGTGGCGGCGGGCAGCGGCGTACGTCGATAAAATTCTTAGGGGCGCTAGTCCGGCGGATTTGCCAATTCAACAGCCGACAAAATTCGAGTTGATCATCAACCTAAGGACCGCAAAAGCCCTGGGTCTAACCATCCCGCCGCAGTTACTCGACCGCGCGGACGAGTTGATTGAATAAGTGCTTTTTGCTGCGGTGCATGAGTCTGCTTTTGACCCAAAGCGGACATGGCGATCGTCGGACCGCTTGGCGTCTCAGATTGCCGCACCGCAGGAAAGCGTGGCATCGTTGTCGTCAGACGACGCCGAGAGAGCGTTCAACAACAACCATAAATAGGAGGGCGGCCATGGAGTACGACGGCATCATTGTCGGGGCGGGACACAATGGCCTGATCTGCGCCTCATACCTTGCAAAAGCTGGCCTGAAGATCGCAGTCGTCGAACGAAACGCGGCGATGGGCGGAGGTTGCTCCACCAGCGAGTTTGTGGCCCCTGGCTTCAAGCACAACACGCATTCGTCCTACCATTTCATCGGCGAGGGGCCGGTCCTAGGCGATCTGGAGCTGCACAAATACGGTTTGGCCTATGTCTATCCTGAAGTGCAGCATGCCATGGTGTTCCGCGACGGCAAGGCACTTTGCATTCACCGCAGTGTCGAGAACACGGCAAAAGCCATCGCACGGTTCTCGCAAGCCGATGCCAAGCGTTACCGCGAGCTTTGCCAGCGCTTCGTAACTGAGCTCGGCCCGTTGATGACCGAATTCATGTATTCGGTGCCGCTACCGCCTGCCGAAATTGCAAAGCGCCTCAGTGGTCCGGAAATCGATGATCTGTTCTCCTATATGCCGCTGACCCTGCACCAGGCGGTCGAGCGCAATTTCGAGAGTGAGCATGTGCGGATGTTCTTCAATTGCATCCTGCATGCCATTGCGATCGAGAACGTTCCCGGCGTCGGCGCATTCTTTCCGCGCCTTCTCAGCCGCCTGACCAAGCTTGGGCTACCTGTCGGCGGCGCCGGCTCGGTCGCGCTCGCGCTTGAGCGGTTGCTCGAAGACCACGGCGCAACGCTCATTTGCGGTAAGCACGTCAGTGCTATCACCTCGGAATCGAAGGGCGTAACGGGAATCCGGCTGGAGAACGGCGAAGTGCTGTCGTCACGGTTCGTGGCGAGCGCAGTCGACGCGCCGCAGACGATCCGGATTGCTGGCGAGCAGAACTTTCCAGCGAGCGTAGTCGAGGGCATCAAAAAATTTCAATGGTGCTCGCACAGCTTGGTGACGCTGCACCTCGCCTTGAACGAACCGCCCCGCTACACCAAGGCCGAAGCCTTCGATCCCGACGTCGCCCGCGCCTGGAATATGATCTTCGGCGCGGACACGACCGCGGAAATCGATCAAGGTTTCGACGAAATACATCAGAAAAAACTGCCGAGGCATTTCGCCGGCAATGGCACCTGTTCGTCGAAATTCGACCCCTCGCTCGCTCCGGCCGGCAAGCACGTCGCGTTCTGGTGGCCGTGGGCACCCTATGACCTCGACGGCGATTCGACCAACTGGGACAAGCGCAAGGACGACGTCGCCGACCGGCTGTTGTCCCAATGGGGCGAGTTCGCGCCCAATCTGACGTTAGAGAACGTGATCGCGCGTGCGGTGTTCTCGCCGCTCGACATCGAGCGCCATTGCATCAACATGGTGCGCGGCAGCCACCATGTCGGCGCCTATATGCCTTCGCAGCTTGGCGGCAATCGGCCGACTCCGGACTTGGGCCGCTACAGCACGCCGATTAAAGGACTGTACCTGTGCGGCGCTAGCAGCCACACCGGGGGGGCGGTCACCGGCAGCCCGGGGTACAATGCCGCCAACGTGATCGCACGCGACCTCAGCGTCCAGAAGTGGTGGCAGCCGGTGCCGAGCCCATCCTGGCCGCGCATTCCGACGGCGATGGCCGCCGAGTGATTGGACATCGGCTGAGGGCAATCC
>Ga0318556_10000315_pt1 | contig 12893 bp, 12 predicted proteins | sample GRESIP082b2f24_FD_203668 | JGI IMG/M metagenome (GOLD analysis project Ga0318556, IMG submission 203668) | Tropical soil microbial communities from Luquillo Experimental Forest, Puerto Rico - GRE.SIPMG.082b2f24 | ecosystem: Environmental > Terrestrial > Soil > Tropical forest > Bulk soil... | reverse complement strand
TCGCAAGACACAGGGGTGGCCGCGCACTGGCCGGTTGCCGGGTCACAGAACCCGGCGAGGCATTTGTCGCCAACCGAGCAGTCGAGGGGCGCGTACTGGCAGCGGCCGCTGACGCAGGTGTCGGTCGTGCAGGCGTCTCCGTCATCGCACTGGGCGTTGGTTACGCAACAGCCGGCGATGGCTACCCCGGTGCACTGTCCATTGTTACAAGTATCGTGTTCCGTGCAGACACTCCCGTCGTCACATGCAGCTCCGTTGGCGGGGAGACTCAAGCACCCGGTGGCCTCGTCACAGAGATCGGTCGTGCAGGGGTTCCCATCATCGCAGTTGACCGGGGTGTGCTGGCATTGCCCGCCCGGAAGGCAGGCATCGGACGTGCACGGGTTGCCGTCATCGCAGAGCGAGGAATTGTCGAGGCAGCTCGGCGTGCACTCGCCCAACGTGTCGCCGTGACTCAAGTGAGCGGGGACGGCGTCTTCGCTCACCTGGATCGTCTGGACGTTGCCCGGGCTCCCCGGGGGACGGTGACAGAGAGTGACCTTCTTGCCCGCGGTAGCCGGAGCCGCCACAAGTAAGAGCACGGCGAAAACGGGCATGAGTCGCTTCATCATGGATGTCCTCCTCCGGGGCCGATAAGCCGCGTTCCCTGGCCCGGCTACGGCGAGCTGCCGTGGTGTCCGGAGCCTGTTCAACCGGAATCCGCGCCCCGTGTTACACAGACCGCCGGAGACGCACCGTGTTAGACTTGTTCAAGATTGTCCGGTGGGGGGCGGCCTTGGAAGATCGGTTCGTCACGACGCGCTGGAGCGCCGTCCTGGCCGCCGCTCGCGGAGAGGAAGGGGTCGAGGAAGCGCTGGAATGGCTGTGCGAGACGTACTGGTATCCGCTTTACGGGTTCGTACGGCATAGAGGCTACGACGCGGAGACCGCACGGGACCTCACCCAGTCCTTCTTCGTCACCCTGCTGGACCCGAAGAAGCTCCAAAGGGTCGATCCGGGCCGCGGCCGATTCCGGGCCTACCTGCTGGCGAGCATGAAGAACTTCCTCGCGCACGAGACCGAGCGCGTGGGGGCGCTCAAGCGCCGGTTCGAAAACCCGGCATTCAGGGCGGATTCCGAGGGGGCGGAACGCCGCTTCCTCGAGGAGCCTGCGGCCGGGCTGAGCCCGGAGGAGATGTACGAGTCGAGGTGGGCCCGGACCGTTCTCGATCGCGCTCTTCGGCGACTCGACGAGGAACACGCGACGACCGGACGGGGCGAGCTGTTTCGCCAGCTCGCGGGCCATCTGACCGGCGACGAGGTCCCGTACGAACGGCTCGCCGCGGCCCTCGGCATGACGGAGGGAGCCGTCCGCGTGGCGGTCCACCGGTTGCGCCAGCGGCTCGGGGAGCTTCTGCGTGAGGAGGTGGTCCAGACCGTCGCGGCCGTGAACGACGTCGACGACGAGATTCGCGAGCTCCTCCGCGCAGTGGCGAGATGCCCGTAGCGGAGCCCGGTCCCGGGGCATGCACCGCGTGCGGCGCGACGCTCCATCGGAGCGACGGCTCGTGGACGGTCTGCGTGCGCTGCGCGCTGGGCTTCGCCGTGGGCGAATGGGCCGAGACCTTCCCGAAGACGCCGCGGGACACGACCGTGTCCGGGACGCCCCCGGTCGAGCGGATCGGGCCGTACCGGTTGATCAGGTCACTGGGCGAAGGCGGGATGGGGACCGTCTGGGAAGCGGAGCAGGAACGACCGATCCATCGCCTCGTGGCCCTCAAGCGGCTCCGGCTCGGGCTCGACGGGTCGCAGGTGCTCGCCCGCTTCGAATCCGAGCGGCAGGCGCTGGCGCTGATGAATCACCCGAATGTCGCCCACGCCCTCGATGCGGGACAGACCGAGGACGGCCACCCGTATTTCGCGATGGAGCTGGTCGACGGTCCCTGGATCACGAGCTACTGCGACGCGGAGCGGCTCGACACGCGGCGCCGCCTGGCGCTCTTCATCGACGTCTGCCGCGCGATCCAGCACGCGCACCAGAAGGGGGTCGTCCACCGCGACATCAAGCCGTCGAACATCCTGGTACAAACGGAGGGGGGCCGCGCCGTCCCCAAGGTGATCGACTTCGGCGTCGCGAAGGCGCTCGGGGCGCACCTGACCGACCGCACGCTGATGACGCAAGTCGGCCAGCGCGTGGGGACGCCGGAGTACATGAGCCCGGAGCAGGCGGGACCGGGAGGATTCGACGTCGACACCCGCACGGACGTCTACTCGCTCGGAACGCTTCTGTACGAGCTCCTGACCGGAAGCCTGCCGTTCGCGGCGCCGAACGGCGATATCGACGAGCTGCGCCGTCGCATTCGTGAGGACGAGCCGGTGCCGCCCAGCGTGCGCGTCGCGACGTCGGGACCCGCGGCGGCCGAGATCGCGCGCGCGCGGGCGGCTCCACCCCTGAGCCTCTCCAAGTCCCTGCGCGGCGAGCTGGACTGTATCGTCCTCAAGGCGCTCGAGAAGGATCGGTCCCGCCGTTACCGGTCTCCCGACGAGCTCGCGGACGACGTGGGCCGGTATCTGAACAACGAACCGGTGGACGCGCGTGCGCCGAGCGTGGGCTACCGGGCGCTGAAGTTCTTCCGGCGGCACCGCGGCGCGGTGGCGGCCGCCGCCAGCATCACGCTCGTGCTGATCGCCGGGGCGGCGACCAGCGCGGTGCTCTACTTCCGCTCAGAAGAATCCCGCGCGGAGGCGAGCGCCGTTGCTGATTTTCTCGGCGGGTTGATCACCGACGTCAACCCGAGCGGCGGGAACAAGGACGTCACCGTCCGCGAGGTGGTGGACCGTGCCTCCGACTCCGTTTCCGTGCGCTTCAAGAGCCAGCCCCTGGTCGAGGCGTACCTGCACGACGTGATGGCCCGCAGCTACTCGGGTCTCGGAGCCTGGGAACAAGCCCGAACGCACGCGGAGGCGGCGTTCCGCCTCCGTCACGACATGCTGGGCGCGGACGACCCGTTGACGCTCCAGTCGATGGTCGCCGTGGGCGCGGCGCGGATCGGGACGGGACGGCTCGCGGAGACCGGAGGTCTTCTCGACGAGGCGATCCTGCGCAGCCGCAAGACTCTCGGAGACGAGGCGCCGATCACTCTCAGGGCGATGGCCGAGAAGGCGATCACCCTGCTCTATCAGGGCAAGCTCGCGGAGGGTGAGGCCCTTCATCGTTCCGTGTACGACGTCCGGCGTCGCGTGCTCGGGGACGATGATCCCGAAACCCTGGAGTCGTCCTATTGGCTGGCCCAATGCGCGATCCGGCAGGGCCGGGCCGCCGAGGCGGAAAGTCGCCTCCGCGATCTCCTGGAGCGCCAGCGCCGGGTTCTGGGCACGGAGCACCCGCGGACCCTGAGCACGACGAACCTGCTCGGCTGGGCGCTGAACACGCAGGGCAAGCACCAGGAGGCCGAGGACGTCTTCGTGCACTTGCTCGAGACCCGGCGCCGGGTCCTCGGCGACCGGCATCCGGAGACACTGCAGGTCGTCTACAACCTCGGGGGCGTGAGGGCGACGATGGGCGACAAGCGCAAGGCGTTCGAGTGGCTGCGCAACGCCGTGGACCACGGATACTGCAACCTGCCGAACCTGACGAACGACCACGACCTGGACTCTCTCAGGGGCACGCCGGAGTTCGATCAGCTGATCGCGGACGCGAACGCGAATTTCGCCCGCCAGTTCGGATCGCTCGGTTCGCATTCACGATAGAGTCCTAGGACTGAACCGTCCGTCCGGCGGCCTTAGTGAAGGCCCCAGGGCTCGAACACTTCAGCGTCGACCGGAGCGCCGCCGCAGGTCAGCGGAACGCAACGCCACAGTTCCAGGTAGTCACGGTAGTTGCCGTCGGTAACGAAGTCGGAGGACTCGACGATCACGATGTCATGGAGACGTCCGTCGCGCGCGACGACCGCTCGCGCAGCGACGGAGCCCTGGCTTTGGGGGCTGATGGTAAACCCTCTCTGCGCGGAGGCATCGCACGTGACCCCAACAGCCTTCTCTTGCGGCGTGCAGAGCGGAGAATCGACGGCACCCTCGGGTCTCGCCAGAAGCTCGCCGCGATCGGCGGCCAGATCGACAATGCTCTCGACCCGAAGCTCCAACACCTCATGGTTCCCGTCGAACCGCTTGATCAGTCCGGGGAACTGGTGCGCATGCCACGGCCGATAATCAGAGAACTCGTGAATCGCCTTGTATCGCAGGCCGGAAGTCATCGACGGCCCGGTCTCGTATCGAACCGGCACGCCCGAGTCCTGAACGACACTGAGCTTGGACCACGGAAGTCGGCCCGGCAGCGCCAAGGCGACCTCTACGACGGGAACCCTTCGATTCTGTGCCTTCACAGTCTCGACTCGCCCGCCCTCGGGAACCTTCGTGAATTCGGCCACGTCGATGGCATTCTCGATGTCGAGGAGGCGCAGGGGTTGGTACGGCGAGTCGGCAAGCGTCCACCGGCTGCTCCCGCTCTGGCCGGAGACCTGATGATGGCCCGGGTACGAGATCTCCTCTCGCCACGCATCCGGAGACCACCAACTTAGCTCGTACCGCCCTTGGACCTTTCCACCTCCCAGCTCTTGCAGCCAGAAGTTCGCGCGGAGACGAAACGGAGTGCTATCCCCCGCACGCAAATCGACCGTCTTGGTAGCGCGAGCCAGGAGCGCTCTCGCTTCCAGAGATGACTCCGGTGCCGCCGACACCACCGTCGCGCTGGCCAGGATCGAACCGATGAATTTCGCTGCTCTTGGAAAGTGTGTCATGCCGGATCCTGCGTGTACTGTACCTCAGGGAGCGGCGCGGAGACTACACCCCACCGTGTGTCCAGTGCCGGCCCGTCCCTTTACCGGGAGCCCGGGTACACCGTCGCCTCCGCCGCGCTTGCGTCCCCCGCTCTTCGATCGGGCTCGGAAAGTCGCGGTACGTTCGAATCGCACTGGCCGGGACTGATCCTCTACAACGGCTGGAGAAAGGAAGGCCAAATGATTACCGAATCTGCGAAGCCTCGGCTCAAGTTCGTTCTCGCTTTCGCAACCGCGTTCCTTGGCGTCGGGGTGGTCGCCTTGTCGGCGGTCCCGCCGACCACGCACCACCAGGTCATCGTGCCCGGCGAGGATCGCTTCAAGCCGTTCTCCCTGACGATTCGCGTCGGCGATTCCGTGGAGTGGATCAACAACGACACGGACGATCACACCGTCGTCAGCAACGATTTCTTCAACACCACGGGCGACAAGAATGTCAACACACTCCTTCCGGGAACCGACAGCAACGGCGGTGTCCCCGGGACGTTCACCATGAGATTCACGAAACCAGGCGTGTTCAACTTCTACTGCCGTATCCACTCGAAGCTCGACGACGAGCATCAGCCGACCGCGCCGGGGCCGGGTGGGGGCATCCAAGATCCGACGACCGGTAACTACGGCACGCCGATGATGGGAGTGATCACCGTTCTCAGCGGCCAGGGGGACCAGGGGCAGCAGCAAGGCCAATGAGTATCGCGGCTCGATCGCGGTGGACGTCGCCGTGTCTTTCGGCCCTCAGTGGCACAGCGCGCGTTGCCAGGCAACCGTCAGTGCAATTTCGGTGTTCACCCAAGTAACGGAGTAGGCGACCCGTTCGTTGGACGCAAGATGAGCCTCTTCGTCGTCGATGAGCCATTCGTTGTTGTCGACAAGCCGGAAGTGAGACGGCCCGAGGGCGTAGGGATTTGGCGTCGTGTCCGTGTGCTGGTACCCATCCGTCAGGAACAGTAAGACGGACGTGCCCGCGGAGACTGTCGGCTCGCCGTCATGCGTGCTGTACAGCATGCGCTGGTGCGCCGCGGACCAGAAGGGGCCAGATTCCAGGTTGACGTAAAGAACGCCTCCGCTCGGCGCGGTGCCCTTCTTCGTGGAGAGCACCTGTACCGTGGCGATTGTCGGATAGGCTGCGTTGCCGTCATGTTTGACTTCCGTCACCGTTCCGTAGACGACTAGGTCGGAAATCCAGGTGATGTGACGGACGTAGTACGAACTTGACGGGCTGGGCGGAACGCCGAGGGCGACGCCTATTCTGGCGGAGCAAGCGAGCTCGTGTTCGTCCCAATCAAAGCGAATTGCAGCTCTTGCAACGCTCCCGCTGCAGGACATGCCGATCAGCAACGCTGCGATTCCCGCTATTCGTCTCATCGTGGCCCCCCTGCCGACAACCGCCGAGTCGGGGTTTGGACGTTCGCAATTGAAGCCTCGCGCCGCACCTACGGTTTCGCGGGCTTTGGGGTACTCATCGCGAGCTCGACATTGTCACGCATACGCCAGACCTCTCCGGTGTCCGTGTTAACGAGATAGCCGTTGTCCCCGGCCGCCACGAACCACTTGCCCGGAGCGCTGTGGGCAACTGGCTCGGCGCTCACGCGGCTCCCGGCGAAGACGATGCCAAGCAAGAAAGCAATGACGCCGATCAGGAACACCGATCCCACACTCAGATTGAGCTTACGACCCATGTTGGACTCCTTTCGCTTGCGATGAAGAGTACCCGATCGGTCGTACGACCCCCTGCAAGCGCACTTCCTTGAGGTGCCGACAAGGAGGCCCCGGCCGTTTTCGTAGTCGCTGGAGCAAGAAAGCGAGCCAGGCCTTCTGACGCGGTCCCAGAGCAATTCGTCATTATGCTGGGACGGTATTTTCATCGTGGTCCCCTTGCGGACGCGCGCGCCGCAAAAGTTTCGCGGAAAGCGTCATATCGGCCGACCGGGGCCGCGCTCGCCGCCGTAAGCTCTCTTGGAGTACGAAGGGGGCAAAGTCCGCAGCGGCGCGTCCAGCGCCGAAGAACCGGGGGAGCCATGAACGCAACTCGAAGCCCACGTTGGCTGGTATTCTGCACGTTCGCCTTTTTCTCTCTGCTCGCTCCCAACCGCACCGACGCTCAGGTCGTCCGTCAGCTCACCGACGTCAAGACCGGCAGCATGACGTACGCCGCGATGGACGACACCGGCACGGAGGTCTTCGTCGCGACCAGCAACGACCCGCTGGGCAGCAACGCGTCTCATGCGTTCCAGATCGTGCGATACACGGCGTCCTCTGGCGCGGCCGCTCAGCTGACGACGGCGACGGACGGCACGTACTCCGGCGGCTGGAGCGTGTCGGTCAGCAACGACGACCAGTTGTGCTGATCATCTAATTCTGTCCGCTTTGCGGCGCGGAATGCGTGGAGTAATTCGTCTCCTTCGGATTGAAAGAAAACCAAGTTCGATGAGCGTTCGGCCGAGCGCCAGCCGGTCGATGCTCGCCTGTTCCTGTCGTTGCAACTGGACGCCGTCGGGGACGCCTCGTTCGCGGCGCTCCTTCGCCTCGTAGCTCCGGTAGGCGTCCTCAAACGCCTTCCGCTCGTCGTCCCGAAGCGGCTCTCGCTGCGCCCACGCCTCGTCGGGCGTCGGCCCGTTGCGTCCGGAGGGCCGTGCCGTCTCGTTGGCCTGGAGCTGGGCTGCCTTGACGTCATCACAGGTCCACTCCCAGGGCCTCTCGTGCCGCACGGCCTGGTGATACGTCCGTGTCTCAATCGATCCCGTGCCCGCTTCGATGCTCCCATTGTACGCGGGGGTCATCGGCGGCGAATAGAGCAGATGGATCCCTTTTGCCGCCGCCCAGGCCCGAAGCTCGCCGGCGATGAAGGCCGGTCCGTTGTCGAGCTTGAGGACCAACGGCACGCCCCACCACCGCAGGGCCACCTCCAGCGCCGTGAGGACCGTCGACGCCTTCTCGTCCTGGACCGGGAGGGCGAGGATCTGCGTCCCGCTCGCCAGATCCCGGACGTTGAGGATGCGGGTGTAGAGCCCGTCGATCGGGAGCGGGGGCGTGCAGAAGTCCACGGCCCAGATGGCACCCGGACGGTGCCACCGCAAGCCGTGGACGAGAGCGCGGGTGCTCAGCCGCACCAGGCGACGATACCGTCTCTGGAGGTTGACGAGCACGCCTCGGCTGACCTGTGGGAAGAGCCACTCCAGCGTGGGGATCCCGACGTCTGGACCGAGGATCGCCAGGGCGGCGATGACCATCTGACGGACCGATTGTTCGATGACGCGGATGGGGCGGCCGCGGCGCTTGGCGCGGAGGTGGTCGGTCCTCCACGACTTCCCCCACCGCCGCAGCGTTCTCGGCGCCACCTGGAAGTGTCCTGCCACGTTCTTCATGCCCTCTCCCTGTTGCCTCGCCCACCGACCCACCGCGACGGCCGAGCGACGCGTCGCGCGCTCTTTCAGGCGTCGCAGCATCTGCCCCGCGCGATCCCGCCACGACCGTCGCGGCTCAGCCGCTACGACTTTGACTCCCTCGACCCCGATCCCCGGTCCGGCTCGCTACCACGAAGGCCACGTCCGCCCTCGTTTTCTGGCGACGAAGCTCGGACTCCAGCGATGCGATGTGCTGTTCGAGTTGACGGACGTCTCCCGCGGTTTCGGGATCGCTGGCGCTCGGGCGGCCCGCCGGCCGTGGCTCGAGCCAGTCCACCGCGGCCTGCAGCGCTCCGCATCGAATGACGTGAAAGCGCGATGAGCTCAGATGGAGCTGCTCACACGCCTCGACGACACTCTGTCGCGATGCAACCGTCTCGACGATGGCCTTCAGGCGCGCCTTCGCCTCGAAGGACCCGTGCAGGCGATCGATGTGATCGAATCCAACGCTAGGACGTCCTGCCGGCATGCTGCACCCCCCGTCATGCTCCGGCCGGAGGTGCCTTCGTCTCGGGCCTCGACTCCGTCGTCTCCGCCGGATGCGTCGTCGGTGTTTCGCCCGTCCGCAGCGCCGACACCGCTCGGAGCGCCCTTGCCGTGCCTCGCCGTGTGCGTCGACCCGTGCGGCCGATCTTACGCCCAGGGTTTGGCTTCGGTTCGACGATCCCGATCGATCGCTGGGATGCCCGAAGCAGCGCCTGGAGCCGCGTGACCTCGCGCTCCAGTCGTGTCTTGTCCTGCTTGACGTGGTCGAGCTCGGCCGCTTGGCTGACCCGCTTGCCGCGCGGGCGCGGCTCGAGCGCCAGGAGAATCCCCTGAAGCGCCCGCGTTTCCAAGACGTAGTACCGCGGCAGCGACACCCCCAGCGCCTGGCTTCCCTCGGTGGTCGTCTTCGCCCCGGCGAGGACTTCCAGGATGACGGCCGCCTGCTTCTTGGCGTCGGCGCTCCCGTCGAGTGCTTTCGGTCCGGTGGGACGCGCGCTCGTCGGCTTTTTCATTCCTCGCCTCCTTCCGGTTCGACGTCATCCTGATCCGCGTGCTCCGGAGCCCACGGCGCCAAGGGTTCCGGCATGGCCGCCTCCTCCCCGGTGTCGACGCGACGTCCCGGCGCTTCGAGATCGACTTCCTCACGGTCCCCGTCCGGTCCGGTGAGCACCACCCGGCTCCCCTCCGTATGCACCGAGATCCCCGCATCGCCGATGCGGCCGGTCAGGTAGAAGCTCTTGCGAGGCACACCGTGTTGCGCCAGCTCGAGCGCGTTCGCGGCGACGCGCGCCCGGAGTGTCGTGAGCACCTCGGGTGCCGCCGCGAAGAATCGATCGGCCGGCACGAGTCCCTCGATCCCCTGATGCGGCCGCTGGAAGTTGTAGTGGTCGATGAAGTGACCGACGCGCTTGCGGGCGTCCTCTAGGCTCACAAACGAGGCGCCCTGCAGGCACTCACGCCACAACGTCCCCCAGAATCGCTCGGTCTTTCCCAGGGTCTGCGGGTGGCGCGGGCGCGCGATCACGTGCCGGATGCCACGCCGCTCCAGGAGCTTGGCGAATCCGCTCTTCCCCCGCCACGTCACATACTGCGGCCCGTTGTCGGTGAGGACCTCTTCCGGCGCCCCGAAATTCGCGATCGCCGCTTCCAGGACCTCGCGGACAAGTGCGCCGCCGGCGCTGGCCCAGGCCCCGTATCCGACGACGAACCGACTGTAGTCGTCGAGGAAGACGACGAGGTACACACGGCGGTTCTCGCGCTTGATCAGGAAGGTGAAGAGATCCGATTGCCACAACTGATTGGCACGGGCGCGCTCGAACCGGTGGACGACCGGCTCGTGGATGGCGGTCTCCGTCTCCTCCACCTCGTACCCGGCTTCCTTCAGGACGCGCAGGATCGCGCCGGTGCTCGCGCCGTACCCCTCGCACCGCATGAGCATGTCGTGGATGCGCTCGGCTCCCCAGTCTTGGTGCTGCTCCTTCATGAGGATGATCGAGCGCTGGGTCGCCTCCGGCAGACGGCTTCCCCCGCGAGGGCCACGCGGACGGTCCATCAAACCGGCGGGACCGTGCCGCTGGAAGCGACGCTTCCACTCGTAAAGCGTGTGCGCCGTCACCCCGACCATCGTGGAGAACTCGGGGGCCCCTAAACCGGATCGCGACCACACGTCGAGCAATACGATCCGCTGTGCGGGTGTCATGGGCGGGGTGGAAGGGTCGGGGGGCTGACGCCGTCGCGGCCCGCCTCGGCCCCGACCCGTCAACCGAACCGCGCTGACGGCTCCATCCACACTATCCACAGCTTGCGCGGCTGCGGAGGTGGGGCTCTCTCGATCCTCAGATCCTGAAACCGGAAGTCCGTCGTCCATCGCTCCTCCTCGTTCGTGACTTGGCGTCACACCAAGAAGGGGCGAATTACTCCACGCGTTTATCTCATCTCAGCGGTCAGCATTTCGGAGAGCTGCACACCGATCGGATAGGCGCCTGGACTTCGAGACCCGAACGACTTCAATCGCTCGAATGTGGGATCGCCCGGGGCGTCGGTGCCGATCGCGTTCGACGTTCGACCCCACCGTTGGACCAGCTTCGGCGGGCTCGGCTGGGAGTCCGTGCCAGGAATTCCAGGGAGCGGTCCGGCAGCGTGGCCGGGACCCGCGACGCTCGCGCCGGTGCCGGACCCCGGAGGGGCCGGCAGGTCCCTGAAGAAGGCTCGGCCGACCTTTCCGGATGTCTGGCCGATGGCTTCGATTTGAAGCAGCTCGCCAACGCAGTCGGTGGCACACACGAGCCAAGTGGCTCCGAAAGCGCCGCCGAAGTCTGCCGCTACGGATGCTGGGGTGTGATTGCTGCCGACGACGGCCGTGCCGTCGACATGGGTGACTTGGAACGTCACCGTTTCGCCGGGGAGAAAGCCAGCCCCCTTGAAGCCGGTCGTGGTCCCGGCCTGGACGATTTGGCTCGCGGTTAACCGAGCCATAGGTGCGGAGCTCTGCGCCGCCGAAACGTGAATTCCTTGGGCGAGAACGATCCCCACGGCAATCGCCAAAAAGACGGTATTTGCGTGCGGCGAAGATGTCTGCCTTGCATCGATCAAATGGCACCTCCTTCCGTGCTTCCAATGCGCCGATCGACTCTGCCTTCCGTCAATACCCAACGTCTGCGACGGCCTGACCGAACGCGGTTCGCAGGGGAAGCGTGCGTGAACCATGTGATTCCAGTCGTGGGGACCAGGGGTCGGCGGGTGTTTCTTCGCAGCTGCCCACGGCCGACGCCGCGCGCGACTCGCTGGAGACCGCTGACGCTCTCGACGTACTGGTCGAGGCGTTGCGGCGCGGGGGGAAGAGCCGGACGCCCGAGGCGCGTGCGCTTGCCGAGCGGGCCGTGAAGATCCGAGAGCGCGCATCCGGCCTGGATCGCCTCGACACGTTCGCGCTCAAGCCCGAATCGTCGCGCGGGCACCTCGTGCGCGCGTCGATTCAGCTCGAGGCTTGAGTTGGTGCGGGCCCGCGTCCAGATTCAAACGAAAGAAGCGATGGTGTCGCCCCGACCCGTTGGGGTCGGTCACCAACTCAGGTGCCAGCGGAGTCGCGTTGTAGGTCGCGCTCGGTGCACGCGCGAAGGGTTGAAAGAGAGAGTGTCTGTTCGTCGGCTCGAAGAATCGAAAAAGCGGAAAGACCTAGGGGATGTCGAATCTTCCGTCATCCAGTCTTCCCGTGACGCCGTGGCATCGCCAACAGTGGGGCAGGCCTCTTCCTCTTCACGTTTTCGTCGATCTGCTCGCGCGGCATGCCCGTCACAGCGCCGCCCGAGAGGTTGGGTCAGCGAGATGGAAGACTCTGTCTTCTACCTCCAGTCCCCCGCCGCGACGAAGGCAGCCCAGGTCGACGGCTGCGTACTCACCCCGCGGGCACGGCGAGCGCGAAGAACCTTCAGGCTGGCATCACTCACCGCCTCGGCCGTGTCGAGATGCCGATCAAGCCGGGCTTCGTACAGCGCCTTCATCCACGCCCGCGTCGCCTCGTCGTCGACGGGCCACAGACTCATGACCAGCGTGCCGGCGCCCGCGACCTGAAACGCCCGGCGCAGGCCGAACACGCCTTCACCCGCGTGGACGTCGCCGACCCCAGTGTCGCAGGCCGATAGCACGGCCCACTCGACGCCGGAGAGATCGAGCGACGCGATTTCCTCTGCGGTCAGGATGCCGTCGTCCTCTCCGTTTCCGGCCGCCGAGCGGTGATTGGCGCCCGCAAGCGCGAGCCCCGATAGCACGAGCGGGTTCTCACCTTCGACCGGAGCGACAGCCGCGATCGGCATCGACTGCGGCCGTTCGGACAGCCCGCCGATTCCCCGTGCCGAATCGAGCGCCGACGCGCACTCCCCTCCCAAGAAGAAGCCGTGCGTCGCGAGGTGCAGGACGCGCCGCCCCGGTGCCGCACGTTTGAACTCCGACTCGCTTGCGCGGGTTCCCTCCAGCTCGAGCACCGCAACCGGGGCCGGCTCGCCATGCTTCTTCCAGGTCCGAACGATCTCGCGAACCTCCTCGCCCGTTGCGGGCAACGGTTCGAACCGCGCAGAGGCGAACGCGCCGCAGCCCGCGCGCCGGCCGCGATAGGTCGCCACCGGAGCCATCAGCACCGCGGGCTCGGGTTTCGCCCGTCGCAGCGAGGCGAACAACGAACGCGCGTCGTAGC
>Ga0318556_10000314_pt1 | contig 12899 bp, 3 predicted proteins | sample GRESIP082b2f24_FD_203668 | JGI IMG/M metagenome (GOLD analysis project Ga0318556, IMG submission 203668) | Tropical soil microbial communities from Luquillo Experimental Forest, Puerto Rico - GRE.SIPMG.082b2f24 | ecosystem: Environmental > Terrestrial > Soil > Tropical forest > Bulk soil... | reverse complement strand
GTCTCGTCGCCGTGGGCGCGAGCCAGCAGCGCCCGCAGCCGCAGCAGCCAGATCTCATTGAGCACGAATCCGGGGTCGGTCGGTACGCCGGCCAGCCGATCGATCGCGGCCTGTGCATCCGCCAGATCTGCTTCGCCGCCGCGGCGCAGCAGCGACTCCACTAAGACGGCGGTGGCCAGCGCACTCCAAACCGAGCCGCCCGAGTTGAACAGCTCGTCGACGACCGCCCGCGACAATCCGATGGCGCCGTCGAGATCCCCGAGCCTGGCTCTTTCTTGTGCGAGGTGAATATCGACAATAAACACCATTAACTTGACGAACCGCTCGTGGATGGCGGCGTCGCGAACCTGAGCAAGCAGGTCGAAGCCGGCGTTGCGCTGCGTACCGCCCCGATGAACCAGGGTGAGGCCTCGGGCGGTTCGAGCTACGTCGAGCGCGAAATCGTTACCGGATTGCTCGGTCCGCGCCAGTGTGTCGGCGGTGTCGCTGAGGGCGGTGGCATCGGCCAGCAACACCCCATTCGGGATCGCCGGAACAAGCGTGCACCACAACACCCCGGCTAGCGTGGTCGGGTCGACCGCGCGGGCCATGGCGACAGCCTGGCCGAAGTCGTCTTTCCAGCCTGCAATCCCCAGGAGCCACCGGGCCGCGCCCCGCAACGCGATCGCGGCCGCCAGCGGGGATCCGATGATCAGATCACCCATTGTCGTGTCGCCGTCGGCCAGGTAGATGACGCGCTGCGCCAGCCTCAGCACTTCGGCCATCTCGCCGGTCTCCTGCTTGGCGACGAACGCCGCGAACGACAGCCCGACCGTCAATATCGGATCGCCGATCGACTCGAGCAGTGCGATGTATTCCGAAGCCAGACGGGCTGCCTCCCGGCTGCGCGCATTCACGTAGTGCGCCATCACCTGCCCGGTCATCCCGATCGCCAGCGACCGCTGATCACCCGCGGCGGTGCACAGGTCGCGCAGTTCGTCGAAGCCGGTGTCGGCGCCACTACCACCCACCCGCCACGCGCTGCCCGATAGCAGGGTGCGCGGCGCGATCCGCATCGCGGCCCGGTCCGGGTCGTCGTCGGGGAGCCGATCAGCGACCTGCCTGGCCCGCCGCCAACTCAAGTGCGCGGCGGCGATGTCGCGGTTGGTCGACCAGGTTCCGGCGCGCATATGCCAGCCAAAGGCCGCGCGGAGATCCCCGGCGGCCTCAAGATGCTCGGCGATCAGGGCCGCATTCTCATCGGCCAAGGCCGGATCACGTTGTTCGATCGTGGCGGCCAGCCGCCGGTGCAACGCGGAGCGATCGGCTTGTAGCTGCGACTCGTAGCCCACCGTGCGTATCAGCGGGTGCCGAAACGCGTACTCGGCGTGCGGGAAGAACATCACCTGATCGACCAGCTCCGCCTCGATTAGCGGGGCCACGTCCGGACGGTCGATCAGGTTGGCCAGCAGCTCGATGTCGAACCGTGAGCCGATCAGCGCCGCGGCGTTCAGGGTGCGTTTGGCGGTCGGGCTCAGCCGGTCGATGCGCGCGCCGATGGTGGCCTGCAGGGTGGCGGGCACCCCGACCTCGGCGACGTCAGCGCGCACAACGTATGCGCCGGGCTCGCCGTGCACCATGCGGCGTTCGGCCAAATCGCGCACGATCTCTTCGACGAAAAATGGATTCCCGGCGGCGCGGGCACCGACCTGAGCGGCCAGCCCGGTGATCGAGGGGTCGGAGCCCAAAAGCTCGGCGGTCAACGCCGAGGTTTGCGCATCGGTCAGCGGCCGCAGCGCAAGGGTCTGCGCGCCCGACACCCGGGTGAGCACACCGTGATATTCGGGGCGGTAGGTGATCAGCACCAACGCCGGCACCTGCGGGGTCACCACCAGGAAATCGGCCAGCATGGACTCGCTGATCTCGTCGATCCAATGCGCGTCCTCGATGACATACACCCCAGGGGTCTGACGCGCCAGCGAGATGGCGTTGACCAGTGCGGTCAACCGGCGCCGCCGGGCATCCGGGGCGATCTCAGGCAACGCCACCGCCGGGTCGGCGATGCCCAACAGGTCATCGAGCAACAACAGGTCCTCGGGGTCGGCGCCGGGGACCTCCGCTCGGATGGCCGCGCGGGCCGCCCGGTCGTCCAGATCGCTTACTGCGAAGCTGGCGCGTAACAACCGCGTCACCGCATGAAACGGGATGTCGCGGGCGTGCGACTCGCAGAAGGTGCTGAATACCGGCACCCCGCGGCCCGCCGCGATCAGCGCGGATTCGCGCACTAGGCGGCTCTTGCCGATGCCCGGGGCGCCCATGATGTTGACCACACACCCGGCGCCGCCGATCGCCTCCTCGAGAATCGCGCTGAGCGTGCCCAGCTCCCATTGACGGCCAACCAGGGGTGACTCACCGCGCCGAGCGGGCTCGTGGGCGCCGATGCCCAGCAGCCGCCTGGCGGGCACCGGCGTGTGAGCACCCTTGATGTGCACCAGCTCGGGCGCGCCGAGCACCGCGGCATCCTCGACCAGGCGCGCGGTGGACTCGCTGAGCATCACCGCGCCCGGCGGCGCGACCGATTCCATCCGCTGGGCCATCCCGACCTGCTCACCGATCGCGGTGTAACCCATTGGACCCGAACCGATCTCACCGGCAATCACCTGCCCGGAGTTCAGTCCTACCCGCAGCTGTAAATCGACACCGTCGCATCCTTCAACCAGTGCCGCAAGGCGGGTCATCTCCTCCTGAATTCCCAACGCCGCCAGACACGCACGCAGCGCGTGATCCTCCAACGCCGCCGGCGCCCCGAACAGCGCCATGATCCCGTCGCCGGTGAACTTGTCCACCGTGCCGCCGTAGCGCTGCACCACCGATGCGCAGCGGCTGACCAGCCCAGTGATGATCTCGCGCAACCGCTCCGCCCCCACCGCTGCGGCGATGTCCATCGAATGCACCACGTCTGCGAACAACACCGTCACCTGCTTGTACTCAGCCGGTTTCGCGGCCGCCGAAACAGCCGCGCCGCACTCGTTGCAGAACTTGGAGTTCGGTGGCAGTTCAATGCCACACGCCGCACAGGCCAATCCCGTTGCGGTCATGGCAACGCCTCGGCCCACGCGATATGCCCTTCGAAGCCAAGTGATGTCGCCAGGCTGCGGTAGCGGTCCCGATAGTCGCGATAGGCACTTTCGTCGCCCTGGGCTCTGGCCAGCAGCGCGTGCAGGCGCAGCAGCGCCAGCTCGTTCAGCACAAATCCCGGGTCGGTCGGTATCGCCGCCAGCCGGTCGATGACGGCCTGCGCCTCCTTGACATCTGCGTCGCCGCCACGCTGCAACAGCGCTTCCACTAAGACGGTGGCGGCCAGCGCGCTCCAGAGGCACCCACCCGAGGCGAACAAGTCGTCGACAACAGTCCGGGCCAATTCGATGGCACCACGGAAGTCACCGAGCCGGGCCTTCTCCCATGCGAAATGGATGTCGACAATCGGCAGAGCCATCAACCCGAACCGCTCGTCCACGGCCCGCTCGCGGACCTTCACAAGCAAATCAAAGCCGGCTTCACGCCCCACGCCGTTCTGATGGACCAGCGTGACACCGCGCGCCGTTCGAGCAATATCAAGCGCAAAATCGTCACCGGATTGCTCCACCACTGCCAATGCATCGGCGGTATCGCGCAGCGCGGTCGCATCGGGCTGCGACACCCCGTACGGGATCGCAGTAACGTAGGTGAACCACATCACTCCGGCAAGCGTGATCGTGTCAGATGCGCGAGCCATGGCAATGGCCTGGTGGAGGTCGTCTTTCCAGCCCGCAATGCCCAGGCACCAGCGGGCTGTGCCCCGCCATGCGATTGCGACTGCCAACGGGGACCCGATGATCAGGTTGCCTTTGGTGGCATCACCGTCGGCGAGATCGATGACGCGCTGCGTCCACCGCAGAAGCTCGGCCATCTCACCGGCGTCCTGCTTGGGCATGATTGCCGCGAAGGACAGTGCGACCGTCAACGTGGGATCGCCGATCGATTCGAGCAGTTCGATATGTTCGGTGGCCAGACGAGACGCCTCGCGGCGGCGCGCCTTAAGAAAGTGTTCCGTCACCGGCCCGGCCATGCCGATCGCCAGCGACCGCTGATCACCCGCGGCGGTGCACAGCTCACGCAGCTCGTCAAAGCCGTTGTCGGCGCCGCTGCCGCCGACGCGCCACGCGCTCGCGCACAGCAGGGTGCGTGGCGTGATGCGCATGGCCATCCGATCCGGGTCGTCGTCGGGTAGCCGGTCGGCGACCTGGCGTGCCCGCCGCCAGCTCGTGTGCGCGGCGGCGATGTCACGAATGGTCGACCAGGTTCCGGCGCGCATGTGCCAGCCGTAGGCGGCGTGCAGATCGCCGGCGGCCTCCAGATGCTCGGCGATCAGGGACGCGTTCTCGTCGCTCGATCCGCGCGCTTCGATCGCGGCCGCCAGCCGCCGGTGCAGCTGCGCGCGATCTGACTTGAGTTGCGACTCGTAGGCCACCGTGCGGATCAACGGGTGCCGAAACGCGTACTCGGCGTGCGGGGTGAAGCGCACCTGATCGACGAGCTCCGCCTCGATCAACGGGACCACATCCGCGTTGTCGACCAGGGCGATCAGCGCATCGGTGTCGAATCGTGACCCGATCACGGCCGCAGCGTTCAGGGTGTGCTTCACGGTGGGGCCAAGCCGATCGATGCGCGCGCCGATGGTGGCCTGCAGGGTGGCCGGCACCTCGACGTCGGCGACCTCACCACGCAGCACGTACGCGCCCGGCTCGCCGTGCAGCACCCCGCGCTCAGCCAGATCGCGCACGATCTCCTCAACGAAAAACGGGTTCCCGGCGACGCGGGCGGCCACCTGTGCGGCCAGCTCGCCGATCGACGGGTCGGTGCCCAGCAGTCGGGCGGTCAGCGTCGCGGTGTGCGCCTCGCTCAGTGGCCGCAGCGCGACGGTCTGGGCGCCCGACACTCGGGTCAGCGGGCCGTGGTATTCGGGGCGATAGGTGATCAGTACCATCGAATGGGTTTGGGGGATCACCGCCAGGAAGTCGGCCAGCATCGACTCGCTGACTGCGTCGATCCAATGCACATCCTCAACGACGTAAACGGCCGCCTCCTCCCGGGCCAGCGAGACGGCATTGACCAGCGCCGTCAACCGCCGACGCCGCGCATCGGGGGTGATATCGGGCAGCGACACCGCGGGGTCGCCGATGCCAAGCAGGTCATCGAACAACAGCATGTCCTCGGGATCGGCCCCGGGCACTTCGGCTCGCACGTGTGCACGGGCAGTCGAGGCGTCGAGATCGTTGACTCCCATGCCCACCCGCAAAAGCCGCGCCACCACATGGAACGGGATGTCGCTGGCGTGCGACTCGCAGTAGCTGGTGAACGTCTCGACACCGCGGCCAGCCGCGATCGACGCAGCTTCGCGGACCAGCCGGCTCTTGCCAATCCCCGCCGGCCCCACGATGGTGACGACACACCCGGCGCCACCCATGGCCTCCTCAAGGATCCCAGCGAGGGTGTTGAGTTCCCAGGTGCGACCGACCAGGGACGGCTCGCGTCGGCGACGTGACTCATGCCCGCCGACAGCCAACAAGCGCCGCGCGCGCACCGAAGCGCCAACACCCTTGATGTGCACCATCTCAGGTTCACCTAGCACCGCGGCGTCCTCGACGAGCTGTGCGGTGGATTCGCTCAGCATCACCCCACCGGGCGGTGCCACCGATTCCATCCGCTGCGCCATCCCGACCTGCTCACCGATCGCGGTGTAACCCAAAGCGCCCGAGCCGATCTCACCCGCAATCACCTGACCCGAATTCAGGCCAATCCGCAGCTGGAATGCGATGCCGTCACGGCGTTGGACCTCGGCCGCCAGGCGTTGGGTTTCGTTGAGGATGTCCAGGGCCGCAAGGCAGGCACGTAAAGCGTGATCCTCCAACGCCACCGGTGCCCCGAACACCGCCATGACGCCGTCGCCGGTGAACTTGTCGACTCGTCCGCCGAAGTGTTGCACAACTGCGGCGCATTGGTTGACCAGCTCGGTCATGATCTCGCGCAAACGCTCCGCGCCGACGGCAGCTGCGATGTCCATCGAATGGACCACATCGGCGAACAGCACCGTCACCTGCTTGTACTCAGCGGGTTTCGCCGCTGTCGACACCGCCGCTCCGCACTCCAAACAGAACTTCGCGTTTTGCGGCAGCTCGATGCCACACGATGAGCACGCCAGTCCCGTCGCGGTCATGGCATTGCCTCGGCCCAGGCGATATGCCCCTCGTAGCCAAGCGTTTTGGCCATGTCGCGGTAGCGATCTCCACATTCGTGGTAGCTGGTGTCGTCGCCATGGGCGCTGGCCAAGAGTGCGCGAAGTCGCAACAGCCAGATCTCGCGTATCACCAGACCCTCATCGGCTGGCGCGGCGGTTAGCCGCTCGATGGCGGCCTCGGCTTCGGCCACGTCACCGTCGGCCCGGCGATCGAGCAGTGCCTCCACCAGAACACCCGTCGCAGCGACCCCGTGTATCAGCAGCCGTCCCTGGCGGAACAAATGGTCGACGGCGGCGAGCATGAGCGGTAGGGCTTCAGCACGATCTCCACACCGAGCCGCCTCACGCGCCGAATAGACATCGATGAGTGGTCGATCGCACAGGTTGTGTCGCCGGCGCATGAGCACCTCGCTGACCTCGGCCAGCAGCTTCTGTCCACGGTCACGCTCCGCATCCGTTGGGCGGTGCACCAGCGCAACGCCCAGCGTTCCCTGGGCGACGGCCACCGCGAGGTCATCACCGGATCGTTCGGCGATCTGCAGGGCATCCTCGATCTCGCGCATCGCGGAATCGTCGGGCCTCAGCACGCCATACGGTAGTACCCATACATAGACGTAGCCGACGACCGTGGCGTAGGAGACGGGGTCGGCGCTGCGGGCCATGGCCAGGCCGTGCCGCAGGTCGTCTCGCCATCCAGCACGACCCAAGCAGAAACGTGCAAGAGCCCGCGTCGTAAAGGCGAGCGCTAACGGAGACCCGAAAAGGAGGTTGCCTTTAGACGGGTCACCGTCGGCCAGGTCGATAACCCGCTGTGACCAGCGGAGCACGTCAGACAACTCGGCGCTTTCAAGCTTGGCGTAGATCGGCCCGAGGGACAGCCCTACCGCCAAGGTCGGATCGCCGATGGACTCGATGAGGGCCATGGCCTCGGAGGCCAGCTGGGACGCCTCGCGCACCCGATCCCGAAACGCGTGATCGATCACCAGACCTGCCATGGCGATGGCCAGTGACGCCTTGTCCCCGGCGGCGGTGCACAACTCGCGCAATTCATCGAAGCGGGCACCGGCAACATCCATATGGGCTCGCCAGGCGATCCCGCACAACATGGTGCGCGGGGCAATGCGCATGGCCGCCCGGCCGGGGTCATCTGCGGGTAGGGCGTCGGCGATCGTTTGGGCGCGCTCCCAACTCAGTCGGGCCGCGGCGATGTCGCGGTTGGTCGCCCAGGTTGCGGCGCGCATGTGCCAGCCGTAGGCGGCTTGCAGGTCGCCGGCGGCCTCCAAGTGCTCGGCGATCAGCGCAGCGTTGTCGTCAGCGGAGGCCGGGTCGCGTGATTCGATGGCGTCCGCGACGCGCCTGTGCAGTTCGGCGCGATCGGACTTCAGCTGTGACTGGTAGGCCACCGTGCGAATCAGCGGGTGGTGGAACACATACTCGGGTTGGCGGGTGAAGCTGACTTGATCGATGAGTTGGGCCGACACCAAGTCAGCAACCACCGGTCCGGTCCCGAGCACAGTCAGCAGGTCCAGGCCAAACCGCGAGCCAACCACTGCCGCCGCGCTCAGAGTGCGTTTGGCTTTCGGGTTAAGTCGATCGATGCGCGCGGCGATGGTCGCCTGCAGCGTGGCAGGGACAGTGACCTCAGCAACTTCCGCGGTCGACAGATATGCGCTGCGGTGCCCGCTCAAGACACCACGCTCGGCCAGGTCGCGCACCATCTCTTCGGCGAAGAACGGATTACCGGCGGCCTTCTCGGCGATCGTCTGGGCCAGTCCGCGTACCGAGGGGTCAGGCCCAAGCAGCTCCGAGACCAGTGCTGCCGTTTCTGAATCACGAAGGGGTGCAAGGGCTATGGTTTGTGCATCCGCCACTTGAGACAGTGCGCCCCGATACTCAGGTCGGTAGGTGATCAATACGAGCTTGGGCGTTTGCGGGATCACGGTGAGGAAGTCGGCGATCATCGACTCGCTGACCTCATCGATCCAGTGGGCGTCCTCGATGACGTAAACCGCGGGGTTTTCGCGGGCCAGGGCTGCTGTGTTTACCAAAGCGGTCAAGCGCCGCCGACGGGCATCGGGATCGATCTTCGGCAAAGCCATATCCGGATCGGCGATGCCCAACAGATCATCGAACAGCAACAAGTCCTCAGGGTCTGCGTCGCGATTTCGGTCGCGGATATGGGCGCGCGCTGCAGTTGCGTCAAGACCCTCGACCCCGGTGGCTGCGCGCAACAGCCGGGCGACGGCGTGGAAGGGGATCTGCTTGGTGTGCGACTCGCAGAATGCGTTGAACACCTCGACATTACGCGCGGCTGCCTTCGCAGTAACTTCACGCACGAGACGGCTTTTGCCAATGCCAGGCGAGCCGACCACGCCGACCGCCGCGCCGTGCCCGTCGATCGCGCGCTCCAGCAAGCCCTCAACGGCGGACATCTCCCACCGTCGACCCACCAGAGTCGACTCAGCATGTGTGATTGCGGGCTGCCGTTCGTGAACGCTCAACAACCGGTGTGCCACGACTGGTTCATTGGCACCCTTGATTTGAACCAGCTCAGAGTCGCCCAGAGTCGCAGCGCCCTCGACCAGCCGCACTGTGGATGCGGTTAGCATTACCCCACCGGGTGGGGCCACCGATTCCATCCGCTGCGCCATGCCCACCTGCTCACCAACCGCGGTGTAACCGAACGGCCCCGAACCGATCTCACCGGCGATCACCTCACCGGAGTTAAGCCCCACCCGCAACTGAAGGTCCACACCATCGCGTTCTGCGACATCGACGGCGAGCCGCTTGGCTTCCTCCTGAACGCCCAACGCCGCCAGACAGGCACGAATAGCGTGGTCCTCCAACGCGATTGGCGCACCGAACACCGCCATGATCCCGTCACCGGTGAACTTGTCCACCGTGCCGCCGTAGCGCCGCACAACGGCGGCGCAGCGGTCGGCGAGGTCGGCCATGATCTCGCGCAACCGCTCCGCCCCGACAGCCGCCGCGATGTCCATCGAATGCACCACGTCGGCGAACAGCACCGTCACCTGCTTGTACTCAGCGGGTTTCGCCGCTGTCGACACCGCCGCACCGCAGTCCAAACAGAACTTCGCGTTTTGCGGCAGCTCGATACCACACGATGAGCACGCCAGTCCTGTCGCGGTCATGGCATCGCCTCGGCCCACGCGATATGCCCCTCGAAGCCAAGCGATGTCGCCATGTCTCGATAGCGGTCCCGCAACTGCGCGTAAGCCGCGGCATCACCATGAGCCCGCGCCAGTAGAGCCCGCAGCCGCAGCAGCCAGATGTCGCGCAGAGCCAAGCCGTCGTCGCTCGGCGCTGCCGCTAGCCGCTCGATCGCGGCCTCGGCTTCGGCCACGTCACCGTCGGCCCCGCCATCCAGCAGTGTCTCCACCAGGACACCCGTCGCGGGAATGCCCCACAGCAGCAGTTGCCCCTCGCGGAACAGATGGCCGGCGGTGGCGCGCGTGAGAGGTATCGCGCCATCGCGATCTCCACGCCGAGCCCTCTCACGCGCCGCGTACACCTCGACGAGGGGTAAGTCGCCCAGCATGTATCCCCCGCCTAGTAACACCTCGCTGACTTCGGCCAGCAGCGTCTGTCCGCGGTCACGATCGGTGGCCGTTGGGCGGTGCACCAGCGCCACGCCCAGTGTCATCCGGGCCATGGCTAGAGCGAAATCGTCACCGGATCGTTCGGCGATCCGTAGAGCGTCCTCGATCTCGCGGATCACGGAATCGTCGGACCTCACCACGCCCTGCGGTATTCCCACGTAGTAGGCGTAGGCGACAACTGCGGCGTAGGACGTGGGGTCGGAGCTGCGGGCCATGGCCACGCTGTGCCGCAGGTCGTCTCGCCAACCGGGACGGCCAAGGCAATAGCGGCCAATGGCGCGCGTCGTAAAGGCATGCGCCACCGGGTACCCGAAAAGGAGGTTCCCTTTAGACGGGTCACCGTCGGCCAGGTCGATGACCCTTTGTGACCACCGCAACATGTCAGACGACTCGGCGCTTTCCATCTTGGCGTAGATTGCCGCGAACGACAGCCCCACCGTCAAGGTCGCGTCGCCGAGCGATTCGATGAGGGCCATGGCTTCCGATGCAAGCCGCGACGCCTCGCGCATCCGGTCGTGGAACCCGTGATCGATCACCAGCCCCGCCATCCCGATCGCCAATGACGCCTTGTCCCCGGCGGCGGTGCACAACTCCCGCAGTTCATCAAAGCGGTCACCGGCCACGTTCTCATGGACTCGAAAGCCGATCCCGCACAACATGGTGCGCGGAGCAATGCGCATCGCTGTCCGGTTGGAGTTATCGGCCGGCAGGGCGTCGGCGATTCTGGTGGCGCGGTCCCAGCTGAGTCGCGCCGCGTTGATGTCTCGGTTGGTCGCCCACGTTGCCGCGCGCATGTGCCAGCCGTAGGCGGCGTGCCCATCACCGGCAGCCTCCAGATGCTCGGCGATCAGCGCCGCGTTCTCCTCGGCCGCGGCCGGGTCACGTGATTCGAAGGCGGCCGCGACGCGCCGGTGCAGCTCGGCACGATCCGATTTGAGCTGAGCCTCGTAGGCCACCGCACGAATGAGTGGGTGGTGAAAGACATACGCGGGTTGTCGTGTGAACCTGACCTGGTCGATGAGCTGGGCCGCCACCAAGTCCGCAACCACCGGTTCGATGCCCAGCGCGTCTAGCAGGTCGAGGCCGAACCGGGAGCCAACCACCGCGGCGGCGTTAAGCGTCCGTTTCGCTTTCGGGTCGAGTCGGTCGATGCGGGCGGCGATGGTCGCCTGCAAGGTGGCGGGCACCTTGGCCTCACCGATATCCGCCGTCGACACGTATGCGCCGATCTGTCCCTGCAGCACGCCGCGCTCGGCCAGATCGCGCACCATCTCCTCGGCGAAGAACGGGTTACCGGCGGCCCGCTCGGCGATCACGCCGGCCAACTCCGCGACCGAGGGGTCCGCCCCGAGCAGCTCGGCGACCAGTGCCGCGGTCTCTGGATCACTCAGCGGCGCAAGGGCGATGGTTTGAGCCCCATGCACCCGAGCCAACGCCCCCTCGTATTCCGGTCGGTAAGTGGCCAGCACCAGCGAGGGCGTCTGCGGGATCACCGTGAGGAAATCGGCAATCATCGACTCACTGACCTCATCGATCCAATGGACGTCCTCAACGACACAGACCGCGGGCGTTTCCCGAACCAACGAGGCGGCATTCAGCAGCGCCGTCAGCCGCCGCCGACGCGCATCGGGATCGATTGCCGGTAACGCAGCATTCGGGTCGGCGATGCCCAAAAGATCATCGAGCAGCAACAAGTCCTCGGGGTCTGCGTCGGGAACGCGGCTGCGGACCCGATCCCGAGCGGCCTGCCCGTCAAGACCCTCGACGCCGGTGGCCGCGCGCAGCAGCCGCGCCACGGCATGAAAGGGAACCTGACTGGTGTGCGACTCGCAGAATGCGGTGAACACGTCCACGCCGCGGCGACCCGCCAGCGCCGCCACCTCGCGCACCAGACGGCTCTTACCGATGCCCGGTGAGCCGACCACGCCTACCACCGCGCCGTGGCCGTCAATGGCACGGTCCAACAAGCCCTCAACGGCGGACATCTCCCACCGCCGACCGACCAGAGTCGACTCGGCACGCCCGACAGCGCGATGCCCATCGGCAATGCCCAACAGCCGACGGGCGGGTATCGGGGCGTCGCCACCCTTGATCTGAACCAGCTCAGCGTCGCCCAGAGTCGCAGCGCCCTCGACCAGCCGCGCTGTGGATGCAGTGAGCATCACGCCACCCGGTGGGGCCACCGATTCCATCCGCTGCGCCGTGCCGACCTGTTCACCAACGGCGGTGTAACCGAACGGCCCCGAACCGATCTCCCCGGCGATCACCTCACCGGAATTCAGTCCCACCCGCAATTGAAGGTCCACACCGTCGCGCGCTGCGACGTCGACGGCAAGCCGCTCTGCCTCTGCCTGAACGCCCAACGCCGCCAGACAGGCACGAATAGCGTGGTCCTCCAATGCGATTGGCGCGCCGAACACCGCCATGATCCCGTCACCGGTGAACTTGTCCACCGTGCCGCCGTAGCGCTGCACAACGGCGGCGCATCGATCGGCGACGTCGGCCATGATCTCGCGCAACCGCTCCGCCCCGACGGCTGCGGCAACGTCCATCGAATGCACCACGTCGGCGAACAGCACCGTCACCTGCTTGTACTCGGCGCGGGCATCGTGCGTCGTGACCGATGCGCCGCAGCCGTCACAGAATCGCGCACCCTCGCGCGGCTCGGTGCCACACGTGCGGCACGCGGTCGCTGCGGTCATCCGACCCTCCGCCGCTTCCGGCCCCCGAGTTTCCCGGTTCACAGCATAAGGCGCTAGGCGATTCGCCCGACGAAAGTCGGCGAACTGCGGTTTGGTGCGTCGCCCCGCACTCGATGTTCGTCCAGTTAGCCGCCGTGAAAGGCGACGTACAACTTCCGCGCCACCGCCGGACGCGGGCTCGCCGCGGTCGGCCGAACCGAGCGTCAACGGCTACCGCCGTCACTAGTCCGAAGTTGCGATAGCTGAGTGGGCCAATTGTTTTGTTGACCTGGGGATAGAATTCGGACAGATCGGAATATGTAGTCAGAATGTCTGGGCGTG
>Ga0318556_10000309_pt1 | contig 12971 bp, 10 predicted proteins | sample GRESIP082b2f24_FD_203668 | JGI IMG/M metagenome (GOLD analysis project Ga0318556, IMG submission 203668) | Tropical soil microbial communities from Luquillo Experimental Forest, Puerto Rico - GRE.SIPMG.082b2f24 | ecosystem: Environmental > Terrestrial > Soil > Tropical forest > Bulk soil... | reverse complement strand
TGACCAGTGCGATCACGCCAAATGCCGGATGATCGAAGTAGTTGCGCTCGTAGAAGCGCACGCGGCGGCTCTCGTTGATGCTGAAGGGGGTGTCAGGAGCGGCGCCGAGTCCCTGGGGCGGAGAGGGCAGGGCGTAAGTGAGCGACATGCCGAGGTGCAGCCACTGGCCGTGCTCGAGGAAGACGCTGCCGGAGAGCCCCGGCACCTCGATACCGAGCTTTTGCACGCTGAAACCGGCGCGCGTGCCCCAGGAGCTGGCGGTCTGCGACCAGGCCGTGTGCGCGACCGGCACGTACAGCCCGCTCGTGCGCAGGCGGTTCTCGAGCTCGCCGAGCTGCCACAGGGAAGCGGGCAGCGATGCCACGAAATGCCCGACCTGCGCGGCGCCGCTCGCGGCCTCCTCGCCGGCGATGTTGCGCGCGCCGGCCTCGGCACTCCAGTCCTCGGGGCCACCGAGGGCGCTCGTGGCTCGAAACACGATGATCTCGATGTTGTAGACGGTGCTGCCGGGCCCGGACGGCGCGGCTGCAGGTGCCGGCGCGGCCGGCGGCTCCTGAGCGGGGGCCGCGGGTGGGTGGCCACACAGCAGCACGGCGCAAAGCAGAGTCAGAACGCGCAGCGGCGCGTGGCGGGCATGCATGTGCGGCATTCTACATGCGTGTACCTGTCAGTGGACGCGCGGCGGCTCCCCGAGACGCCGCAGCAATTGCGCGGCGAACTCGAAGCGCGCGCTCTCCGCCGGCAGCGGTCGCGACACCCGCAGCTTCAACGGTCCCTCGAGCCGATACTCGCGCGCGTTCTTCTGGATCATGTGCACGAGCAGCGTCGGGTCGACGGCCGAGCGCTCCTCGAACAGCACCGAACCGCCCTGCGGGCCGAGATCGAGCCGCCGCACGCCGAGTGCACGTGCGCGCAGTTTGAGCTTGGCGATGCGCAACAGGTTCTGCGCCGCGGGCGGCAGCGGGCCGAAGCGATCGTGCAGCTCGGCGGTGAGCTCATCGAGCGCAGCCTCGCTCGGTGCGGCCGCGATGCGCTTGTAGAGCGAGAGCCGCACGTGCACGTCCGCGACGTAGGCTTCCGGCAGAAAGGCCGGCAGGCGCAGCTCCACTTCGGTGGCGGCGGCAAGCGGCTGATCGAGCAGTGGCTCACGGCCGGCCTTCAGCGCGCGCACCGCGTGCTCGAGCATGTCGAGGTACAGCGACAGCCCGATCTCGGTCAGCTGGCCGCTCTGCTGCTCGCCGAGGAGCTCGCCCGCACCGCGGATCTCCAGATCGTGCGTGGCGAGCACGAAGCCGGCGCCGAGCTCCTCCATCGATTCGATGGCCTCGAGCCGTTTCGCCGCATCGCGCGGCAGCGCCTGCCGCGGCGGCGTGATGAGGTAGGCGTAGGCGCGGTGATGCGAGCGCCCGACGCGGCCGCGCAGCTGATGCAGCTGCGCCAGGCCCATGCGGTCGGCGCGGTTGATCATGATGGTGTTGGCGCTCGGTACGTCGATGCCGCTTTCGATGATGGTGGTGCACACCAGCACGCTGAAGCGGCGGTGATAGAAGTCGACCATCAGCTGCTCGAGATCGCGCTCGCGCATCTGGCCGTGGCCGATGCGCACGCTCGCTTCCGGCACGAGCGCCTGCACCTCTGCGGCGATCTTCTCGATGCTGCGCACCTCGTTGTGCACGAAGTAGATCTGGCCGCCGCGCCGCAGCTCGCGCAGCGCGGCCTCGCGCAGCGTCGGGTTGTGCCACTCGATGAGGAAGGTCTTGATCGCAAGGCGGGCCGCGGGTGCGGTGGTGATGAGCGACAGATCGCGCAGCCCGCCGAGCGCCATGTTGAGCGTGCGCGGGATCGGCGTCGCGGTGAGCGTGAGCACGTGCACGTTGGCGCGCAATGCCTGCAGACGTTGCTTGTCGCGCACGCCGAAGCGATGCTCCTCGTCGATGATGAGGAGCCCGAGGTCCTTGAAGCGCGCGTGGGCGTGCAGCAGGCGGTGCGTGGCGATGACGATGTCCACCTTGCCCTGCTCGAGGCCGGCGAGAACCGCCTGGGTCTCCCCGGAGGTGCCGAAGCGCGACAGCCCCTCGACGCGCACCGGCCAGTCGGCGAAGCGGTCGCGGAAATTGGCAAGGTGCTGCTGCACGAGCAGCGTGGTCGGAGCGAGCACCGCCACCTGCTTGCCGGCCTGAGCGGCGACGAACGCGGCGCGCATCGCCACCTCGGTCTTGCCGAAACCGACATCGCCGCACACGATGCGGTCCATGGGGCGCTCACCGGCGAGGTCGGCGAGCACCTGACGGATCGCCTGCGCCTGATCCTCGGTCTCCTCGAACGGGAAGGCGTTGGCGAAGGCCTGGTACTCGAGCTCGTTCAGCTGCAGCGCGAGGCCCGGCTGCGCCTTGCGCCGCGCATTCAGATCGAGCAGCTCCGCGGCCACATCGCGAATCTGCTCGGCCGCGCGCCGCCGCGCCCGCGCCCACTGGTCGGTGCCGAGCTTGTGCAGCGGCGCCTGCTCGGGGGCGGCTCCGGTGTAGCGGCTCACCAGGTGCAGCGCGTGCACCGGCACGTAGATGCGGTCGCCGTCCTGGTACTCCAGCACCAGGAACTCCCCGGGCTGACCGCCGACTTCCATCGGCTGCAGTCCCAGATAGCGGCCGACGCCGTACTCCTCGTGCACCACCGGAGAGCCGGGATTGAGATCCTGCAGATCGCGCAGGATCTCCTCGGGGTCTGAGACCCGCTTGCGACGGCGCTCGACCGGTGCCCGCGGTCCGAACAGCTGCGCCTCGGCGATGACCGCGACCGGCGGATGCGTGAGTGTCAGTCCCACCAGATCCGGTGCGACGGTGAGCGCGAGGCGCGCCACACCCTGGGTGAATGCATCCCAACTCTCGACCAGGCTCACCTCCTGGTCATGAGCGCGCAGCATCTCGCGCAGCACCTCGCGCCGCCCGGCGGAGTCGGCCGCGAGCAGCACGCGTCCTTCAAAGGAGCGCAGGTACCTCGCGAGCGGCGCGAACGGCTCCGTGGCGCGCACATCGATGCGCAGCTCCCGTGGGGCGACGGTCGGGAAGTTGCGCACGGTGGCGGACTCGCCCGACAGCTCGGTTTCCGCCTTGAACGGATCGAGCGTGATGGTGGCGAAACGGGCGAACTGTGCATCGAGCTCCCCGGGCTCGAGGAACAGCTCCGCGGGCCTGAGCAGCGGTCGCTCGAGGTCGTGACGGCGCTCTTCGTAACGATCGCCGATCTCCCCCCAGGCCTTCAGCAGAGCCGCGGCGAGCGCCGCGTCGTGCACGATCACCGCATCGGCGGGCAGGTAATCGAACAGCGTCGCCATCGAGTCGAAGAACAGTGGCTGGTAGAACTCCACCCCCGCGGGCGCCAGCCCCTCTCCGACGCCGCGGTAGATGCCGCTGCGGTTCGGGTCGCCCTCGAAGCGCGTGCGGTAGCGGCGGCGGAAATCCTTCACCGCCTGCGGATCGAGTGGCACCTCGCGCGCCGGCAGCAGCCGCACGCTCGAGAGCGTGTCGAGCGAGCGCTGCGTGTCCGGATCGAAGCGGCGAATCGCCTCGATCTCCTCATCGAACAGGTCGATGCGCAAGGGCGCTGCCGCGCCCATCGGAAACACATCGAGGAGCGAGCCGCGCACCGCGAACTCCCCGGGGCTGACCACCTGGCTGACACTCGCGTAACCCGCTTCGATGAGACGCTCCCGGAATGGCTCGAGGGCGAGCGCCTGGCCCTTCACCAGCTCAAAGGCACGGCCCTGCACGTACTGGCGCGGCGGCAGGCGCTGCATCAGCGTGTCGGCGGCCACGATCAGGCAGCCGTGACGCGTGTGCGGCAACTCGTAGAGCGTCTGCAGCCGCTCGGAGATGATGTCCGGATGCGGCGAGAACAGGTCGTAGGGCAGCACTTCCCAGTCCGGCAGCCGCAGCAGCGGCAGCGTGCCCGAAGTGAAGAACCGCAGTTCCGCGGACAACCGCTCGAGCTCGCGCGCCCCATCCGCGATCAACACGTACAGCCGCCGATCGGCGCGCGCGGCTTCTGCGAGCGCCAGCGCCGCGGCGCTGCCGTACAGCTGATGCCAGCGCAGCTGTGGCGCTGCGCTGCTCGGTGTCGGGGGGTGCAGCAGTGCGGACATCCGGCGAGCTTACCTAAGCGCGCCGTCCGGCGTTGCTAGGCTGACTGCGGAGCGCTTTGTTTCAGGCCGCGACCGGTGCCTCGGTCACCTGCACGCGCGTCTGCCGCGGCACGCAGTAGATATCGATCGGGTGCGATCGGCCGCGCAGCTGCAGCGGGGGCAGCAGGGTTGCCCCGACGTCCACGCCGCGCGCATCGAGCGATTGCTTGAGGGTGCTGGAGAACAGCATTTCGCCCGCCCGTGCCCGCTGGCACAGCCGCGCGGCGATATTCACGGTGTCGCCGATGATGGTGTAGCTCATGTAGGAGGAGGAGCCGATGTTGCCGGCGACCACGTCCCCCTCGTTGATGCCGATCCCGAGGCCCGCCTCGATGTGATAGCGCTCCCTCCACGAGCGCGCCAGCACACCGAAGCTGGTCAGCATCTCGCGCGCGGCGTGCACCGCGCGCTGCGGGCTGTCGGGCTGCTCGAGCGGCACACCGAAACCGAGCATCAGGCAGTCGCCCGCCATGTGGAATACCGTGCCCTCGTGACGGAAGGTGATCTCCGTCAGCAAGGAGAAATACTCATTCAGCAGCGGCACGACGCGCGGCGGCTCGAGCTGCTCGGAGATGCTGGTGAAGCCCCGCAGATCGGCAAACAGCACCACGACGTGCGCGCGCGCATCGGCGCTCGAGAGCAGCGTGTCGCGCAGCTGCGCGTCCTCGAGGATCTTGTCGGCGACCTTCGGAGAGACGTAGCGCCGGAAGGTCTGCCGCAGGACCTCCTCACGGCGGCGGATTTCTGCTTCGAGCTGCGCGGCTGCGGTTTTTCTGCGCACGGTTCCCGCGCGCACCAGAGCCTCGATGTGGGCCCTCAACGGTTCGTCCGACGTCACTGAATCCCCAAGGAAAATTATTCTCTTGGGCGTGAGCCTAGCATATCTACATTAAATTGGATGCCGCGGCCGCTGCGGCCGCTCTGCCGCAGGCGTTGCCCGCAGATGGAAGGCTTTGGAGAGAGTGCGGGTCCGGGAATCAGGCGCCGGCGGTCGGGGCCGAGCCGCCGGTCACCACCGCGTCGATGACGCGATCGCGCTCGAACACCACCGTGAAGCCGCTGTAGTCCCAGCGGGTGATCGGCGGCTGCTGCTGCGAGCTGCCGCCGACTGCGGGATGGCGAGTGGCCGGCGCGCCGAACCGTTTCTCGACCTCGTCCATGGTGAGACCACGCTTCGGCCGATCGACCTGCGAGTCGCGCACCTGCACCTGGTCGTTGACGACGATGGTTTCCGCGACTGCGGCGCTCGCCAGGGCACAGCCACAGAGCAATGCGGCGAGAATGCGGGTCTGCATGCGACGACTCTCCCTCCAGACTCCCGGCGACTATATCACCGGGGGAAATCTGTCAAAGCACGCCCGTACGGCAGCACGCCGATTTGTGACGTACGTCTGATAACTGCCCAACTGTGGTTAAATCGCGACGATGTTTCATCCCTTGCCGATCTACGTGGGGCTGCGCTACGTGCGCGCCCGCTCGACGCGATTCTTCGTCTCCTTCATAACCTGGGCCTCGCTCATCGGCGTGTGCGTGGGGGTGGCGGCGCTCATCGTGATCCTGTCGGTGATGAACGGGTTCGAGAGCGAGCTGCGCGATCGGCTGCTGTCGCTCAGCGCCCCGGTGCGGGTTACCGCCGCACCGGCGTATGCGGGCGGGGTTTCCGCTGAGCCCGACTGGCCGCGCCTGGCACAGCTCGCGCGCGGCATCGCCGGTGTCACCGATGCCGCCCCTTATGCCGAGGTACAGGCTCTGGCGGTGCACGGACCCGAGATGCTGCCGGTGCTGCTGCGTGGCATCGACCCGGCAGCTCCGGCCGCGACCGGCGAGCTCGCGCATTCGATCGCCCAGGGACACCTGGCAGATCTCACCGCGGGCTCGGGCAACGCGGTAGTCGGGGAGGTGATCGCCGAGCGGCTCGGGCTCGCGCTGGGAGACCGCCTGACGGTGCTGGTGCCGACGGTGGCGGAGGACGGCATGCCCATCCCGAAGCTGCGCGATCTGCAGGTGGCGGGCGTATTCGAGGTGGGACTGCAGGACCACGATGCCACGCTGATCTTCGCCAATCTCGCCGACGTGCGCGCTCTCGGGCCTCCGGGCACGGTGAGCGAGGGGCTGCAGGTGCGACTCGCGCACGTGCTCAGCGCGCCGCAGGTGGCCGCGCAGCTGCGTGCGCAGCTGCCGTCGGCCCTCGAGGTGAGCGACTGGACGCGCGATAACGCCAACTACTTTCGCGCCATCCGCATCGAGAAGACCATGATGTCGCTCATCCTGCTACTGATCGTCGCGGTGGCGGCCTTCAACATCGTCGCGATGCTGGTGATGGTGGTGACCGACAAGCGCACCGACATCGCCATCATGCGCACCTTCGGCGCCGCGCCGCGCCGGGTGATGGGCATCTTCATCACCCAGGGACTGGTGATCGGCTGGCTCGGGGTCGGCCTCGGGGCGGCGCTCGGACTGCTGCTCGCGCTGAACGTCGCGACCATCGTGCCATTCCTCGAGCGCACCTTCGGTTTCCAGTTCTTTGACGCCGATGTCTACTACATCACCGCCATACCCTCCGAGGTGCACTCGGGCAACGTTGCGGCAATCGCGGCGGCGGCGCTGTTGCTCACCGCGCTCGCCACCGTCTATCCGGCGATCCGCGCGGCGCGCACCGCGCCCGCCGAAGCGCTGCGTTACGAGTAGCCGATGAGCGCATACGAGTGGCTCATCGGCACGCGCTACCTGCGCTCGACCCACCGGCGCGGCTTCGTGTCGTTCGTCGCGCTGATGTCGGTGTGCGGGCTGATGCTCGGGGTGGCGACACTGATCGTGGTGCTGTCGGTCATGAACGGCTTCGAGCGCGAGCTGCGCAGCCGCATCCTCGCGGTCACCTCGCACGCCACCATCGCCGGGCTCAGCGGCACGCTGCCCGACTGGCGCGCGGTCGCCGAGGCCGTACGGCGCCAGCCGGGCGTGCAGGCCGCGGTGCCGTACATCGAGAGCCAGGCGATGTTTGCCTACGGCACGGCCATGGCCGGCGCCAACGTGCGTGGCGTGCTGCCGGAGGAGGAGCGCACCGCCACCGGCCTCGCGCAGCACCTGGTCTCGGGTCGGCTCGAGGAGCTCACCGCCGGCAGTTACGGCATCATCCTCGGCAGCGCGCTGGCGCACGAGCTGCACGCGGCGGTCGGCGACGCCGTGGTGCTGATCGCGCCCGAGGGGACGGCGACGCCGACCGGTGTCGTGCCGCGCATGCGCCGCTTCCACGTGGTGGGACTGTTCAAGAGCGGCATGTACGAATTCGATCGCGGCCTGGCGCTCGTGCACCTCGAGGATGCGGCGCGCCTGTTTCGCGCGAGCGGTGGCGTCAGCGGACTGCGGCTGGCCTTCGCCGACCCGCTGCGCGCACCGACGCTGGTGCGCGAGGTGGCACGGCGTGTGTCCCAGCAGCTCGGCATCCAGGGGTTCTACGTCACCGACTGGACACAGGACCACGCCAACTTCTTCCGCTCCATCGAGATCACCAAGTCGATGCTGTTCCTCATCCTGTTGATGCTGGTCGCCGTGGCGGCCTTCAACATCGTGGCGACGCTCGTCATGATCGTGAAGGAGAAACAGACGGACATCGCCATCCTGCGCACGCTCGGCGCGGCGCCGGGCAACGTGCTGATCACCTTCGCCGTGCAGGGAGTGCTCATCGGCCTCGCCGGCACGCTCGGCGGCGCGCTGCTCGGCAAGCTCGTGTCCGACAATCTCGAGACCCTGGTCGCCGGGCTCGAGCGCCTGGTCGGCACGCAATTCCTCGATGCGCGGGTCTACTACATGAGCGACCTCCCGGCCTACGTAGAGGGGACGGATGTGCTCAAGGTGTGCGCCGTCGCGCTGGTGCTGTGCGTCCTCGCCACCATTTATCCGGCCTGGCGCGCCGCCCGCACGGCGCCGGCCGAGGCTCTGCGCCATGAGTGACAAGGTGCTCGAGGCGCTCGATGTGCACAAGAGCTTCCGCCAGGGACCGGTGGTGCTGGAAGTGCTGCGGGGCGTGGCGCTGGCGGTGGCGGCGGGCGAGCGCGTCGCGATCGTCGGTGCCTCGGGCTCGGGCAAGACGACGCTGTTGCAGATCCTCGGCGGGCTCGATCCCCCGAGCTCCGGCCAGGTGCGTGTCGGCGGCCGCGACATCCACTCCCTGAGCGAGAGCGAGCGCGGCGTGCTGCGCAACCGCACCCTCGGCTTCGTCTACCAGTTCCACCATCTGTTGCCGGAGTTCTCCGCGCTCGAGAACGTCGCCATGCCGCTGCTCGTCCGGCGGACCGAGGTGGCCACGGCCCGCAGCGCGGCGCGCGCGCTGCTCGAGCGGGTAGGCCTCGGCGAGCGGCTCGATCACCGGCCGCACCAGCTCTCCGGTGGCGAGCGTCAGCGAGCCGCCGTGGCGCGCGCGCTCGTGACCGCACCGAGCGTAGTGCTCGCCGATGAGCCGACCGGCAATCTCGATGGCGCCAACGCCGAGGGCGTGTTCGCCCTGATGCTCGAGCTCAATCGCGAGCGCGGTACCAGCCTGGTGGTGGTGACGCACGATGTGCGGCTCGCCGGCCGCATGGACCGCATCTACGAGCTCGAGGGCGGGAGACTCGCCGGGCGCAGTTAGCCGCCTCAGGCGGAGGCGGATTGTGCGGCATGACGTGCGTGGCGCGCGCGGTACCGGCTCCTCACCTGCCAGCGCCACGCCAGCTCGAGAGCGAGCCAGCCGAACACCCCGAACAGCAGCGCACAGGCCAGGCAACCGACCACGAACGGCTGCCAGACCGGGACGACGCCATGATGGAACCATTCCCAGTTGGGATGGAACTTGAAGTGACGCTGAGGTGCGTGCAGCAGCGCCACCCCCACGCGATAGGCGAGGTAATAGACCGGCACGGCGGTGAAGGGATTGACGAAAAACGTCGTGCCGCAGATGACCGGAATATTGAGCCGCCAGATGATCGCGATGCTGCACGCGGTGAGCAGGTGCACCGGCAGCGGTATGAAGCAGATCGCGAGCCCGGCGCCGAAGGCGTAGGTCACGCCGCGGCGGTGCAGGGTCCACAGCTGCGGGTCGGAGATGCGATCGCCGAACAGCCGCACGAACCAGCGGTCCCGCAGCGACTGCGGGGCAGGGACGATCCTTTTCAGCAGCTGGCGCGGCATGGGGGCCCGGGAAATGTACCAGAACCCCCCCGCGCGTGATGTGCACTGCGCCTCCGGGACGCAGTTCCTTGAGCGCGCGCGCTCCTCCGGTATGATGCCGCCTTCGCAGTTGCGCCTGGTGCGAGGGACGTTCTCGGATGTGGGAAATTGTGCGGGCTGGCGGCCCGCTGATGTGGCCGATCATTCTGTGCTCGATTACGGCGGCGGCGATCGTCCTGGAGCGGCTGTGGACGCTGCAGGACAAGCGCGTACTGCCGCGGGACCTGCCGCAGAAAGTCTGGCAGATGATCGAGTCGAATCAGGTCAACGATAAGGTGATCGCGGCGCTCGAGCAGAACTCCCCGCTCGGGCGGGTGCTCGCCACCGGTCTCGCCAACCGCCACCGGCCGCGCGAGATGCTCATGGAGCGTCTCGAGGACACCGGCCGCCACGTGGTGCACGAGCTCGAGCGCTTCATCAACACGCTCGGGACGATTGCCGGGGTGTCGCCGCTGCTGGGACTGCTCGGCACCGTGACCGGCATCATCCGCTCCTTCAACGCCATCGAGGCGGGCGGCATGGGCGACCCGCGCGCGCTCTCCGGCGGCATCGCCGAGGCGCTCATCTGTACGGTCGCCGGTCTGTGCGTCGCCATTCCGGCGCTCATCTTCTACCGCTACCTGCGCGGCCGGGTCGAGGGTATCGTGGTGGAAATGGAGAAGCAGGCTATCCGCATGGCCGATGCCGTGGAGGCTGCCCAGGCGCGTGCCCGCGAGCGGCCGGCGCCGGCGGCGGTGCCCTTCGAGCCGCTGCGCTCCGAGGCCGCGCGGTGAATCTCAAGCCGCGCAGCCACGAAGAGCCGGAGATCAACGTCGTCTCGCTCATCGACGTAGTGCTGCTGTTGGTGGTGTTCTTCATCCTTTCGAGCAAATTCTCCGACGAAGGGCGGCTGCGCGTGCACCTGCCGCAGGCGAGCGCGGTGCCCACCCAGAAGGTGAGCGGCGAGCCGCTGGTGCTGAGCGTGACCCAGCAGGGGACCTATGTGGTGAACCAGCGCGAGCTGATCAACTCGAGTCCGGAGACGCTGCGCGCGGCGCTGCTCAAGGAGGCCGGCAACAACCGCGCGCTGCGCGTCACGCTGCGGGCCGATGCGCACGCCACCCACCAATCCGTCATCACCGCAATGGACGTTCTCGGGCGCCTGGGCTTCGCCGAGGTTAATATCGCAACGGTCAAGGAAGAGCCGGCCAGCAAGCCTTGAACGACACGACCCGAGCGCCGAGCGCGACTGGGAGCATGCGGCCCCTGGCCGCCGCGGGTGCGCGCGCGACCTACCGCCGGCTGCTCGGTTACCTCGCACCGCACCGCGGCCGCTTCATACTCGGCATGCTCGGCGGCACCCTGTTCGCCGCGACCATGAGCAGCTTTGCCTGGTTCGCCAAGAAATTCGGCGACGGCACGCTGGCGCATCAGGACCCGCGCACCATCGTCTGGCTTCCCGTGGCCCTGGTGGGGCTGTTCCTGCTGCGTGGCATCGGGGAATTCGTCCAGACTTACTACATGGGGTACGTCGGGCGGCAGATGGTCAGCCGGCTGCGGCGCGAGGTATTCCGCCACATCCTGGAGCTGCCCATCGGGTACTTCGACCGCAGCTCCTCCGCGGCGATGCTTTCGCGCCTCACCTACAACACCGAGTGGATTGGCCTGGCGACTACCGAGTCGATCAATCTCGTGGTGCGCACGACGCTCACCATCCTCGGCTCGATCGGCTTCATGCTTTGGTTCAACGCGCGCCTCACGCTCATCGCGCTCATAGTGACCCCACTGCTCGGCTGGCTGGTTTCGGTCATCAACTACAAATTCAGACGCTACAGCCGCCGCATCCAGGACTCCATGGGCGACGTCACGCGCGTTGCCAAGGAAGGCTTCGAGTCTCCACGGCTCATCAAGGTGTATAACGCCGAAGCGCATCTGGCCGGCCAGTTCGATGCAGTCGATGCACACAACCTGCGCTCCAACATGCGCCTGATCCTGACCCGCGGCATTTCCAACCCGGTGGTGCAGCAGGTGACCGCCATCGGCGCCGCGATCGTATTGTGGATTGCGATCGCCGATGCGATTCATGGGCGCATGAGCGTGGGCGACATGCTGGGCTTCATCGCCGCGCTGGTCGGCATCGCGCAGCCATTGCGCGACCTGGTCGGCGTCGCCGGCCCGCTGCAGCAGGGCATTGCGGCCGGACAGAGCCTGTTCGAAGTGCTCGATGAGCCGTCCGAGCCTCAGGGCGGCACGTTCCGCGCCGCGCGCGTCCGCGGTGCGGTGCAGTTTGAGCAGGTGTCATTCAGCTACCCCGCGGCGGGCGCAGGCGCGGGCGCGCAGCCCGCCGGGCGACCTGCGGCGCTGGCGGATGTGTCGCTGCAGGTGGCACCCGGGGAAAGCCTGGCGATCGTCGGACGCTCGGGCAGCGGCAAGTCGACGCTCGTCAACCTCCTGCCGCGGTTCTACGACGTCGGCGCCGGCTGCGTTCGTGTCGATGGCCGCGACGTGCGGGACTTCGAGCTGAAGAATCTGCGCAGCCAGATCGCACTGGTAAGCCAGGAGGTCGTGCTGTTCAACGACACGATCCGCAACAACATCGCCTTCGGACGCGCGCTGCCCGATGAGGACATCCTGCAGGCCGCCGAAGCAGCGCATTGCCTCGAGTTCATACGCAGCCAGCCCGCAGGTCTCGATGCCATGGTGGGCGATCGCGGCATGCTGCTCTCGGGCGGCCAGCGCCAGCGCGTCGCGATCGCCCGCGCGCTGCTCAAGGACGCGCCGATACTGATTCTCGATGAAGCGACTTCCGCCCTCGATACCGAGTCCGAGCGGCACATCCAGGCGGCGCTCGCGCAACTGGTGCGCAACCGCACCACATTCATCATCGCCCATCGTCTCTCCACCGTGGAGCAGGCCGACCGCATTCTCGTGCTGGACGGGGGGCGCATCGCCGAGACCGGCACCCACGCGCAGCTGCTGGTGCACGGCGGCCTGTACGCCCAGCTGCATCGGCTGCAGTTCTCCGACTGAAGAGCAGAACGGTCGATGGAGCAGCGGCTCACCGAGCTGTGGTACCGCGAGCCGCCGCGAGCCTCGCTGCTGCAGCCGCTCGCCTGGCTGTATGCGGCGCTGGTCGCGCTGCGTCGGCGAGCCTACGGAGCGGGGTTGGCGCGCAGTGCGAGTGCCGGAAGACCGGTAGTGGTGGTCGGCAACCTGACCGTGGGTGGTACCGGTAAGACACCGCTCGTCATCTGGCTGGCGCAGGCGCTGGCTGCTGCCGGTGTGCGCGTCGGCATCGTCGCACGCGGCTATGGCGGGCGGCGTGAGGATAACGGACCGCGCCGCGTCGAAGCCGGCTCACGCTGGCAGGAGGTCGGCGATGAGCCGCTGCTGCTCGCGCGGCGCAGCGGCTGCCCGACAGTGGTCGGCATCGATCGGCTTGCGGCGGCACGCGCGCTGGTCGCCGACGGCGTGGACCTCATCGTGGCCGACGATGGCCTCCAGCACCTGCGGCTCGCGCGCGACTGCGAGATCGTGGTGATCGATGGCGCGCGCGGCTTCGGCAACGGGCGGTTGCTGCCCGCCGGGCCGCTGCGCGAGCCGCCAGGGC
>Ga0318556_10000285_pt1 | contig 13409 bp, 9 predicted proteins | sample GRESIP082b2f24_FD_203668 | JGI IMG/M metagenome (GOLD analysis project Ga0318556, IMG submission 203668) | Tropical soil microbial communities from Luquillo Experimental Forest, Puerto Rico - GRE.SIPMG.082b2f24 | ecosystem: Environmental > Terrestrial > Soil > Tropical forest > Bulk soil... | reverse complement strand
CCCGAACCGACGCGACGGCAGTCGGCTACACGGCGCAGGCGTTCCGTGAGCGGCTCGGCGGAGCGGGTATAGGCACCGTGATCGGGCGACACGAGGTTGCCGGCCGCTGACCGACGACCTGCCTGCTTGCGCCGCGATCGGACGAATATGATCGGCACGATTCGAGCTTGACGGTGCGCCGTCGCCGACAGTGCCACGAAGGAGTGGAGAGTTCCATGCCGAACCAGCAGCAAGCTGACCGGATGACGTCGGGCAAGGGGTTCATTGCAGCGCTCGACCAGAGCGGGGGCTCGACGCCGAAGGCGCTGCGTCTATATGGCATCGAGGAAAACGCATACTCCTCCGAGGAGGAGATGTTCGACCTCATTCACCAGATGCGCTCACGGATCATCACCTCGCCGGCGTTCAACGGCGACCGGGTGCTGGCCGCGATCCTGTTTGAACAAACCATGGACCGCGAGATCGAGGGCAAGCCGTCGACCACCTACCTCTGGGAGACCAAGGGTGTGGTGCCCATCCTCAAAATCGACAAGGGTCTGGCCGAGGCGTCCGACGAGGTGCAGCTGATGAAGCCGATGCCGGGACTTGACGAGCTGCTGGAGCGGGCCGTGAGCAAGGGCGTGTTCGGCACCAAGGAACGGTCGGTGATCGGCGGGGCCAATGACAACGGCATCGCCGCGGTGGTCGCCCAGCAGTTCGAGGTCGCCCGTCAGGTGCTGTCGCACGGTCTGGTGCCGATCATCGAACCTGAGGTCACCATCTCGATCCCGGACAAAGCCCAGGCCGAGGGCATCCTGCGAAACGAAATCACCAAGCAACTCGAGGCCGTGCCCGACGGGCAGCGCGTGATGCTCAAGCTGAGCCTGCCCACGGAGGTCAACTACTACCGCCCCCTGATCGAACACCCGAAGGTGATGCGGGTGGTCGCCCTCTCTGGCGGCTACTCCCGCGAGGAGGCCAACGAGCTCTTGGCGAAGAACACGGGGCTGATCGCCAGCTTCAGCCGCGCGCTCACCGAAGGGCTTTCGGTCGACCAGTCCGACGAGCAGTTCGATGCCACGCTGGACAAGTCGATCCAGTCGATCTACGACGCCTCCGTGGCCGGCTGAGCCGGCTCCCTAATATTCGTGGCGGGCCATGGGCGGCCTGCCCTGGCCGGCGTCGCCTTCGTCCGACACCAAAGCGGGCACCATTTCGCTGGTCACCAATCCCTCGTCCCGGGTTAGTTCATCTACCACGTCGAAGGATTCGGCGATGTTGGCCGGGGTGTCGATGATGACGGTGACAACGGGAACGCGACGGCTTAACGACAGCAGCTTGTCGCCGTGGGGTGGGTGATCGCCGTGGAATCCCCAGATGCCGCGTAGCACGGTCGCACCGTCGGGCGCTTTACGTTTTCGGAGCTCCTGGAGCAGGCCGCGGTGAATCGGCACGCCGTTGTGTTGCCCCGATTGGGAGGTGTAGATCATCAACTTCTGCCACAGCGGCAGGCCGTGTTCGTCGACTCCCGGCAGGGCGTGCGGTCGTTCCAGTAATTCACCGTCGCGCTTGCACACGCGAACCCGTTCGAGCGTGATCATCGGCCGCCGGAGTAGGCCGCCGAGTTCGGGCAACACCCGGCCGATGCGCTCGCCGGACCCGACGACAATGACCATCATCGGGACGTCGGGGTTACGGCCGAAAAAGGCGGCGCGTTGCCGCTGCCCGTGGGCGGTGCCGTCCACGCCCAGGAACACCGATGCGCCGGCAACTTGTCGCCGATACAGCAGATCACACACAGCGAGGTAGGCGGGCACCCCGTAGACGCGTTCCTTGCGGCCAACGTAAATCGTCAACTTGACGGCTTCGTGCAGTTCATCGGGCAGCTCCAGCGGTCCAATGTCGTCACGCAGCAGCCGGGCACGCTCGAGAGTGAGCAGCCCTCGTTGTTTGCTGGCAAGCACCGGGTCGAGCAGGGCCTCGATAGCTTCTCTGGTGTCCACGGCTACCACCACCACGGGCGGGTCCTCGGACAGCGTCAAAGATTCATCGGTCCTGAGGAGGCGTCCCGTCCCGAAGCCACCGATGCCGCGCAGCACGACGCTGCTGGCGATGCGGTGCTGTTCATAAAGGCCGAGCAGCACGTCGGAGACAAAGCCTTCGCGGGTCCGCCGGCGCTCGGCCAAATAGACGCTGAGCTTCAGGCAATCTTCGTCCATGGCCGCTCGGAATCCCGTCGCTGAAGATGTCCTATCGGTTTGCGGAGATCTTACCCGCAGAATGCGTGTGCTCGACCACGAAGGCCACGGCCCGAAGCCGTCGCCAATTGGGGACCAATTGCTCTGCCGCGGTGCAACGGCCATCATTAATTTGGTGTCTGCCTTGATGACTCGCATCAAGGGTCGTTACACGGACGTTAACACCGGGTGGCCGCAAAGCCACGCAACAAGGAGTTGCCGTGCCCAGTGAGCGCATGGCCGACCGCTTGAATGGCACCACGCAGAGCGGACGGGTGCCGGTCGGGGCTGACACCACTCGGCGGCTGGTCGGCATGCTCGAGCAGGTCGACGGCCTATTGACCAAATTGTCGGAGGCCGAGCTGTCGTGGGCGGACTGGTTGACCGCCGTCGCACCCGAGCATCGGTCAAGCGCGCGAAACCTGGTTCATTACTGGGCGATTCGGCAATTCGATTTGCGACAACTACAGACGGACCTTGCGGTGTTCGGGCTTTCGTCGTTGGGCCGCAGCGAATCACATGTTCAGGCCACACTTTTGGCGGTTCGCGCGGCGATCGCCGCGATAGTGGACGGAACGTGGCAGGCGCCCCCTCCATCGACGGTGGCCATCGAGCAGGGACCAGAGATCTTGCGGCAACGCACGGTGGAGCTGCTGGGCCCGCACCCGCCGCATCGCATGACTCGCATCATGGTCACGTTGCCGTCGGAGGCCGCGACCGACGCTGACCTGGTTCGCGGATTGGTGCACCGCGGCATGAACATCGCACGGATCAACTGCGCCCACGACGATGTGGAGGCGTGGTGCGCGATGACGCACCATGTCCGGGATGCGGCCGCACGGGCAGGCACGACATGTTTGGTGGCAATGGATCTGGCGGGACCAAAGCTGCGCACCGGACCCCTGGAACCGGGACCGCGTGTGGCGAAACTGCGTCCGCAAAGGAACTCACTCGGTCAGGTCGTCGCCCCGGCGCGGGCGTGGCTGACATCGAGTGAGGAACCGACGGCCCCGCCGGAACCTGGCATGGTGTTGGTCACGGTGCCCGGGCAATGGCTGACCAACCGCGATGCCGGCGATGTACTGGACTTGCGGGACGCGCGCGGAGCCAAGCGTCAACTCGTTCTCGAGACCGCTTCAGGCGGATTCGTGATGACCGCGCGCAAGACAACCTACCTGGAAACCGGAACGACATTACGTGCCGAACAAGGGGAGTCGACCGAAATCGGCCCGCTCCCGCAAACGGAGCAGAGCTTGGTGTTGCGCGCAGGAGACCGCTTGCAACTGACGCGCGACTGTTCACCGGCCCCGATCGACGGTAGTCAACACATTCCACGCATCGGTTGCACCCTGCCCGAGGTGTTCGACCATGCCCAGCCGGGTGATGCGGTCTACTTCGACGACGGCAAGCTCGGCGGGCGGGTGGCTTCGGTAGACGGCGATGTCCTCGCCGTACGCATCGACCATCCGGAGCAGGGGGAAGCTCGTCTGAAGGCGGGCAAGGGAATCAACATGCCCGACACCGACTTGCCGATCTCGGCGATCACCGACCGCGACGTCGTTGACCTGCCCGCCGTGGTCGAACTGGCGGACCTGGTCGATATGTCGTTCGTGCGCAACCCGTCGGATGTTGAGCGGCTGCTGGATGAGCTCGACCGGCTTGGTGGCGACGATCTGGGCGTCGTGCTCAAGATCGAAACGCGACGCGCATTCGAGCAGTTACCGCAGCTGTTGCTGACAGCGATGCGCCGGCCTCAGGTGGGGGTGATGATCGCGCGGGGCGATCTGGCGGTCGAGTGCGGCTACGAGCGGATGGCCGAGTTGCAGGAGGAAATCCTGTGGCTGTGCGAGGCTGCGCACCTGCCGGTTATCTGGGCGACGCAGGTGCTCGAGCAGCTCGCCAAGACGGGGCTGCCGTCCCGCGCCGAGATCAGCGATGCGGCGATGAGCGAGCGGGCCGAGTGCGTGATGCTCAACAAGGGCCCGTACCTTGACGACGCGGTCACCGTGCTCGACAACATCATGCGGCGAATGGCGGAGCATTATTACAAGAAGAACGCGTTGCTGCGTCCGCTGCACTCTTGGTCAGCTTCCTGGCACGAGGGCCTCGACGATGATTCGGGTGGTGAGTTCAGCTCGCCGTCGTGAATACCGTTGCGCGCCGTAAAGTATCGAATACACCACGCCTACGACGACGGCGTCGGGATTGACGTTATCGACACGCCCTCTCGAGCTTTTCCGAGCTGGCGTCGATCTGGGCGCCAGCTTTGTGCGCGTCACCGCAGCCGCTCGGTCGGTACCCCGTAGCGGTCCTGGTAAGCGCTCACCCGGTCGCGGACCTCAGCGGCGTCCAGGCCGGTGTCCGACCAGGTGTAGCGACCGCCGCCGCCGTCTCCGGGATGGGCGGCCAGGAAGTCGCGCATCTTTTGTGCCGCGTCGGGTCGCAGTTCGCGACCCAGCTTCTGATAGATGTCCTCGATCGTCGTCCAGGGGTCGTTCATGAAATCGGAGAACAGCACGTCGATCACGCGGTCGGCGGGTACGGCGCCGCTGTCGCGCAGCGCCATCTCGCGGCGAAGGCCCACAAGGACCTCTTCATAGCACTGGGCCGCGCACTCGGCGATGTTCGATTCGTCCGAGCCCATCCGCCGTAGGTGGTGGAGTAGCGCGGCGATTGACGAGATGACATTGAGCGGATCGCGGTGCGTCTGCACGATCAACGCGTCGGGGTACTCGGCGAGTAGCGCATCGAGGTGCCACAGGTGCGCGGGCGATTTCAGCAGCCACTGACCGGGAACACCGGATTGAAGGTGCTGCAGAAAGATTCGGTGGAAACGGTAGGCGCCGGTGTGGTCCGCGTCGTACAGCAGCCAGCGGTAGTAGCTGGGCAGGCGGTACTGCACCGAAAAGATCATGCTGGTGAACTCACTGGCCGTGATGCGGACGCACTCCTGCCCGACGAGGGCGCCCATCGGATGAAAGGCCAAGAATCCGGGGATGATCTGCTCGGAGAGTTCGAGGCTCGCCTGCGTCTGCGCGATTCGGGGATCGGTGTGGTACGTCTCCGGCTGCGGGACGGGACAGGGCGCATCGACCTCCCACGTCAGCGGGGCGCGCAGGTCGGGATCCTGGGCGAGCAGGTCGTAGAGGATCGTGGTCCCGCTGCGCGGTTGGCCGACGATGACGATCGGCGTCGTGATCGGCTTTGTAGCGATCTCGGGATGCTCTTTGCGCCAGGCGATTACACCAAGCCGGTTCTTCAGGGCGCGCATGATGTCGAGGTAAGCGATCTCCACACCGATGGCCGACAGCCGTGCCTCGTTGATCAGCCCATCGGTGAGGCGCTCTAACCCGGGCTGCCAGCCGTCATCGCCGAAGTCGTCAGTCCCCGCTTCCTCGCAGGCAGTGGCGATGAGCCGTTGCGGTGAGAATCGCTCCTGCAGTGTCATATCCGGTCTCCCCGTTCGAGGACCGAGACCGTGACGTCGGGCGGACTGGGATTGTCCAGCCAGCGCACCACCACGAATCCGCGGTTCCGGCCGCCGGTGTCCAGCCAATGGCCAAATCCGAAGTCCTCCGAGGAGATTGCGATGCGCACCCGGCCGTCCGCGTCTGGTCGCACCCCACGATTGGTCACCGAGCTATGCCGACGCCGCGGCTCCAGGCATTCATGCCAGACGCTTTCCAGCGTCACGTTCCAGTACCGGGTGTCGGGTGGTTGAATGTCGAGCACCAGGGCCTGGCCGAGGTCGAGCCGGAACGCCCCCATCATGTACAGGTTGTCCGGGGTGGTGTCGGCCGCGCCCAGATCGGCGGCCTCCGCCGTCAGCAGCGTGTTGGGCCTGTCCAAGAGCTCAGGCTTGATAGTGCGGTGCAGCGTAACGAGTTTCATCAGCGTCCACGCCATCGCGGTGAACTGATCCGCGAGTTCGTCGTCGGTCAGCGGCGCCACGGGGCCCGGGTCGAGGGCGTCGATGCGCAATGCGGCCAACTGTTCGGTGCGGGGATCACCTATGTATTCGCGGACGACGACCGATGACGCGTCGTCGGGAATCTTCACCCACTGCGCGCCGGCGAGATCGGCAGGTTCATCAGCCGCCAGCACCAGCGCGAATTCGCCGGCGCTCAGTGCCAGGTCGACATCGCTGACGTAGTTGGCCATTCGCCGCGGAGTCAGGCCGGTGCCCGCAAGGATCTGAAATCCAAGGTATGCGGTTGTGCCCCGGGCGCCGGTGATCCGGTAGCGCCGATCGCCGCGGATCATCGCCAGGTAGTAATTGCCGTCGGGATTTGGCCCACCGACCATCCTTGTGTCCGAACACATATCGAAGAACGCCGGCCGGTCCGGGTCGGCTTCGACGGACAGCTGCGAGCACAGCGACGACACGCGCACGATCACCCGCAGCCCCTCCAGCAGTTCCCATTCGGATTCGGCGTCCTCGGTCACGATCTTGGTGACGTCGGCGAGCATCTGCTGGAAGAACTGCCACGCGGCGCGCGCCCGGGGTTCGGTCATAGCCACATGCATAGACGATGCCGCGGCTCTTGAACGCCGATTCGCCCGAATACCGTCAGGCGGCGAGCGCTACATCTGCGCCCAGACGATTTTCGTTTGCAGATAGGTCTCGAGGCCCGCCTTGCCGGACTCGTAGCCCCAGCCGGATTGCTTGTATCCGCCGAAGGGCATGGAGTGGTCAAACTGCATCTGACAGTTCAGGCCCACGGTTCCGGCCTTCAGCCGCTTCGCGATGCGGTGGGCGCGGCCGAGGTCTGAGGTCCAGGCGGTGGCGGCCAGCCCGTAGGTGCTGTCGTTGGCCAAGGCGACCGCTTCGTCCTCGTCGTCGAACGGGATGACCGCGACCACCGGTCCGAAGATCTCCTCCTGGAACAGCCTGCTGGTGGAGGCGACGTTGGTGAGCACGGTCGGGTGCACGAAGTAGCCCTTGCGGTCGAGCCGGTGCCCGCCGGTGACGACGTTGACGCCGTCGGACCTGCCCTGGTCGAGGTAACCCATGACGCGGGTGAGCTGCTTCTGGCTGATCAGCGGGCCGATCAAGCTGCCCTCGTCCTTGGGGCCGCCTTGCGGCAGCCCGTTCGCGACGTTCGCCAGGCTCTCCACGAATTGCTCGTAGACACCGCGCTGGACGAAGATTCGCGATCCACATACACACGCCTGACCGGAGTGGATGAAGGTGCCGAACGCCGCCATCGGGACGGCCTTCGACAGGTCGGCGTCATCGAAGACCACTACCGGCGACTTGCCTCCGAGCTCCAGCGTCACCTTCTTCAGGTTGCTCTCGCCCGCCGCGTGCACGATCGCCCTGCCGACTTCGGTCGATCCGGTGAAGGCGACCTTCTCGACGTCGGGGTGCGCGGTGATCGCAGCACCCGCGGTGTGTCCGTAGCCCAGCAGCAGGTTCGCCACCCCGTCGGGCACGCCGGCCTCGTGCAGGATGTTGTCCAGCACCAGCGCCGACAGCGGGGTCTCCTCGGCGGGCTTGACGACGCTGCTGCAGCCGGCCGCGAGCGCCGGCGCCAGCTTGCAGCAGAAATTGAAGACCGGCCCGTTCCAGGGGAAGATCAGCCCGACCACGCCGTAGGGCTCCTTGAGTGTGTAGACGTGCTGGTGCGAGTCGATGCCGGTGAGACCGCCGGTGTGCACGTCGGCCGCGATGCCCTCGATCTTGCTGCACCAGCCCGCGTAGTAACGGAAAAACTCGGAACCGACGGTGACCGTGCCCTGGGCCTGCAGCGGCGTCATGCCGGCGTTGAGCGATTCCAGCTCGGCCAGAACCTCGGCATTCTGGTCGATCAGCTCCCCGATGCGCCAGAGAATCTTGGCCCGTTCGCTCGGCGGCTTGTCGCGCCATACACCGGACTCGAAGGACGCCTTCGCCCGCGCGACCGCGTCGTCGACAGCTTCTGGGCCGCAATCCTTGAACTCGGTGACCTGCTCTTCGGTAGCCGGATCGACAACCGCGATCGTCTCACCGGTGCCGGGGCGTTCGCGGATCTCGTCGAGCACGGACTGCACCTTCATAGCTATCCCTTCTCGCGTCTTTGCGACATGAAGCCGAGTCCGTCTGATCAACGGACTGTTACCGCGCAAGTTACGCGCTTAACTTCCGGAAGTCCAGCCTCCGGAATTGGACGTTCAAGTCGAGGCGCGCACGATCAGGTGTGCGACGTCGGTCGGCTGAGGAGGCGGCGGAGCGGGATATCCCAACTCGGTCAGCACGGCAGCGATCGCGGCGTCGGCGACCGCGGTCGGATTGAACTCCACCGTGGTCAACGGCGGAGAGCTCAGTGCTGCCATCGGGGTGGCGTCGACGCCCATCACGGCGAGGTCAGCCGGGCAGCGCAGGCCCGCTTCGCGGATGCCGTGCAGCACCAGGCACGCGATCTCGTCGCTTTGCGCGCACACCGCGGTGACGCCGTCCCGCACCCAGCCGGTCACCACCTGTGCGGCGTTGTCCTGGGTGACTTCGGCGACGCTGACGCACGGGAGATCGCGAGACTGGGCCGCACCGGCGACGCCCTCGAGCCAGTAGTCGCCCAGGGCGCGCCACCTGCGGTTTCCCGTGTACGCGAACGCGAGCTGCCGGTGGCCACGGGAAACCAGGTGCTCGACCCGAAGCTCGCCCACCGACAGATGTGGGTCCCCCAGGGCCGGCAGCGCCCCGATAGTGATGTGCGGAACGCCCGCGGCCTTGACCGCGTGAGACGCGGCCTCGCTGAGCGGGAACAGACCCGTGACCGCGACCGGGTCGAGATTCTCGATCGCGTCGACGACATGCTGATCGTCCTCGGCATCGAAGATCTGCAGCTGAAGCAAACCCAGGCGCGCCAGTTCCGTCGTCATCCGGCTGCCGGCTTGCATCGGCATGTCGCCAACTGCCACGTGTGGTATCACGTACAGAACGACACCGCTTTTGCCGCGGGCGAGGTTGCGCGCGGCAAAGTTCGGCCGGTAGCCGAGCAGTTCGGCCGCGCGGTAGACGGCCTCCTGGGTCTGCGCCGAGATTTTGCGGCCTTCGGCATTGTTGAGCACGTAACTCACGGTCGCGGTCGATACGTTGGCCAATCGAGCCACGTCAGCGGTGGTGGGCCGCACGGCTTTGTTCGTGGTCAACTGCATCACCTTTCAGGCCCGGCCATGCCTCATGGTGGCACGCGATAACCATCCGGAGCGCCCGAGCTGCGATTGCGGGCAGGGCTCGTATGGACTAATAGTCCGTCAAACCGGGGCGGCATACCGTCGACCGACTAGCGCGTCGCCGCAGAGCTTGCCCACGTCGCCGCTTGCCGACCGCATGCGTTTTAGCGTTGGTAGATAGTCGTTTAAGAACGCCACAGCAGGTGACACTGCCGAGCTGTCGCGCTGCGGACGGACGCGTTCCTGCCATTGACTAGGTGACTGAAATCATTGTCTACTAGTCAGCATATCGTGACGCTAGGAGCGGGGCATGAACAAGGACGACCTGATCCTCATCAGCGTGGACGACCACATCGCAGAGCCGGCCGACATGTTCGACGCGCATGTCCCCGCCAAGTACAAAGACCACGCCCCGCGGGTAGTCATCGAGCCCGATGGCATCCAGCAGTGGTACTACGGCGAGGTTCGCGGACGGAACATGGGTCTGAACGCCGTCGCGGGCAAACCCCGCGAGATGTACAACGTCGACGCCACCAGCTACGACGAGATGCGCCCGGGGTGCTTCAACGTCGATGAGCGGATCCGCGACATGAACGCCGGCGGGCAACTTGCCGGCCTGAACTTCCCCAACTTCACGGGCTTCTCCGGCCAGGTGCTCAACCAGGGTCCCGACCCCGACGTCAACCTTGTGGTGATCAAGGCCTACAACGACTGGCACGTCGACGAGTGGTGTGCGGCGTACCCGGGAAGGTTCATCCCGTGCGGCATCCTGCCGCTGTTCGATGTGGCCGAAGCGGCCAAGGAGGTTAAGCGACTGGCCGACAAGGGATGCCACGCGGTGACGTTCTCGGAGAATCCCGAGGCGTTGGAAATGCCCAGCATCCATACGAAGTATTGGTATCCGCTATTCGAGGCCGTGTGCGAGAACAAGACGGTGCTGTGCACCCACGTCGGCTCCGCATCGCGGTCTCCGCAGGTGTCGACTGATGCTCCGCCCAGCGTGCAGATGACGGCGTCGTCGATGATGAGCATGTTCACCTTCACCGAGCTGATATGGGCCGAGTTCTGGGCCGACTTCCCGCAACTGAAGTTCTCGCTCACCGAGGGCGACGTGGGCTGGATACCGTACTTCCTTTGGCGCGCCGAACACGTCTACAAGCGCCACTCGGGCTGGACGCTGGCGAAGTTTCCGCCGGGCTACACCGGACCGGCCGACGTGTTCAAGCGACATTTCTACACCTGCTTCATCAGTGACAAAGTCGGCGTGCGGAACATGGACTGGTTCAACGAGGACATGTTGTGCTGGGAATCCGACTTCCCGCATTCCGACAGCAATTGGCCGTTCGCCCCCGAGGACGTCATCGAGACCATGGGTCATCTCGACGACTCGGTCATCAACAAGATCACTCATGAAAACGCCATGGCCGCGTACTCGTTCGATCCGCTCCGGTACATCCCCGAGGAGCACGCACGGGCCGGGTACCTGCGGTCCCAAGCCACGGATGTCGACGTCGTCACGCACGTCGGCCACCGAGCCAGCCAGCGCGACCTCGACGCGTGGACTCGGATGACCCAGTTCGCGCTGCAGGCCCGGGAATCGGCACCGGTCACGGCCGAGGTCATCGGCATCGCCGGGCGCGCGACCACTTTGGGCAACTGAACGTGACGGCCCAGCCACCGTTCGCAGACTGGCGTGTGCTGGAGTTATCCAACGGCATCTCGGTGTCCTACTGCGGCAAGATGTTCACCGACGGCGGCGCCGACGTCGTGAAAATCGAATCTCCGCAAGGCGATTCGCTGCGGCGTTGGTCAGCGTGTGCGGACGGCCCGCCCGGGGCCTTGTTCGGCTATCTGGCGGCCGGCAAGAGGTCGGTCGTCACTCACGAACACGCGGAAATCGCGGCGCTACTCGCAGGAGCCGACATCGTGCTCACCGACCTGACCGACGGTTGGACGCTCGAGGACATCACGGCTCACACCGGCCCCTCGGCGGTAGTCGTGGCCGTGACGCCGTTCGGAACCACGGGCCCCTACGTCGACGACCATGTGGTCGCCAACGAGTTCATCCTGCAGGCGTTGTGCGGCTCGATCGCCAGCCGAGGATGGCCAGGCGACGAGCCGGTACAGGCGGGCGGGCGGCTCGGCGAATGGCTGGCCGGCACATTCGCCGCGGCGGTCGCCGCCGCGGCGGCGCGGCACGCCTTCCGGGGTGGGCGCGGCGAGGTCGTCGACGTCTCGACATACGAGGCGATGGCGATCGCGATGGGCGGTCTGTCCGCAATGTCGGCCAGCGTGCTGGGCGCGGAGCCTATGTACCAACGCAGCCTGGAATTGCCGTCCATCGTTCCCACCGTCGACGGGATGGTCGGCTTCGGCACCATCACCGCACAGCAGTTCCAAGACTTTCTGGTCATGATCGACCGCGCCGATCTGGTCGACGACGCCGAGCTGGCATCGTTCGCCGGGCGAGTCGAGCGCCGTGACGAATTCCTCGGCATGGTCAGACAATGGACGGAAACCCGCACCACGCAAGAGATCATCGATCTCGCGGTGGCGTTCCGCATCCCGGTGGCCCCCATCGGCACCCCTACCACGCTGCCGAAAGTCGACCACTTCGTGCAACGCGGCGTGTTCGTCGAATCGGAGCTCGGGGTGCTGCAGCCGCGGGTGCCCTATCGCAGCGACGCCATCACGACCAGGCCGCCCGCACGGCCTCCGGCGCTGGGCGCCGACAACGGCCGCGTCCACTGGCCACGACGACCGGAGCGGCCCGGTGCCGCCGCCGACGCACTTCCGTTGTCCGACATACGGATAACCGACCTCACCGCGTTTTGGGCAGGACCGGTCGCCACCCAGTTTCTCGGCGCGCTCGGTGCCGACGTGATCAAGCTCGAGGGAGTTCGCCGCCCCGACGGCATGCGGTTGTCCGCGGGCCGCCCACCCGACTGGGACCAGTGGTGGGAGTGGGGCTCGGTATTCCTGTGCAGCAATAACAACAAGCGCGGCATCAGCGTCGAACTGAGTACCGACGCCGGGCGTGCCATCGCGTTAGAGCTCGTTGCCGCAAGCGATCTCGTGCTTGAAAACTTCTCGCCGCGGGTGATGGGAAACTTCGGGCTGGAATGGGATGTGGTGGCGGCCGCCAACCCGCGCGCCATCATGGTCCGGATGCCGGCGTTTGGCCTCGACGGACCATGGCGCGACCGCGTCGGCTTCGCGCAGACGATGGAGCAGGCGACCGGAATGGCGTGGATGACCGGACATGCCGACGGCCCACCGGTGATTCCGCGCGGGGTTTGCGACCCGATGGCGGGGCTGCATGCGGCGTTTGCCGCCGTTGCCGCGTTGGTGATCCGCGACCGGGACGGGGCCGGAATGCACGTCGAATCGACCATGGTCGAGTCGGTGCTGAACGTGGCCGCCGAAATGGTGGTCGAGTACTCGCGCAACGGAATCGAGCTGCGCCGAGGTGGAAATCGGGGTCCCGGTGCAAGCCCCCAGGGCGTGTACCCCTGCCGGGGTGATGACGAATGGGTCGCGCTCTCGGCGATGGACGACGACGCTCGTATTTCGTTGGCGCGGCTCATCGCCCGATCCGACCTGGGCCCCCACGAGGCGGCATGGCGACAGCGCGCCGACGAAATCGACAAGCTGATCTCCGCTTGGACCGCGCGGCACTCGGCGGCCGAAGCGGCCGATGCGCTGCGCGCCGGCGGGGTGGCCGCGGCGCGCGTCACGGCACCCTCGGAGCTGCTGAGCGACCCGCAATTGCTGGGCCGGGGCTTCTGGGAAACGGTCGACCATCCCGTTGCCGGTTCCTTCTTGTGCACCGGAATGCCCTTCACATTCGTCGGGAAGCCCAGGCGCTGGATACTTCGGGTGTCGCCGTTGTACGGCCAGCACACCACCGAGGTCCTTACGGGCGTTCTGGGACGCAGCCAACGGGACCTGATCGAGTTGCGCGCCCTCGGAGCCACCAGCACGCGGCCGGCGGGACTGTGAAATGGCGGTCACGCTGTGTGTGCCGCCGCGCGCCGG
>Ga0318556_10000275_pt1 | contig 13536 bp, 10 predicted proteins | sample GRESIP082b2f24_FD_203668 | JGI IMG/M metagenome (GOLD analysis project Ga0318556, IMG submission 203668) | Tropical soil microbial communities from Luquillo Experimental Forest, Puerto Rico - GRE.SIPMG.082b2f24 | ecosystem: Environmental > Terrestrial > Soil > Tropical forest > Bulk soil... | reverse complement strand
ATGTCGGCCAGGCGCACTTCGGCCGGGAACCCACCGTCCGCGCCGTCCAACGCATCGTGCAGCAGGGCGAGCTTATCGCTCGGCACCGCGACCAGCGCCGCCTCGTCCCTGGCCAAACCGTCGACCACGAAGCGCACCACAAAGTCCAGGTACTCCCGCTGCGAGTGGTAAAGGAGTGCGGAATGAACGAAACCCGGTTGCTCGGTTTGCGTTCCCCCGATTCCCCCCGTCATTCCGGCGTTCTCGCTTTCGATCACTAGTGCCAACCCCCTACTGGACCGGCGGTGTTCTTTTCCTATCCCCATACCCCAGAATCGCGTTACATATGCGCGCGAACAATTCACTTCGATCCGGATGTGACGCGGACCTCCGCAGCCGGTCGGCTCCTAGAGCCACCAGGAGGCCGCAGCGTCCAAATGACGACGGATGCGGTAGCGGGCGAGGCTGTCGTCGCCGCTCTCGATCGCCTGCAGAATCCGCGAATGAGCATGGTCGACGGCCACGACGTCGGCCCAGGTAGGCAGCGCCTGCCCGGTGCTGGACCAGTGCCGGCGAAACAACTCGATGATGATCCGAAGGAAAAGGTCCAGCAGCGCGTTGCCGGCCAGCTGGGCCAGTCCCAGGTGGAACCGAAACTCCTCGGCGGCGGCCTCGCGCACGTCGTCGGTGGTTTCTCGAGGCTTTGCATCGAGCGCGAACCCATGGCCGGCCCCATGGGTTGCCAAGAACGCCGACACCTCGGACTCGGCGCGGCGCTTGACCACCTTGACGACGTTGTCGATCTCGATGGCATCCCGGACACAGCGCAAGTCCTCCCGACTCGGCTTGCGGTACTGCAGGTACAGGGCGATGGTGTCGATGCTGGCCTGAGCCTGAGGCCTGGTGACGATGAGCCCGCCGCCGGGTCCGCGGCGCATCTCCGCGACCGAGTGATATTCGAGCAGCCGCACCGCTTCCCGCAACACCGCGCGGCTGACCCGATAGCGCTGCAGCAACGCCGCCTCCGTTCCGAAGAGGGAGCCGACCTGCCAGCCGCTCGCGGCGATGTCGTCGCCGATGGTGGCCGCCAGCATTTCGCCGAGTTTGCCGCGGGGCGCATCACCCTCGAGCCGCACCCGGCGCGGCGTTCGCGGCCGAGTCCTGTCACCGGGGTGATGTTCCTGCAGCCAGGCGGTCACCGCCTCGACGTGTCGTTCGCCGAGCGTTTTCGCCCGCGCCGAATCGCCCGCGGTGACCGCGGCGACGATTTGCGAGTGGTCGTGGTGCATCTGGTCGACCGCCTCGATGGTCTCGCTTGCCGAGTCCGCCCGCGACTGTAGGGCGTATCGCGTGGTGAGCCTCATCAGGATGTCGATGAATAGTTGCAAGACCGGGCTTTTCGATTCCTCCGCCAGCGCGACGTGGAACTCCTCCCGCGGTGCCGGTAATCCGGGCCTCCACCGCTCCTCCGCGCGCAACACGGCTCGCAGCCGGTCGATGCCGGCTTCGTCGATCCGTTCGGCCGCGAGAGAGGCCGCCAACGGCTCGAGCACCAGGCGCGCGTTGAGTAGATCGCCCAGCGTCGTGCCCAGGTACTCGAGATAGATGACGATGGCGCGGGTCGCCGGGCCGGCATCGGGCCGGCAGATCAGCAGCCCGCCGTTGGGTCCGCGGCGCATCCGGGCAACCTGGTGGTGCTCGACCAGGCGGACGGCCTCCCGCAGCACCGATCGGCTCACGCGAAAGCGTTGTTGCAGAGCCTGTTCGGAGCCCAGCGATTCGCCGATGGTCCAGCCGCGACGAACGATGTCCGCCTCGATCTGGCGGGCAATCTGTGCAGCGAGTTTGTCCGGCCGGCCGGTGTCCGGCGCGGAATTCATCTCGCGCTCACTTGAGCGTTCTCAGCATGTGAGCAGCATGCATCCGGCAACGGGTCCACCGCCCACCGAAACCACGCCGACCTCCGGGCGTTGCACCACCTGGCGCTCCCCCGCCTCGCCGCGCAGTTGCAAACACCCTTCGTGCAGCGCCCAATAGCCGTGCATGCGACCCGCCGAGAGTTGGCCGCCGTAGGTGTTCAGCGGCAGTTCGCCGTCGCGGGCGATCCGCGCGCCGCCCTCGACGAACGGTCCGGCCTCGCCGTCGCCGCAAATTCCGAGGGCTTCCAGCCATGCGATGGTGAGAAACGTGAAACCGTCGTACAACTCGGCGAGGTCGATATCGGCGGGCGTCATCTGCGTGCGCGACCACATCTGTGCCGCCGCATCCGACATCGCCATCTTTGGGTAGTCGTCGCGGTGGAACCAGCTACCGGCACCGTCGGACCCGCCGATCGCCTCCACTGCCACCGCGCGGTGCGGGCAGTCGCGGGCGTACTCCGCATTCGAGACCACCAGCGCGATCGAGCCGTCGATGGGGACGTCGCAGTCCAGCAGGCCGAATGGCGTCGACACGGGCCGCGCGGCCAGGTAGTCGGCCATTGTCATCGGTTCGCGGTAGACCGCAAGGGGATTCAACGCTGCGTTGCGTCTGCCGTTAAGCGCCAACCAGCCCAACTGTTCCTTGGTGGTGCCGTACAGCTCCATGTGGCGGCGGCAGTTCAGCGCCAGCCAGTTCGCGGCGGAATAGGCATGGGCCGCAACCAGATCCTTGATATCGTCCATAGCGCCTACGGCCGGGCGCGGTGCGCCCTCGGGGGTCTCGAACATGCGCGCCATCGGTGATGCGGGCGCATTTTCTTGCGGTTTCACCGGCACCGTGCCGCCGAGCATCTGTATCGTCCGGTAGACCACCACATGGCGGACGCGCCGCTCAGAGACCGCGCGGCACGCCGACATCACCGGACTCAGCAGGCCGCCGGTGCCGAATCCGGCTCCGCAGTCGGCCGCCTCGATCTTCAGTGTCGCGTTGACCTCTTCGGCCGGCGTATCGCCCAGGGTCGCGATCCCGTCGATGTCCGCGGGTACCAGGCCGGCATCCTCGATGGCGGCCCGCACCGCCTCCCTGGTCAGCTCCGAGCCCGGAATGCCCGTGCGACGGCCGATTCGCGAGATGCCGATTCCGGACAAGATCGCGTCTTTTTCGAAGTACGTCATATGCACCGCCCTTCCCCGCACCGAAACAATAGAGTGTACTGTATTGGCCGTGCTGATCGAACACTGCGACGGTTGCGCGCGCTGGGTGCATCCGGCGACCGGCGAATGCCGCGACTGTGGCGGCCCACTGGTGGCGCGGCCGGTATCCGGGCGTGGCACGGTGTTCACCTATACGGTCAACCACCACCCGTATAACCCGGATGTCCCGACCCCATACGTGATCGCTCTCGTCGAGCTCGCCGAGCAGAGTGGGCTGCGGGTGGCCGCCAATATCGTTGGCTGCGAACCCGATTCGGTGAGGTGCGGGATGCCGGTCATGATCCAGCCCGATAAGGGCAGCGGCGGGGCGCCGTTGTTCGCGCCGGCCTAGTAGAGCGGCTAGTTGATCAGCGGGTCACGCGGCATGCCGAGAATCCGCTCGGCGATCTGATTCCGGGTCACCTCGGAGGTGCCCCCGGCGATCGCCATTCCCCGGGCGCCCATCATCATCCGGCCGACCACAGCGCCGGGCCCGTCGGTCAGCGCGACCTCGGGCCCGACCAACGCCGCCGAGATCGCGCCACCCTCGATCATGTGCTCGGCCAGCTTCAGCTTGGTCACGTTGCCTTCCGGGCCGGGGCCCGCCCCTTCGACGCTGCGGGCAGCACGACGCAGGTTGAGCAGCCGTAGCGCATGATCCTCGGCGAGGTAGTACCCGACCCGGACTTGGGCGCCCGCCGACCGATCTGCGTGCTGCTGAGCCAGCTGCACCAGTTTGGCCGCCAAACCTTCGTAGTACGACCCGCTGCCGCCGATGCTGACCCGCTCGTTGCCCAGCGTCGCCCGCGCGACCGTCCATCCGGAGTTGGGCGACCCGACGACGTCCTCGTCGGGAACGAACACGTCGTTGAAGAACACCTCGTTGAATTCCGAGCCGCCGGTGATCTGACGCAGCGGCCGCACCTCGACCCCTGGGCCCTTCATGTCGATGATCACCGTGGTGATGCCGGCGTGCTTCGGGGCGTCGGGGTCGGTGCGCACGGTGGCCAGGCCGCGACTGCAATACTGCGCCCCGCTGGTCCACACCTTCTGCCCGTTGATCTTCCAGCCCCCGTCCACCCGGGTCGCACGGGTCTTGACGGATGCCGCGTCCGACCCCGCCTCGGGTTCGGAGAACAGCTGGCACCAGACTTCGTCCTGGCGCAGCGCCTTCTCCACGAATCTCTCGATTTGCCAAGGAGTTCCGTGCTGGATCAGGGTCAGGATCACCCACCCGGTGATCGAGTAGTCGGGGCGCTTTATGCCCGCCGCCCGGAACTCTTCCTCGATCACCAACTGCTCGACCGCGTCGGCCGCGAGACCCCAGGGTTTGGGCCAGTGCGGCATCACGTATCCGGTCTCGATCAGCTTGTCGCGCTGCGCCCTCTTGTCCAGGGTGGCGATCTCGGCGGCGTCGGCACGGATGCGGGTGCGCAGCTCTTCGGCCTCGGCCGGCAGGTCGAGGCTGTTCTCCCGGACGGCGCCGGACGCGGTGCGGTCGAAGACATCCCGGGCCGGTGCGTCGCCGCCGAGCAGTGCCGCGATCACCAGCGCCCGGCGCAAATGCAGATGCGCGTCGTGCTCCCAGGTGAAGCCGATTCCGCCGTGCACTTGAATGTTGAGTTCGGCATTGCGCGCGTAGGCCGGGAACGCCAGAGTCGCCGCGGCGGCCGCGATCAGCCGGAATTGCTGTTCGTCCTCGGATGCCGCACGGGAGGCGTCCCACACCGCGGCGGTCGCCGACTCGGCGGCCACCAGCATGTTCGCGCAATGATGCTTGACGGCCTGGAAAGTGGCTATGGTGCGGCCGAATTGCTCGCGCACCTTGGCGTAGGCGACGGCGGCGTCGACGCAGTCCGACGCCCCACCCACCGCCTCCGCGGCCAGCAGTGTTCGTGCCCGCGCCAGGGTCGATTCCCGCGCCCCGGGCACAATGTCGTCGGCGGAGACGCTCACGTTTTGCAGCCGGACACGTCCGGAGCGCCGGGTCGGATCGAGGTTGTCAGGCACGTCCACGGATACGCCGTCGCGGCCACGTTCCAGCAGCAGCACGTCGTCACCGGCGGCGATCACCAGCAGCTCGCCGAGCCCGGCACCCAGCACGATTCCGGCGTCGCCGTCGGCGAGACCGTCGGAGACCCGCACTTGGCTGTCCAAACCGATTGCCGCGGTGATGGTTCCGTCGATTAACCCCGGCAGCAGGCGCGACTTTTGGTCGGCGGTGCCGTCTTTGGCGATCACCGCCGAGGCGATCACGGTCGGCACGAACGGTCCCGGGGCCACCGCCCGGCCGAGCTCCTCGATCACCACCACGAGTTCGGGCAACCCGTAGCCCGAGCCGCCGTGCTCTTCGTCGATGTGCAGCCCCAGCCAGCCGAGCTCGACCAGGTTCTGCCAGAACGGGGGCCGCGATTCGTCGGCCGTATCGAGCAGTGATCGCGCCGCCCAGCGCGCCTTTTGTGAGGTCAAGAACGCGCGGGCGACCTCGGCGAGTTCGCGATGGTCGTCGGTCAGTGCGATACCCATGGGGTCCTCCTCGCGCCGCTGCAGTTGCCTAAAGAGTGTACTTATTGGCGGACAGGGGGAGCGGGGCGGCTCGGTTGTTTATTTGGGCGCGAACCGCTGTCCGGCGTCCAGCCGCAGGCACTGGCCGTTGAGCATCGGGTTGTCCACGATCGCCGCCACCAGCTTGGCGTATTCGATCGGCCGGCCCATCCGCTTGGGGAAGGCGGCGTCGCGGGTCAACGTGGCGGCCATCTCGTCGGGAACCATCTGGGTCAACCCGGTCAGGAACAGGCTGGGGGCGATCGCCAACACCCGGATTCCCAGCGATCCCAGGTCACGCGCCATGGTCAGGCACATACCGGCGATGCCCGCCTTGGCGGCGGTGTAGGCGACCTGCCCGATCTGGCCCTCGAAGGCCGCGATCGACGCGGTGTTGATGATGACGCCGCGCTCCTCGTCTTCGGGCTCGTTCTTGCTCATGTGCGCGGCGGCCAGCCGGCTGATGTTGAAGGTGGCGATGAGGTTGAGATCCACCACGGATTGGAAGGACTCAAGGTCATGGGGGCCACTCTTGGTCATGGTCCGCTTGGCGATGCCCCCGCCCGCGGTGGTCACGATGACGTGCAGCCCACCCAGGTCGTCGACCGCGGTCTGCAGGGTCTCCTCGGTGCCGGTGAAGTCGGTGACGTCGACCGGATAGAACTTGCCGCCGATACCGTCGGCGACGGTCTTGCCGTCGGAACCCTCCCGGTCGAGCACCGCCACCTGCGCGCCACGCTCGTGCAGCAGCTCGGCGCTGGCACGCCCCATCCCCGACGCGCCGCCGATGACGACGACCTTCTTCCCGCTGATCTCCATCCGGACGTTCCTTTCTAGCCTTGTCAGATTCACCGATATTTGTAACGTTGCTTAGGTACGCTAGCGTGTCCGCTCCAGGGGGTTGTCACCGAGCCATGCCAAGCTGGCAACCGTGCTACTTCTCGACGTAGCGGCGACGTCTGTTGAGGTCGGCGGCACCTCTTCGCGGCTAACCAAGGTCGCGCACATCGCCGAGCTGCTGCGCCGCGCCGCGGCCGAGCCCGACGTGGTCGCGATCATCGTGTCGTGGCTCTCGGGTGAGCTGCGGCAACGCCAGATCGGCGTCGGCTGGGCGTCGTTGCGGTCGCGTCCGCCGCCGGCGTCCGATCCGGTGCTGACCGTGATCGGTGTCGACGCCACCTTCTCGAAGATCGGGGCCGTATCGGGCAAAGGGGCGCAGGCGACGCGCGCCGAACTCGTCGCGGGGTTATTCGCCGCCGCGACCGAAACCGAGCAGGCCTTTCTGCTGCGGTTGCTCGGCGGCGAGCTCCGCCAGGGCGCGCTGGCCGGAATCATGGCCGACGCGGTGGCCAAGGCCGCCGGCATCCCGGCCCCCGCGGTGCAACGCGCGGCGATGCTGGGCGGAGATCTGCCGGCGGTCGCGGCAGCCGGTCTTTCCGGCGGGGCGGTGGCGCTGGACGCATTCACCCTGCGGGTGGGGCGGCCGGTCGGCCCGATGCTGGCACAGACCGCAACCGGTGTGGCCGACGCGCTCGAACGTCATGGCGGCACAACCATTTTCGAGGCAAAGCTGGACGGCGCACGGGTGCAAATCCACCGGGCCGGCGACGAGGTCACGGTGTACACGCGAAGCCTTGACGACGTGACCGCCCGGCTGCCCGAGGTGGTGGAGGCGACGCTGGCGCTGCCGGTAACGGACCTCATCGCCGACGGTGAGGCGATCGCGCTGCGGCCCGACAACCGGCCGCACCGTTTTCAGGTCACCGCGTCACGATTCGGCCGATCGGTCGATGTGGCTTGGGCCCTTGCGGCCCAAAAGGCCGAGCCGCTTTCGGTGTTCTTCTTCGACATCTTGCACCGCGACGGCCTCGACCTGATCGACGCGCCGACCACCGAACGGCTGGCCGCCCTGGATGCGGTGGTGCCGCCCGTGCACCGGGTCGACCGGCTGATGACGGCCGACCCTTCGGAGGCCGCCGACTTCCTGGACGCCACCCTGGCCGCCGGCCACGAAGGGGTGATGGCCAAGGCCCCGGATGCGCCGTATCAAGCGGGCCGTCGCGGAGCGGGCTGGCTGAAGGTCAAGCCGGTGCACACGCTGGATCTGGTGGTGCTCGCCGTCGAGTGGGGGTCCGGGCGCCGTCGAGGAAAACTCTCCAACATCCACTTGGGCGCGCGCGATCCGGTCAGCGGTGAATTCGTGATGGTGGGAAAGACTTTCAAGGGCATGACCGATTCCATGCTGGATTGGCAGACCGCCCGGTTCACTGAGCTCGCCGTCGGTGGGACGGAGGGTTACGTCGTTCAATTGCGACCCGAGCAGGTCGTCGAGGTGGCCCTGGACGGCGTCCAGAAGTCGTCGCGCTACCCCGGCGGGCTGGCGCTGCGGTTCGCCCGGGTGGTGCGCTACCGCGACGACAAGAGCCCAGCCGAAGCCGACACCATCGACGCGGTGCGTGCGCTCTACTGATCCGGTCGCGCCCCCGCGCCCGCGGACTACAGTCTGGCGAATTGTGCTTTGTCCTGGCTGAATTCGTCCAGGATCGCAGCGGTCAGCGTCGGACGGACATCCCCGATCGCCGTCAAATAATCCTCGGTAGTCGCGGGCTCGCCACGGCCATGCTCCATCTCACGATCGAACGCCACCTGCGCGCCCTTGCGGGCGGCGAACTCGATGTCGGCGGGGGTGAACAGCTCGGTCACCGCCACCAGCCGGTCGACATCGATCCCCGAATTGGTTTCGCCGAGATACCGTTTCCACACGGCCATGCGGGCCGGCCGGTCCGGCGGACCGACGGGGATGACGTAGTCGAAGCGCCCGGGCCGCAAGAATGCCGAGTCAAGCGAGTGGACCGAATTGGTCGCGCACACCAGCAGACGCGCGTCGTGCTCACGAAACGACGGGATGAGTTTCAACAATTCGTTGGTGACGCCGGTTTCGGTGGTGGTGGCGCCGGCGCGCGCGACCGCGATCTCCTCGACCTCGTCAATGAACAGCACCAGCTCATCGAGCTCGGCCAGTTCTCCGAACACTTCCCGCAGCGACGCCGCCAGTCCGCCGTCTGCCGCCGCGGCGAGCCGGGACGGGAAGAGCTCTACGAAGGGCCAGCCGAGCCGCGACGAAATACCTTTGGCGAAGCTGGTTTTCCCGGTCCCTGGCGGCCCGAACAAGATGACCGCCTTGGGGGGACGGACCCCATAGCGGTCGGCGACGTCGGGGTGGGCCAGCGGGGCGATGATGCGCTGTTCGATGACTCGCTTTTCCTGCTCCATCCCGGCCAGTTCCTGCCACAGCCCCGGCGGTAGCAGCCGTCCGCCCAGTTCCGCGAGCATATTGGCCTGATCGGGCCGCAAGTGTTCGATCATCTCGTAGTACACCAGCCCGTCACGGCGGGTGTAGCCAGAGTTCTCCAGCGCCGCCGAGCCAGTCGCGCCCTCCGGAAGGATCGTGCAGATCTTCCGCACCCCGACCGACCGCAGCCGTCGTTCCAGATCGGCCAACAGCGCGCTGCCGATGCCGCGATGACGCCACCGTGCCGCCAGGGCGACCAGCAGCACCCACGCCCGCTCGCCGTCGGTCCGCGCGACGGCCATGCCGACAACCTCGTCGCCGACCTCGGCGACCACCGCCGGCTGGCCAGCCCGGGCCGCCGCCATCACCTCGGCGACCGCGAACACCGGCTCCCCCGACCCCGCAGTCCGGCTTTGGTCCCAAATCTGAACGGCCTGATCGAGATCGCCGTCGTCGTAGTCACGAAGGCGCCATAGCGGCATCAGATTACGGTAATGCGCTCGTCCAGTTATGACCATCGACGCGAGGCAAGCGCCCTTGCGCCGCGAGCGTGAATCTCACGACGCGACACGCCGGTCAGGCGTCGTGAAATTCACGCTCGCAACCAGGGACCACGCGCGCGTAGGGTTTTCGCCGTGGCCATCAAGGAGCACGACAAAGGCGTCAGCTACATCCACACCGACAAAGACCTGCCGCCCGTTGCGGTCATCGACCGCTCCCCCATCACCGTCCGGCACAGGATCATCTTCGGGATCATCGCCGTGGTCGGCGCCGTCGCCTGGGCGATCATCGCGTTCGCCCGCGGCGAGACGGTGAACGCGGTCTGGTTTGTGGTCGCGGCGATCTGCACCTACATCATCGGTTACCGGTTCTATGCCCGGTTGATCGAGATGAAGATCGTTCGCCCTCGCGACGACCACGCCACTCCGGCCGAAGTTCTCGACGACGGCACCGACTACGTGCCGACCGACCGGCGTGTGCTGTTCGGTCATCACTTCGCCGCCATCGCCGGAGCCGGGCCACTCGTAGGTCCGGTGCTGGCCACGCAGATGGGCTACTTGCCGGGCAGCATCTGGATCATCTTCGGCGCGGTGTTCGGCGGCTGCGTACAAGACTATTTGGTGTTGTGGATCTCCACCCGCCGCCGGGGCCGTTCGCTGGGCCAGATGGCCCGCGACGAGCTGGGTGTGGTGGGCGGGGCCGCCGCCCTCATCGGGGTCCTCGTCATCATGGTGATCCTGATCGCGGTGCTGGCAATGATCGTGGTGCAGGCACTGGCCAAGAGCCCGTGGGGGGTGTTCTCCATCGCCATGACCATCCCCATCGCCCTGTTCATGGGCTGCTACCTGCGGTTCCTGCGTCCCGGGCGGGTGTCGGAAGTATCACTGATCGGCTTCGCGCTGCTACTGCTCGCCGTGGCGTCCGGCAGCTGGGTCGCCGAAACATCCTGGGGCGCATCCTGGTTCACCCTGTCCCCGGTCACGCTGTGCTGGTGCCTGATCGCGTATGGATTGGCCGCATCGGTGCTTCCGGTTTGGTTGCTGCTCGCGCCGCGCGACTACCTGTCGACGTTCATGAAGGTCGGCGCCATCGGGCTACTCGCGATCGGAATCTGCATCGCGCGGCCGGAGATGCAGGCACCCGCAATCTCGCAGTTCGCCACCAGGGGCAACGGTCCGGTGTTCGCCGGCTCGCTGTTTCCGTTCCTGTTCATCACGATCGCGTGCGGCGCGCTGTCCGGATTTCACTCGTTGATCTCGTCCGGGACGACGCCGAAGATGCTGGAGAAGGAAAGCCAGATGCGGCTGATCGGCTACGGCGGCATGATCACCGAGTCGTTCGTCGCCGTCATGGCGCTGGTCACCGCGTCGATCCTCAACCAGCATCTGTACTTCACCCTCAACGCGCCGGCCGCGCAGACCGGCGGCACCGCGGCCACTGCAGCGGAATATGTCAATAAGCTCGGGCTGTCCGGCGCGCCGGCTACAGCCGACCAGATCAGCCAGGCCGCCAGTAGCGTCGGCGAAAAGTCGATCGTGTCGCGTACCGGTGGAGCACCAACACTGGCGTTCGGGATGTCCGAGGTGCTGCAGCGGGTGTTCGGCGGCGCCGGGCTCAAGGCCTTCTGGTATCACTTCGCGATCATGTTCGAGGCGCTGTTCATTCTGACTACCGTCGACGCCGGGACCCGGGTTAACCGCTTCATGCTCTCAGACGCGCTGGGTAACCTCGGTGGCCCGCTGGCCAAGCTGCGTAACCCAAGCTGGCGTCCCGGTGTATGGATCTGCAGCCTGGCCGTGGTCGCCGCGTGGGGCAGCGCCCTGCTGATGGGCGTGACCGATCCGCTCGGAGGCATCAACACGCTGTTCCCGCTGTTCGGTATCGCGAACCAGCTCCTCGCGGCCATCGCGCTGACCGTCGTCACCGTGGTCGTCATCAAGAAGGGCCTGCTGAAGTGGGCGTGGATCCCCGGAGTGCCGCTGCTGTGGGATCTGGTCGTCACGTTGACCGCGTCATGGCAGAAGATCTTCTCCGGGGATCCCGCAGTCGGCTACTGGACTCAGCACTCCCGGTATTTGGCGGCGAGAAACGCCGGGAAGACGGCGTTCGGTGCGGCGAAGAACGCCCATCAGCTCAACGAGGTCATCAGGAACACCTTCATCCAGGGCACCCTGTCGATTCTCTTCGCGTTGGTTGTCGTGATTGTGTTCGTCGCGGGAATTATCGTCGCGCTCAGGGCAATTCGCGGCGGCGGTAGACCATTGACCGAGGACGACCCGGTGCCGTCGAAAAGGTTCGCGCCCGCCGGTTTGATCCCCACGGCTGGTGAGCGGGGATTGCAAAAACAGTGGGATGCCCGGGCCGCATCAACGCCGCGCCACTGACCGTCGCCGATATACCTAGGTCGCTGCGCGTAGTGGCGCGCACTAACAGGTAGTCAACTACGCATCCCAAGGGATGATCGTCGCCGTACGTTGGTGACACCAACGGCCGAACTGCCTGTTCAACGGAGCAAAACCGCAAAGAAGGTAAACGAAATGTTCACTTCAGCAACCGGACTCCCCAGCACAGTCAATCCCGTCGACGAGCCCATGCCTCAACCACTCACGACCGCGCCGCCGGCTGCACCCTCGGCTGAGGCGCCCTCCACCGAGGTGCTGATCAGCACGCAGCAGGTGCTCTTCAGCACCGCAGCCGCTGTGGGGGTGCGTCGCGAGAGCATCGGCGACCGGTTCGCCGCCATCATGCGGCGGATGTTCGCGACCTCAACGGATGCGGCACGCCCGCGGCCAACGTACGAGCCCAGGCGCTACGGATTCCTCGAGAACGCCCTCATGGCACGCGAAATGGACAGGTTATGAACGTTGTCGTCGCCGGCGGCTCCGCTGTCGTGATGGTGATGTTCGCAACGGGGATGTACAACCTGCAGTGGTGGCTCGAGCGTAGCGACTACGAGCGCCATTTCGAGGATTGACCGCACAGGCGGCACGCCGCGTAAAGAGGTCGTGTCGAAATCCGCGTCACAGTCCTAAAATTGCGCGATGCGAGTCGGTATCGACTTCGGCACCACCCACACCGTCGTCGCCGCCGTCGACAGGGGCAACTATCCGGTCGTCTCCTTCGACGGCCTGGACACCTGGCCGTCGATCATCGCCGCCAACGCGGCCGGAGAATTGCGATTCGGCGCGGATGCGGCCGCCGTCCGCCACGATCCGGGTTGGTCGGTACTGCGATCGTTCAAACGGCTCCTCACCGAGGCCGGGCCGCAAACCGAAGTGAACCTGGCCGGCCGTAACCATCTACTCGCCGACCTGCTCACCGGCTTTCTGGCCCAGCTGAAAAGCGACCTACAGCGTCGCTCGAACGCCGGCCTTGCGCCGGGGGAGACCCTCGAGGCCGCGATCAGCGTGCCGGCCAATGCGTCCAGCGCCCAGCGCCTCCTGACACTGGACGCCTTCGTGGCGGCCGGTTTCCACATCGTCGCGCTGCTGAACGAGCCTTCGGCCGCGAGCCTGGAATATGCCCATCGGTACCGATCCACGATCACAGCCAAACGCGAGTACGTGCTCGTCTACGACCTCGGCGGGGGCACCTTCGACGCCTCGCTTCTGAAGATGACCGGCCACGCGCACGAAGTGGTGATCAGCGAGGGCATCCAGCGTCTCGGCGGCGACGACTTCGATGAGGCGATCCTCGAGCTCGTCCTCTCCCGGTCGAACCTGCAACAGACGGATCCCGCCACGCGCGACGTGCTGAGAGAGGAGTGCGTTGCTCGCAAGGAGGCGATTGGGCCGCAGACACGGCGCTTCCTGGCTGACCTTTCCGCCGTGGACCGGCCCCCGTTCTCCTGCGCTGTCGACGACGTCTACTCGGCGTGTGCGCCGCTCGTCGACAAGACGACCGAATTGCTCGATCGCGTCCTGTGCGACGTGACGTGGTCCGAGGTCGCGGGCATCTACGTGGTAGGCGGTGCCGGGGCCTTCCCGCTGATTTCCCGGATGTTGCGCACGACGTTCGGCGATAAGCGGGTGAAGCGCTCGCCGCACCCGTCTGCGGCGACGGCCATCGGGCTGGCGGTCTTCCTGGACAAGGAGGCCGGCTTCGCGC
>Ga0318556_10000249_pt1 | contig 13923 bp, 10 predicted proteins | sample GRESIP082b2f24_FD_203668 | JGI IMG/M metagenome (GOLD analysis project Ga0318556, IMG submission 203668) | Tropical soil microbial communities from Luquillo Experimental Forest, Puerto Rico - GRE.SIPMG.082b2f24 | ecosystem: Environmental > Terrestrial > Soil > Tropical forest > Bulk soil... | reverse complement strand
CGGCCGCGCCTACCTCAGACACTGGTCTCTCCTCAGGCGGGCCGGTCAGAACAGGATCGAGGCGAAGGTCGCCGTCTCGGTGAAGCCAGCCCGGCGGTAGGCGGCCCGGGCCGGCTGGTTGAAGTCGTTGACGTACAGCGAGACGACCGGGGCGATCTCGCGCAGCGCGAGCTCGGCCACCGCGGCCATGCCAGCCGCCGCCAGCCCCCGGCCACGCAGGTCCGGCCGCACCCATACCCCCTGTACCTGGCAGGCCAGCGGGGTGACCGAGCCGATCTCCGCCTTGAACACCACCTGCCCGTCCTCGATCCGGGCGAACGCATGGCCGAGCCCGATCAGCTCCCGTACCCGCGCCCGGTAGCCGCTGCCACCGTCCGGCCCGATCGGCGACACCCCCACCTCCTCGGTGAACATGGCCACCGCGGCGGGGAACAAGATGCCGAGCTCATCCGGGCGCACCCGCCGGACCAGCGGGTCGGGGGCGACCTGGGGCGGCCCGGAGATGGCCATCACCGGCTGCACGGCCCGGACCTCTCGGGCGCGGCCCCAGTACGGCTGCAGCAGCTCCCACATGCCCAGGGCACCCGGTGCCAGCCCCACGATCGATGAGCAGCGCCGGCCGAGCAGGCGGGCCCGGCCGGCGAAGGCGGTGACTGAAGCGGGTGTGGGCGCCACCGGGACCAGGTTGGCCCCCGCGTAGCACATCGAGGTGAGCCGCCGGCCATCGGTGTAGCCCCAGATCTGCCCGCCCAGCCGGGCGGGATCCAGCCCGGCCTCCCGGAGCCGGGAACTCACGAAGACGTTCACGACCGGGTCACGGTCACACAGCTGGATCGCTTCGTCCCGATCGCGGTTGTCCAGCAGCCGCAGCGCCGACGACCGCCACGCCCTGGTGCGCAGCACCCTTCCAGGGTATCGGCCGCTGGCCAGGCCCGGAGCAGGTACCCGGGGTCGCAGGCGGCGCCGTTTGGGCAGCCAGCAAGCCGCGGTGGCGGGTACCGCCGTCAGCCAGCCAGCGCGCGGGGGCCGGGGTCACCGTGCCCGGTCAGCCGCCGGCCGCTGGAGCGGGGGCCGCCGGGCAGACGGCGTTCACCAGGCCGGGGCCCTGCGGCAGTGAGCCATCGGCCAGATAGCGGTTGAGGTAGCCGTCCACGCAGGTGTTCGGCGGCACGGCCAGCGACTGGCCATGGTTGCCGCCGCCCTGCACCACCGCCATCCGGGCGGTGGGCAGCAGCCGGCGCGCGGCCAGCGCGCCAGCGTAGGGAGTGGCCGCGTCCAGGCTGCCCTGGATCATCAGGATGCCGGGCAGCCCGGCGCCGCGGATCCGCAGCGGCTGGGCCGGCCCGTGCACCGGCCAGAACGCGCAGGCAGCGTTGAACCAGGCGTTGTCCCAGGCCTGGAACGGGGCGGTGCGGTAGATCCGGCGGGTGTCGGTGTTCCACCTCGCCCAGCTGCGCGGCCAGTTGACGTCGCTGCATTCCACCGCGTTGTAGACGGCGAACCCATTCTCGTTCTGGGTGCCGAACTGGCTGTATTCGTTCTGCAGCTGGGCAGTGGAGTGGCCGCGCAGGTAGCTGGCCAGCGCCGCGGCCAGGCCCGGCCAGAGGGAGTTGCTGTAGCCGCCCTGCAGGAAGGTGTCGTCGAACTCGTCTGCGCCGATCATCGGCCCGGACGGGCCGGCCACCGGATGCGCCGCGACCAGTGCCCGGGCCCGGTACCAGGCCCGCTGGACCGCCTGCCGGGTGGTGCCCAGGTGGTAGAAGGCGTCGTGCGCCGCGATCCAGGAGAAGAACGCCAGCATCCGGCCCTCGAAGGCGTAATCCTGGCTGATGTTGTCCGCGTACCAGGCACCCTGCGGGTCCACCGTGCTGTCGAGCACCATCCGGCGCAGCTGGTGCGGGAACAAGGTGGCGTACACCTGCCCCAGATAGGTGCCGTAGGAGTAGCCGAAGTAGCTGATCTGCGGCACGCCCAGGGCGGCGCGGATGGAATCCATGTCCCGTGCCGCGTCGATCGTGGTCATGTGCGGCAGCAGCCAGCCGAACCGCCGCGCACAGTCGGCCGCGTAGGCCCGGGCCCGGTTGATCAGCACCTGCTCGGCGGCGGTGCCGGCGGGGATGTAGTCCGGCCGCACCCCGGTGAAGAACGACGGGTCACAGCGCAGGGCCGGGACGCTGGAGCCGACGCCGCGCGGATCGAAGCCGATGATGTTGTAGTCCGCGGCCACACTCGGGTCAAGGCCCTGGGCAACGCTGGCGGCGAGCCCCAGCCCGCTGCCGCCCGGGCCGCCCGGGTTGACCAGCAGATCGCCCTGCCGCTGGGCGGCGGGCGCGGTTGCGGGCACCTGCGACAGCGCGATGGTGATCTTCCGGCCGGCCGGATGAGCGTAATCGAGCGGTACCTGCAAGGTGGCGCAGAGCAAGGCCACGCCCTGGCTGCCGCACGGACGCCAGACCAGGTGGCTGGCGGTGGCCCGGCCCGCTGCACCGGCCGCCCGGTCCGGGCTGGCCTGGCCAGCTGGCGGGGCCGAACTCTGGCTGGTGCAGCCGGCCGCGGCGACTGCGAGCACGGCCAGCACCGCGGCGGGCCAGGCTACCCGGCGCGGCCAGGTCAGGCGGCGGGATGAGCGCATCGGCAGGGCATCAGGAAACGGAGACGGTCGGGGCACCGGCTCCCCCGGCCGGGCCGGCCGCCTCAGCCAGCTTGATGGCCTCCTCGATCAGCGTCTCCACGATCTGGGACTCGGGCACGGTCTTGATGACCTCGCCGCGGACGAAGATCTGGCCCTTCCCGTTACCGGACGCCACCCCCAGGTCGGCCTCGCGCGCCTCGCCCGGCCCATTGACCACACACCCCATCACGGCTACCCGCAGTGGCACCTCCAGGCCCGACAGGCCCGCGGTGACCTGGTCGGCCAGGGTGTACACGTCCACCTGGGCCCGGCCGCAGGACGGGCAGGAGACGATCTCCAGGCCCCGTTCCCGCAGCCCCAGCGACTCCAGAATGGCGATGCCGACCTTGACCTCCTCCACCGGCGGGGCGGACAGCGACACCCGGATGGTGTCGCCGATGCCCTCGGCGAGCAGCGCGCCGAACGCGACCGCCGACTTTACGGTCCCCTGGAAGGCCGGGCCGGCCTCGGTGACCCCGAGGTGCAGCGGGTAGTCGCAGGCCGCGGCGAGCTGCCGGTAGGCGTTGATCATCACCACCGGGTCGTGGTGCTTGACCGAGATCTTGATATCGGTGAAGCCGTGCTCCTCGAACAGGGAGCACTCCCACAGCGCCGACTCCACCAGCGCTTCGGCGGTGGCCCGGCCGTACTTGGCCAGCAGCCGCTTGTCGAGCGAGCCGGCGTTGACACCGATCCTGATCGGCACGCCGGCCCCCGCGGCCGCGCGGGCGATCTCGGCGACCTTGTCGTCGAAGGCCTTGATGTTGCCCGGGTTCACCCGCACCGCGGCACATCCCGCGTCGATCGCGGCGAACACGTACTTCGGCTGGAAGTGGATGTCGGCGATGACCGGGATCTGGGACTTGCGGGCGATCTGCGGCAGCGCGTCCGCGTCGTCCTGGGAAGGCACGGCGACCCGCACGATCTGGCAGCCGGTCGCGGTCAGTTCGGCGATTTGCTGCAGGGTGGCGTTCACATCGGCGGTCAGGGTGGTGGTCATCGACTGAACCGACACCGGCGAGCCACCGCCCACCGGGACCACGTGCTTGCCGCTGCCCACCATGATCTGCCGCGACTTGCGGCGCGGGGCAAGCGGTTCCCGAGCCGGCTCTGGCATGCCCAGGTCTATGGTCATGATGCTCATTTCCTCACTGGAGGATGTGAACCGGGTTGACGATATCGGCCATGATCAGGAGCAGGCCAAGCCCCACCAGCAAAGCGAAAACCCCGACGCTGACCGGGACCAGCTTCCGGTAATCGACCGGGCCGGGATCCGGCCGCCCGCGCAGCCGCGCCAGCCACGCGCGGATCCGCTCGTAGATCACCACGGCCAGGTGCCCGCCGTCCAGCGGCAGCAGCGGGAGCAGGTTGAACAGGCCGACGAAGATATTCAGCGACGCGACGATGAGCAGGACCAGGCTGACCTTCGGCTGCCAGCCGATCCTGGACGCCAGCACCTGCCCGGTGACATCCCCGGCGCCCACCACGCTGGTCACCTGGCCGCCGGGGGTGCTGGCCCGGTTCTTGGCGAATAGATCCGGGATTGCCCGGGGCAGGCTGGCCGCCACCTTGACCGAGCCGGCGGTGATCTGGCCAAACTGGCGGCCCGCGTACGAGATCCCGGCCAGCAGCCCGGCCCGCCGGAACGCGACGACCGGCGAGACTCCCAGGTAGGACCCGGACCGGCCATGGATGACGGCCAGCGATGGGTGCAGGGTGAGCTGGCGGCCGTTCCGCTCGACGGTCACCGCGACCGGGGTGCCGGGTCGCTGGCGGCGGAGGGCCTGTCCCATCTGGGTCCAGTTCCGGACCGGTGCCCCGGCCACCGCGATGATGGTGTCGCCCGGCTGGATGCCCACCTGCCGGGCCGGCGAAGCGGGATCGGACCTGGTGCAGCCGGCCGTCAGGCTGGCCGGCACGCAGTTGTCGACCGCCCCGACCGCGGTCGAGCTGCTCGCCGTCGCCAGGCCTATTCCCACGACCAGCAGGAACAGCAGCACGAACGCCAGCACGAAGTGCATGAACGAGCCGGCGGCGAGCACGATGATGCGCTGCCAGCCGGGCTGGCGCCGGAAGGACCGGGGCTCGTCGGCCTGGTCCACGTCGTCCATCTCGGTCATCCCGACGATCTTCACGAAGCCGCCGGCCGGAATCGCCTTGACGCCGTACTCGGTCTCACCCCGCTGCCATGACCAGAGCGTCTGGCCGAAACCGACGAAGAACTGGGTCACCTTCATGCCGAACTTCTTGGCCGTCAGGAAGTGGCCCGCCTCGTGCAGCATGACCGAGAACAGCAGGGCCAGCACGAAGATGAGGACGCCGAGCAGGAAGCTCATCCGGCGGAATCACCCCTCCTGTGGGCCGCGTCCACGGCGTCATGGGCGCGGTGGTCATGCGTTCCGGTCAGTTCCCTGGCCCGCTCCCGTGCCCACTGATCAGCGGTCAGGACATCAGCCAGCCCGGTGGCCTGTGCTGCCCGGCCATCATGTTCCGAGACTACCTGGGCGACGATGTCGACGATCCCGGTGAAAGCCAGCTGACCGGTCAGGAAGGCGCCAACACAGACCTCGTTGGCCGCGTTGTAGACAGCCGGGGCGGTGCCGCCAGTCTGGCCCGCTTCCCTGGCGACCCGGACGGCCGGGAAGGCCTCCTCATCCAGCGGCTCGAACGTCCACGTCTGCGGGCTGGACCAGTCCACCGCGGGCCCCGCGCCGGGCACCCGGTCCGGCCAGCCGAGCGCGACGGCGATCGGAATCCGCATGTCCGGCGGGCTGGCCTGGGCGATGGTCGAGCCGTCGGTGAACTCGACCATCGAATGGATCACCGACTGCCGGTGGACCACCACGTCGATGGCGTCGTACCCGACCCCGAACAGCAGGTGGGCCTCGATCACCTCCAGGCCCTTGTTGACCAGGGTGGCGCTGTTGATGGTGACCACCGGCCCCATGTTCCAGGTGGGGTGGGCGAGCGCCTGTTCCGGGGTGACCAGCTCCAGTTCGGCCCGCCGGCGGTGCAGGAATGGGCCGCCACTGGCGGTCAGCACCAGCCGGGCCACCTCACCCGCCCGGCCACCCCGCAGGCACTGGGCGATCGCGGAGTGCTCGGAGTCGACCGGGACGATCTGGCCGGGCGCCGCCAGATCGGCCACCAGCGGCCCGCCCGCGATCAGCGACTCCTTGTTGGCCAGGGCCAGCACCCGGCCGGCCCGCAGCGCGGCGAGCGTGGCGGCCAGCCCGCTGAACCCGGTGACCGCGTTGAGCACCACGTCGCACGGCCGGGCGGCGGCCTCGGCGATGCCATCGGCGCCTGCCAGCACCTCTGGCATGGGCCGGGCACCGGCGGCCGCCAGGGCTGCCCGCACCTGGCCGGCGGCCGACTCCCGGGCCACCGCCACCACCTTTGCCCCAAACTCGACGGCCTGGCTGGCCAGCAGGCGCGGATCGCCGCCGCCAGCTGCGACACCGGTGATCTGGAACCGGCCCGGGTTGCGGCGGATCACGTCGGCCGCCTGGGTGCCGATCGACCCGGTCGAGCCCAGCAGCACGACGTCGCGTGGGCCGGTGCGGGTGGATGCCACCCCGTCATTCTGCCCCGGTTAGCTGGCTCCCGCGCCCGTGCCGCTGGTGTTCTCTGGCAACCGGGCCCGCCGCCGGCCGAGCCGGTGATCGCTGGCCGGCGATCGCCGGCGTGGGCCAGGCGCAGCGCTACCCGGCGACAGGGGCTGGCGAGCGATCCCAGTCGGGCCGCAGCGGCATGCCGGATCGGCTGTCCGCGCCGAGCCGGACGCCCAGCAACTGGTGCAGCGCGACCATGTTGCGATCGAAGCCGAGCCGGGAGCCTGCCATGTACAGCCGCCACACCCGGGCGGTGCCCTCCCCGACCTCGGCGACCGCTTCCGGCCAGTGGGCGTCCAGGTTGGCACACCAGCCGGCCAGGGTCATCGCGTAGTGCTCGCGCAGGTTCTCCTCGTGCCGGATCTCGAACCCGGCGTCGTTCATGGCCGACATCAGGTATCCCGGCCCCTCCAGCTCGCCGTCCGGGAACACGTACCGGTTGATGAACCCCATGGCCTGGCGGGCTGGGTCGGTGTCGTTGGGGCGGGTGATGCAGTGGTTGAGCAGCCTGCCGCCCGGCTTCAGCTTGCCGTACAGGAACGCGAAGTAGGCCGGCAGCTGGGCCTTGCCGATGTGCTCGGTCAGCCCGATCGAGCTAACCGCGTCGAAGCCGGTCTCGCTGACATCCCGGTAGTCCAGGTGGCGGACCTCGGCCAGCTCCGCCAGCCCGGCCGCCTCGATCGCCCGCTGCCCCCAGGCTGCCTGCTGGGCAGACAGGGTCACGCCGAGTGCCTTCACCCCGTACTCGCGGGCGGCGTGGCGGACCATGCCGCTCCAGCCGCAGCCCACGTCCAGCAGCCGCATGCCCGGCTGCAGCCCCAGCTTCCTGGCCACCAGGTCGTGCTTGTTGGCCTGGGCTTCCTCGAGGGTGGCGTCCGGGTGCGGGTAGCAGGCGCAGGTGTAGGTCATCGACGGGCCGAGCACCCACTCGTAGAAGGTGTTGGAGACGTCATAGTGATGCGATATCGCGGAGGCGTCACGGCCCTTGCTGTGCCGCCGCCCGCCCAGCCAGCGGCGGTTCACCCGCACCTCCTGCGGCGGCGGGGGGATCCGGGGGTAGAGCAGCTTCGGCCCGCCCAGCTGGCCGAGCAGCCGCACCTGCTCGGCGGCGCCCAGCTGGGTCTGCTGGGCGTGGGACATCCGGGTGAGCGCGGTGTACATGTCACCGTCCAGGTCCAGGTGGCCCGACACATAGGCGCGGGCGAGCCCGAGCGCGCCCGGCGACTGTGCCAGATAGCGCACGGCCACCGGGGACTTCACGGTGATCCGCACCGGAGCCCCCGCCGGGCCGGCCGAACTGCCGTCATATGCGCGGAACTCCACCGGGGCGTCCGGCCCGGCCACCCTCTCGAACACCTCGGCCAGTGTCATGCCTGCCGTCCCTTCACTCCTGGGAGCGCTCCGCCCGCTACCCGTTCGGTCACTGCCCGCGGACGCATTTCTCGTACAGCCCGGCCAGCCGCCCGCCACCGTCGTAGTCGCGTTTGAGTGCCAGGTACGCCGGGCCGTTGTAGAACTGCCAGAACTGTTCCGGCGTGTAGAACGACGTGGAGTACAGGCCCTTGTGCCCGCCCATGGCCGCGACCTCAGCCTCCACCAGCCGGTTGTAGTGCCCGTCCGTACGGCCGGGCGGCAGCGCCACGGTCCCCCAGAAACCGAAGTTCACATACACCTCACCTGGTGGCAGCGGGTAGAGCGGCCAGGCCTGCCGCAGCCGCAGTGGGCACAGCCACACCGGGCTCATGCCCACCTGGGCCGCGAAAAACCGCGCGAATTCCGCGCTCCGGCCCAGCGGGATGTCCACGTCCTGGGTGACTGCCTCCCGCGGTGGCCGGCCCCGGTTGGCGTTGAGGGTGGCGTAGAGCCCATGCCGCCGGTCGAACGCAACGAGCGCCCGGTAGGTGTCCGAGCGCCGGTACCGGCGCGGCCACACCCGCCGGATCAGCGGATGCTGGACGCCGAACACCTGTGAGCACCAGAACCAGTCGGTGTCCCATCGCCACAGGTAGTCGCGGATGGTCAGGAAGTCCTCCCGCGGCCCGCGCAGCGAGCGGTAGTACACCTGCTGGCCGGTGTAGTCGCTGACCCACGGCGCGACGTCGCTGAAGGCACCGACCACGAGGTAGATCTCGTCCAGGCTGAACATGACGCCATCCACGAAATCGGCCCGGTGGCCGGCCAGGCTGCCGTCGGCCGCGATCTGGCCGATGGCGTCCATGCATGCCTGCGGGGAGCCGAACCGGAAATGCCGCAGGTGCACAAACGGCTGGACCGGCTCAAGCTCGATCGTGAGCGAGAGCGCGTAGCCCAGCGTGCCATAGGAGTTGGGGAACCCGCGGAACAGGTCGGCGTGCTCGCCGGCCGGGGTGGCGGTGACCACCCGCCCATCGCCGGTCAGGATCTCCAGTTCGGTGACCGACTCGTGCGGCAGCCCGTTGCGCAGGGAGCTGGACTCGATGCCCAGCCCGGTCACGGCGCCACCCAGGGTGATGGTCTTCAGTTCCGGCACCACGAGCGGCATCAGGCCATGCCGCAAGGTGGCATCGGCCAGGTCCTCATAGGTGGTCATCCCGCCGACAACCGCCCGCCGGGCGGCCGGGTCCACGTGCATCACCTGACTGAACGCCGACGCATCCAGGCCAGCCACCTCGGCCGGCAGCGGGTCGCGGAACCGGAACACGTTGGTCGTGCGCTTGGCCAGCCGGACCGGGGCGCCGGGCGGGAGTGCCGCATAGGCCCGGCGGATGGCATCGACCGCGGCCTGATGGCGCGCCCCCACCGTGGCGGGCAGTTCTATTTGAGCGGTCAAGCCGTCCCTCCTCGCGGCAGCCGGGTCTTCCAGTGAGAATGAACGCTCCGGGCCGCACCGGCAAGCGCTGCACCGGCCAGGACGAACGGACCAGAAAGTCTAACCCGGGGTTTTCGCCTGGCTGGCGGGCGGGTGGCCGGTGCCCCGGCGGCGCGGCTCCCGGGCAGCCGGCCGGTAGCTCAGCTCGACCTCCTCCGGGGTCATCGGCAGCTGCGCCGCCGATGGCGGCACTCCCGCGTCCAGGATGTCGCCCAGCAGGAGGGCCATCGAGTAACCGGGGTCGGCGTCGAGCGCCCGCTCGACGGCGATGCTGGCGAGCGCGCCCTCGCCGCACTGCCAGGCGGTGAACGCCAGCAGGGCTGCCGGCGCGGGCAGCCAGCGGCCAGCCGCATTCCGGACCAGATCGGACCACAGCCGCAGGTGAGCTTCGCGGTGACCGGGCACCATCCGCGCCCAGGCGTCATCGCGGACCGGCAGCTGGGCCAGGCTTACCACCAGCCAGGCGAGCTGGTCGGCGTCGCTGACCTGGCCGCCCGTCCGGTAGCGGTCGATGGCCTCCCTGACCGCCCGGCGGCCCTCGGCGATGGCCAGCCGCAGCGGATCCGGGCCGCCCGCCGCGGACGCCTCGGCCGTCAGCGCCGCCACCCGGGCGACCGCCCGGCTGACGGCCTCGTCGCGGATGCGGGCCCGCTGGCCGGCGTGCGGGGCGATGGTGCGGGCCAGCGCCGCCCGGTCCGGGTAGGCAGCCAGCCCCGCCGCGGACATGACCGCCGCGGCCGGATGCGAGCGGATGTCGAAGGGCACCCCCTCGGCCGGGCAGCAGGCCGGGTTGCGGCATAGGTATGACCAATAGCGGCCGTCCTGGACCCGCAGCAGTTCGCGGACCTCCAGCCCGCCCCGCCGGGCCGTGGCGGCGAACCCGTCGATCACCGGGGTAACCAGGCGGCCGGGGCCGTAACCGATGGCGATCGCCGTGGTGATCTTGCGATGGGCGAGCACGGCGGTGGCGTGCCCGGCTATCTCGCGGGTGACCGCGGCATCCGGCGGATCCGGCAGGTCGTAGCGAAACCCCAGCTCGATCCGTTGCCGGGGGCCGCCAGCACCGACCACCACCAGGCTCCGGGCCGGATGGAAGCCAAGCAGGTGGGGGACGACCGCGAGGATGTCGGCGGGCGAGCTAAGCCGGACCCGGGGCGTGCCGGGCTGGCCGGCTGGACCGGGGTGCGGGGCGGGGTGGTCCGCGGGTGAGGTCGGATTCATAGCGCCAGGCTTGGCCCGCGGCCGCCGCCGGGTAAGGGGAGCGGCGGGTTCTGTGGACTGCCGGGCCGATCCGCGCCCACCGTCCACAGCCAGGCCGGCCCGGCTTGACAAGGGTCGGGGCATGCCCCTACAGGGCGATGCCCAGCAGCGCGTCCACCGTGTCGCGGACGAGTGCCGCGCCGTCCGCTGAGCCCGGCGGGAGGGCGGCCGCACCGACGGTCTCCGCCGCCCACTGATCGACCGCGGCCAGCGCACCCGGCGTGTCCAGGTCGCTGGCCATCCGCTCGCGCACGGCCGCCAGCACCCGCTCCGCCCCGGCCGCCGCTCCCGGCGGGATGGGGGCGGCCCCGGGCCGTGCCATCGCTCCCCCGGCGGCCAGGGCGGCCCCGGCCCGCGTCACCGCGGCGCGCCACCGAGCCAGCCGGCCTTCCGCCGCCGCCAGGTCGGCCGCCGCCCAGTCCCGGTCCGCCCGATAATGGCCGGCCAGCAGGGCCAGCCGCACCGCCATCGGATCGGCGCCCTGGGCCAGCAGCGCCGACACGAACACCAGGTTCCCCAGCGACTTGGACATTTTCTCGCCGTCCAGCCGGATCATGCCCGCGTGCAGGTAGCGCCGGGCAAAGGCGGGACCGTCCGGACCGGAACCGCCATACACGACCCGCGCGTGCGAGGCACTCATCTCGTGGTGCGGGAAGATCAGGTCCGAGCCGCCCGCCTGCACGTCGAACCGGGTGCCCAGGTGCTCGGTGGCGATCGCTGCGCACTCCACGTGCCAGCCGGGCCGCCCGGGGCCGAACGGCGATGGCCAGTGCGGCTCGCCCGGCCGGGCCGCCAGCCAGACCAGCGGGTCGAGCGGGTCCTTCTTCCCCGGCCGGCCCGGGTCGCCGCCCCGTTCGGCGAACAGCTCCACCATGGTGCCCGGATCCAGCCGCGGCATCGCCCCGAACGCGGCATCGGCAGACCGCGCGAAGTACTGGTCACCTTCCAGCTCATACAGCGCCCCGCGATCGGCCAGCTGGCCGGCGAACCACTCAATCACCGGCAGCGCCTCGACCGCGCCTGCCAGCCGGTCCGGCGGCAGCACCCGCAGCGCCGTCATGTCCAACCGGTAGCGGCCGATCTCCCGGGCGGCCAGCTCCCGCCAGTCCTCGCGGTCCCGGTCCGCCCGCGCCAGCAGCGGGTCGTCCACATCGGTGACGTTCTGCACGTAGCGCACGTCGTGCCCGGCATCACGCCAGGCACGGATGAGCAGATCCCACGACACGAAGGTGGCCGCGTGCCCGATATGGGTGGCGTCATAGGGGGTGATCCCGCACGCGTAGATGGTCGCTATCCGGCCGCCCGCGGCTGGCACCAGCTGGCCGGTCGCGGTGTCGTGGATACGGGGCTCCGGGCCATGTCCCGCCAGGGCGGGAACGAGGGCGGCGCGCCAGGAATCCATGACCGCAGGCTATCCCCGCGGCCGCGGGCCGGCTGCGGCTGGCGGCGGGCAGCTGGCGGCCAGCGCAGGCCGCAGCCGGGCGTCCGCGGCCTGCTCGAACGCGTACGCCAGTGCGATCAGCCGCGGCTCGCTCCAGGCGGGTCCCATGAATGTCAGCCCGACCGGCAGCCCGGACACGCCACCGGCTGGGACGCTGATGGCTGGGTAGCCCGCCACCGCCGCCGGCCCGGAGGTGTGGAAAACATCGTGATCGCCGAGGTGGTAGTCGGTCAGCCAGGCCGGGCTGGCGGTCAGGGTGACGATGGCGTCCAGCCGGTGCTGGTGCAGCGGCCCGTCCAGCGCCGCCCGGGCCAGCCGGGACGCCTGGGCCCGGGCGGCCCGGTAGCCGGGGTCGGCCAGGTCACCGCCGGTGGCCTCGGCCCGCTCGAACACTTCCTGGCCGAACCGGGCCAGCACACTGGCCGCGTGCTCGGTGTTGTAGCCGATCAGCTCGGCTAGCGTGGCCGGGTGCTCGCCCGGCAGCGCCGCCAGGTAGACGTTAAGGTCGTGCCGGAATTCCGTCAGCAGTGCGCTGAACTCAGGTTCGGAGATGCCCGCCGCCCCGGGCAGCTCGATCGGGTCGACCAGGGTGGCGCCACGTCCCGCCAGCACTGCGACTGCCGCGTCGGCCAGGGCGGCGGTGGACCTGCCCGCCGTCTCGAAGCCGTCCCGCCAGACGCCGATCCGGGCCCCCACCAGCGCGTCGGCGTCGAGGAAGGCGGTGTAACCGGCGGGCTGCCCAGCCGCCGCCGTGGTCGCCGGGTCGGCCGGATCCGGCCCGGCGAGTGCGGACAGCAGCGCGGCCGCGTCGGCGACGCGGCGCGTCATCGGGCCCGCGGTGTCCTGCGACAGTGCGACCGGCACGATCCCGCTCCGGCTGACCAGTCCGAGTGTGGGCTTGAGCCCGACGATCCCGCAGGCACTGGCCGGGCAGACGATGCTGCCGTCCGTCTCCGTGCCGACCGCGACCGGCACCAGGCTGGCTGCGACCGCTACGCCGGAGCCGGAACTGGAGCCGGACGGGTTGCGGTCGAGCGCGTGCGGGTTGGCCGCCTGCCCGCCCAGCGTGCTCCAGCCGCTGGTGGGGTGGGAGGAGCGGAAATTGGCCCATTCCGACAGGTTCGTCTTACCCAGGATCACCGCCCCTGCCTGGCGCAGCCTGCCGACGCAGTAGGCGTCACCGGATTCGGCGCCGGCCAGCGCGGGCGAGCCGGCCGTGGCTGGCAGCCCGCGGGCCGCGATGTTGTCCTTGACCAGGACCGGAATTCCGGCCAGCGGCCCGGGGGCGGCCCCGCTGGCGCGCGCGGTATCACTGGCCTGCGCCTGCGCCAGCGCGTCACCGCTGACGCTGATCACCGAGTGCAGCAGCATGTCGAGCCGCTCGATCCGGGACAGGTAGAACGTGGTCAGCGCCTGGGCGGTGACCTGGCCGCTGGCCAGTGCGGCGGCCAGGGACGCGATGGTGGCACTGTCGGCGTCGATCCCGGTACCTGGGATCGGCTCGGTCACGGCCGTGGGTTCGGGCATGGCCGAAGGATACGGGTCAGGGCAGCCACGCAACCCGGCCGTGCAGGGCCAGATACCCGAGGAAGGCACCGGTGTCGATCAGCCCGTGCGCGATGATCATCGGCGTTACCCGCCGCCACCGGCGGAACAGCACCGCGAACACAACCCCCAGGGCCGCGTTCCCGATGAACCCGCCAAACCCCTGGTACAGGTGGTAGGAGCCGCGCAGCAGGGCGCTGACCGCGATCGCCCAGCCCGGCCGCCAGCCGAGCTGCTCCAGCCGCCGCAGCAGGTAGCCGAGGACCAGGATCTCTTCCAGGACCCCGTTCTGGAACGCGATCAGCACCAGCACCGGGACCCGCCACCACACCGGCGGCAGGCTTTCTGGCACCACGTTGAGGCTGATCCCCAGCCGGTAGGCAGCCAGGTAGAGGCCGAGCCCGAGGCCGCCGATGACCGCCGCCAGCCCGGCACCGCGCGCCAGGTCGCGGCCGGGCTGGCTGGTGTCCAGGCCCATTGCCGACAGTGGCTCACCGGCCCTGGCCATCAGGTAGAAGACCAGCGCCACCGGGGCCAGCATGAG
>Ga0318556_10000240_pt1 | contig 14034 bp, 18 predicted proteins | sample GRESIP082b2f24_FD_203668 | JGI IMG/M metagenome (GOLD analysis project Ga0318556, IMG submission 203668) | Tropical soil microbial communities from Luquillo Experimental Forest, Puerto Rico - GRE.SIPMG.082b2f24 | ecosystem: Environmental > Terrestrial > Soil > Tropical forest > Bulk soil... | reverse complement strand
CTCCCCACCCTCCCCCACAAGGGGAGGGAGCACACCGAGTTTGCATTGATTCCACTCCACACGAGCGCGCTCCAACGACTTCGCTAGCGGGCGCGCTTTCCCTTCATCGCCCGGAAGTAGGCCCACTCGTCCACCACCCGACCATCGGGAAGGCGGCAGACGCCGTATTGGCCCCGCGGGCCCTTGCGAATCTCGCTCTTGCCGCCGCTCTTTGCGCAGAACACCGAGGCCGGATTCGCTAACGCCCAGGCGCTCGGCGGGCCGATCACCAGCATGGCAACGACGATGAACGCGATCGATCGCCGCATCTCATTCTCCCGGTTCGTCTCTGTCTTCGACGCTCCATTTCACGGAGGTGAAGCGCCGGACGCAAGCACATTGAGCCATTGAGCCGAAATCCGCTCAGGGGCTCAGGGTCGTCACGAGACGAGCTGCTGGCCGCCGTCGATGTCGTAAGTCGCGCCCGTGAGTGCCGTGTTGCTCATGATGTGAACGGCTAGCGCGGCGACGTCAGCAGGTCCGACGACCCGCCGGATGGGCAGCGTCGCGCGGAGCTGGTCGCGTCGCTTGTCGAGGTCGTCGCCGAGGATTGATGCCGAGAGGGCTGTGTCGACAAAACCTGCGGCAATCATGTTGACGCGGATCGGCGCAAGCTCGAGCGCGAGGTTAGCGATGAGGGTAGATAACGCGACGGTGACTGTCGATGCGATTCCGAGGCCGGCTCTTGGGCGGCGTTCGCCCGTGCCGCATATGAATATCAGCGAGCCGGGCGGCCTGACCTTGTGAGCAGCGCCACGTGCTACCTCGAGCGCGAGGAACAGGCGTTCGGTGAGGCCGCGTCGCGCCTCGTCCGGCGGCATTTCGAGGGGAGGCCCGTAGCGGGGCGCGCCAGCGGTGACCATCACGTGATCGATCGGCGCTGAGAGATCCTGGAAGAACGACTGCAGGGAGACCGGATCGTTGGCGTCGAAGGCGGCGGTGCGCTGCGCGTCGAGCTCAAGCGCTGCTTGCTTGAGTCGTTCGGGATTGCGTCCGGTGAGGATGACGCTGGCACCCTCGGCGCGGGCTCGCCGGGCGGTTTCCAGCCCGATGCCGGCGCTGCCGCCGATGACGACGACGGTCTGGCCGAGCAATTCCGGTTCGCGCTGGGTGGGTACAGAAGTGGTGGCGCTGGTCATGATTCCTCCGGTGCGTGGTGCGGGCGACCGGGTCAGGAAGTGGGACAGTTACCACCTTTCAATTGAGACGGGCGGGATCAATGAAGTACCGATCAGGGAGGCGACACGACGGCTCCCAGTCAGCGCGGGCTCCTAGTCAGCGCGACGCGGCAAAGCCTAGCAATCGCGGCAGATGCGCAGTCTCCTATCGACCGCCTGGTCCTCGGGAGACCGCACGCCGAGGTTTTCGTCAACGCGCGGCGGGACGTCCTTGGCCGTGGGTTGACGATGGCCGACCGGCGCCTGTCTGACGCCGGTTGCTTCCCCGGTGCCGGGACCTGCTTGCCCCGTGGTTTGCGCACTGCCGCTGGAACCTGGCTGACCCGCATTGTTCTGGGCGAGAGCAGCACTGCTGCACAAGGCCAGGGCTGCGACCGTGGCATAAGTCATTGCGATTCCACGCATGGCCACCACCCTTTTCTGTTCTGCTGAGCTTGAGCTTCAACGTGCGGCGCAGCGAGGAGTTCCCGTTCGGGCGCTATCCCGCCGGGTTCGGCAGGGGATGCGGCGGATGGTTCGCAGCCTCAATGACGCTTGAAGTACTGCACGGCGCGCTCGTGCTTCTCGGCCGCCGCGCGCGTACTGAACGTGCCGAGATTGCGGCGCCGGCCGGTCTTCGGGTTGACCTTGCGCGAATAGAGGCGATAGCCGCCCGACTTGAGCTTGCGGATCATCGCCGCCTGCCTCGCGCCGCCTGCGCTTTGCGGATGTTGCGCGTGCGCGCGCGGCGCATGCCAGGGGTGAGCTTTTTGCGCTCCGGCACGTTCGGCCGATCTTTGGCCCTGAAGCGGTCGCCGGCGACGTGACGCGGTGGCGCGCCGAGAACCTTGAGAAGCTTGCGCGCGTCCGCCGTGTCGGGCACGAGCCTTCCGCCGACGCGGTGGGCATGCTCCTTGCTGATAAGCCATTTCTGCGTGTCCCAAGAGCCGCTCGCGCGCTTGCCCGCGACGCGCTCGAGACCGCCCTTCTTGCCGACGTCCTGGGTGCGGAAGGTGCGGAACTCGCGCCGCGGCCGCACTTCGATGTGGAAGAAGCCACCGCCGCCGCGCGCGCCGGGCTTGGCGCGGCCGCGGCCCGAAGGCTGCCGCCGCGCGTGCGCGCGCGAGGACATGCCGCGCCACGCCGCTTGCGCCTTACGAATGTTGCGTTTGCCGCCCGTCGTTGCGCTCTCGTTGCCATCCGTGAACCTCCGTCGATGGTTTCGACGTTTTGCCAACCATGAGGAGGCAGCCGAAGTTCCAGCTCATTTCGCGGTGTTTGCGCTGACTCACCGCAGAATTCCGGGCCCGATCGGTGAGCGCGCTGCTAGCGCCGAATCACCAGCGATGAAGGAGCTTGACGTTGCTCCCAGCCCGCCCGCTCCAGATCGGGGATGTCATCCTCGGCCTGCGGAAATCCGAGACAGAGGTAGCCGATGAACTTCCAGTCGGAGGGGACATCGAGGATGGCTGCGACGGCCGCCGGCTCGAGGATCGATACCCACCCCATGCCGATGCCTTCGGCGCGCGCCGCGAGCCAGATCGTGTGGATCGCCGTCACCGCCGAGTACTCGATCATCTCCGGCATGGTGTGACGCCCGAGGCCGTGGCCCTGCGCCGTCGAAGGATCGGCGAACACCGCCAGATGAGACGGGGCGTCGTCCAAGCCGGCGAGCTTGAGCCGGGCATACGCGGCCGCTCGTTGTTGACTTTGCGCCGCGAGGGCAGCGGCGTTGCAGCTTTCGAAATTCTTCCGAATGGCGGCGCGACGGGCGGGATCGTCGACAATGACGAACCGCCAGGGCTGACTGAGCCCCACCGAGGGGGCAAGACACGCGAGCTGGATCAGGCGCTCCAATGTCCCACGCGGCAGCGGATCGCGCCGAAAGCGTCGAACGTCCCGGCGCCAAACGAGCAGGTCGCGCAAGCGTGCGCGGAAGGCATCATCGAAATCCATTGGCGTGCTGACAGTGGAGCCCTGAATCCGCGCTTTCATGCACCGTCCCTCAACGCCGTCACCAAGTCACCATATCGCGCGTGCCCGCGCCAATGCACGCGTCGCGTCGGCGTCGGACAAGATCATCCGCCGATATTTGCCGCCGCGACCAGCAGGACGATGATCTCGCCGATTTGCTCGAGCGCGCCCAGGACGTCGCCGGTCTGGCCGCCGATCTGCCGCACGGATAACCACGCCAGCGATCCGAAGGTCACCGCGATCAGCGCGATCGCGCAAATGGCCGCCGCCGGTCCAAGTCCGACACCAAGCGCGACCATGCCGATCAGCACCGCGGCAGTCGCGCTCGCGCGCGGCGGCGTGCCGACGCCGACGGAAAGGCCGTCGGCTCTGGCTGGCGGAACCAACCGCATGAACAGCGGCATGCCGGCGCGCGCCGCCATGTGAGCCGCCACGAGAACCGGAGCAGCGAGCGCCGGGTCCGCAATGCTCGCGAGCGCAGCGGATCGCAATAAGAGCGACATGAACAACGCACATACGCCATATGTTCCGATCTTGCTGTCGCGCATGATCTCGAGCTTGCGCTTGCGCGCGCTTGCGCCGAACGAGTCAGCAAGGTCCGCGAGCCCGTCCTCATGCAGGCATCCGGTCACGACGAGGGTCGCCGCGACCGTCAAGCCGGCGGCGGGAAACGGCGGCACATCAGCTAGGCGCGCGAGCCCATAGACCAGCGCTGCGATTAAGCCCACGATGGCGCCGGCGATGGGCAAGGCCCAGCCCGCACGCGCGATGTCGGTGCCGGTGATCGTCGCAGCGCCAGGCACCGGCAGCCGCGTAGAAAAAAGCACGGCAGCGCGCAAATCCGCCGCGAGCTGGCTGAGCGAGATGACCGGCGACATCGCGTGCCCCTGCGTCACGCCACCCCCCGTTTTTTCTCTGCAGAAGGACGGTATTGCGCGTCGTGACAAGTCGGCGCAACTTTAGCAGGACATCCCACGCTCACAACAGGAGCAACGTTCGGGCGCCGGAATGAGGAAGGCGGGCACAGCGATCGAGTCGCCGCTCTTTTCCTCGCTCGACGAGCTGCGGGCGGCGTGTCTGGACTTGCCGCCGGGGGATCTCAAAGCCGCGGCGGCCGCGGCGGAGCGCCAGAGCCAACTCACCAAGCCGCCCGGCAGCCTCGGGCGACTCGAAGACGTCGTCGTGTGGCTCGCGCAGTGGCAGGGACGAAGCATGCCTCGCCTCGATCGGGTCGACATCCTCGTGTTCGCGGGCAACCACGGTGTGACGGCGCAGGGCGTATCGGCTTATCCCGCCGAGGTCACTGCCCAGATGGTGGCGAATTTCTCCGCCGGGGGCGCCGCGATCAACCAGCTTGCTCGGACGGTCGGGGCAAACCTCCACGTCGTCCCGCTCGCGCTCGAACAACCCACGGCAGACTTCACGCAAGCCTTAGCCATGAACGAGGACGCTTTCCTGACAGCCGTCGGCACCGGCTACGAGGCCGTTTCATCGGATGCGGACCTCGTGTGCCTCGGAGAGATGGGGATCGGGAACACGACGGCCGCGGCGGCGATCGCGGCGGCGCTGTTTGGCGGCGGCGGCACGCGCTGGGCTGGTCGCGGCACCGGCGTAGATGAAGACGGGTTGGCACGAAAACGCGCCGCGATCGACTTGGGCCTCGCCCACCATGCGGCGCTGCTGCGTGACCCGCTGTCGAGCGCCGCCGCGTTCGGCGGGCGCGAGCTTGCCGCCATCCTGGGCGCGACGCTTGCAGCGCGCCACCGCCGCATCCCGGTGCTGCTCGATGGCTTCGTCTGCGTGGCGGCGGTCGCCCCCTTGGCAAAACTGCGCGCGGACGCGCTCGATCATGCCTTGGCGGCGCATGTCTCGGCCGAGGCGGCGCATCGGATGCTGCTGGGCGAGCTTCGCCTTGCTCCCCTGCTCGATCTCGGAATGCGGCTCGGCGAGGGCTCCGGCGCGGCGGTGGCCGTGTCGGTGCTGCGTGCTGCGCTCGCCTGTCACGCCGGCATGGCCACGTTCGCCGAGGCGGGTGTCGCAAACAGGCCGCATTAGCTGGCGGCCGGTGACCGTCAGTCGACCTCCTTGCGCGCAATCGCGTGAAAGAAGGTGCCGGTGACGCGGCCACGGCGGCCGCCATCGGTGCCGACCGCGTGCCCCTGCGCGTCCGCAAGCTCGGCCAGCGGTTCGTCGGTCCCCGCGGCCAACAGCGTCGCGTAGTGAAACTCGTGTCCGCGCACGACGGCGCCCATCGGCCCAATCGGACTGCCGGCGCGAAGACGTGCCTCACGGTATCCAAGATGCAGCTTGCGTTTGGCGAAGCTCGTGGAGTGTGCGAGCAAGCCTGTCATCGCGTGGTGCGCCCCGTTCGCGTCCTCGATCCCCTCGCCCAGCACCATGTAGCCGCCGCACTCGCCGTGGACCGGCCGCGTCTGCGCGAAACGCGCGAGCCCCTGCTGGAAGCGCTGCGCGGAGGCAAGCGCACCGGCATGGAGTTCCGGATAACCGCCGGGCAGCCAGCAGACTTCGCAGCTTTCGGGCGGCGGCTCATCGGCGAGGGGCGAAAAGGTCGCGATCTCCGCGCCCGCTTGGCGCCAGCCGGCCAGCAGATGCGCATAGACGAACGTAAACGCCGCGTCCGACGCAAGCGCGATGCGTTGGCCTGGCGGCGGCAGGGCGCAAACGGCACCCGGCGTGGCGGTTGCGACGGGTCGAGCACAGGCGATGACGGCTTCGAGATCGAGGTATCGTTCGGCCATGTCTGCGAGGCGATCGAGGCGCGATCGCAGGTCGCCATGCTCGCTCGCCTGGACCAGGCCGAGGTGCCGCTCGGGCAGAACGATATGGTCCTCGCGCGGCAACGCACCGAAGACGCGAACGCCCAGCTGCGCGATTGCATCGGCCACCAGGGCGCGATGGCGATCGCTGCCGACGCGGTTGAGCACGACGCCCGCGATGCGCACGGCAGGATCGTGCGACAAGAATCCGCGCACCACCGCCGCCGCGGATTGCGCCTGAGCGTGCACGTCGAGGACCAGCACGACCGGCAAGGCGAAGCGCGCGGCGAGGTCGGCCGCGGCCCCCGTGCGACCGCTCGGCCCCGTTACGCCATCGAACAGCCCCATCACGCCTTCGATCACCAGCAATTCGCAGTCACGGGCGGTTTCGCCTATGAGCGCGTCGAGCAGCGCGGGAGGCATCGCCCAAGTGTCGAGGTTGAAGCCTTGGATGCCGGTGGCGGCCGCATGAAACGCCGGATCGATATAGTCGGGGCCCGCTTTCGCCGCCCGCACTGCGATGCCCCTTCTTTTGAGCGCGGCGAGCACGCCGAGCGTCACCGTCGTCTTGCCGGCGCCGGAATTGGGGGCCGCGATGATGAGACCGCGCGCCGTCATCGCGCAGCTTCCCTTTCCGCCATATGGACGGCATCGATCAGGCGTTCGCGCACGTTCACGATGTCTCCGATGACGATGATCGACGGTGCGCCCAGCTGATGCGCCTGCGCGTCGGCGGCCACACGATCGAGGGTCGACACGACGATGCGCTCATCAACCATCGTTGCGCTGACGACGATCGCGGCGGGTGTGCTGGCTGGCAAACCGCCGCGCATCAACTCGTCGGCGATCGTTACGAGATTTCGCATCGCCATATAGAGCACGATCGGCTGGCCGGTGCGCGCGAGCGCAGCCCAATCGACGCCATCCGCATCCGCGCCATAGCCGGCGGCAAGAATGATTGCCCGGTTGATGCCTCGCAACGTCGCGGGGATGGCGGCGGCGGTCAGCCCCGCGAGCCCTGCCGTGACGCCGGGGATGATCCGGAACGGCACGCCGGCGGCCTTGAGCGCCAGCGCTTCCTCGCCGCCGCGCCCGAACACGCAAGGGTCGCCGCCCTTGAGCCGCAAGACGCGCTTTCCCGCGCGCGCGAGCTCGATGAGGCGGTTGGAGATGTCGCCTTGTTCGGCGGACGGACGGCCGCCGCGCTTGCCCGCGAATTCGAGCCGCGCCTGCGGGCCCGCGAGCGCCAGCACGCGGCGATCCACGAGCGCGTCGTGCACGACAACGTCGGCCTGTGAAAGGCCAGCGAGCGCATCAAGCGTCAGCAACCCCGGATCTCCAGGTCCGGCGCCCGCGAGCCAAACATGACCTGGCGCGAGCACTGGGGCATCGGCGCGCATGGCGGCGGCTGCGCGTTCTTCGCTCATCGGCCGTCCTCGCGTCACGGTTTTCCTTCTCCCCGAAAGCGACGGCGATAGGTCGGATCGTAAAGTGCGCTGTCGCGGAAATCTTCCGCGACCAATGCGCGACCGATCAGGATAATGGCGGTGCGCTCGATCTGTTCGCTCGCGAGCTTGGCGCCGATGTCGGCGAGGGTGCCCCGCACGATGCGCTCCTCCGGCCAAGTCGCGCGCGCCACCACGGCGACGGGACAATCGCCGCCGTAGACCGGCGTCAACTCGGCGACGATCGTGTTGATGGCTTGAATTGCGAGGTGGAGCACGAGCGTCGCGCCGGTCGCTGCGAACGCTTGCAGCCGCTCGGCCGCCGGCATCGGCGAGGCCCGCCCCGGCATGCGGGTGAGAATGACGCTCTGGGCGACCTCGGGCACGGTGAGTTCGCGCCCGAGTAGAGCCGCGGCCGCGGCGAACGCCGGCACGCCCGGGGTCAAGGTATAAGGAATGCCGTGGCGCTCGAGCCTGCGGATTTGCTCGGCGACGGCGCTGAATACGGACAGATCGCCGGATTGAAGCCGCGCCACGTCCTGTCCGGCGGCATGGGCCGCCACGCATTCGGCTTCGATGTCGTCGAGCGTCAGCGGCGCGGTGTCGACCAATCGAGCCCCGGCCGGACAATATCGCAGCAGGTCCGGCGGGACGATCGAGCCGGCATAGAGACAGACTGGACATTGCCCGAGCAGGTCGCGGCCACGGACCGTAATAAGGTCGGCAGCGCCTGGACCAGCGCCGATGAAGTGCACACTCATGATCGTTCCTCGCTGACGGCCAGCGCGCAGGTCGCGCTTCCGACCGCGATCCGCGGCAGGATCAGCCGCGCCGTGGGGCCACCCCCTGCCAGCGCCGCCGCTTCGGCGACCGAGGAAACGCCCACCAGTGCGAGCACGCGCTCGGAGCGGGTTTCGACGCGCGCGCCTGCCGCCTTAAGATCGGCCTCGGCAATCAGAACGAGCGGCACGCCAAGCGCGGCCGCGGCTGCGGCGACGCCCTGCTCGTCACGTTTGAGCTCGGGCGCGGCGATGAGGTCGAGCGCCTGTGTCGCGAAACCCGCACGCGCGAGTGCAGCGCCGATCACGGCGCCGATGTCGTCCGCCGACGCGCCTTTGCGGCAACCGATGCCCGCGACGATCATGGCTTCTCCCAGACCCACTGGGTCACTGGCAGCGCCGGACGCCAGGCTTGCGTGCTGCCCATGGGTTCGACGCGGGCGATGGCGACGCGAGTTAGCTCGCCGCCGAGGGTTGCATGGCGAACCATCAGCAGCGCTTCGGTCTCGACCGTCACGGCGTTGACGACCAACCGTCCGCCAGGCCGAAGCGCGGCCATGGCAGCATCGAGCGCGCCGGCCGCACCGCCGCCGATGAAGAGCGCATCGGGCTGGGCGAGGCCTGCGAATGCCGCCGGCGCCCTGCCCTCGATAACCTCGAGTCCCGGTACTCCGAACGCGGCGGCGTTACGTCGGATGCGCGCGGCGCGATCGCTGCGCGCCTCGATCGCGATGGCACGCATCGAGGGATCAGCGAGCATCCATTCGATCGCCACCGAGCCGGCGCCGGCGCCCACGTCCCACAGCAATTCGCCCCGTCGCGGCGAGAGTGCGGCAAGCGTCATCGCGCGGATCTCGCGCTTGGTGATCTGGCCGTCGTGCTCGAAGAGTTCGTCGGATAGACCGGACGTTCGCGCGAGCACGCGTGCGCCCGGCGAGGCCTCGACTTCGATCGCAACGATGTTGAGCGGTCCGACGTCACCAAGGTCGAAGCCCGCGGCCGTCGTCGCGCGCAGGCGTTCCTGCGGCCCGCCCAGCGCCTCGAGCACGGTCATGCGCGAAGTGCCGAAGCCGGTATCGGCCAGCAGGCGGGCGAGCGCGGCCGGCCCCTCGCCGTCCGAAGTCAACGCAAGCACGCGCGCGCCCGGCTGCAGATGCGGACGGACGCGATCGAGTGCGCGGCCATGCAACGAGAGCTGGGTCGTCTCCGGCAGCGCCCAGCCCAGACGTGCGGCGGCAAGACTGAAGGTTGAAAGCGCCGGCACCGTCACCGTCTCGCGCGGATCGACATGCCGCAACAAGACCGAGCCGACCCCGTAAACGAATGGATCGCCCGATGCGAGCACGCATACTTGCCGGCCGCGCTGCGCCAACACCTCCTCGACCGCTCGCTCGAACGGGCTCCGCCATGGCCGCGCGACGCCGCGGATGAGCGGGGCGGCAAGAACAAGATGCCGCTGACCGCCGAACACCATCTCCGCCGCCTGGACAAGGCTTCGAGCGATCGGCGTCAGGCCCTCGACCCCGTCCTCGCCGATCCCGACGATGGACAACCAGCGGCGCGGCGCGGCAGTCTCGCGCGCAAGCGAGTCACCGAACGACATGCGACGCATCCTCATTCTCGGCGGCACGACGGAAGCGCGACGGCTGGCGGAACGTCTGGTCGAACGCGCCGATGTGGCCGTAACGGTTTCGCTCGCGGGCCGCACCACCGCGCCCGCCGCGCACGCCGTGCCGGTGCGGATCGGCGGATTCGGTGGCGCCGAGGGCCTTGGCGAATATCTCACGGCCGAACGCGTCGACGCGCTTATCGATGCGACGCATCCTTACGCCGCAATCATCTCGGCCAACGCGGCGGACGCGGCGGCAGCCATGCGCGTGCCGCTGCTTGCGCTGCGCCGGCCGCCATGGATGCCGCTCCCCGGCGATCGCTGGATCGAGGTTGCCGATGCCGCCGCGGCGGTCCAAGCGCTGGGCGAAGCGTCCCGCCGTGTCTTCCTCGCGCTCGGCAAACGGGAGATCCGAACCTTCGCGCAAGCGCTGCAGCACCACTATCTCGTACGCAGCGTCGAACCGGTCGATCCGCCTCTCGCGGTACCGCACGCATCCTACGTCACCGGTCGTGGACCGTTCACCGAGGCCGACGATCGAGCATTGCTGGCGGCCCACGCCATCGACCTCGTCATCGCCAGGAATAGCGGCGGGACCGCGACCTACGGCAAGATCGCGGCGGCCCGCGCGCTCGGCCTCCCCGTCATTTTGCTGCGCCGCCCGGCCTTGCCCACGGTGCCGACCGTCGAGACCATCGAGGACGCGCTGACATGGCTCGATCATGCGCTCGCGCTCCGCGGCGTATAGACGAGGGGGGCGTGCCCGAGCCGCGGCACGAGGCGGGTTTCGGCCGAACCGACGATGACGAGGGTCGCCATGTCGGCGCCGGCGGGATCGGCAGCTTGCAGCGTCGTGACCGCGACAGTCTCGTCCGCTCGACCGACCGCGCGGCCGAATACGGTGGGCGTCGTCGCCGGGAGATAACGCCGCAAGCGCTCCAAGGCGGCCGTGAGTTGCCATGGCCGAGCTTGCGAGATCGGATTGTAGAGCGCGATCACGAACCCCGCTTGCGCCGCCGCATCGAGCCTGCGCTCGATCACGGGCCAGGGCTTCAAGTTGTCGGAGAGCGACAATGCACAGAAATCGTGGCCGAGCGGTGCACCGACACGCGCGGCCACCGCCAGCATCGCCGTGACGCCGGGCACGATCTCCACGTCGAGGCCACGCCAGGCCGCGGGACCCGACTCGATCTGCTCGCAAACGGTTGCCGCCATCGCGAACACCCCGGGGTCGCCGCCCGATACCAACGCCACGTTGCTACCGGCGGCCGCCGTCTCAAGCGCTGCACGCGCCCGCGGCGCCTCCTGGCGATTGTCGGATGGGTGGCGCCTCTGCCCATTACGGACCGGGGCGCGGTCCAGATAAGGTCCGTAACCGAACAGCGCATCGGCGGCGGCCAAGGCAGCATCCGCCTGTGGCGTGAGCCAGCGAACGTCTCCCGGGCCGAGCCCGACCACGGCAAGCCGGCCGCTCACGGCCGTCTCTCCCAACCCGGCACCAGCACCATGGCAAAATACGGAGCGCAGTCGTCCGCCTTGGCGGCGAGCGGGATTGCCCGCTCACCCGTCATGGTGCCGCGCTCGACGTAGACGGCGCGAGCGAGGCGGCCGGTCCGTTCGAGGGCACGACGCACCTTGGGCAGATTGCGTCCGAGCTTGATCACGACGACGGCGTCGGTCTCGTTAAGGCGCCGCTCCAACTCGTCTTGCGCAAGCGTGCCGGGAAGCACTGAGAATACGTCATCGCCCTGCGCCATCGGTGTCCCGACCGCCGACCAGCACCCGGACATTCCGCTCACGCCGGCGACGACCTCGCTGCGGTAGCGGTGAGCCAAGCGCACGTGCAGGTGCATGTAGGACCCGTAGAACAGCGGGTCGCCCTCACAGACCACGGCCACCAGGCGACCGTCGTCGAGATATGCGGCCACGTCGCGTGCGGCGGCGTCGTAGAAGGTACGGACGGCGTCGCAATAAGGTGCCTCGCCCTTCGGCAGTTCGGTCGTCACCGGAAACGTAAGCGGCAGTTCGCGGATGCCGGGTTTGAGGTAGCGCGCGGCGATGGTGCGGGCGTTTCCGCAGTTGCCGGCCTTGGTGAAATGTACGACCACGTCGGCCTGTTCCAGCACGCGCACCGCCTTGAGCGTGATCAGCTCGGGATCGCCCGGCCCAACGCCGACGCCGACGAGCTTTCCTGGGGCGCTCATATTTCGGCCCTCGCAAGCGCGTTGACGGCGGCGGCCGCCATCGCGCTCCCGCCCATCCGCCCCCGCACGGTGAGGAACGGCACACCGCGCGAGTCGGCCGCCAACGCCTCCTTCGCCTCCGCGGCGCCGACAAAACCAACGGGGATGCCGAGAATCGCAGCGGGTTTCGGCGCATCGCCGTCGAGCATTTCGAGCAGCCGAAACAACGCGGTCGGTGCGTTGCCGATCACCACCAATGCGCCGCCGATACGATCTTGCCACAGGTCGAGCGCGGCGGCTGAGCGGGTCGTGCGAAGGTCTTCGGCGAGCCGCGCCACGCGCGGATCGTGCAACGTGCAAATCACGTCGTTTTGTGCGGGCAGGCGCGCGCGAGTTACGCCGTGTGCCACCATCTGCGAGTCGCAGAGAATGGGTGCGCCGCGCGCGAGCGCTGCGCGCGCCGCGCCGACCAGGCCTTCGCCAAACACGATCCGGCTCGCCACCTCGACGCAACCGCAGGCATGAACCATGCGCACCACCACATCGGCCTCCGCCGTCGAGAAACGCGAGAGGTCCGCCTCGGCCCGAATAATGGCGAACGAGCGCTCGTAAATGCGGCCGCCGTCGCGAAGGTAGTCGAGCCGCTCACGCACCGGTGGCCTCGCCCAGGAGCAAACGCATGATCTCCCTGCGGTCGAGGCGGGACAGCACCTCGGCGGCGCTTTCGTCTCCCACGCGCAGGCGCCGCACGCCATCCGCGCACCGCGAGAGCGCGCCCGGCAATGCGTGCGGCATGAGCGTCGCGAGAGGCTGATCGCGGGCGGAGCCATTCACCACCACGCCACACCGGCCTTCGATGCCGACGACCGTCAGCGGCGTGGGGCGCGGGCAGGCGCAACCCTTGGCGCATCCCGACAGGTGCACCGTCGGCGCGTCGGCGCCGGCGATCAGCGCATGCGCCGCAAGGCTCGGTGCGATGGCGCGTGTGGAAATTTCCGCCGCGGCGCAAATCGGCGCGCCCGCGCAAGCGACAATCTGGCGGCGCGGATCATCCGCGCGCACGATGAAGCCTAGCCGTTGCGCGATGTCTGCCAGACGCGCGGCGCAATCTTCGGTGACGCCCGCGACGAGGAGCGCGCGGCCGGGCGCGGTGCGAAGCCCCGTCGCACCTAAATCCGCCGCCGCGAGTGTAAGCTTCTCGAGTGTAGTCGCGTGCGCGTGGCCGAAGGCGAGACCAAGGCCGATGGCCAAACGGCCGTCGCGCAGCGCATGCATGCCGAGAGGATCGGCCGCCGGCCGCAGCGGCGGCGGGGGAAGATCGACGAGGATGTCGGCGATGACGCGGGAAAACGCGGCCGCTCCGTTCGTCGCGACGATATCCCTTGCGCGCGCCGCGGGTCCGCCCGCCGCGATCACGCGCAGCATGCGCATCGCCGCTTCAACCGCATGCCCGCCGCCGACGGCGCCGATAGGGGTCGCGGTCTCAGCATCGCCGCCGACGGCGACGTGAAGGTATGCACCACTTGCTTGCGCCCGCATCCGCACGTCAGCCGCCGCCGCGTCGAGATGCAGCACGCCACCGCCATCGATCGCGACGGAAACTTTTGGACCGATGTTGGCGGCGAAAGGCGCCGCTGCAATCGCGTCGCGCAGGTCCGCGGCGATGGCGCCGGCATCGGCCGCTTCCTGGGGATCGAGGCCCGCGAGAGGATCGCTCAAGACCGGCGGACCTTCGCCAAATGCCAGGTCGGTGCTGGCGACCGTTGCCGCGAACTGCTTTACGGAGTCTTCCGTCAGTCCGCGGATTTGAATGCTTCCGCGCGAAGTGATCTCGATGACGCCGTTGCCGTACCTGCGCGCGGCCGTGCACAAGGCCGCCAACGCCTCGCACGGCATCGTTGTGCCCGTGGGCGTGAGCCGCACGAGCAGGCCGTCTCCGGTCGGCATGGGCTGCGAGAGACCGGGGCAAGCGCCGCGGCGGAGGGGGGCGTTCACGGCGCCGCCTCTTTCGTGAGCATTCGCAAGCTCGCGTCGACGTCGTTGCGCCGAGGATGCCAAAGCCCGCGACGCC
>Ga0318556_10000230_pt1 | contig 14342 bp, 12 predicted proteins | sample GRESIP082b2f24_FD_203668 | JGI IMG/M metagenome (GOLD analysis project Ga0318556, IMG submission 203668) | Tropical soil microbial communities from Luquillo Experimental Forest, Puerto Rico - GRE.SIPMG.082b2f24 | ecosystem: Environmental > Terrestrial > Soil > Tropical forest > Bulk soil... | reverse complement strand
AGCTCATCGGTGGTGGCGAGAAGGTCCCTGAGACCCTGCGTCTCCTCCTCCTGAGGAACCATTGCCACGTAGCGGCCGTCGATCGCCATGGCCGGAACCCCGGCGATCCTGAAGTCTTCCGCCATCTTGTCGGCCTGGAAGGTCTGATTGTTGATGCCGAACGAGGTGTAAGCGAGGGCAAACTTGTCGGCATTTCCCCCGTTGCGGCCGACCCAGTCGGCGATGCTCGATTCATCGAACAGCGGCTTGCGCTCCTCGTGGATCGCGTGAAACAGCGGACCATCGAGCCGCGTGAGATCCCCGGTGTACTCGAGCGAGTAGTAAGCGCGCTGCAGGTTGACCCAGGCATCCCGACCGAAGCCGACCGGGACGCGGCGGAAGACCACATCCGGCGGGAGCTTTGCGAGCCAGGCGCTCACCATCGGATAGAAGTGTGCACAATGCGCACAGCCGTACGAGAAGAACTCGATCACCTCGATCTTGCCGCGCTGGCCGGTCGGCTGCGGCGGTACCAGAGTCACGAAGTTCGTGCCTTCCTGCAGTGCCGCGCGCGGCGCTGGAGACAGCAGCAGCATGGTCAGGGTGCACAGCACCCAGGAGAGGGTGCGGAGAGGTATCGCCCGCGGCGGGGCGCGGTAGCAGCGCGGCATCGAGTGTTCCTTCCAGTTGCAAAGATCGGCGATCAGCGCGCGGCGTGCGCGCGCCGCCCATTATTTCCCAACGCGTTCGCGGCGGCACCCGGCCGCGGGCGCAGCCGAGCCGGTGCCGTCGACACGAACGGCGAGTCGCGATCGTAGAAGCGCCACGGCCGGTGTGCCCAGTCGCCGGCGTAGTCGACGCCGATGCGTGTTGCCCGTGCGATGCGCACCGACGGACGCTTGCGCGGCTGCTCGAGCCACAGCACATCCCCGAGGAGATCCGCGCCGTTCAGGCGCCGGTCGATGTGCAGCGCACGGCACAGGAGCCCCGGTCCCCAGGTGCGCTCGGTGAGACCTGCGAGCGGCTCGAGCGCGCGCAACAGCACCGCCTGCGGCGCGCCGGGCGGTCCGCTGATGACATTCAATAAGTCCCAGAAGCCGTAGATGAAGTACACGTACGCATGGCCGCGCGGGCCGAACATCACTTCGGTGCGCCGCGTGCGTCCGCGCGCGGAGTGGGCAGCGAGATCGTGTGGGCCGAGATAGGCTTCGGTCTCGACGATGCGTCCCGCTCGCACCGTGCGACCGTCATCGTGCACGAGGTGCATGCCGATCAGCGCACGCGCAACGGTGAGCGTGCCGCGTTCAAAGAAGCTGCGCCGAGGTTTTCGGCTGCCACTCACCGGGGTCCCCGGGAAATCGCGCATCTTGTCGGACGGTGTGTGCTCACGCGGCGCGGCGCGCGCGATTTTCTCGGCTGGTTCACCGAGCGCGATGGTAGCGGAATCCACTACAATGCACGCGCAGCGGAGCACGCGCACGGGGTTGCCTGTGTATAATCAGGGATCGAGAGAGCCTTTTCCCGGATGCCTATTCGACGCGCGAGGTACATGAAGTCCCTCCATTGGAGTTTCGCTGCCGCGACCCTCGCGGTCGCCGGCTCAGCCCATGCGAGCCTCTATGCGCTGCCCTCGGACGGTTCGTCCGTGGTCGGCCGCGACACCAACGTCATGACGGTCTACGAGGACACGCTCCCGGACATTGCCCATCGCTACAGCCTCGGCTACTTCGAGATCATCCGCGCCAATCCCGGAGTGGACGTGTGGCTGCCGGGCGCAGGCAAACAGCTGACGCTCCCCGGGCGTCACATCCTGCCGGCCGGTCCCCGCGAGGGGATCGTCATCAACCTTGCCGAGCACCGTTTGTACTATTTCCCCAAGCCCCGTCCGCACGACAAGTCCATCGTGATCACCTACCCGGTGAGCATCGGCAAGATGGACTGGCGCACCCCGCTCGGGGAGACGCATGTCATCGCCAAGATCGTTCACCCGGCCTGGTATCCGCCGGAGTCTATTCGCAAGGAGCACGAGAAAAACGGCGACCCGCTGCCGAAAATGGTGGGCCCGGGCCCCGACAATCCGCTCGGAGACTTCGCCCTGCGGCTTGCCGCCGGCCGTGGCGAGTACATGATCCACGGGACCAACAATCCGGTGGCGGTCGGCATGGCGGTGACGCACGGCTGCATTCGCATGTACCCGGAGGATGTTGCGGCGCTCTTTGCGCTGATCCCGGTCGGCACCAGCGTGCGCCTGGTGAATGAGCCGGTGAAGGTCGCGTGGGTCGATGGGCGGCTGTTTCTGGAAGCGCATCCGCCGGTGGACGAGGAGGGCCAGTCGGTCGCGCCGGATGTGCGTCAGCTGTCGCAGAAGCTCAAACATGCGCTCGGTGATGACACGGCTGCCGTCCACTGGGATCTTGCGCGCGCCACGCTCAAAGCGGCGAATGGCATGCCGACACTCATCGGACTCGCAGCCGATGCGTCCGAAGGGAAGATGCAGTCGGCTTCGACCGCCTCAGCGCGGCGGCGTTGACGCGGGACGCCGCCAGCGCCTGTTCCCGCGCAGCGCGGCCACGACGCCCAGCACTTCCGTCGCGCGTGCGACGAGCGTCAGTGCCCCGCGTGCCCGCGCGAGCAGCGACAGTGCCTCGCGCGGTCGTCGCAACAGCAATAGCGCCCCGACGGCGACGATCCATGCGAGCGGATGTCGCTTTTGCGCCCGGAGCGCTCCGACCGCCCCGGCGGCAGCACTGCCGGCGAGAGCCTGCGCCCAGCGCCGCGGACCGAGCTTCGAGAGCCGCCAGGCGAGCTCGGCGCGCTGAGCGTCACACTGCGCGAGCAGCTCACGGCGGCGCTTTTCGAGCTCGCTGAGGCGCCTCATGGACTACCTCGCGCGCGCCGCTCGTCTTCCGCGAGCTGCCCGAGCGATCCCTCGAGTACACCAGGATGGACGCGCAGTGCGCGCACACCCTGGTAGCCGAAGATCGCCGCCAGCGCCATGAAGACCACCATTCCCCCGATCAGCCCGAGCATCCGGTGCGTGTCCCACAATGCCACGATCAGCGCCACCACGCCGCAGGCGACACCGAGCATCGCGCAGGCGACCGCACCGACCGACCAGACGAGTGAGCGCAGCACCGCCCGCACATGGATTTCAAGCTCGATGCCCGCCAGCTCGAGCCGCGTGTGCAGCGCCTCGAGCAGCGCCACGATGAATTCCCGCACCGTGCCTGGCGCATCGGTCGAAGCAGGCGCCTCCGGCAGCGGCGCGGGCGCATCCATCATTTACGGCCCATGATGAGCCCGAGCAGCAGCGCGACGCCCCCGACAGCGGCTACCGCCTGCCAAGGGTTGTCGCGCACGTAGGTGTCTAAGTCGCGGGCGCGCGCGCGCACCTGATCCTCGAGGGCGCTGAGGCGCGCGCGCAGATCCTGCAGCGTCGCCTGAGCCCGCTCCTGCGTCTCGGCGCCGCCCGCGTTCGCGGTCGAGCGCAACAGCGTCTCGGCATCGCTCACCAGCGCACGCAACTCCTCGGCAATCTGTCCACCACCATTTCTGTCGGCCATGGCCGCTACCCCTTTGCCTGGAACTTCGTCCCCTGTACCACGCCGCATGATTTACGCATATCCGTACTAAAACCGCGAGACTCGCGCGGCCACCTGCGCTACTCTCGAACACTGGAGTGGACCGCATGAGCGCGCCTCTTTCGAATCCGCTGCTGGAGCTGCGCAAGCTGGGCGTGAGCGTCTGGTTCGATGATATCGGGCGCGCCCTGCTCGATGACGGGAGCCTCGCGCATCTCATCCGCGAGGACGGGGTCGCCGGGCTCACCTCGAATCCGGCCATCTTCGCTCACTCCATCATGAACGATACAACCTACGCGCAGCGCATCGCGCGGTTGCTGCCGACGGTTTCCTCGGCCATGGGGCTGTACGAGGACTTGGCGCTCGGGGATCTCCATGACGCCGCGGCGTTGCTGCGACCACTCTACGACTCGACCCGCGGCGGCGACGGTTTCGTCAGCATGGAGGTCTCGCCGCATCTCGCCGATGACAGCGCGGGCAGCTTCAAGGAAGCGCAACGCCTGTGGCAACGCTTGGGTATTCCCAACGCGTTCATCAAGATTCCGGGTACCGAGGCGGGGTTGCCGGTGATCCGGGATCTGATCGCGACGGGGATCAACGTCAATGTGACGCTGCTCTTCTCATCGGAGCGCTACCGCGCGGTGGCCCGTGCCTATCGCGACGGACTCAGCCGGCGTGCCGCTGAGGGTAAGCCGCTCGACTCCGTAGCCTCCGTGGCGAGCTTCTTCCTCAGTCGCATCGACACGGCGGTCGACAAGCTGCTCGATGGCCTGGCCGCGCGCGGGCAGCCGGCGGCGCGTGCGCTGCGCGGCAAGGCCGCCATTGCGAGCGCCTGTCGTGCTTACGAGATTTACGAGGAGACGACCGCCGAGCCCGCCTGGCAGGCGCTCGTCGACCGCGGTGCGCGCCCGCAGCGGCCGCTGTGGGCTTCAACTTCGACCAAGGACCCGGCCTACAGTCCCATCAAGTACGTCGAGGAGCTGGTGGTGCCCGGGACCGTCAACACCATGCCGCTCGAGACCATCAACGCCTATCGGCGACTCGGCCACCCCGAACTCACGCTCGAGCGTCATCTTGCCGAGGCGAGCGACGTGCGCGAGGGCCTGGAGCGACTCGACGTCGATCTCGAGGGTGTTGCCCAGCAGCTCGAGCGTGAGGGCGTAACGAAATTCATCGAACCCTTCGACAAGCTGCAAAAATGGCTCGAGGACAAACGCCGCGCTGAGCGGCGGTCCTGAGCGGATTCTTTCCCGGGGGACTCACGTGGACATCAACGCCGTACGGGAGCGACTGCTCAAACGCCGGGACGAGCTGCGCCAGCGCGCCAGCGAGGCGAGTGCGGATCTGCGTCACGAAGCCGATCCGCTGTCGGCCGACTTTGCCGAGCAGGTAACTCAACGCGAGAACGATGATGTCCTCGGGGCAATCTCGAGCTCGGCCCAGGCCGAGCTGCAACAGGTGGACGGGGCGCTGCGCCGACTCGCCTCCGGGCGTTATACGACGTGCGCGGTGTGCGGTGAGGATATCGAGCCCGAGCGGCTCGCCGCAGTGCCTTACACCGACCGCTGCCGCACGTGCGCGGAAGGGGGCCGCCGGGCTGCCGGTCGCGACGCGCGCAGCTGACAATGGTGACAGCTCCGGCGCCCTGCGGGGTGATCACGATCACGACCGACTTCGGACACCAGGGCCCCTTCGTCGGTGTCATCAAGGGCTGCATCCTCACGCGATTCCCTGCGGCGCGCCTCATCGACCTCACCCACGAGATCTTGGTGCACTGGCCCGCCGAAGCGGGCTTCTGGCTCGCGCGCTCCTTCAGCTACTTCCCCGCGGGCACGGTGCACATGGCCGTAGTCGATCCGGGGGTCGGCACCTCGCGTCACATCGTCGTCGCTCGTGCCGGTGGGCATTATTTCATCGCCCCCGACAACGGCCTGCTCGCGCCGGTCATCGCCCGCGCACGGGAGTCCTTTATCGTGCGCCTCGGGGCAGCGCAGCTCGCGCGGCTGGGAGTGCACCGCCCGAGCGCCACCTTTCACGGGCGCGACATCTTCGCGCCGGTAGCCGCGGAGCTCGCCGCCGGCCGTTGGCCGGTAGAGGATCTCGGCGAGCAGGTGACCTCTCTCGTGCCCTCCTGGGTGGAGGATCCCACGGTCGAGTCCCGTAGCGTCTCCGGCGTCGTCATCACGATTGATCACTTCGGGAACCTGATCACCAATATCGATGGCACGCTGATCGAGCGCTTCCGGCTGCCACTCGTGCATGCCGGCAACCACGCCTTCCCCCTGCTGCGGACCTACGGTGACACCCGGCCCGGAGAGTATCTGGCGCTCGTCAATTCGTTCGGGGTGATCGAGATCGCGCGCGCCGAGAACAGCGCCGCGGAGGGCCTCGGTTTGAGCCGTGGGGCGCCCGTGGTGGTGCGAGACCGAACGGATCAGGCTTGAATGCCTCAGCTCGCGTCCGCGCCTCGGGTCTTGAAACCGCACCTCGGCCCCCAAAAGTTGATCGCAGGCGCGAATCCGCTATAGTTCGCAGCCTTATTCGTGCCGCCTTTGGCACCTTAGCTATTGAATTAATTAAGGATTTACACGGCCAGATGTCGGAACGGGACAACCAGAGCTTCGATCTCGACGATGAATTCCTGAGCGGACAGCCGGAGGACGGTACGGATTACGACCGTCTGCTGGACCGCGTGGATAAACGCGTCCGTAACCAGGGCAAGCGCGGCAAGGCTGCCTGGAGCCGGCTCGAGGAAGTGCTGGCCGATCGGAAGCTCGAGAAAGACCTGAAAGACTTCGACGACGAAGAGCTGTAAGGCACCCCGCAAAATTTCGCTTGGCGCGCCTGAAGAGCACGGCATCAGTCAGCAAGACGCGAAATTTGGCGGGGGCCCCGCTCGAACCCGCCGCATCCGCCGCGCTCCAATCGTAAGCGCTGGCGCAGCCGCGGACGCCTGCGGCGCGTCCCCGTCCATCCCGTTGCAGCCGCCCGCAAGGACGTAAAGAGCAGTGACCCGCACGCCCTCGGCCTGGATGGTCCTGAAGTTCGGCGGCACGAGCGTGTCGAGCCTCGCCAACTGGACCAACATTGCGCGGGTGGTGGCCGAGCGCGAGTCCGGTGGGGCGCGCGTGCTCATCGTTCACTCAGCGCTTGCGGGCGTGACCGACCGCCTGGGAAGACTTCTCGATGCCGCGATCGCGGAAGCGCCGGAAGAGGAGCTGCGCGCCATCGAGGAACGCCACCGTCGCCTCGCCGCCGAACTCGGCGTGCCGTTTCCGCAGGAGGTCGAGCGGCAGCTCGCCGAGCTGCGTGAGATCGCGGCCGGCGTCTGCCTGGTGCGGGAAGTGAGCGAGCGAACCCGAGCGCGCGTCATGGCGGCGGGCGAGCTCCTCCTGACCCCACTCGCGACGCACTACCTCGCCTCACGCGGCCTCCGCGTCCAGGCGGTCGATGCGCGCACCTTGCTGCGCACCGAGCGGCAGGCCGGCGCGGCGCGTGGGAGCGTGCTCTCCGCGGTTTGCGGCTTCGCGCCCGATGCGGCACTCGGCGCCCGGCTCGAGGAGGCGACGCCGGTCATCGTGACGCAGGGATTCATCGCGAGCGACGAGGAGGGGCACACCGTGCTCCTCGGCCGTGGCGGTTCCGACACCTCGGCGGCGTATCTCGCTGCCAAGCTTTCGGCGCAGCGGCTCGAGATCTGGACCGATGTGCCGGGCATGTTCAGCGCCAATCCGCGCGCGACGCCGAGCGCTCGGCTGCTGCGCACGCTCCATTACGACGAGGCACAGGAAATTGCGACCAGCGGCGCGAAGGTACTGCACCCGCGCTGCATCCTGCCCGCGCGGCAATACGGCATCCCGTTGCACGTCTATGCCACCCAGGCGCCCGATCTCGAGGGTACGGTACTCTCGGCCGAAGGCACCGATGGTGCCGCGCAGGTGAAAGCGGTCTGCACCAAGAAGGGCCTGACTCTCGTGTCGCTGGAAAGTCCCGGCATGTGGCACCAGGTCGGCTTTCTCGCCGACGCCTTCCAGGTGTTTAAGCAGCACGGCCTGTCGGTCGATCTCGTGTCGACCTCCGAGACCAACGTCACCGTGTCATTGGATCCTGCGGCCAACACGCTCGACAACACCTGCGTGGCGGACCTGGTGGCCGACCTCGCACGGCTCTGCCGGGTGCAGGTAATCGGTCCGTGCGCCTCCGTGAGCCTCGTTGGACGCAACATCCGCGCGATCCTGCACCAGCTCGGCGGCGCGTTCGAGTTCTTCGAGGAGCAGAAGATCTACCTCGTGAGCCAGGCCGCCAACGACCTGAACTTCACCTTCGTGGTCGACGAGAATCAGGGTGATCGTCTCGTCACGCAGCTGCACGAGCTGCTCATACGCCCCGTGCCCGGGGACAAGGTTCTCGGTCCCACCTGGCAGCAGCTTTTCTCGCGACCTTCTCAGTCGTGCGCCAGCGCGGCGCCCTGGTGGCGGGTGAGGCGCCAGGCGCTGCTCGATGCGCTCGGTGAGCGGGATGCTGCGTTCGTCTACGATCTCCAGGCGGCACGCACCGCCGCGCGCTCCTTACGCGCGCTCGGCTCACTCGCCCGCGTGCACTACTCGATGAAGGCCAACCCGCATCCGCGCGTGCTGCGCGCGCTGCACGAGGAGGGCATCGAGTTCGAGTGCGTCTCGCGTGGCGAGGTCGAGCGGCTGCTCGGGCTCTTTCCGGACCTCGAGCGACAACGGATTCTCTATACGCCGAACTTCGCGCCGTGCGCGGAGTACGCCTGGGCGCTCGCGGCCGGCGTGCGCGTGACGGTCGACAACTCCTACGCTCTCGCGGCGTGGCCGCAGCTGTTTGCCGGCCAGGAGATCTTCGTGCGTGTCGACACCGGAGTCGGCCGCGGTCACCACGAGCACGTGCGCACCGCCGGCAGCCGCTCGAAATTTGGCATCCCGATCGCCGAGCTCCCGGAGACCGCGCGGCTCGCCCGCGCGGGCGGGGTGCAGGTCATCGGGCTCCAGGCCCACATCGGCAGCGGCATCTTCGACATCACGAGTTGGGAGCACACGGCGCGGTTGCTCGCCGGGGCGGCCGGAGCATTCACGGCAGTACGTGTCATCGACGCCGGCGGCGGATTGGGGGTCCCCGAGCGTGCCGAGCAGCCCGGTGTCGATCTCGCCGGGCTCGATACACTCCTCACCGCGGTGCGTGCCGAGCACCCGCAGCTCGAAGTCTGGCTCGAACCCGGGCGCTACCTGATCGCCAACGCCGGTGTGCTGCTCGCGCGCGTCACGCAGCTCAAGGCCAAGAGCGGCGTGCGCTTCGTCGGCATCGCCACCGGCATGAACTCCCTCATCCGCCCGGCACTCTATGGCGCATACCATGAGATCGCCAATCTCACGCGCCTCGATGAGCCGGCGACGGAGCTCGTGAACGTCGTCGGTCCCATCTGCGAGAGCGCCGACGTGCTCGGTCACGATCGCCTGCTGCCGCCGACCCGCGAGGGTGACGTCCTGCTCATCGCCCACGCCGGCGCCTATGGGCGCACCATGAGCTCGGAGTACAACCTGCGCGCGCCGGCCGAGGAGCTGTTCCTCTGAAGCGCACGCTGCTCCTCATCCTCGGCGGGGCAATCCTCGCGGCCCTGCTGTATGCGTGGTATCTCGATCGCCTCGTGGTGAGGCAGTTCGAGGGGCGCCGCTGGACGCTGCCGGCGCAGGTGTATGCGTCGCCGCTCGAGCTGTACGCGGGAGTGCCGCTGACCTTGATCGAGCTCGAGCACGAGCTGCAGCGCCTGCACTACCGCCGCGCCGACCGGCCAGACCATCCCGGTACTTATCGCGTGGCCGGCGAGAACGTCGATGTGGCGCTGCGCCCGGCACGCTTTGCCGATGAGACGCGCCCCGCGCAGGCGCTCTCGATCACCACCGCGGGGGCGAAGGGCATCGAGAGTCTGCGTGATGGCGCGGGTCACGAGGTGCCGGTGTTGCGACTCGAGCCGCTCCTGATCGGCAGCATCTTCCCGATGCACGGCGAGGATCGCATCGTCCTCTCCCCTGAGGAGGTGCCGCCGCTCCTGCCCGAGGCGCTCAAGGCCGTCGAGGACCGCAAGTTCGACACCCACCACGGCGTCGACCCCTCCGCCATGCTGCGCGCCGCGTGGGTCAACTTGCGCGCCCGCCAGATCGAGCAGGGCGGGAGCACGCTCACGCAGCAGCTGGTGCGCAGCTACTTCCTCAGCTCGCGGCAGACGCTCTCGCGCAAGCTCCGCGAGGCGGTGATGGCGATCGCGCTCGATGCGCATTTCACCAAGGCGGATCTCATGAACGCCTATATCAACGAGATCTTCCTCGGTCAGGACGGCGACCGCGCCATCCACGGTTTCGGCCTCGCGAGCCAGTTCTACTTCGGCAAACCGCTCACCGAGCTCGACCTGTCGGAGCTGTCGCTGCTGGTCGCGATCGTGCGCGGCCCCTCCTATTACGACCCGCGACGCCACCCCGAGCGGGCACTCGCGCGGCGCAACCTCGTCCTCAAGCAAATGGCCGAGCAGGGCGTCGTCAAGACGGCCGATGCCAGCACGGCCGCGCGCCGGCCGCTCGGTGTCACCGCGCGCCCAGCGGGTGCCTATTACCCCGCGTACCTCGACTTCGTGCGCCGGACGCTGCGCCGCGACTATCGCGATGAGGACCTCACCGAGGCGGGGCTGCGCATCTACACGAGCCTCGACCCACGCGCGCAGGATGAGGCTGAGCGCGCGCTCGAGCGGGAGCTGGCGCGGCTCGACCGGCAGCACAAAAGCCCCACCGAGGCCCTCGAAGGCGCGGCGGTCATCACCTCGCCCCAGAGCGGCGACGTGATCGCGATCGTCGGCGGCCGCAATGTCGGCTACGACGGCTTCGACCGAGCGCTCGACGCACACCGCTCGATGGGCTCGCTCGTGAAGCCCTTCATCTATCTCACCGCACTCGAGAGCGGCCGCTACAACGCCACGACCGTGGTCCAGGATGCGCCGGTCGACGTGAAACTCGCCGGCGGCAAGCACTGGACACCCGAGAACTTCACGCGCGAGTTCTACGGACCGGTCCCGGTGGTACGGGCGCTCGCCGAGTCACTGAATCTCGCCACCGTCGGGGTCGGACTCGACCTGGGTCTGCCCAAGGTCGCAGAGACCCTCCAGCGCTTTGGGCTCCCGCAGCCACCCGCGCAGGTGCCGGCGATGCTTCTCGGCGCGGTCGATGTAACCCCCATCGAAGCCGCACAGCTCTTTAACGGACTTGCCAACGGCGGCTTCCGCAACCCGCTGCGCGCGGTGCGCGCGGTGATCAGTGCCGATGGCAAGGCGCTCAAGGCGTTTCCGCTCGAGGTGACGCCAGTCGCTTCTCCCGAAGTCATCTACCAGCTCAATCGCATGCTGGTGCTCGTCATGGATCACGGCACCGGGCGCTCGGCGCGTGGGCTGCTACCGCCGCAGCTGGTGTTGGCCGGAAAGTCGGGCACCTCCTCGGACTTTCGCGACAGCTGGTTCGCGGGCTTCTCCGGCAGTCACCTGGTGGTCGTGTGGGTGGGCTACGACGACAACGAGCCGACCGGGTTCACCGGCTCCGCCGGCGCGCTGCCGGTCTGGGCACACATCATGGCGGGCCTCGGCACGAGCTCCTGGAATGCGCCGATGCCGGAGTCGCTCGTCGAGGTGCACATCGAGTACCCGACGGGGCTGCGCGCGGTTCCAGGCTGCGCCGCGGATATCGTCGCGGTCGCCGTGCCGGACGGTGCAGCGGTGCCGCCGCACCCCGGCTGCGGCTTCCCCGAGGGCGCCTCCTCCACGTCCGCCGGCCTGCTCGATCGCGCGCAGCAGTGGCTGCGGAGCGTTGTGCACTGAAGAGCCCAGGCTGAAGAGCCCGGTCGCCATGGATATCATTCCCCGCATGCACTCCCGATCGCTGCTCACCGCCCTGATCGTCACGGTGGTGCTGGCGGGCTGCACATTGTTCCGGTCGCCGCCCGCGCCGCCGGCCGCGCCCGGCGGCGGCGGTATGGAGGCCGGCACGTCGCAACCCGCGCAGCCCGCACCACAGGCTCCGGCGGCTCCTGCGCCTGAAGCGCCCACTCCGCCTGCGACGGCTCCGCCGCGGCAGTTCCACCTCGGCTCGGCGACGAGCGCGCTCGTGACCCAGGCTCACCAGCAGGCCGCCAGCGGCGACACGGCCCAGGCGGCGGCGACGCTCGAGCGGGCGTTGCGCATCGAGCCCGACAACCCGCTGGTGTGGATCGAGCTCGGGCGCGTGCGACTCGCAGAGAACAACCCCGCGCAGGCGAATGCCATGGGGCGCAAGGCGCTCGCGCTCGCGACCGGTGATCCGGCGGCGCAATCCTCAGCCTGGCATCTCATCGCCGATGCGCTCCGCGCCCGCGGCGATAACGGCGGTGCTGCGGACGCGGATCGCCGCGCGGCGAGCCTGGCGCCACACTGACCGGGTCGGTCGCTTTGTTGGCGCGCGCTGCAACGCGCCTGTCAGGCCTCCGAAGGCTCCGGTACCGGGGGCGGTGCAGGTGGCGGTGGCGTTCGCAACGGTGCGCGCCGCCACGGACCATCGCGCATGAGCACCTGCCACGCCCATCGCGTCCAGCGGGTGAGGGCGAACGACAGCCACAGCGCCCAGGCGAGCATGGCGAGCTTGTACCACCACAACGATATTGAGAGAACGCTCGGGGTAGGGAACTGCGCGGCTGCCTGATCGATGAACCAGTTGAGCTCGCCGGCGGATCTCACAGGCTCGATCCGCATGTCGGGCTGAGCCAGGAGGCCCTGCGGCACGGCGGCGACGACCGCCACGATGGCGATGACCGCGAGCAGCGCCGAGAGCAGCTGCACCAGGTTGAATCGGCGCCGCTCGACCGGAGCCGGATGGCGCGCGCGCCAGTGGAACAACACGACGAAGACGGCGAACAACCCCAGTACGAACCAGGAGAACGTCGACAACCCGAGTCCGAGTAGCAGCCAGTCGCGGGCGGGCAGGGGGGTGAGTGCCGAGCGTCCGATCCACCATGCCGCGACGACGAACACCAACAACTCTCCCCAGTACAGTACGGTGGGTCCGACTCCTGGGCCAAACGCGTAGAGCACCCAGCGGTCCTCCGGGATCTGCATCGAGAGCTGCAGATTGCTGGCCGGCGCGGCCTGGGCCACTGCCGGTGAGCGGGTGATGAGGTGCACCCCTGCCGGAGATTGCCAGCTCACCGACCAGGTATGAGTTCCAGGCAGCGCCGACAGCGACAGCTCGCCATGCTCGGGACGCAGCGCGAGGGGCTGACCATCGCTCAGCACCTTCGTGACCACCGCGTCCGCCGGTATATGCAGGGTGTGCCGGCCGCCCTGGGTGCTGCGGTAATGCAACTCGAGCTTCGCGTCGCTCGAGCGCTTGCCCGCGACCGTGCGCAGCGTCACGTTGTCGAAGGCGAGCGTTCCGCCTTTGGCTGCCGCGGGGCGCGTCACCTTCACGGCGAGCCGCTCTCCGGGCCTCGGGTAGAACTCGAAGATCCAGATTCCTGTCTCTTCCTGCGGTGCGACTGCGGGCGTACCGCTGAAGTCGGCATGCCAGGTGGGTGCGACCTCGAAACGCCAGCGCTCGCTGTAAGAGCTGTCGCGAGTCGCTGCGAGTACGACCTGATCGGTACGTGGCAGGATCGAGGCGAAGGCCTGGTGTTCCTCGCCCGCCCCCAGTCCCAGTGCGACGCTGCCGCCGCTCACCTTCAGGCCCGGAGTCGTCACGGCTTCCCCTGTGAGCAGTGGCAGGGTGATCGTGAAAGCGGCGGACTTTGGCGCAACGCGCGTGATGTTGGTATCGACTGTCCAGTCGTGCGAGAGGTGGAAGAGCCGATCGACGACTACGAAGGGCGGAAACTCTTCCTGCCTTGCGGCGGATGTCGCGTTGGTCGCGCCGACGACGCGCTTGCGCACGAGCTCGAGCGCCCCACTCATCAGGTGCCGGTCGGCCACCCCGCCCGCATCCCAGTCAGAGACATGCACGTCGATGACGTGCGGGCGTGCCGGGAATGCGAGACTCACGGCGTCGATGCCGCCGAGGGATCCCTCGACCTGCACGACGTGCCGACCGCGCGTCAGGCTCACGTAGCGGATCCCCTGCGGGCTGCGCTGAACCCAGCCCGCGCCCGTACCGTCCACCTGCACGAGATCCGGGGTCCAGTTCGGCTCCGCGCCGGGGAGTGCGAGCCCGACGGCATCGAGCGCGCTCACATTCAGCACCACGCGCAGCCTGTCTGCGGTGACGCTCACATCGGCAGTCTGCACGTCGGCGCAATACGGTGAGCACTGGGGTGGGGCAAGGAGCTGCGTCCGCAGCTCATCGATGAGCGTGGGAGCGGGGGTACTTTGAGCACGTACGGTCGGAACCGCACCGCACGTGAGAGCCACGCCCACGAGTGCCGCGACGATCTCCCCGGGACGTCTCACGCGCCACGACCGGGGCACGCCCGGCAGTCCCCCTCGGATGAGCCCGTAGAAAAAAAGCACCGAGAAGGCGACGCCCAGCAGCCGCCACAACCGCGTCATCCAGGGCGGACTGATGAGGAAGCGGGCCCGCGCGTTCTCTTCGACTGTTCCACTCCAGGAGTAGGGGTAGACGTTGTAACTCCAGGCCGGCACTCCCGGCCCTGCCTGCACGAGCGCGCCAGGCTCATAGCGCGCGGTCTCGGTCCTGCGAGCGCCGGTGACGACCTGCTGCACGGCGACTGGTGCTGAGAGCGAGGCCTCCGAGCTCGGTGCTGGAA